>Ga0315277_10005666_pt1 | contig 16433 bp, 19 predicted proteins | sample YL17G05_15_MG_FD_203695 | JGI IMG/M metagenome (GOLD analysis project Ga0315277, IMG submission 203695) | Sediment microbial communities from Yellowstone Lake, YNP, Wyoming, USA - YL17G05_15 | ecosystem: Environmental > Aquatic > Freshwater > Lake > Sediment | place: USA: Wyoming | collected... | reverse complement strand
TGGTGCCTTTTTGAACTCCTACCCCCCTTGAACCCGCGCCCATCGCATACGCGCTGGGGGGAAGATTTTGCGAGGTCTCGCTAAGATCCACATTCTCCGAGAGATCTGGACAAAGCGATTAGCTCTCAATCGTTCTGTTTGTCCTTTTGACGGGATTCCTCCAGCAGGGGAAGGTAGTCGTGCAGGCCGGTGTGGCTGGGGCGGAGGTCTATCTCGACGGGAACTTCGCCGCCAAGACCGATGAACACGGCACCCTCACAATGGAGAGCTTCCCATCGGGGTCATTCAAGTTCCTGGTAAAGAAGGAAGGGTATAAGCCATACGAAGGGTCCTTCAAAATAGGCGAAGGTGAGTCTAAGCTGCTCCAGGTGCAGCTTAGTAAGATCAAGATAGAGGGAGTTGCTCCGCCAGCAAAGCCTGCGCTGGAAGCCACCGTTACCAAAACTCGCAGCGCCCGCTCCAAACCTGATGCTGCAGACAAAACGGCGATCAAGCCTCCACCATCGCCGCCGGCCAAGCCCGCGCCAACCCCAGCGCCGCAGCAGACGGCAACCACTTCAAGCAATGAGGCACCAGTTTCATTCTGGCCGTGGGTTTTTCTGATCGCGGCCCTGCTGGCGGGCGGCGGGTACTGGTTCTGGAGCAGAAAAGTAAGGATTTCGGAGTTGCCGCCACCCTTCATAGTAGAAAATGCCGAGGAACCTCTGGCCCAAGCGCCAAAGCCGGCGCCTGATTTCATCGATGAGCTGAGAAGGAAAGAGGAGTTTCTGAATGCGGGATTCGTCGGGGAAAAGAGACGCGAGATCGACCTGGGGCAGGTCCGGCAAAAGGAAAAAGACATCGTAATCGTGCTGCCGAAGGATGCCTACAGGTACGAAGAAGATAAATAAACAGGACGCGGATGAGCGCCGATAGACGCGGATTTAAATCCCCTCCGCTGCAGGCCCGAGTGAAGATCCGTGTGTATCCGCGGCCATCCGCGTCCTACTGCTTTGAGAGGGCACAGCGGAAGCCGAGGTCTGACGAGCGGAAGCCGTCCGGCAGCCGCGCGCGGAACTGTGCCCGCGCGAAATCCTTCGACGCCTTTACCGATCCTCCGCGCAGGACTCGGAATTGTTCGCCGTACTCCTTTTCTCTACGCGCGTTCCCCGGGTAGGGCTTGTACCAGTCCGCCGTCCATTCGGAGACGTTGCCTGCCATGTCATAGACGCCGTATTGGCTGACGTCACCCGGATGTGAGCCCACGTCCGACGCTTCAGTCTCGCCCGATTCGCGCGTGGCGGCTAGGTTTGGCTCCCAGACATCGCCCCAAAGCCAGATGCGCCCGGAAGGGCCGGCGGCTGCCGCTTCCCACTCGATCTCGGCCGGCAGACGCTTGCCGGCCCAGCGCGCGTATACATCCGCATCAATCCAGCTCACCATCACCACGGGCTTGCGCTCCAATCCCGGCGGGATCTTGCCGTCTTTGAAGTAGCCCGGATAGATGCGTCCCGCCGCATCACAGAATCGCTTGTAGTCCTCGTTGGTAACCTCATACTTGTCGATGTAAAAGGACGCCAAGTGAACCTCGTGCTTTGGTGTTTCGTTTGCGAAAGGGGAGCGGTTCGGGTTCGTGCCTATCGAGTAAGTCCCCTCGGGAATCAGGATCATGTCCTTGAGTCGAGGGGGCGGCGCAAGGGTGGGGATCGGGGATCGGGGTTCAGGCGTCGGGGGCTCCGCCGTGGTAACTACGACTTTTTTTTCGGGCGCAGGTTTCGTAGCCGCGGGTTCTGAAACGGCGGCGGTGGCTTTTTTCTCGGGCTCAGGTTTCATCGCTGTGGGTTCTGCGGTGGCAACGCTGGTTTTCTTCTCCGCTTCAGGCTTCGTAACTGGGGATTCGGCCGCCGCGACACTGGCTTTCTTATCGGGCTCAGGCTTGCTGAGGAGTTTTTCGATCCGGCCCCTGAAATTCTGAGCGTCAGGGTCGCCGGGCAACACCGCAAGGATCTTGTCGACGTAGGTCTGTGCCAAACGAGCGCCCTCCGGGTTATTCGACTCCAACGAAGTCTGGATCACCTGCCTGTAGTAGGGCACGTTGCGGCGCTCGCGCGCGAGCGCCGCCAGCTTCTCGAGCTGGGCGTCGCAATCCTTTATCTTCTCCGTGGCGAAAGGATCTCCCGGGAGCGCTTCCAGGATGCGCTGGTAGTAGGCCTTCGAGAGGGCAAAGTCCTTCGCCGCGTAGGCATCGAGCGCGCGCATGTTGAAGAGCGTCAGAAGGTCGCTCGCCGGCTTCGGGACGAACGAGGCGGCGTAGCCCAGGTTCACGATGCCCGACTGCTCGTGCAGCGCGCCGATTGACTGGCGATCCTCGACCTTGGAGAGGCGGACCTTGGCCGGGACGATGCGTCTCTTCTGGCCGGCGATCGAGATCTCGTAGTAGATCTCGCCCTCCATCTCTTCTTGCAGGCCGTCGAGCAAGCCACCCTCGATCCAGACCTGGCTTTCCTGGACTGCGGATACGCGGAAGCTTTTGGAGACATCAGGAAAAAACGTCAGCAAAAACATCAGAATCAACATATCGCCTCTGAGACACAGAGATCACGGAATCGGGCTTGGTGCGCTGGGCTCCGAGAGATAATGGACAAGGAGAATGGCAAGGAAGACCAAAACCACGAACAGGATGATGATGAAGAGCGCCCAGCGAAACCTGCGCATCTGTCCCTCGCGGAGGCCCAGATAGGCCGCCAGCGATCTGTGCTTCCTGCGCGGGCGGAAAACAGGATCGAGCGAAGTGCCGAAGAAGCGCGTGCCGCATTCGAGGCAGCGATAGGGGGCACGAAACAAAATCCGCAGGAAGAGACCTTCCCGCAGCCCTCGCCGGCTTGAGCGTCGGACATGGATGGAACCGCAGTTCGGGCACTGCATGATGCGCCCAATCTAACACAAAAGCGGCGTCGAGTTTTCAGATTCGATTTTTGGGGGTATGCACATGACTCCAGTAACTGCCGATGTTTCGATCCCAGCCTGGGCTGAAAGGAATCCTCGGTGATTCTTGGCGTCTTTGAGCCTTTGCGGCGGCTTTTTATAACCCCACCGCAAAGACGCAACGGCGCGAAGATTCGCAAAGGCTCGTCTGGCTCAGACCGGACCGTTCAGGCGGTCCTTGTTGGATTCAAATGCATAGCCCCATCGATTTTTTCGAATTCGCCCGCATTCAAGACATGATATCGTTGCCCAGCTTATGATCAACGCTGCCGACTTGAAGAAAGGACGAATAGAAGAGAAGGTACTGATCAAGGCATCCCCCTCCATTATATTTCAAGCTCTTACAGATGCGCGGGACTTGGTCCGCTGGTTCTGTGGCCGCGCCACATCACATCCCAAAGCAGGCGGAGAGCTAACGGCTAATTGGAAGACCGGCAAGGCGGGCCAGAAGGGCCGCGCCCTGTTTACGCGCTTCGTGCCCGACTCCATTCTCGAGCTGCCCTGGGTTGATGACGGACAAGGGGAGAATCAGGAGAATGCCCGCCACATTCTCAGCTACACCATCCGAAGCAAGCGCGGAACAAGCGAAGTGGCCATGAGGGATGAGGACGAGCGGCTGCCGGACGAAGAGACCTATAATATTCTGGATCAAGGCTGGAACTCAGTTCTGCTCGAGTTGAAGGACTATTGCGAGCCCAAGGAAAGGTCCTCCAAGCCTCGACCCGCTAATAACTCAGGATGAACGACGCCAACCAAATCATTCGCCTTCAATTCCGCCGGCGCCAGGCTGGACACACGTGGGTGGCGGGCAATGCGCTGCTTACTGTGCTTTTCTGCCTCAGCACTTGGGCTCCCGACGCCCTCGCGGCCAAACTGCAGCCGGCCACCGCGCAGGCATGGGATCGATACCTGCAATGGGCTGACAAGCGAGTGCAACGCGAATTATCAGACCCGCACGCTTTTCTGGCCGAAGACTTTTTCCCGCCGCAGGAAAAAGCCGCCGTGAAGCAACGGCTGGAGGCAGGGGAAGTTGTGGTGAAGCACATGCCCAGCCCCGTACCGAAGGACGAGTGGTTCGCAATTCGGGACGGCGAGATTCACCATTGGTGGGGCGCTATTCTGGTTCCCGGCGCAAAGCTTCCCGAGCTGCTTAAGTTCCTGCAAGACTATGACCACCATGCAGGCAAATTCGCCGATGTCGAACGGTCCCGGCTTCTCTCGAGAGACGGGAACCGCTACTGTTTCTTCTTTCGCCTCAAACGGTCGAAGGCGTTTGTAACCGCTATCTACAACACCGAGCAGGAATGCGTCTACACCGCTCACAGCGCGACACGGGAGTCGAGCCGCAGTGTCGCCTCGCGGATTGCCGAAGTTGATGATCCCGGCACACCCACCGAGCGGGAAAAGCCTCCTGGGGATGATCAGGGCTTTATGTGGCGCCTCGTCAGTTGGTGGCGCTTTGAGCAGACGAATCGCGGAGTCATTGTCGAGGTCGAAACTGCAAGCCTGAGCAGGGATATCCCGACCATCGTCAAGCTTATCCCCGGCGTAAGCAGCTATATCCGCTCCACTCCGAGAGAATCGCTCGAATCCATTCTCAGGACCATCCGCAATTACGGACAGTCCCTCAAATAAACACCGCCCTGGATCAAGCCATTCAGTGCTGCCGCCCTACTCCGTGCGGATGCAAAATCGCACACAGATTGTCCATTTTACAGAGCGCGGGCCCTAAGTTTAAAAAAGGCGAAAGAGGTGCTGTCCCCGTTTTCTACCGCTTTACCAAGACTGAGATGTCGATGCCTTTGCGGACGCTCTGCGTGACTACGCAGTAATCTTCGAAAATCTCCAGGCAGCGCTGCATCTTCGCCGGATCGCTCTCAGCAAACCTGGGTTCAACTTGAACATCGATTTTGCCAATGCGAATCCTGCCCTGCTCGTTGCGAGCATAATGTACCGTCACTTCCGTGTGAACACTCTCGATGTCCACGCGGGACTTGCGGGCGCAGAACAGCAGGCTCGCGCTAAGGCAATTCCCGACTGCGGCGGCCAGGAACCGGGACGCATTCGGAGCCTTGTCTTTGCCGAGCGGCGGGGGCTCATCCATCAACAGTTCCTGGAACTGCTCCTTGTCCATCCTCACACGAAACTCATAGTCCTGGATTCTGTCGAGCGTAATGGTGAAGTGGCCGGGCTCCATCGGCTTCCTTGCATCTGCAGCCGCCGGCGCAGACTCTACGGGCTCATCGGTACTCATAAGGCCTCCTGAAACACTTCATTCGGTGAGTTAATTTTGCTCGATTTGATACAGGCCCGCAATAGCCGCGCAAGTTTGTCGATCCGGCGGTTCATAACCTCCAGCGGCACCGGACTCGAGTAGTCATCGTACTCATTGCAGTACGCGCACGACAGATTGCAGCGACGCATCGGGATCACGTGCGCCAAAACCGGATGATCCGTCGACAGCAACCCCTTAGCCAGGAACTTGAGTTCGCGATAGTACGACTTGAGCTTGTTCGCGGTCTTCATTCATCTTCCCCAATAGGGTCGAATGGTAGGGGCGGCTCTAGAAGTGCTGTTGCAGCGTTTCTACCCACCCCACGACCCGAGCTTTAAGCAGACTTTTTGTAACACAATCGAGTCTATTAGTCCAGCTGTCTGTGGGGTTTATGACAATTCAAACTACGATTATCATTTTTATAAAGGTGCTCTCCTCGGCTTGCGATCACTGAACGACCCTCACCTGGAAGGCGAGGGGTTCGTGCTGTGTCGGCTGAAGCCGACTGAAAGCTGCTGGTACTCCCTGCTTTTCTCAATAAATAATTGGACACGGATCCGCACAGATTCACACCGATTGGCACCCGCGTTCATCCGTGCAAATCCGTGTCCCGTTTTTTCTTCGAGCTACCTGCTGTGGGCGTGCCGCCACGCCGAATTCCAGGCGGTGGATACTAAAAAATCGGAATGTCTCCCTTTTCAAAAGCTTGCAATGAAGAAGCCCGTTCTGTTAGGATCGCTTCCCGGTGTGCGGACCAGTGTTTGCAGTTAGCATGCTTGCCGCATTGTCGCCGTGAGGAGGAAAGTAGAAGCTGATGCGCAAGGTCCCCCTAACCGAATCACTCAGGATCATTGCCCGCGGATCGTTGAACTGGCTTGCCGAGCGCCCAATCGTGGTTTCGTTCGAGGTGACGGATTCCTGCACCTGTTGGTGCAAGCACTGCGACCACGGCGGTCCCAAGGACACTTCGCATGACATGAAGCCAGGAGATTACCGCCGTTATATGGATGTGCTGCGTCCCGTCGTCGTCCAAATCTCCGGCGGCGAACCCTTGATGCGCCGGGACCTTAACGAGGTCATCCGCAACATAAAGTCCGACTCCGGTCTTCCCTTCATCATCCTGGTCTCCAACTGGTCCCTGATGAACGAGAAGCGATATATGGAATTACGGGAAGCCGGCGCCGACGAGTTTTGTATCAGTTTGGATTTTCCGGACGAGCGTCACGACGATTTCCGCAAGCACCCCGGTCTGTTCCGACACCTTAGCAACATCGTGCCGAGGCTGGCAGCGCTGGGTTATGACGACATTGTGATGAACAACTGCATCACAGCGGCAAATGTGAATGAAATCAACAAGGTAGCAGACAAGGCACGCGAGTGGGGAGTCAACATCAATTTCAGCGCTTATTCCCCGCGACGCACCGGATGCCGGGACTATTTCCTCAACACCCCGGAGCAATTGGCGGTCCTGAATCGAGAACTCGCAAAGATCAGGTCACGCATCGACGAAACCCACTGGATCACAAACAACGAAACCACATTAGAAGGAACGCGCCGCTACTTCGAGACTGGTGGGGCACCATCATGCAAAGCCGGTCTCCGCTGGCTGGTAGTGACCAGTAATGGGTACTTGCAGCCCTGTTCGATGCAATTCAAACGCTATTCCGTGGCCGACCAGGCACGAATGGTCAGCGAGTTTACACGCCACAACACTTGTGACGAGTGCTACGTTTCCATCCGTTCCTACCTGGACAAGACCTTCCCGCAACTGCTGCGAGAGAACATCTCGGAGTTTTTTTCCTTCAAGTCCCGCTGGCAGCCGTCGCTGACAAAATAAATCTGCCACGAATTACACGAATGACACGAAATAAGCAACAAACACACAGATTTTTTCGTGTAATTCGTGGCGGATTTTTTCTTGTGATTCGCGCTAGATGCGCGCCACCAGACGTCATCGTCACTCAGGATCTCGAGGCATTTATGAATCTTGGGCAGAAAGTCGTCCTGCAGATGCGCAATGGCCTGGCCTACGAACGCCCGGGTGAGCGCTGAAGATTTAGAACTCGTAGTCATAGCCAGATTTAACCACGCTCCGTCTGCAGCCGCAAGCGCCGCTGAGTCACAAAGGTCGGTAGGGGCGGCCGGCAGGCCGCCCGTGCAACCTCTGTGTCTTCCTTTATTCGTGTGGTACGCTTATTCAAAGGCATAGCGCTATGAAAGGTTATCTCTCAAAAACTCGTACGCACTACTGAGGAGGCATCGTGAAGAAGCTCTTGATTTTCGCCGTGGTGGGTATCCTGGGTCTTTCCTACGCTCTGGCAGACGAAAGTAAAGCCAGCAAAACAGTCGGTGACAGGGTAGTTGCCGCAGCAGTTGTGCTCAAGGAGATCGCGGGGATTCCGGAAAAGAGCATCCCGACGGATCTGCTGGACAAGTGTACTTGCGTGGCTGTGATTCCTTCGTTGAAAAAGGGAGGGTTCATCTTTGGCGCCGCCTACGGCAAGGGTGTTATCTCGTGCCGCACCAATAACGGAGAGGGTCCCTGGAGCGCTCCTTCGATGATTGACCTCAAGGGGGGCAGCTTCGGCCTGCAGATCGGAGCGCAGGCGGTGGATCTGGTACTCGTCGTCATGAATCTTGGCGGGTTAGAAAGCCTGCTCGACAGCAAGTTCACGCTTGGCGGAGACGCCTCCGTCGCAGCCGGGCCAGTGGGAAGAACAGCGGCGGCTGAGACGGACGCTTGGCTGGCTGCCAAGATTCTGGCCTATTCGCGCGCGCGTGGCTTGTTTGGGGGCCTTGTGATCAAGGGCGGCACGCTTCGCCCGGACAACGATGCAAACTACGTTCTTTATGGAAAAGACATCCGGCCCAGGGGGATCCTGCTTAATTCGACCGAGAATATTCCTAGAGACGGCAAGATCTTCGTGGACGAGCTGACACGCATCAGCCCGAAGCATATCAAGTAGGGGCACGGCGCGCCGTGCCCCTACGGAGCCTGCACCGGGCCGGCGCCTAGCGCAGCAGAGGCGCAAGCACCTTCCAGACATTTTCGGCGACGATGTCATAACCTCTTGCGGTTGGATGGATATCATCATCCTGATTCAGCTCAGGCTTGCCCGCAACTCCCGCCAGAAAGAATGGTATCAGGACAACACGATGCTGGCCTGCCAGACTGGGAAAGATCTCATGAAAGCCGCGTGTGTACTCAACTCCGTAGTTGGGCGGCATCTCCATGCCCGCAAGCACCACTTTCGCGCCATCCTGTTGCAGCCGGGTGATGGTCGTCTCCAGATTTCGGCGCGTCTCTTCCAAGGGCAGTCCTCTCAAACCGTCGTTGGCACCGAGCTCCAGGATCACTATCTTCGGGTGGAGCTCACGCACCGCGCTGAGCCGGTTCAGACCTTGCGCCGAAGTGTCGCCACTGACGCCGGCATTGACTACGCGATAGCCATGGCCGCCGGCATCGAGCTTTGTTTGTAGCTTGGCCGGATAGTTCTGCGATGGGTCAACTCCCAGGCCGGCCGTAAGGCTGTCACCGAAGGCGACGATTACCGGCCGCGAATCGGCCGCCTCAGAAACCTTTGCAGAGACTTCATGCGCAAAACCATTGCGAGGGGGTGGTTCCGTTTTGGATCTGCTGCAGCCGAAGAACACTCCAGCCGCCAGGAGAACAGCTACGATGGACTTTCGCAAAATGCCAACCTCCCCTGGCAGGTTACCACAGCGCTCCTTTGAATTGGCGATTTACGATTGACGATTGGACTGGTTGCTCCGCATTCTATCAATCGTCAATCGTAAATCGTCAATCCGTTCTCTGCGATTCAGACACTGGCAATGACCCAGTTAGTAGGAGAGGCCGAAGGGCCGGGAGAGAATAGCCCCGCGCGTGAGCGCGGGGTTTGGCACGTACAGGGTAATGAGGCCTGAAAGGCCGGCACATTTCACCTGATAGGTCCCAGTACCGCGCCTTCGGCGCTCGAGTGCCAAATATAATCTCATCCCGGCCTAACGGCCGGGCCTATTTCCTGGCGGCCCTTCGGGCCTCTCCCGCAATCCGGGTACTCGCTACTGTCTGAATCGCAGAATCCGTTCTGTTGGTTCTTGGTTGTCCGCTCTCAAAATGCTTAAATTACGTTTTTGGCTTGAAAGGAGCTGCATGATCGAGGTCCGAAAGCTTACCAAGACGCTCACTTCAGGTTTTCATTCCGTCGAGGTGCTGAAGGGAATTGATCTGACTGTCAGGAAACGAGAAGTCCTCGCAATCGAAGGCCCTTCGGGGAGCGGGAAAAGCACGCTCCTCGGCCTGATCGCCGGCTTCGACTCGCCCACGAGCGGCTCGATCCGGCTTGAAGGCGAAGACATTACTGTCATGGATGAGGATCAACTTGCGCTTCTGCGCGGAAGAAAGCTCGGCTTTGTTTTCCAGTCCTACAATCTGATCCCGACACTGACGGCAGAAGAAAACGTAATGTTGCCGATGGAGCTCAGCGGCCGATCGGCGAGCGCTTTGGAAAGAGCCCACGAGCTTCTCGAAGCCGTCGGGCTGCGAGAACGCTTGTCGCACTATCCTGCGCAGCTGTCGGGTGGGGAGCAGCAGCGTGTAGCGCTCGCTCGCGCTTTTGCAGGCAGCCCATCCATCCTGCTGGCAGATGAGCCGACCGGCAACCTGGATAGCGCAACCGGCAAACTTGTTCTCGATCTCCTGCTCGAGCTCAACCGCCGCGAAGGAACAACGTTGGTCCTGGTAACGCACGATCCGGCCCTCAGCCGGCTGGCGGACCGCATCATCCGCCTGAAAGACGGCACAATTGTTGACGATGTCGCACTGAAAACACTTAAGAGCTAGGGATTGCCTGTGGCTATAATATTGCGGCAAGTCCGGATTAACGATTTACGATTGACGATTGACGATTTCACCTTGAGCAAGGCCCTCTTTCAATCGTCAATCGTCAGTCGTCAATCGTCAATTCGAATAGCATGCAGTGGCAGTACTCCGGCGTGTAGCCGCCTCGGGGGTTCGTCCGATGCTATTTGAGTTAAGGCTGGCTTGGCGCGACATTCGCCCCTCTCTCCGGAAGTTCATCTTCATGGTCACGGCGATTGCGCTTGGCGTCGGATCGCTCACGGGCATCAAGGGCTTCAGCCAAGCTCTGGACCGAGCAATGAGCAGATCGGCACGGGATCTCATTGCTGCGGATCTTGCGGTCCGGATGAATTTCAGCCCCAATAAGGAAGAGCTTGCTGTTTTCGATTCTCTGACGAGGCGAGGCTGCGAGACGACTCGAGTCACCGAGACTCTCTCGATGGCCTCTTCCGCAAGAGCCTCTCGGCCGCTTCTGTCCAACATCAAAGCGGTGGATCCGCGGCTATATCCATTTTATGGCAACGTCGAGCTGGACCCTGCACTTCCCCTGAACAAGCTCCTCGCGGATGACGCCGCCGCCGTAAGCCAGGACTTCCTGATCCGCACGAACTCGGCCATCGGAGACTTCATACAGATCGGTGCCGGGCGTTTTCGAATTGCAGCAGTTTTACGGTCCGAACCCGACCGCCTGGCTTCAGGAGTGGATTTGGGACCGCGCATCCTAATCACCCGCAACGGTCTGACCAGGAGCGGATTGATCCAGTTCGGCAGCCGGCTATCCGAGTCCTTCCTCTTCCGATTACCCTCGCAAGGACTTGGTCTGGAAGAAGCAGAACAGATTGTGAAGGGCGGACTACAGCGTCATGCCCACATTGCTGACTATCGCAATCCTAATCCCTCGGTGGCGCGCGGACTGGACAGGATGGCCAATTTTCTCAGCCTCATCGGCCTGCTCGCCCTCCTCGTCGGCGGCCTGGGCGTGGCAACGACGATTCACACTTATTTGCAGCAGAGGCTCGACAGCATCGCGATCCTGAAGTGCCTGGGCGGGCGCTCCCGGCAGATCCTGCGCATTTACTTGCTCCAGGGATTGCTTCTTGGTGCTGCCGGCAGCTTGCTAGGCGTAGGTCTGGGTTATCTGGTTCAAATGCTGTTTCCACCACTCCTGAAGGGCCTAATCGAGCTGCCGACTCATCTTGAGCTGGCTCCGGGTGTAGCTCTGCAAGGCTTCGCGATCGGTATCGTTGCAACCCTTCTTTTCCTCCTGCCTCCGCTCCTTGCGATCCGGAAAGTGCGGCCCGTGCGGGTGTTCCTCCGGGAGATGCCCGAGACCCAATATTCCACGATTCAGCGGCTGCGCCACGATTTTATCCCCCTGGCTTCATCTCTTATTCTGCTGCTGGGCGCGGGACTGCTGGCGAGCTGGCTCGCGGAGTCGTGGCGCCGCGGGTTTGGTTTTATCGCTGGTCTGGCCGGAGCAATCCTTATTCTCGCAGCCGGCGCCAAGCTTCTCCTTCTCGTCTTGAAACGGCTCCCACGCCCTTCTTCGCTGGCTCTTCGCCACGGGCTGAAGAATCTCAATCGGCCCGGCAGCCATGTGGCTTCGGTTTTAGTGGCACTCGGAATTGGCGTGGCGTTTATTCTGACCGTCTACTTCATCCAGACGTCGCTGCTGTCCCAGATCGTCAAGAGCGCACCCGCGAACTACCCAAACGTATTTATGCTCGGCATAACGGAGCGAGACAAGGATCCGCTCTGGGCGTTTCTCAAGACACAGCCTGGAATCACCGATGCGGGCGCGCCCATCCCGGCGGTTCCTGCTCGCCTGCAGCGTATTGACGAGAAAACCGCGGAGGAGACGGATCTGGAACCGCATGACCGCCGCTATTTCCAGATGGAGTTTGTGCTCACCTGGACGGCGGCTCTCCCGCCTGACACGAAGATCCTGGAAGGACAGTGGTGGCATGCGCCGTACGGCACCCCCATGATCTCCGTGGGTGAGAGCGCGGCGCGCTCGCTGAAGATTCACGTTGGCAGCATCCTGGAGTTCAATTCCAGCGGCCATATTGTTCGCGGCAAAGTTGTAAACATCCGCGAGGTCGAGTTTGGCAGGCCGGGGAGCAACAACCAGTTTATCTTCTCACCCGGAACTCTGGACGGCCTTCCTGCTTCGTACGTAGGTGCGCTGAGAATGGCTCCTCCTGATGTCGCGCGCTTCCAGAGCGCACTCTTCACGAAGTTTCCCAGCATCACTTCCATCGATGTGGGACAAGTTCTGGCGCGCGTGCAGCAGCTCTTGGACAGGATCTCAAACGTGATACGCTTCATCGCCTTCTTTGCCATCCTTGCGGGGATAATCATCCTTGCTTCCAGCGTGGTTGCGACCCGATACCAGCGCATTCGCGAGGCTGTACTGCTCAAGACCCTGGGGGCAACGCGCGCGCAGGTGGCGCGCATCCAGGCGGCGGAGTTCCTGATTGTCGGACTGGCTGCCGGGCTCATCGGCTGCTTGCTGGCCGCCGCCGCCGCAGATTACCTGCTGGGAAAGTTGCTGGAGACAGAGTTCAACTTCCAGTGGCTGCCGCTGTTGGTCGGAACGCTGGCAACCGCCGCCCTCGCCATTGCAGCCGGCTGGATCGCCAGCCGCGGGATTCTCAATCACAAGCCCCTCGAAATCCTGCGCGAAAACTGAACAACCCTCACCTGGAAGGCGAGGGGTTCGTGCTGTGTCGGCTGAAGCCGACTGAAAGCTGCTGGTACTCCCTGCTTTTCTCAATAAATAATTGGACACAGATCCACACGGATTGGCATCCGCGTCCATCCGTGCAAATCCGTGTCCCGTTTTTTTAAATTTAAATATATGAGTTTTTCGTGCAATTCGTGGCTGATTTTATTTAAGACGTCGGCCGAAGAAGTCCGAAGCGGCCTTATAGACCGCCAGCCAGTGCCGGTGAAGCAGGAAATCGTGCACCTCATCCGGAAGGACCATCTGCTCAAACTCGACTCTTTGAGCCCGCAGGCGTTGCGCCAGGTCGACCGTCTGACTGAAATCCACGTTGCGGTCATCATCTCCCTGAATCAACAGGACCGGCGATTTCCATTTCTCCACGGAAGCCACTGGGGAAGACTCCCGTGCTTTCTTCACGACGTCTGCGGATTCCGTTCCAGCCCAAGTCCGGAAGCGCCGCGTAGACCAGTCGTGCACGCCGTGCAAATCGACTCCCGCAGCAAACATGTCGGAGTTGCGTGCCAGTCCCAGAGCCGTCAGATAACCTCCGTAGGACCCACCCCAGAGGCCGATCCGGGCGGGATCGATGTCGCCGCGCGTACGCAGATAATTCCCCGCTGCCACGATGTCCTGATACTCGGCCGCCCCGCGCGCGCCTCTTCCTGGAGCTTCGCGGAATCTGCGGCCATAGCCGATTCCGCTTCGGTAATTCACGGAGAGCACAGCATAACCCTGGCTGGCCAGGTACTGATTCATGCCGTAGGCATTATGGTAGTAGTAGAGGTAATGCCACCCCAGGAGCATCTGCCGTATCGGGCCGCCGTGCATGAAGATCACCGCAGGCATCCTACCCGAGGGTTTCGCAGCAGGAAGGAACAGCTGACCGTGAATCTCCCAGCCATCGGCGCTCTTGAAGATCACCTGCTGCGGGATGACCAGCGAGGCCGCCGGAAAGTCCTTCGGAATCCAATCTGGCGCGATTGCCCTCTCCAGCTTCCCTCCCTCAGCAAGGAGGTACGGGGTTCCCGGCGTGCGCGCATCGCTTCTTAGAAATGCCACGCTGCCATCCGAAAGCACCGCGGGATTCCACTCGATCTTTTCGCCGCTTGTGACCGCTTCAGGACTGCCTCCGGAGAGGCGGACGCGCGAGAGGTGCCGCCGGTCGATGTCGCCACAGTTGGAAGAATAGACAATCGTCTTGCGATCAGCCGAGGAGGCAACGTGCTCCACTTCGCATTCACCCGGTGTGAGCAGGACAGGACTTCCGCCTGAACTCGAAACCGAATACAGATGCATCCAGCCGTCTTGCTCGGACAGGAAGACCAGCCGCCTGTCCGCAGCCCATTGGAGTGTATTCTCCCCGGCAGAGCGGGGCAGCGAGGCCTCGGGCGTTGTGGCACTGGCCCATACCTGGCGAGCCTGAAGCGTCGCAGCATCCGCAATCCAGATCGACCAGGGAGCGGGAACGCTGTCAGATCCCGGAGCTGGCGGATCGCCACCGCGGCCCGGCTGGCGCACGAAGGCGATTTCCTTTCCGTCTGGCGACCAGCGCGGCAAATGATCGCGATCCACCGAGGGCGCAATGTAGCGGACGGTGTCGCTGCCCAGCTGATAGAGTCCAATGAAGCTGTGGTCCTCGCGATCGCTGGCAAAAGCCAGCGTTTTGCCATCGGGAGACCATGCAGGACTACCGTTCTTGCCACGCGCCTTGAAGAGCTGCTTGGCGGCCGTGGAGGCGGAGAGCGGAACTGTCCAGATCTCTCCGTCGGAGACGAAGGCGACTTCGCCCGAAGAGGAGACATCGGGCGCAATCCCGTTGCCGAGCTTGCGCGGCATCCCACCCTTGAGGTTTACCGCCCAGATAGCCTGCTCAGTCCCCGCCGCGTCGTTTGTGGGATTGGGGGTCTCGCCCGCGCTGTTCTTCCCTTCTCCGCGGACAAACACGATCGTTGCGCCGTCGGGACTCCAGGTCAGCTGCGTCAGGTCTTGGCCATCGTCAGCTGTAAAACTCGTGAGCTTGCGAGGACGGAACTGCGGAGCCTCGGCTGCCCAGACATTGCGCCGGCCCTGATCGTTCGCAAACCAGCCCAGCCGCTTGCCGCCGGGAGAAGCAGTGAGCTCCGTCGGGAAGGGAGCGCTCAGAACCTGCTCGATCGTAAATCTGGTTTGTGCGGTTCCTGCCGTGACAAGAACATATAAGATCGCCAGTAGGACAGGGATATGCAGTCGTTTCATGGATGGTCCTCCGTTGGAGCTAATCCTTTACCACCAGGACGGCGAGGACACCAAGCCCTAAATCACACTGTGTGAACTCTGTGCCTCCGTGGTGATGTTCAGGAAGGCTTTCTCGCCAGGATAATTGCCGCTTCGTTGAAGAGCCGGACTGCGCCGGTCCGAGGATTGACCAATCGGCCGCGCAATTCCTCCCGAACGGCATCAAAGATATGCCACGGAATGCTCTTTTTAGAAGTCCCGCCGGCATTGGCTTCCATCATGGTTTTCCAGTACTCATCGAAGTTATCGAATTCCAGCGGATAGGCGCAACATACCCGGCGAACGGACTGGAGTCCGGCTTCGTGCAGATATTTCTCAAGGCTTCCGTTCTCGCAGAAGCGGGCCGGGGAGTAGCCGAAGGGACTCTTGGACACAAGAACCTTGCGCAACACCCTCCACCGGATTACCGGAGTCTTGAGAAGCATTCGGATGGGCAACGGCGCCGCGTGCTTCAGGAAGGCAGTCATCGGCTCAGAGTAAAGAGGAAACCGCTCCGGAAGGCTCCAGACGGCAATGCCGATCCTTCCACCAGGCTTGAGCACGCGCTTCATTTCTACGACAGCCCGGGAAACGTTCGGCAAGGACATCACCCCGAAAGAACATGTGACGATGTCGAAAGAGTTGTCAGGAAACTCGAGCTGCTCGGCATCCATCACATGCGTGCGCACGTTGTTCAACTTGCGCGAGGCTGCGTTCTTTTCGGCAAGCCTCAGCATTTCCGGCGAGATGTCGATGATCGTGACCGAGCCCTCGGGCCCGATGCGCTCCGCGAGTTTGAGTCCTGCCGTGCCGCTACCTCCGGCAACGTCCAGTCCCGCGTCGTATTTCTGCGGGAAAAGCATGTCGATCATATCGGAGGCAAAGAACGCGTTATAGCGAGCCTGTACTTTGTCGTAGGCCTCTGCGATCGCGTCGTAGGTGTCCCTCTCCCGTTTTTTGATATTGTCAGCTTCCTTCATAGTGCGCGAGATTATAGCTGGAGCCTTTTCTCCTTTCCACCCCATGCTTCTCCGTGTCCTCCGTTATCTCTGTTTCTCTGTGGTAGGTCCCGGCCGCCGGGCGGGACCTCATTTTCTCCCCTCATGAATCAGGGACATTCCGAATTTCCAGCTTTCCTCCGCTGAATAGAAAAGATCAACCGCTGGTTGATCCGTCCGATTCAGCTGGGCAAGTCGGGAAATTCGGAATGTCCCCGATTCTTCTGCGATTCAGACACTGGCAATGACCCAGTTAGTAGGAGAGGCCCGAAGGGCCGGGAGAGAATAGCCCCGCGCGTGAGCGCGGGGTTTGGCACGTACAGGGTAATGAGGCCTGAAAGGCCGGCACAT
>Ga0315277_10005664_pt1 | contig 16434 bp, 14 predicted proteins | sample YL17G05_15_MG_FD_203695 | JGI IMG/M metagenome (GOLD analysis project Ga0315277, IMG submission 203695) | Sediment microbial communities from Yellowstone Lake, YNP, Wyoming, USA - YL17G05_15 | ecosystem: Environmental > Aquatic > Freshwater > Lake > Sediment | place: USA: Wyoming | collected... | reverse complement strand
TGGATGAACCGTTTCCGCCGCATCTTCACGCGGTGGGAGAAGAAGGCCGCAAATTATCTCGGCATGCTTCATCTGGTCTGTGCCGTCATCACGTACCGTTGTGCCGGGTTATTCGGATAGGTTCTTAGCAAGCCGCCGGGGCACATGAGGCACCACAGGCGATAATCCTGCACATGCACCCGAACCTGGAAGCCCGCGGTCGCCGTCGTCATCGAGATTCACTACCCGATGCCTGGCGGCCGACGCTTGACTTCTCCGCCGTGCAGTCTGCGGCTGCCGTGTTACCGGTTTGTTACCGCTTCATTCTATTTCGATGATTTCTCGTGCATTCTCTTCACGACCGATAATCGTGTGGCAGTTCTTTCACTTCACGGAATACAGCCCCATGACTGACGTGATCTCGCTGCGGCGGGGGAAAAAAAGAGGCGTCGTCCACGCAACGACGCCGGAGAAAAAGATGAAACGGTTTTCGCTTCTTCTATCGGCATTCGCCGCCAAAGATCACCAGCTTTTTTTTGCCCAAGAAGCTGAACCGCCGCCTTGCCGGCCCCGCGCAGCAGCTATGCCTCGCGGGCTGACTGTCGCCGGCAGGAAGAAAGGGTCTGTCCCCAGCCCCCTGGGTACGTTTGCCTTGTGCCGGTGCATCGGCTGTGTCTACTCCTTCGTGCGTTCGGTCTGCGCGGTGACTTGGGAGGCGTCCTCATCAGGGACGGCGATTAAGAACCTGCTGCCCACATTTCGTACGCTCCTGATTTTCATACGGCCGCCCAGCAGTTGGACGCGCTCGCGGATACTGAGCAGTCCGAATCCGCGCGCCTCTTTGAGTCCCTGCGGGTCGAACCCACGCCCCTGATCGGTCACCGACAGGTAGATGCACCGTCCCATACGCCGCAGGCGGATTCTGGCATCGTGCACACCAGCGTGCTTGACCACGTTGAACAGCAGTTCCTGGGCCACCTTGTACAGGAAGGTCTTCAGTGGCTCCGACGACGAATCGACTTGGCCATGAGCTTCCACGTGGACGGTCAGACCATGTTCTTGCTGCATATGGCGAGCCAGCCAGTTCAATATCTCTGTCAAATCGACCTGATACAGTGCCGGACTGAGCTCGTGAGACAAGCTGCGGGCTTTCCCGATCGCGTCTCTGAGCATTTGTTTGACCTGCTCGACGATCTCCCGGGATTCGTCGGCGCTCATGGTCGCACTGGTCAGCAGGTTCAGATGGAACTTGGCCGCCGCCAGGATCTGCTGCACCTCGTCGTGGAGAATATCCGCAAGGCGCTTGCGCTCGCGGTCCTCCACCTGCGACAGCTCCAGCGTCAATTGCTGAAGCTGGCGGGTCCGCTCCTGCAACTCGAAGAACGTTTTCTGGCGCTCGGTCACATCCTCGAGGCTAAAGACAAGGAACTGCACGTCGCCGCGTTCGTCCAGCAGTGGCGTGAGCAGCCAGTTCCAGTAGGTAGTGCCTCGCTCGGGGGCATGGGGATAGATGAACGGCCATGCGTAGGCGTGGTACGGCTGTTTGGTCGACACCACCCGCTCGAAGATCGCCTGGTTCTCCTCGTTCGGATACAGCGAGAAAAGGTTCTTGCCAACGAAGTACTCCGGTTCCCTCTCATCCGCCCTGCCGTAGGCCTCGTTGACCCGTATCAAATTGAAATCCTTATCCATGAACACCAGCGGCGTGATCGTGTGCTGGAAGAAGCCTTCGAGCATTTGCGAGCGTTTGCGGAGATTGTCTTCCGCCAGCACGCGCCGGGCCACCTCATCCTGCAACCGCGAGATCGTGCGGGTCAGATCCTCCGTTCGCTGGGCGACCTGCAGCTCCAATTGCTCGTTCAAGCTGCGCAGCGCCTCCTCCGCGCGACGGCGTTCGGTGATGTCCTGATTGACTCCATACAACTTGATCGTCTTGCCTTGCGCATCCTTTTCAACCCGGAACCAGAGGGTTACCCAACGCGATTCGCCATTTGTGCGCAGGATGCGGGCCTCGGCCTGGAGCTCAAAATCGGGGTTGTCTGCCGCCACGGCCTCTTGAATGTGCTCTTTTACCAGATGGGCGTCATCAGGATGCACGTACTTGCGAGCAAACTCTTCGGCGGTCATCTGGTAGCCGCCCGCCTCCAGCACGGTGGTCCCATGCAACGTGTAGTACTGGTCGTTGAAGGTGAACATCCTGGTCGTGACGTCGAATTCCCAATGCCCCATGCGCGCGATCCGCAGGGCCTCCTCGTTTTTCCGGCTGAGTTGCCGGAGCGACTCTTCTGCCCGCTGGCGCTCGGTGACCACCGCCCCCAGGAACAGTGAGGGAACCGCAAGGATGGCCAGGTACAACTGAATGACAATCACGCCATTCAAGGGGAAATCCTGGAAGGGAAAGCTGGGGATAGGACCCATCGCGGCAAACGAGACGGCAATCGCCGCCAGGATGACCAGGGCCGAGGTCACGCCGCACACCCCGAAACGCAAGGCGGCACAACAGAAACGGAAAGGTCACATAGGGCAGCAGCAGGGAGAACAGACCGGACTTCGACAAATAGCTGAAGACCACGAAGTTCAGGAAAGCCAGCGGAATGAACAAAGCTGCGCCTTCCGTCGCTCGTTTCAGACTCCAGGTCCCCAGCCTGCTTCTTGCCCAAGACGCCCAGCTCAAAATGAAAGGGGTCACCAGAAGATTGCCGATGCCATCGGAGGCCGCCCACCATTTCCACGAATTCCAAAATGAGGAGGTCCCCGGAAGAAGCTCGGACGCCGCCGCCGCCACCAACGACCACAGGCTGTTGCTGAGAATCACCGCCAGGGCCAGAAAGCCAAACACCTCTCGGACCTTCGTGAACGTGATTTGCTCTCCCACGAAACGAAGCAACAGCCAGGAACTCAGAACCGCATCAGCGGTCAGGGTGAGTGCGTAAATGACGCTGACGAAGAAAGGCGTGCCGGCCAGCATTTCCGCGACGAAGTCGGCGATGCAAAGAGTTCCAACCAGATAGAATCTCAAGTCGCGCCGGGTTAACAGGATGGCCGAGAGGAAAATGCCTTCGGGCGGCCAGATGGCCGCAATGCCTTCCGGCTGGAATTCGAGCAACAAACTGAGCCTCGCTGCCACGAAATAGACGAGCGCAACGGAGGCGATCCAGGGAACATCCCGGCCCCAAGAGAAGCGAGGGGGCAAGAGCAGCCCGCAGTGGTTTTCTGCGTTCATGTCAACCTCCGTTCCCTGCCCGTCCGTTTGCTGTGGATACGGACCTCAGACTCAGGAACGTCTCGCCTTGAACGGCCCGGCTCAGCGGCCGGTCCCGGCCCGGGATCGAATTGCTTTCCAGAGCGTACAAGTCAATCCCTCCGGGAGAGCCGAGGGGTTACCCCTGTTACTCAGACTTTTACGGACGCCGCACTCGTTTCGACCTCGCCGCATCTATCCGGCCCACACACGTCTCAAACCAACTCGTCGGACCTTCATCAGAAACACTTCTCTCGAACAGCATTGTCACGAACGTGTACGGAGCATGCAAGTCAAAAGTAAGTTGGGGGGCCGCATCGCCAACAGCCCCGGATTTCAGTTGCATCTTGGCGTTGGCCATCGGTATAATTCGCCATTCGTAGGTCGGGGCATGAACAAATGGATTCCGATAGAAAGGGGGCTTTCCATGATTCTGCCTGGATTTGTGCGTAAGCTGTCGGCGGTCTTCCGGGGCAACGTGGCGCCGCCATTGATCGTGCTGTCGGTGCTGCTGGGCACCTGGATGGGTATGATGCCGGGCTGGTCCGGCCTGCATACCGTACTGGCCGTCATCGTCCTGATTGTCAACCTCAACCTGGGCCTGTTCATCCTGTCGCTGGGCGTGGCCAAGGCCCTGAGCCTGGCGGCGGCGCCCGTCCTGTACCACACGGGAGTATGGGTGCACGCAAACCTCTCGGGACTACTAACCACATTGTCATCGATCCCGATCATCGGGATCACGGACTTCAGCCGGTTCGCCGTGGCCGGCGGCCTGGTCCTGGGACCCATCGTCGGCTTGATCGCCGGTTTGGTGATGGCCCTTGTCGTTATCAATTTCCGGCGGATGATGGTCAAGCTCGACGAGAAATCCGACAAGTTCCGCAGGTACTACTCCAAGTTCTGGGTGCGATTCCTCGACTGGCTCATCATCGGCAAGCGGACCAAGGACGTCAAATCGATGTTCGCCAAGGCCAAGTACATCCGCAAGGCCGGCGTGGCGCTGGCGGTCCTGCTCGTCGGCGGCATTCTCGTCGCCGCTTACTTCCTCCAGAACACGACGCTCAAGCGGTACGCCACGAGCACGTTGACCAAGGCCAACAAGGCGGAGGTGGACATGAACGACCTGGGCCTGTCCGTCCTCAAGGGCAACGCGCACGTCACCGGTCTGCAGTTTACCGATCCGCAGCAGCCGCAACAGAACCATCTCGCCATTGAGAAGATCCAGGCGAACACGAATATGCGAGATCTGCTCCTGGGCAGAGTGGTGATGGAGGACGTGACGGTTTCCGAGGTGCGGTTCGGCCAGGCACGCCAGACACCGGGCGAGGTGCTGCCGGTCCCCCCCGAAGAGAAGAAGCCGTTCGATCCCTGCGATTACGGCATCAGCAAAGAAGGCTTCGCCAAGCTCGAGAAATACGTCAAGGACATCAAGAAGATCAAGGAGCAACTGGGCAAGGTCCGCGACTGGCTGCCCGACTCTAACAAGCCGGCCGGCGAGGAGGTCGCGGCCGAGCAGAAGCCGGAGAACTACCTCGACTACCTGAACCTCAAGGCCAAGACCCTGCCGTCGCCGAGAGTGCTGGCCAAACGGATCATCGCCGACAAGGTCATCATCCCCTCGGAGCTGTTCAAGAACAGCCAGGTCATGCTGACGAACGTCAGCGACGCGCCGAAAGCGGCGGGCCTGCCGATCACGCTGGAAATGAAGTCCTACGAGACCCCCGCCGTCATGAAGGTCGCCGTGGACTACTCCAAGCCCGGCACGCCGGAAGTCTCGGGGACCTTCGAGGGCTTCGACCTGAGCAAGGTGCAGTCTTCGCTCTCGCCGGACGCCGGCATCGCGTTTCAGTCGGGCAAAGCCTCGGGGACTTTCTCCGGCCAATTGACCAAAGACAAGATAGACCTGACCATCAACGTGAGTCTCAAGGACCTTCAGGCCAAGGCCACCGGCAACGGAGTGCTGGGCCTCGGCGCCGAGCAGACCTCCCAGGTCATGGACGCTCTCAAGGAGTTGACGACGACGATCCGGGTCGTGGGCTCGCCCACCGACCCCCGGCTGGTCTTCGACGCCAAGGGCCTGACGAAGGAGTTCCAGCAGGCCCTCGTCAACGCCGGAAAGGAACGCCTGGCCGGCGAGCTCAACAAGCAGCTTGATAAGCAGCTCGGCGACAAGGTCCCCGCGAACCTGAAGGACACACTCAAGAAGCCCGCTCAAGGCGTCATGGACGGCCTCGGCGGCCTGCTCGGCGGGAAGAAGAAAGAGCAGCAGAAGAAAGAGTAGCGGCTGCCTTCCAACCCTGTTGGAAGCTCGTATGAAAAAAGGCTGCGGCGTCGATCGTCGCAGCCTTTTCTATTTTGCCGGAAAACGCATATCCAAATCAAAAATCAAGGATCAAGAATCAAAATTTTGATCTTTGACGTTTGATTCTTGATTTCCTTTCGCCGGTCACGGCGTGTGACTACTACTGCGGCGCATTCCGGCGATTCGCGTTGCGTTTGCCTGTATTCGTCGGGGCCTTGCCCTGGTCGGTCTGCGATTTGTTCTCCTGCGTCTGACCCTCCGTGCCGGATTTCGTCTCGGAGTCGCCTTGCACGGCCTTGAGTCTTCGCTCCAGCACCTGCATCTGCTGCTCGTACTGTTTCTCGCGCTTGGCGATGAGCTTGGTCAGGGCTTCCGCCGTCTGCTTGGCATTCTCCTTGACGGCCAGTTGCTTGATGGCCTGCAACTCAGCGATGTTCACCTTGTGCTCTTCCTTGAGTCTGGCGATCTCGATCTCCACGGCCCCGCCGCGACGCTGGGCCTGCGGATTCTGCCTCGCCGCAGTGGCCCGCTCGCGGAGCTTGTTCTTGAGTTTCGCCTTGTCCTCCTCGGACATGTTTTGCCACTGCTCTCTGAGCTTTGCCCGCTCCTCGGGGGTGAGGTTTTCGAGCCTGCGTTGCCCGGCCTGCTGTGACTGGTCCGTTTGCTCCTTCGGCGGCTCCGCCGGCTTATTATCCTGGGCAAATACGGCCGGTCCCACCAGCAGCACCGTCAGCGAGACGACAAACAATGCGGTCTTCTTCATACGACTGTTCTCCAAAACCAATTCCTAATTGATAATGGATGATTGATTATCGATCATTGAAGAGGAAGGCATGTACGCGCGAAACATGTTTCGCCCCTGCGTTCCAATCATCCATCATCAATTATCAATCATCAATTCCTACCGGCAACGCAATGATATATCGTCCCGCACCTGCCTTTCTGATAAATCCCAGATTGCTGAAATTGGCCCAGCCTTCTTCTGCAATCTCCGGCCCCGGCGCGCGACTAAACATGATAAGGGGCAGTAGGGGCGACGCATGCGTCGCCCCTGCCCCGATGCCGGACCGGGGCGAAAAGGGACCCCAAACGCGATACGTCGCGTTTGGGAACCCAGACAAGCCCATCGACAAGGGGCACGTGTGCTCGTGAGCTGGATTCGGCGCACGTGCCCCACTGTTTCCTGACTGCCCTGTGGCAAGCGAGCCCTACGGCTGGACCGCACGGTTGTAGATGCGCACGTCGTCGATCAGGCCGGACCAGAGGGTGGCCGGCGTAAGATTCTTGCCGGCGCCGATGTTCAGGCTGCCGCCGGATGTCCACGGCGAGGGCCTCCGGCGCGTCGTATCGGCGCGCACGGTCCTTCTCCAGCGACTTCATCACAATCCAGTCCAGATCGCCGCGAATCGCCTTCCTGAGCAGATCAGGAGTGGAGGCGTGATGGTTCGCTACGTCGGTCAACGTCTCACCAAGGGTGCTGAGCTTCGTGGACGGCTTGGCAGGCTCTTGTTCGCGGATGACCCGCTGCATCTCGATATAGCCGGCCTTGCGGAGGTCTTCCTCGCTGAACGGCGTGGTCCCGGTCAGAAGCTCATAGAGCAGCACGCCGAGTGAGTAGATGTCGGTCTGGGTGTCGATGTCGAGGTCGCTTAGCTCGGCCTGCTCCGGACTCATGTAAGCGGGAGTGCCGATGATGTGGGCGTAGTGGGTGAAGAGCGTCTTTTCCGTCAGTCTCTGGTTCGTGGCTTTGGCGATGCCGAAGTCGATGACCTTGGGGACGGGCTTGCCGTCATGGTGGGTGACCATCACATTAGAGGGCTTGACATCCCGGTGGATGATGCCCTTTTGATGGGCGTGCTGGACGGCGTTGCAGACCTGGAGGAACAAGGCCAATCGGTCCTTGGTGCTCAGGTTGTTCTTATCGCAGTATTCTGTGACCGAGCCCCCCCTGGACCAGTTCCATGACGAAGTAGGGCCGGCCTGTTTCTGTGGCTCCGGCGTCGAGGACCTTGGCAATGCTGGGATGGTCCATCAGGGCCAGAGCTTGACGCTCCGCCTCAAAGCGGGCGATGACCTGCCTTGTGTCCATGCCCAGCTTGATGATCTTGAGGGCGACCTTGCGACGGATGGGCTCCTGCTGCTCGGCCATGTACACCACCGCCATGCCCCCCTCGCCGATCTTCTCCAGGAGCTTATACCGCCCGATCACCGTGCCGGGACCTTCTGTGACGGCGGGAGTGTCGGGCGGGATCGCGGGGTCCCAGGGGGCGGACTCCGGGAAGTTGTCCCTGACCTCGCGTGAGAGATGTTCAGAGCTTTCGCCGCCCTGCTCGATCGTCAGGCCGGACCAGAAGCTGCCTGCGGCGAGCTTGCTGCCGGCCCCAATATGCAGGTCGCCGGCGGAGCTCGGCAGGCTGACCTGCGTATCTTTCGCGACCTCGATGTCATCCACGTAAAGGATTCTGTTTGAGCCATCCCACATCAGTCCCACCCGGTGCCAGTCGCCATCCGTGATCGGGGCTTGCGAGCGCAACGCGCGGCCGAATCGACTCTCGCTCCTCAGCTCGGTCATCAGTGAGCCTTGCGGGGCATCCGCCATCACCCAGTTGGCACCTCCCTCCCGCGAGAGGATCACCTGGCCCGGTCGGACGACCGACCGAAGCAGTCAAGGTGTGGGAGACAGCGATGAATTTACCATTTGTGATTTACGAATTACGGTTTGCGAACCACAGACGGCCCCCGTGGGGGCGGCAGCCCAAATCCTAAATCACAAATGGTAAATCGTAAATCAATCAGAGGGTCCAGCCCTGCCGGTACGGCGGATTGAGGTGCTGATTCGCCTCTTCGTTGTTCGTGAATCGCATGTTCGCCGCGTTCCATTCGAGCTTCGTGCCCGGCAGCTTCAGCGCGATGACGCCGAGCATGGCGATCTCCGCGAGCGGGCCGCCGTAGGAGAAGTCGGAGCCGGCCTTGCCGCCCTCGCGGATCGCCCGCAGCCAGTCCTCGTGATGCCCCTTGACCCTGGCGATCTTCTGCGGAGGCCGCGTGTACGCCTTCATCTTCTCTTCGGGGATAATCCGGACGCCGCCGGCGCCGTGCGAGCCGTACATGATGACGCCCTTATCGCCGTAGACGTAAGCGCCGGTATCGACGGGCTTGCGATCCGGCTCCAGTTCCTTGGCTCGCGGGATTTTCTCCGTACCGCTGTGCCAGACGAGGGTGATCGGCCCGCGGCTGCCCTTGGCCGGGAACTCGAACGTGATGATGTCGCCCACCGGGAACACATCGCCCTGCGTTTTGGGATCGTAGTCCTTGACCTCGGCCCGGATGGTCTTCGGTGCACCCAGGTCGAGGGCCCAGAAGACCGGGTCCACAACGTGGCACACCCAGTCGCCGATGGTTCCATTGCCAAAGGGCACCCAGCCGCGCCATCGCCCGGGGAGATAGAATGAATGGTACGCCCGCTCCTTCGCCGGACCCTGCCACAGGTTCCAGTCCAGACCATCCGGAATCTCCTCCTTCTCGCCCATCTGAGACAATTGTTCGATGCCCGAATTGACGGCCCCGCACCCGCACTGGATCGTGTGCACGTTGCCGATGGCGCCATCCCAGATCCACTCGCAGAACGTCCGGATCGTGTCATAGGAGTGGCCCTGGTTGCCCAGTTGCGTCACGACCTTGTGCTCCTGGGCCGCCTTCATCAGGGCGCGGACCTCGGCGACGGAGTGCGCCAGGGGCTTCTCGCAGTACACCGGCTTGCCCCGCTTGATGGCGGCCATCGCGGCCACGGCGTGCGTGTGGTCGGGCGTCCCTACGATCACCGCGTCGATCTTGTCCCCCATCTCGTCGAACATCTTATGGAAATCCTGGTACACCTTGGCGTTGGGGAAGTTGGGGATCGTGGTGCGGTCGCGATGGTTCGGCCGCAGGTCCACGTCGCACAACGCGACGATCTGCGTGCCGCTGTCGCGCGCCACCTGCTGAATGTCGCTGCCGCCCTGGCCGCCGGCGCCAATGCCGGCCACCGCCAGTTTCGCGCTGGGCGCCGTCGCCCCCTGCCCCCCAAGCACATGGCGAGGCACGATCGTAAACGCCGCAATCGCCCCTGTCGCCGATTTCAACAATTGCCGTCTCGATGTCTTCATTGTGTTCCCAGTCATAATCAACCCTCGAAAATCACTTGCCGTACTACGTGCGATTGTATGTACGAGGGTGGCAGCGGCAAGCGGAGTTTGCCGATGGCGATATTTATCGACTCTCCACCAGCGGCAATGCCTGTCGGCCTTGCCGCTGCCACCCACCAGTATCCATGTTCAAATCCGCGTCACTCAATCAAAAGCCGTCACAGTAGCGATACGTCTCGATGAGGGCGGCTTCGCCCTCTTTGCCTTTGCCGCTGATGCCGTGCTCCATGCCCAGCACGCCGGTGTAGCCCTTCTCGTGGATGTGCTTGAAGACGTCCCGATAGTTGATCTCGCCGGTGCCCGGCTCGTTGCGGCCGGGATTGTCGCCGATCTGGAAGTACCCGATCTCGCTCCAGGCCATGTCCATGTTCGGAATCAGGTTGCCCTCGGAGATTTGCTGATGATACAGATCGTCGAGAATCTTGACGCTCGGGCTGTTCACCGCCCGGCAAACCAGGTACGCCTGCGGAATCTTCGTTAGGAACAGGCCCGGATGGTCCCGCCACCAGTTCAGCGACTCCAAGACCAGCACGAGTCCCGCCGGCTCGCACACCTCGGCGCAGACCCGCAGGTTCTCCACCACATTCGCCATCTGGTAATCGCGTTCGAGCCTCTGGCTGATATTCCCGGCCGTGAATGTGGACCACTTTGCATTGACGCGTTTGGCAACCTCGACGGCCTTCTTCATCTGCGTCCGCAGCCGCTCGTGCAGGTCCTTCGACGTGCTCCTCGCGAACTCGTCCTTGTCGAATCCGCCCGAGGAGACGAAAACGCCCATCGTCATGCCCAGGTCCTGCATCGTACGGGCGACTTTCTCCTGCAGCTCGACCGGCCGGTCCATCATGCCGTTGTCCTCCCAGGCCGTGAAGCCCTGGTCGGCACCGAACTTGAGCTGCTCAATGGGCTCGCCGCCGGCACTGTTCTCGAACATCCCGAAGTGTGGGGCATACTTCATACGGAACTTCGGACGATTCGATTTGCCCTCCTGCGCAGGGGCCGCCCCCACCACCGCCCCGGCCGTCACCCCCACAGCCAGAAATTCCCGACGATTCATCCTGGGTCCTCCCAAAGCAACGTCACATCTTGTCGCCAGCCTGTTTCATCGCCGGTGAGTGTATCACGAATCCACCCGCAAGCCCAAAAGAATTCAGAGTGTAGTAACAGGTGGGGCACACGACCAATTTGCGACAGAGCAGGCATAAGCCTATGAGTGGCAGCCGCAAGGCCGAAGGCTTTGCCGATGGCGGATTGAGCAAACCATCGGCAAGCTGGCGCTTGCCACTGCCACCCTGCTTCAATCATCATTTTCTTGTGGCGCGCTCATGACGACGAACGAGCCTGGGACTATAATGGGATAGTTATGAGAACAGCAATGAATCGTCGCGAGTTTCTGACAGGGGCTGCCGCGGTTGGCGCGGCGGTGACAGGATTTCCGTATATCGTGCCGGGGCGTGTGCTGGGGGCCGAGGGGGCTGTGCCGCCGAGCGAGAAGATCGTCATGGGCTGCATTGGCGTCGGCAGCATGGGAGGCGGGCATGTCCGCGGCTTCGCGGGACAGGACGACGTGCGCGTGGTCGCCGTGTGCGATCTGCGGCGAAAGTTCCGCGAGCGGGCGAAACAGGTGGTCGATCAGAGGTACGGCAATGCTGACTGCCGGATGTACCACGATTTTCGCGACCTGCTGGCCCGGCCGGACATTGATGCAGTCTGCATCGCCACGCCCGACCATTGGCACGCGCTCATCGCCATCGAGGCGGCGAAGAATCACAAAGACATGTACATGGAAAAACCCGTCGACGTCCACGTCGCGGCGGCCAAGGCGCTGCGCGAGACCATCAATCGCTACGGCGTCGTCTTCCAGTTCGGCACCCAGCAGCGATCCGACCGGGGATTTCGGTTTGGATGCGAGCTGGTCCGAAACGGCCGCATCGGCACGCTGCACACGATCGTCGTCGGCTCCCTGCAAGGGGCGCAACTGGTGAATCAGCCGCTCCAGCCGCAGCCCGACCCGGAAGAATTCGACTACGATTTCTGGCTGGGACCGGCCCCGTGGTCGCCGTACACCTTCGAGCGTGCGGCCTCCCGCGACGAGGGCAGCCCCGGCTACTGGATGCACATCCACGATTACGGACTCGGCTGTCTCAGCGGCGCCTGGGGCATACACGACGTGGACATCGCCCAGTGGGGCAACAACACCGATGACACCGGTCCCCTGGAGATCGAAGGCACCGGCGTCATTCCCTCCGATGGCCTGTGCGACACAGCCTTGACCTGGCGAGTCGAGCACACCTATGCCAACGGCGTCAAGATGATCTACTTAGACAGGGCGCAGGCTCAACGTGAGTTCCCCCAGTTCGAGTCCAAGACGTTACAGTATACCGGCGTCGGCGTCCTGTTCATCGGATCCGACGGCTGGGTCATCGTCTCGCGAGGCGGCACCGACGCCGGCCCGAAATCGCTCCTGCAGACAACCTTCGATTCAAACAAGCCCCGCCTGCCCGTCAGCAACAACCACAAGCGGGATTTCCTCGACTGCGTGAAGACCCGCCGCCGGCCAATCAGCCATATCGAGGCCGCCGTGCGATCCGACACGATCTGTCATCTCGACGACATCGCCATCCGCACCGGCCGAAAGCTCCGCTGGGACCCCAAAGCCGAGCAATTCCTCAACGACGACCAGGCCAACCGCCTCCTCGCCCGCCCCCTCCGAAGCCCCTGGCAACTGTGACCAGCAAGGACTTCGGGAGGGAAGAAGAACGAGAGGCCGAATCGCAATCCCTGTTATGGTATTTACCCACCAGGGCGGATCGAGTATCATGCGCTTATGAAGATCGGTCGGATCAAGAAATTGCTGCTTGAAATTGCCAGGAGCAATTGAATGGAGAAGAGAATTCTCGAATGGCTCAAGCAGGCGGATTACGATTTGGACACGGCGCAGTTCATGTGTACGGGCGGTCGCTATTTCTACGCGGTATTCATGTGTCATCTGGCTATAGAAAAAGCACTGAAAGGACTGTATCAGCAGAAGCTGCAAGAAACGCCCCCGAAGACGCACAATCTCATCTATCTGCTGGACAGGATCGGCTTGAGACCCGATCAAGACAAAGGCGGCGTCATAGCGAGACTCAATGAAGCCAGTATTACCACACGCTATCCAGATGATATCGACGGGCTGCAGAGCAATTATACGCAAGAGATTACCACGCAGATTCTGGCACAGACAGAGGAGATTCTGGAGTGGATAAAAGCGCGGTTCTAAGAATCGTCTCCGATTTTCGCAAGGCGCTTGAAGCCCGGAGTGTCAAGCCCCAGAAGATCATTCTGTTTGGCTCGCACAGCACAGGCACCCAGCGTGAAGACAGCGACATCGATTTGGTGGTGATCTCCGAAGATTTTGGCGGCAAGGGCTATTGGGAGAGGATAGACATCCTCTCGGCCGCCATTTTCGCGGTCTTCAAGCCCATCGAAGCGATTGCCATGACCCCCGAGGAATGGCAAAGCGGCGACTCTCTGATCGCCGATTACGCTCGCAATGGAGAAGTCATCTACGGCTAAGATTCTGCACAACAGATAATCCTCTCCGCTGTGACCATGCTGCCATCTCGACGACATCGCCATCCGCACCGGCCGAAAGCTCCGCTGGGACCTCAAAGCCGAGCAATTCGTGAATGATGAGGCCGCCAATCGCCTCCTGTCCCGCCCGCTGCGAAGCCCCTGGCGACTGTGACAGCCGAGCTACTTTCCCCACCGTTTCCGGATGGGCTCCAAGAGCATGGCCCTGTATGGTTTGTAGGGTCCGCGCCGGCTACTCAGGATGATGCAGCCTTTGTTGTTCAAATCCACCGGAGTGAAGCGTTCATCAGGCTCGGCCGGCAGGTACCTGTCGAGCGGTATCGAGCCGCGAGCTGGATCGTGAAGGTAGCACCTGGTGCGGTACGGAAGGAGGACTCGGCCCCAGAGCTTGAATCGGGCGGGGCGCTCCCTCGTGAAAAGCACCTGATTGGCGTCATTGATCGCCCAGCCGGAGGAGTTGCTGCCCAGTTGCATGGACTTTGCCGCAGACAAACCACGACGCCAGATGACTGTCTCCCGTCTGGGTACGGACGCCGGGGAGTAGCCGATGACGCAGCCGTGGTTGTTGAGGCGCGGCATAGCGCAGATGGGGATGGAGATGCCGCCGGCGCTCGCATCTGCATCGAGCAGGAATACCCCAGTCGGAGTGCAGAAAACGATCTGACCCCCGTCGTTGATCCTGCAGGAATGGCCCCGGCCGAGGTCCCGCATGCCGCCGGCCCGATCCCAAAGGAAAGCATGATAGACGCGTCGAGGCATCTCCACCCTGCCAACGACCTGCCCCAGATCGTTTATGGCCTCGGCATAGGAGTGACCGCCGCCCAACGCACCGAGGAGTTGCATGCCGCCATTGGGGTCCCGGAGGAACGCCTGCCCATTTCCGTTCGCGTCGACAATTGTCCCGGCGATCTGACCTGCATCGTTGATAGCGAGATCACCGCCAACCCCTACAGTGCCCAGGTCCTGCATGCCTTTCTCGCGATCCCAGAGAAACATGTGTCTCTCCCCCTCCGCGGTCTGTGAGATTCCGACAATCTGGCCGCGATCATTCATCCCGCAGGGCGTCGCGTACTTCCCGCCCAATGAAGGCAGAACAGTCACCCTGTACAGGGCCGGGCTCGGCCACAGCAGCACAACAAGGCCAAGCGCAATCAGCGAACCGATGCACAACAGAATGACCCGCAGGCGTCTCTTTATCACAGACAGTTGTTCTCCTTTGGCGCCGTCATCGGCCCCACCGCTCAGGAATCGGTTCGAGGAGTACAACCCGTGCGCCTTGTGAGCGACCTGGCAGACCGACCACACCGACGATACAGCCGTGGTTGTTCATGTCGCAGATTGTCAGGTACTCGCTCCTCCTATTCGCCACATATCCGTCGAGAAACACCTGCCCTCTCCCGGGGGTCCAGACAAAAGATTGCCTCGTGGGCCCAAATTGCCACTTCATCAGTCTCTGGAGCCAGCCCGAGGAGGCTTCCTCGCAAACCGCCACCTGGTTGGCGTCGTTCAACGCGACTACGTGAGCCCGCTCGTTCCTGAGAGGAAAGAGCCACTCGACGCCACGGTCCTGGCGCCAAATGAATGCGTAGTGTTTACGCTTATCAGAGTTGAACCCACTACCCAGGACGTAACCGTAATTGTTCAGATCGCAGAAGGTCCCGGAGGGGAGCAATGTCTTTGTCATGGAGGCGTCCTCGGCAGGCTCCCAGAGAACGTCTTGGAGCAGCGTGCCGGTATCGCGGCGTGTGACAACTTGTCCGGCATCGTTTATGCTCATCACGAAACCATCCCCCTCCGGCACCGCTCTCATGCCTTGGCCTTTGCTCCACAGGAAGACCTGGCCAGTGCCGGAAGCGTTCCCGCACTGGCCGACGACTTCTCCCCGGCTGTTTAACGCTCGCGCGACGCTCGTGCCGGTCCCCAGAGTCCCCAGCCTGATGAGCCCTTCATTCGGGTCCCAGAGAAAGGCTCTTGAGACGTCATTGGGTTCGTGGATTGTGCCGGCGATCTGACCGGCATTGTTGATGCCAAGGTACTCCGGGTATACCGGGTAGTCCGATCTTGATGTCCTCCCCAGCTCCCGCCAGCCGGCGCTTCGCTCCCAGAGGAGCAATCGACCGTCGCAATAACCGACGATTTGCCCCCGATCATTGAGTCCATGAGGCGTGACCAGGCGGAGGCGGAACTTGGGTAGGACTGTGACCCGGTACAGGGCCGGAGGCTGGTACAGAAGCCATGCGAGCAAGCCGGCAGTGAGCACCACCACACAGGAAACCACAACCGGCAGGTATCGTCTTCTCGCGTGTGCCACCACGTGCCCTTTCCCGCGACTGCCTCAAATAGTATCCAGCGAAACCTTTCCGCGATTTCTCAGAGCCCCATGAGAACGCGCCGGCCGCGCCAAGTCAATGAGGCACCTTGTGCTGGGTGCATGACCGTTCTTGCTAGCCTCGCGCAGCCGGCCCAGCCCGACGGGCGAAAGATCATAGCCCAGCGATTTATCGCTGGGGAATCGGGGCAAGAAACAAAAACCAGTCCCGCCAGGGACGAAAGAGCGTCTTCGGCTTGGCAGCGGCGTTCTTTCGCCCCTCCGGGGCTCGGTGTCGTTTGGGACCTGGGCACCCACCGTTGAAACGGCGGGCTATTCTCGGTCGTCCCTGCGGGACTATCTTGCGGGTAGGGCCGGAACTGCGGGACTGTCTTGCGGGCACGGCCGGGACCCGTCCTCCGGCCTCTGCCGGGAGGATCGTAAGAACGGTCATGGACCCCCTTGTGCTTCTCAAGAGCCTGGGGAGCCGTTCTCTTGCGGGCTGGCACGCCACGACCCGGCGTGGTTCCAACTGTCGATGTCCGCGTTGGCGGGATTCTTGATCGTCAGGGAATAGCCTTGACCATCGGTCGATGCGAACCAATCATCGCTATATGCGAATTCGAGAATCGTGCTGCTCGTGCGGTCGTCGAGCGTGATCGTCTCTCCAGCATTGTTGAGGCTGCCCGTATATGCACCGGGGGCGAGATTCACGTTGCTGCCGTAGCGGGAAGTGAACGCCGCCTGGTTTCGCGCGACCACAATGCAGGCCCCTGCTGCGAGCATCAGATTACGGCCATCCTCGAACGCGTAGGAGATGCCGTCGGTGAACTGGACGCCATCGAGT
>Ga0315277_10005663_pt1 | contig 16434 bp, 11 predicted proteins | sample YL17G05_15_MG_FD_203695 | JGI IMG/M metagenome (GOLD analysis project Ga0315277, IMG submission 203695) | Sediment microbial communities from Yellowstone Lake, YNP, Wyoming, USA - YL17G05_15 | ecosystem: Environmental > Aquatic > Freshwater > Lake > Sediment | place: USA: Wyoming | collected... | reverse complement strand
CTTCATATCCGCGACTTCCTGGAGAAGGTCGCGGGCCTGGGTGTAGCGCGCCTCCAGCTCGTCCACGTCCATGAGGGCCATCTCCGCGAGGGATTTGCCCTCGGTTATGGTGTCCTCCACGTTGACGAAGCGGGTGCCCAGGGTGTTGAAGCGCGCGTCTAGGCTCAAGAGGTCCTCCAACAGGGGTTGCGACGAGCCTATGAGTCCTACCGCCTGGTCCACCGCGGCCTTGGCCTCGGGGTTACCCCCGCAGCCCGGCATGGCCAGGGCAGCCATAAAGAGCGACACCGTTACGATGACGAGGGCTTTTAAAGCTTTCATCTGCGTCGTCTCTTCTCTTTGGGCCTCCGTTATTCCTCCCTATCCAGGTACACACCACTACACGACTTCAAGGGTTTCGACGTCGCCGGTAAAGGTTTTGTTATACGTTTTCGCAATAGTCTGTGCGAGGGCGGTTGCTGATGGCCACGGCCACAGGCAGCGAGGCGGCGGAGAGGGACCTCTGGCGGTCAGTTGAAGAGGTTCATGGCGGTTTCCAGGCCGTCCATGACCACGGCCTCCGCGGCCGCGGCGGCCTTCTCGCACCAGGAGTGGAAATCGGCGAGCTCAGCGCCTTTCATCTCGGTGAGGACGAACTTGGCGGGGTCCATGCCCCCAGGGGGCCGCCCCACGCCCACCCGGATGCGGGGGAAGTCCGCCGTTCCCAGGCTCTCGATGATCGACTGCACGCCCAGGTGGCCGCCGGATGAACCGCCTTTCCTGATGCGGATGGTCCCCTCCTTGAGGTCGATATCGTCGTGGATGACCAGGATAAAGCCGGGCTCCATCTTCAGCTTGCGGCGCAACTTGCGCGCCGCCTTGCCGCTGAGGTTCATGAAGGTAAGGGGACGGGCCAGGTATACCTCCTCGGTGTAGAACTTGACCTCCGTGAGGTCATACCCTTTCCTGGGCTTCAGGGCCGCGCCGTGCTTGCGCGAGAGCTCCTCCACCGCCCAGAAGCCGGCGTTGTGTCGGGTCCTGCGGTAATGTTCCCCCGGGTTTCCCAGGCCCAGGATCAGGAACATGCTGCCTCCCCATACAGACAGGGGCGGTGTTCCCGCCCCTGCAAAGCTTTGTGCTCTTCCCGGTTTATTCGGTCTCTCTCGCGGAATGAGCCGCGCCCCCCGCTCTCTCCGCCTCTTCCCCGCCAACCTCTTTCGCTGGGGCGCCTTCCGCGGGGGCTCCTTCCTCGAGAAGCTCCTCGGCGACTTTTTCCTCTTCCTTGACCCGCTTCGGGGTCACGGCTACGACGATCTCCTCGGGGTTGTTGACGTACCTGATGCCCTCGAGCACGACCAGGTCATTGATCCTCAGGTTCTCTTTGAGGTTGAGGCCGGAGATATCGACCTCGATATACTCTGGCAGGTCCTTGGGCAGGCACGCCACGATCACCTCGTAGAGGTAGTGCTGCAGGATGCCACCTGCCTTTATCCCGGCGGGCTCTCCCACGAACTGCAGGGATACCTCGGCGTGCAGTTCCTCGTCGCCGCGTATTTTCTGGAAATCCACGTGGAGGATATGGTCTTTGATGGGATGGCGCTGCACCTCCTTGACCACCACCGTATGCGCGCCCTCCTCGGCCCCCTCCACCTTGATGTTGAGCAATCCGTGCAGGCCCTTCTCGTGCCTCAGCAGGGCCTTGAACGACCTCTCATCCAGGGAGATGAGTATGGTATCGAAGCCATGGCCGTAGAGGACGGCCGGTATCCGTCCGTCGTGCCTCATCTTCTTGACCGCCTCTTTCCCCGTCTCCTCACGGGGGGCGGCAACCAGTTCCGCTTGCATCTTTCGCCACCTCTTTTTCTTTAATGCCCGCTCCCGGGCGGGTCCAACTAAACAATTATAGGTAAATGTTCTTGTGGTAGCAACAGCGTCTCATCATACTCTGTTGAATACACAAACGCACGGTAGCCTGCACCTCGGCCGCACTCACCTCGCTGCGCTCACCTCGGCTGCGCTCGGCACAAGCGGCACAAGCGGCACAAGCAGCGCGAAAGCGCCAGCGCCCATATTTACTGCGGGTAAGCGCCTCCACACCGAAGGTGTGGCGGCCTGACCCCAGTCAAATATCTTAACGCGACGGTGCAGTATTCTTCCAGCCCGTCGACAAGGCTGGTCGTCGTCGCAAGCTCCTCCGAGCACCTTGCTCGCCGGGCTCGTTGGTTTTATATAGGTCTACACGCGGGCGTACTCGTTTATTCTTGGCAACATGATATGCGTGTCTCGACCCATTGGAGGCCTGGGGCGCATACATCTGCGCAATCACTTAATGTAAAATGAGAGGAGGCCTGGGTGCGCTGCATCGAGGCCCTTTAGGCATGCTTGGATGAGGAGAGCAATGGAGTTCCTGGAGCAGCTGCAAGAGATGGTCGAGAAGAGCCTGGGAGGGTGGCCGCAGGGGCTGGAAACCGGGGCAGGTCGCTGCGCCGTCAAGGCTGAGGAGGAACTGCACCCCTTCCTGGTCGCCTCACTCTACCGCGCGCTAGAGGGCACGTTCCTCGCGGTGGTGCCGGGAAGGGCTGCGGAGGAGGAGCTATCCCTGGTGCTGGCCGAGCTCCTGGGTGGGGACGCGGTGCGGCCACTGCCCTTCCGCGAGCTGGTCATCGCCGGTGAGCGGGGGGAGGATCCGGAGGCGGTGGCCTTGCGGTCCCGTGCCCTCAAGTCTCTGGCATGGGACGAGCACGTGGTGGTGGTGTGCGAGGCGCGGGCTCTTTCCCAACTCTTTCCAGCGGGCGAGAGGGCGCTCTCGCCGCTGCGCTTCCGCGTCGAGGCCGAGATGGACCTGGAGGAGGCGGTGCGGCGCCTCGCGTCCGTGGGTTACGAGAGGGAGTACCTGGTGGAGGGCGCGGGCCAGTTCTCGGTGCGCGGGGGCATACTGGACGTATTCGATCCCGGTTGGCCCCGGCCGGTGCGGGTGGAGTTCTTCGGGGACAGGGTGGAGAGGATACGCCATTTCAACCCCATCGACCAGCGCTCGGGCGAGGCCCGAGACGAAGTGGATATATACCCGGTGGCCCTGCTCGGGGGGGATAACGGCGGCAAGAGGCTCCTCGACTTCCTCCCCACAGGGGCGGCGGTCGTCTCCTTGCAGCCCCTGCTCGTCGCGGAGAAGCTGCGGGCTGCGGGCATGGAGGAGGCGCTCCCGGAAGAGACGGAGGAGAGGGACCTCTTCCTGGTCGAGCTGGACCCCATGGCCCCGCACCCCTCGGCCACGCTATCCAGCCTGGGGATCACGGAGTATCACGGCCGCGTGGACGGCTTCATCGCCGACCTCGGGGAGCTGCTCGCCGGCGGCTGGAGCGTGGCGGTCCTCCTGGACACCGTGGGCAGGTTGGAGCGGCTGCGAGAGGTGCTGGTGGACGAGGGCCTCGCGGTAAGCCTGGAAGGGCCTCCCAGGCCCGGCACCGCCTTACTCGTGCACGGCAGCTGGTCGCGGGGGTTCAAGCTCCCCGGTGAGAAGCTGGCCGTGTTCACCGAAAGGGATATCTTCGGCAGGCTGCACCTGCGTGCGGCGCCGGCGGAGGCGGGCGGCGGCCGCCCCGTTGAGGGATGGTGGGACCTGGACGAGGGGGACTACGTGGTGCACGTCAACCACGGCATCGCCGTCTACGGCGGGCTGGTGGAGCGGGAGGTGGACGGCGCGGTGCGGGAATACCTGCTGTTGCGATACGGCGGCGCGGATTCGCTCTACGTCCCCACCGACCGCATCGACCTCGTCCACCGCTACGTGGGCGCCGAGAAGCCGGTGGTACATCACCTCTCCAGCCATCACTGGCGGCGCGTGAAGCGCCGCGCCCGTTCCTCGGTGAAAGAGATGGCCTTCGACCTGCTCAAGCTGTACGCCGACCGCATGGCGGGGGAGGGTTACGCCTTCGGGCCCGACGACCCCTGGCAGCGGGAGTTGGAGGGCTCCTTCCCCTACGTGGAGACACCCGACCAGGAGCGCGCCATCATGGATGTGAAGGAGGACATGGAGAAAGCCGTCCCCATGGACCGCCTGGTCTATGGGGACGTGGGATACGGCAAGACGGAGGTGGCCGTGCGCGCCGCCTTCAAGGCGGTCATGGACGGCAAGCAGGTGGCGGTGCTCGTGCCCACCACGATCCTGGCGCAGCAGCACCAGCGCACATTCGCGGAACGCTTCGCCGCCTTCCCGGTGCGCATGGAGACCCTCTCACGTTTCCGCAGCCCGGCGGAGCAGAGAGAGGTGCTGGAGGAGGTGGCATCGGGTGAGGTGGACATCGTCATCGGCACCCACCGCCTCCTGCAGCAGGACGTGAGGCTGGCCGACCTGGGGCTGGTCATCGTGGACGAGGAGCACCGCTTCGGGGTGGCCCAGAAGGAACGTCTCAAGGCCTTGCGCCGCAGCGTTGACGTGCTCACCTTGACCGCCACGCCCATTCCCCGCACCCTGCAGATGTCCCTCTCCGGCATCCGGGACTTAAGCGTCATCGACACTCCCATCGAGGAGCGCTACGCCGTGATCACCTCGGTGGGCCCTTACGACGACGAGCTGGTGCGCGAGGCCATCCGCAGGGAGCTCGAACGCGAGGGACAGGTGTTCTTCGTGCACAACCGCGTGCGCACCATCGACCGCGCGGCCCGGCACGTGCACGAGCTGGTCCCCGAGGCCAGGATCTTAGTGGGGCACGGCCAGATGAAGGAGAGAAGGCTGGAGGCGGTGATGGAGGACTTCATCGCTGGCCGCGCCGACGTGCTGGTGTGCACCACCATCGTGGAGTCCGGCCTGGACATCCCCAACGTGAACACGCTCATCGTGGATGGGGCGGAGAACCTGGGGCTGTCGCAGCTTTATCACCTGCGCGGGAGGATAGGGCGCAGCAACCGCCAGGCCTACGCCTTCTTCCTCTTTCGCGAGGGCGGGCCCATGACCGGGGGGGCGCTGCAGCGACTGAAGGTCATCCGCGACTTCTCGGAGCTGGGTTCGGGCCTGCGGGTGGCCATGAAGGACCTGGAGATAAGGGGAGCCGGGAACCTGCTGGGCGCGGAGCAGCACGGCCACGTGGAGGCGGTGGGATTCGAGCTCTACTGCCGCATGCTCGCGGAGGCGGTAGACGAGTTGCGCGGGGTGAGCCGCCCCCGCACCTCGGAGGTGACCATAGACCTGCCCTTGCGCGCCTTCATCACGCCCGAGTACGTATCCCGCACGTCGCGGAGGGTGGAGATATACCGGCGCATGGCGGAGGCGGGTAGTGATGAGGAGATAGACGCCCTGGCCGAGGAGGTGCGGGACCGCTACGGCCCCCTCACCGCCGAGGCGGAGAACCTATTCGGGGTGGCGCGGCTGCGCCTGGCATGCATGGCCGCCGGCGTGCGGGAAGTGGGACACGACGGCGACGACGTGATGCTGCGGCTGGGCGCCGATGGCGCGAGTAAAGCGGAGGCGCTGACGGCGGAGGCCGGGAGCGGGGGCTACCCCTGGCGGGAGATACGCTACCGCAAGACCCTGCAGGAGCTGGTGCTGGCGTTCGAGGCGGGCTCGTGGGCGACGCGGGGCCGGGAATATATGGCAGCGCTGACCTGGTTGCTGAGCCGGGACTCAACGGGTGCGCAGATCACGCGTGCCAGGCCTTCACCTTCGGAAAGCTGAAGGCGCTGGCACCGTCGCGCCGCCCTACGGGCGTCGCTGTCGCTTACGCGATGCAGGTGGCTGCGCAGATCACGCGTGCCAGGCCTTCACCTTCGGAAAGCTGAAGGCGCTGGCACCGTCGCGCCGCCCTACGGGCGTCGCTGTCGCTTACGCGATGCATACTATCGTAGCGTTATCGAAGATACGAACCCAGTGGCTGCTAGAATAGAGGGGCGTGAGAGGAGAGTTGATGGGCGGAAAAAAACCGGTGGTGCGTGTGTTGGGATTGGGTCCCGGGCCCATGTCGCTCATCACCCTGGAGACCATGGAACTCCTCGCTGGGGCGGGCGAGGTCCTGGTGCGCACCTCGCGCCACCCTTGCGTGGAAGAGCTGCAGGCGAAGGGCGTGCGCATGCGTTACCTGGACCACCATTACGAAAAGGGCGGGTCCATGGAGGAGGTCTATTCCGGCATCGCAGGGGAGGTGGTGGCGGAGGCACGCGAGCGGGGCGAGGCCTACTACGCCGTCCCCGGGTTCGCCTTGCTGGCGGAGCGCACGGTACAGCTCATCCTGGAGGAGGACGTGGAGGTGCGCGTGCACGGTGCGGTGAGTTTCTTCGACGCCGTCCTCGCAGCCCTCGGGTTGGATGCCGTGGAGGGATTGCTGCTGCTGGATGCAGACCGCCTGTTGGAGAGGGGCTACGGGATCTTGGACCCGCGGGTGCCCACGCTCCTGGCCCAGGTGGACTCGCGCCTCAAGGCCTCCGAGGTGAAGCTCGCGCTGCTCGAGATATATCCACCTGCCCATGCCGTGCGCGTGGTGGGCGCGGCGGGGACGGCGGACGAAAGGGTGGAGGAGGTAGCCCTGGAGGAGTTGGACCGGGAGGAGCGCTTCGACCACCTCACCACCATCTATCTGGAAGCCATGGATGAGGCGGAGATTTACGACTTCCAGCGCCTGCTGGACATCGTGGCGCGCCTGCGGGGTCCGGGGGGTTGCCCCTGGGACCGCAAGCAGACCCACGAGTCGCTGGCCCGCCACATGGTGGAGGAAGCGTACGAGGCGGTGGACGCCATCCACCACCGGGATTGGGACCATCTCTCCGAAGAGCTGGGCGACCTGCTGCTCCAGGTAGCCCTGCACGCCCAGCTCGGCTCCGAGGAGGCAACCTTCGACGTGCGCGATTCCCTGCGCTCCATCATCGCCAAGCTGTTGCGCCGCCACCCCCATGTATTCGGGGAGGTGAAGCTGGACACCCCGGAGGAGGTCATCGCCAGGTGGGAGCGCATCAAAGTCGAGGAGCGCGGAGAGCCATCCGTCCTGGACGGTCTGGCCGAGGGGCTGCCCGCCCTCATCTACGCCTTCAAGCTGCAGACCCGCGCCGCGCGCGTGGGTTTCGATTGGGAGGTGGCGGAGGACGTCCTGCCCAAGCTGGAGGAGGAGCTGAGGGAGATCGAGGAGGTCCTGCGCGGAGGTGAAGGGGACCTGGAGGAAGAGCTGGGGGACATGCTGTTCACCCTGGCTAACATCTGCCGCCACTACAAGGTGGACCCCGAGATAGCCCTGAGGAGGTCGGCGCGCAAGTTCGACCGGCGTTTCCGCGATATGGAGGAGAGATGCGGTACCGAGGGGCGGAGCATGCAGGATATGACCCTGGAGGAACTGGACGACCTCTGGGATGCGTCGAAAGAGGAGTCAAGCGATATCTGATGCCCGGGGTCCATAAGATAGGAGGTATTGCTCAGTTCCGAGCGGTTCGCGAGAGGCCGGTCCGGCCCAGCGGGGAGCGATCCATCCGAAGTCAAGTAAACAAGGTCCGTCAGAGGCGTTTCTACTAGTAAAAGAAAGCATACCGCACAGAGAGACTTTGTAGGGCTCAGGAGACTGGGCCCGAAAACGTGAAAGGGCTGCATGGTTTGAAAAGACTTGCTATCATGGTCATCGCGGCGATGCTGGCGGCGCTCCTGATACCCTTCGGGTCGGGGGAGGCACTGGCACTGCAGGAGACCTATATCTTCGAAGGCTCGGGATGGGGCCACGGAGTGGGACTCTGCCAGGAAGGCGCCCGGGGCATGGCCGCGCGCGGCTTCGACTACGGGCAGATACTCACCCACTATTACCAGGGGACCCAGGTAAGCGGCTGGCCCTGTCCCTCCGCTATCCGGGTAGGGCTCAACGAGGGCCAAACCGTCATATATCTCGTCGCCGATGGCGGTTCCTTCACCTTCTACACCTCGGACGGAGACATCCCCGGTGGGGTGATGGCCCCTGGCGGTACCTGGACGGTGGCGGCCGATGCGCAGGGCCGCTTCTTCATCGTCCGCCCTGACGGTACCTGCGTGAACAACACCAGTTACGGGGATATCCACAAGCCGCTCTATATCAGGGGCGCGAGCGATGGGGATGCGCTGCGCCTCCCCCAGAACGGCAACCGCGCCGTGAGCCACCTCTCCAGCTACACGCCCCTGGAACTCAACCTCTACGGCGGCTCCAGCCCCTACGCCCTGCGGGCTATCCTTATCAGCTGGTTCGAGACCTATCTCAAGGGGCTCGCGGAGATACCGGGGAGCTGGCCGCAGGAGGCGGTGAAGGCCCAGGTGGTAGCGGCGCGCTCCTATGCCGTGCGTTGCATGGGAAAGCACGCCTCCTCCAATTACGACATCTGCGACGAGGTCCATTGCCAGTACTACAAGGGATACGACCAGGAGAAGGACACCGGCTGGGTGCAGGCGGTGGGCGGCACGACAGGCCAGGTCCTGACCTATGGGGGACAGGTGGCGCAGTGCTTCTACTCCGACTCCTGCGGCGGACATACAGACAACAACGAGGACGTGTGGGGCGGATCGCCCATACCCTACCTGCGCGGGGTCCCCGACCCCTACTGCATGGACGCGTCCAACCCCCGCGCCCACTGGACGGTGACCTACTCGCGGGCCGAGATGGAGAGCCTACTCAATGCCCACTCCGGCTCCGCTGTAGGGACCCTCTATGCCATGGACCTCTCTGACCGCACCCCTTCCGGAAGGGTGAGGACCGCTGTTTTCGCCGGCAGCGCAGGGACGAAAAGCGTAAGCGGGGAGCTGCTCCGCGGCTACCTGAACCTGCGCAGCGCCATGGTCAATGTGGGCACGGACCGCTTCGACGAGTACATCCTCCTCTCCAACCCGGGGGTAGGGAACGCCGCGGCGCAGGTGAAGATGCACACGGCCACCGGCAAGGAGAAGCAGGTGGACGTGGCGCTGCCCCCCATGTCACGGCGCACCGTCCACGTGGACGACTACTTCTACAACGACGAGGTATCGGTCCAGGTCCAGAGCGACGTAGGGATTATCGCCGAGCGGGCCATGTACTTCGACTACCGCGGCGAGGACGACGGTGGTTCCTGCGAGCACGGCGCCTCCTCCGCCTCCACACAGTGGTACCTGGCGGAGGGTTACACGGCCCAGGCCTTCGATACCTGGGTCCTGTTCTTCAACCCGGGCGGCGAGTCCGCCCACGTGGCTATAGACCTCCTGCGCGAGGACGGCTTCACGAAGAGGGTGGAGATAGACGTGGCGGCGGGGGCGCGCGCTACGCTGAGCGTGGACGGGGTGGAAGGTTTTTCCTCCTGCTCGCTCTCGGCCAAGGTCAGCGCGGACAAGCCGGTGGTGGTGGAGCGGTCCATGTATTTCGAGAGCTGGGGCAGAAGGGGAGGGCACGTCTCCCTGGGAACGACGCAGCTCTCGCAGCAATGGCTCTTCGCCGAGGGATATACCGCCGGTTCCTTCGATACCTGGGTGCTGGTGGGGAACCCCAACGACCAGGCGGCCGCGGTGCGCTTCCAACTCTACGAGCCCGGGGGTGGCGGCGGGAAGACGGTGGACGCAGTGGTGGCGCCACATTCCCGCTTCACCCTGCACGTGGACGACCACCTGCCCAGCTCCGAGGTCGCCGTGCGCGTGGAGAGTGATCTCGCGGTGGTGGCGGAGAGGGCGATGTACTTCGATTACGGGGGCAAGAAGGGTGGGTCCTGCTCCCTGGGTGCGCCCGGGCCTCAAGCTAAGTGGTTTCTCGCGGAGGGCTACACCGGCGGGGACTTCGACGAATACGTGCTGGTGGGTAACCCCGGAGCCACGCCGGTGCGGGTGAAGTTCTCTTTCCTCACCCAGCAGGGCTTCGCCAAGGAGACCTTCTGCGATATGGCTCCTGGCTCACGCTATACCATGCACGTGGACGAGCACTTCCCCGCCGACGAGGTGTCCATGGTGGTCGAGGAGACGGGGGGCAAGGGCATCGTGGTGGAGCGGGCCATGTACTTCGACTACTCCGGGCGCCGCGGCGGCCATGCCGCCCTCGGAGTACCCGGTACCTCCACCACCTGGTTTTTCGCCGAGGGCTACACCGGCAGCTAGGTTTTTACGGCCCGGGCCGCTGGGTAACGGTCTCGCTCCGCGCGCGCGGCTGAGTGAAACCTTCTCTACCCGGCGACAAGGCTGGTCGGGCTGCGCAAGCTCCGCCCGAGCACCTTGATCGCCGGGATTGCCAGCTCTTTTTCAGCCGCTTGCGATGTCGCTCCGACCGACCCCATAGTTCCCCAGGCAGGGTTGTTTTATATGTAGGGCTACGCGCGGGACGACATCTTTGAATCCCTTGCCGTAGGATACGCACTTTTCGTTGCCTCATTTTGCGTAGGGTTGCGACCGACCCAGTCGAGCCCGGGCAGGGTGTTCTATATAGGCTACGCCCGCATGCGATCTCGATATTCCTTATGGTAGGATACGCACACCGCGAATTCCAGATGATGTCCCATGTCCGGGGCTGACCTCATTTGCTTTTAGAGCGTTCGTCAATTAACTTCTGTAAGTATGAAGGAAAACCTTAGGCGCCTCTTCGATTACCGCGAGCTCTTGTTCAACCTCACCCGCAAGGAGGTGAAGGTCAAGTACAAGAACTCCTTCCTCGGGTTCGTGTGGTCCCTGGTGACGCCGCTGATGATGCTGGTCGTCTTCTACGTGGCCTTCGGCATCATATTCAAGCTGCGCGCCATGGACATGCGCTACTACGCCTTCTACCTCATGGCCGGCATCCTGCCCTGGAACTTCATGGCCCAGACCCTCACCCAGGGGGTGGCTTCCGTGGTCACCAACGGCGACCTGGTGAAGAAGGTGTACTTCCCCCGCGAGGTCCTGCCCTTGTCATACCTGGGGTCATCATCCTTCCACTTCCTGCTGCAGGAGACGATGCTCATCCTCTTCCTGCTCGTCTTCAGGGTGCCCATGACGCCGTGGATATTCGCGCTGCCCCTGCTCGTGCTCCTTGAGGCGACCTTCATCGCCGGCCTGTCGCTGCTGCTCTCGTCCCTCAACGTCTTCTTCCGCGACGTGCAGCATTTCACGGAGATATTGCTCATGGCCTGGTTCTGGATGACCCCGGTCATCTATCCCATATCCCTTATACGCGACAACCTGCCCGCTTGGGCGGCCAAGCTGTACATGCTCAACCCCATGGCTCACATCATCCTCATGTGGCAGCGTATAACCTATAACTCGCCGGTGAACGGCCCGGCGGCATATTCCATGTCCCCGGAAGGGGTGCTGGGGACGGTCATCTTCTCCCTGGTCCTGCTGGTACTCGGGTATGTCACCTTCTGCCGGCTGGAAGGAAAGTTCGCGGAGTTCATCTGATGACGGTAAGAGAGATAGGCATCAGGCAGGTATCGCAAGCCCCGGCCATCGAGGTGGAGGGGGTGAGCAAGAGCTTCCGCCTGTACAAGGACGTGAACTACACGCTCAAGGAGAGGATCATCAACTTCCGCAAGCGCGGCTACGACCTCTTCTGGGCCCTCAAGGGCGTGGACCTCACCGTGTACCAGGGCGAGACCCTGGGCATCATCGGGCCTAACGGCTCCGGCAAGTCCACCCTCCTGCGCATGATGACACGCATCATGAGCCCCAACGAAGGGAAGATACACGCCCACGGCACCATCGCCGCGCTGCTCGAGCTGGGGGCGGGCTTCCATCCCGACCTCACCGGGCGCGAGAACATCTACCTCAATGCCTCCATCCTCGGTTTCAAGCGGCGCGAGCTGGAGGGGATCATCGACAGCATCATAGATTTTTCCGAACTCGGGCCCTTCATCGACAACCAGGTGAAGAACTACTCCTCCGGGATGTATGTGCGCCTGGGCTTCTCCATCGCCATCAACCTCAACCCGGACATCCTCCTCATCGACGAGGTCCTGGCGGTGGGGGACGAATCCTTCCAGACCAAGTGCCTGAACCGCATCGCCCGCATGCAGCAGGAGGGGAAGACCATCGTGCTGGTGACCCACGAGGCGAACATCGCGGCCTCCATCTGCGACCGCGTGCTGTGGCTGGAGAAGGGCAAGGAGAAGATGCTGGGCGACTCCTTCGAGGTGACCGAGCATTACCACGAGGCCATGCGCATGCGGCCGGAGGGGAGCGAGTTCGGGACGCGGGAGATAGTCATCGACAAAGTGGAGGTCCTCAACGGCGCGGGGGAGGAGACGACCGAGTTCGAGACCGGGGAATCGATAGTAGTCCGCCTGCACTATACCGCCCGCAAACCCATCGAGGACCCCGTCTTCGGGTTCGGCTTCTACAACCAGATGGGATTCATGGTCTACGGCACCAACACCCGCCTGAGGGGAATGGATATAGAGCGCGTAGAGGGGAGTGGGAAGATGGACTTCTGCATATCCTCCCTGCCCATCCTCGACGGGAGGTACTACGTCTCCGTGGCCGCCCATACCCGGGACGGGATGATCAATTACCACTGGCTGGACAAGCTCTCCTATTTCGACATGCATTCCCCGGGCAAGGAAGAGGGATACCTCGCCATGGAATGCGACATCACCATGACCCCTGAGTAACTGGAGCGGGGCCTGGAACATGGCCGAAACCTTTGTCTGATGTAATGGGGGTAGGGGTCAGGTCTTGTCATTTCACGCCTCCGGCGCAAAACGCAAGACGCTGACCCCTCGGCAGGGATAAAGGGTGTCACGAGCGAAAACCTCTTGCGAAGAAAGGAAACTTCGCGATGATGCGCGGGTGGAACGGAGAGGTGGAGAGGGTCAATGAGCAAAAATAAGAAAACCGCCGCGAGCGAGACCGCGAGCGAGGGAACATCCTCGGGAAACCTTGCGCTGGAGGTCGAGGGGCTCGACGTCGATGCCATTATGGAACGCATAAAGGCGAGGGTGGAGGAACGCCGCGCCGAGGGAGTCTACCGCGACCTTCCCCTACTGGAGCTCGAGGAGGAACGCACGGGAGGGGGCGAGGCCGAGGTCAGCCTGGACCCCCTGCACGAGCTCATCTTCCTCATCCAGCTCGCCCGTCAGTACGCCGAGGTCACCAGCCATTACCCCATCGGTGCGCGCCGCTCTCTCCTGGGCCCCTTCATCCTGGTCTCCAAGAAAGCCATCCGCCGCTTCATGACCCCCTATATGGACGCCCTCTTCGCCAAGCAGCGCGAGTTCAACGCCCAGTGCCTGCGCTCCATGGAGACCTTCCTGGAGATGATCAAGCGGGAACGGGAGCGCTCCTATCACGGGGGCCTGGACCGCTACGCCGCCTGGGTGGAGCTGGGCTTCGCGGCTGACGAGACGGAACAACTGCAGGAGGCCGCGCGGAGGTTCCCCGAGGGGCGGCCCATAGTCCAGCTCTACAGCGGGACGGGGGATTTCCTGGCCGCCGCCGCGGGGGAAGGCCGGCCGGCCGTAGGGGTGGAGGAGGACCCGCGCCTGGTGAAGATGGGGCAGGACAGGGACCTCAAGGTCGTGCAGGCCCGCCCGCTCGATTACCTCGAGTCCCAGCCGCTGGAGTCGTTGCAGGCGGTCTTCGTGCAGGACCTGGGCGAGCGCGGCGACTCCCGCGAACTGCTGTGGATGGTCACGGCCCTGGCCGACCGCCTCGAGAAGGGCGGGATGGTGGTGGCCTTGAACCACCACCCCCGCTCGGTGCTGGGGGTGGAGGAGGCCTTCGGCGACCCCACCCTGTTGCGGCTGGTGCACCCGGAGACTATGCGCGGCCTTTTCGAGCGCGCAGGCTTCCGGGAGGTGGAGATGTCCGTGACCGGTGAGTTCGCCCAGGCGGAGAAGAAGGGGTGGAAGAAGAAGCTGGGAGGGGTCGCCATCGAGAGCGGCGACCTGGCGGAGCTGCTCTTCGCCCCCAGGCGCTACCTCCTGAAGGCGAGGAGGTAATGGCCCTCAGCGCGGAGACCGTCGCCTTCGTCCCCGTACGCTATGGCACCCAGGTGGTGGGAGGGGCCGAGACCCTCACCCGCCTGCTGGTCGAGGAGCTGGACGGCCGCGGCTGGCCGGTGGAGGTGCTCACCACGTGTGCCCTCGACCCCTACAGCTGGACTAACCATTTCCCGGCGGGGGAGGAGACCGTGCACGGCATCACCGTGCGCCGCTTCCCCACCGAGAGCCGCAAATACACCCGTAAGGTCTTCAAGACCGAGACGCGCATCCTGGCCGGCGAGCAGGTATCGCGCCGCCGGCAGGAGTTCTGGATCCGCAACGTGGTCACCAGCGACGCCCTGCGCCGCTACCTGGGGGAGAAACGCGAAGACTACCGCGCCTTCGTCTTCGCCCCCTACCTCTTCGGCACCACCTACCAGGGGGTGCTGGAGGTGCCGGAAAAATCCTTTATCATCCCCTGCCTGCACGACGAGCCCTACGCCTATTACGAGATATACAAGAAGCTCATGCGCACGGCCCGCGGGCTGATGTTCAACAGCGTGCCCGAGATGGAGCTGGCCAGGCGCATCTGCGGTGAGGACCTGCCGGGCCGGGTGGTGGGTATGGGTTTCGCCCCCTATGCTGCCAACGGCGAGCGCTTCCGCTTTAAGTACGCCATCGAGGGGGACTTCGTGCTCTATACCGGGCGGCGGGAGATAGCCAAGAACACCCCGCTGCTGCTGCGCTATTTCTGCAACTTCCTCGAGAACACCGGCCGCGAGGTGAGCCTGGTGCTCACCGGGGCGGGCCAGGTAGAGATACCCTTCTCTTTCCGCAACCGCGTCATCGACGTGGGCTTCGTGGACGAGCGGGACCTGCGCGATGCCTACGCGGCGGCCACCCTCATCTGTCACCCTTCCACCAAGGAGAGCTTCTCCATCATGATCCTGGAGGCCTGGCTGGCGGAGCTGCCCTGCCTCATCCACGGGGACTGCGCCGTCACCCGCCACCACGTGGAGAAAAGCGGCGGGGGGTTATGGTTCACGGACTACCCCGGCTTCCACGAGGCGCTCTCGTTCATCCTGGACAACCCGGCGGTGCGGGAGAGGATGGGGGAGAGGGGAAGGGATTACGTGCTCGCCAACTACTCCTGGGACGAGGTGGTGCGCAACTTCGCCGCCGTCCTGGAGGAGGGGGAAGGGGGCGGGAAGTGAGGGTGCACCAGATCGTGCCCCGCATGGACGCGGGGGACGCCGTGTCCAACCAGGCCCTGGCCATCCACCGGCTGGTCACGGAGTGGGGGTTCGAGTCGCGCATCTACGCCAACGGCATGGACGAGTTCGGCAAGCGCGTCGCCTCCTACGACCACACCTACCGCGAGTTCATGGGGGAGGAGGGCGACCTGCTCATCTACCATTACTCCATCTACTGCGGCAACTATCAGTATTACGTGGAGAGCCGCAGCCGCAAGGTGCTCGTCTACCACAACATCACGCCGGCCGGGTTCTACGAACGCTTCTACCCCGAGGCCGCCAACCTGTGCCGCATGGGAAGGGACCTCATCCCGCAACTCGCCGTATGCGACCTGGCCCTGGGGGACTCCGACTTCAACCGCCGCGAGTTGGTGGAGGCGGGCTTCCCCGCGGAGAGAACGGGGGTGCTGCCCATCAATCCGCCCCTCGACAAGCTGGACGGGGTGGAGGAGGACGAGGATTTCTCGCGGCGGCTGCAGGACGGCAAGGTCAACCTCCTCTTCGTGGGGAGGGTGGTGCCCAACAAGTGCGTGGAGGACATCGTCAAGCTCTTCTACTGCTACCACCGCGGCATCAACGCCGCCTCCCGCCTGGTGGTGGCGGGTTCACTCCTGAACACCTACTACTCCGCCCTGCTGTCGCAGGCGCGCCGTATGGGCATCGGTGACCGGGTGCACTTCCTGGGCAAGGTAAGCGACTCCCGCCTGAAGTCCTGCTACCTGCGCTCGCATTACTACGTGTCCATGAGCGAGCACGAGGGGTTCTGCGTACCCCTGCTGGAGTCGTTCCACTTCGGCCTGCCCGTCCTGGCCTACGCCGCGGGGGCGGTGCCGGAGACCATGGGCGGGGCCGGCGTGCTCTACTTCGAGAAGGACTACGCCCTGCTGGCGGAACTGCTGGACCGGCTGGAACGAGACGCTTTCCTGCGGGAGAGGATAATGGCCGCGCAGCGGGAGCGCCTGGCGGATTTCGACGCCCTCAGCTTCGAGCGGGCGCTGCGACGAGCCCTGGGCGCGCTTTTAGGGTTGGAGCCGGTGGCGGAGGAGGCGGTCGTTCTACCATGACGTTGGTCTCAGGTAATGGGAAATGGGAGTCAGGTCTTGACATTTCGCCCCCTACGGGGGCAAAACGCAAGACGCTGACCCCACAGGGCTATTCGCCCTGGCTCTCACCACCCAACCTTGGTTATATGTAATGGGAAGTGGGAGTCAGGTCTGATGACCTTCAACCCGGCGTGGGTGGTAGGTAATGGGAAATGGGAGTCAGGTCTTGACATTTCGCCCCCTACGGGGGCAAAACGCAAGACGCTGACCCCACAGGGCTATTCGCCCTGGCTCTCACCACCCAACCTTGGTTATATGTAATGGGA
>Ga0315277_10005662_pt1 | contig 16434 bp, 12 predicted proteins | sample YL17G05_15_MG_FD_203695 | JGI IMG/M metagenome (GOLD analysis project Ga0315277, IMG submission 203695) | Sediment microbial communities from Yellowstone Lake, YNP, Wyoming, USA - YL17G05_15 | ecosystem: Environmental > Aquatic > Freshwater > Lake > Sediment | place: USA: Wyoming | collected... | reverse complement strand
TGAGAAAGCGGATGTGGGGAGCGGAGCCGGGGTTGCGGGAGATCCCTTCGCAGGCGCTGGAGATGGCCTTGGCCTGGCAGAACGCCCCGGCCGCCGCGGCCAGGGTGATGACCGCTCCGCCGACGATGATGGAGAGCTTGTAGAGGGGAGCTCTGTCGGCCGCCGCGCCCGCTTCCTGGGCGAGGAGGGGGGCTCCGGCCAGGAGGACGAAAAACAACAGAAGGCCGAGGGCACGCCATTTCTTCATGGTCTTATCTCCTTTTCATATTTAATGCTCTTCCTCCTGGACCACCGCGCCTGCGATGTAGATGCAGGCGAGGAGCACAAAGACGAACGACTGGATGACGGCCGTGAAAATGGCCACGGCCATGAAGGGGAGAGGAAGAACGAAGGGGACGATGGAAGCGATAATGACGATGAGCAGCTCCTCGGCGAAGATGTTGCCGAAAAGCCGTAGCGACAGGGACACGGGCCGGGAGAAATGGCTGATGATCTCGATCGGCAGGAGGAGGGGGGCCAGCGCCGGGATGGGGCCGGTGAAATGTTTGAGATACCTCAAGGGGCCCTGCGCCTTCATGCCCTGCCAGTGATAATAGACGAAGACGGCCAGGGCGCAGCCAGCGGTGACGTTCAGCTTGCTGGTCGGAGACATAAACCCGGGGACCAGGCCGATCATGTTGGAACAGAAAATGAAGAGGCCGATCGTGCCGATCATGGGCAGGTACTTCTTCCCGCTCTCGCCGATGATGTCCGTGAGGAGGCCCTCGAATGCCTGGAGGATCGTCTCGAGGAGGCTCTGCCGGCTGGAAGGGACGAGGGAGAGCTTCCGGGACGCCAGGCCGAGCAGGATGATGAGGAGGAGGGCCACAATGATGACCATGACGATGTAATCCGGGACCGGGCTGTGGGGGTTCTTGGGTTCAATGCCCAGGAGGCCGAGCAAGGCCAGGATGGGCTTGCCGAGGAGCTTGTTAAAGAGGTCGGCGACGTAAACGCTGTGCTCTAGCCCTTCCATTGTTTCATCTGCGAGACGGCCATCGCGGCCTCAACAAAAATAGCCAGGACGAGGCTCGAAAACCCGGCCACAAAAGCCAGGATCATCCTCGGTAATAGCAGGATTATAATCAAAAAAACAGCCAATAGCAAGACAAGCCGGAGGAGGTAAAAGGCCAGGCCGGAGCGGACCGACCGGCGTCTGTCCTGGGAGAGAAAGCGGAAGAGCGCCTTCTTCAGCCAGATAAAGCTCAGGGCGGAGAAAATGCCCCCGGCTAGGATGAAAACGCCGGTCAGGGGGGTAAAGAAGAGGAGGGCAATGACAGCCAGGACAAACGCGATGATGGGGACTTCCAGGGGAATCCGGCGGAGAACTCGCTCTTCATAGTTCATCGTCTTTCTCCAGGCCGAGCTTCTTGAGGCCCCGGAAGAGGCTAAGAAGCCCCGAGGCGACGCCGAGGAGCGTGAATATAATGAGGAGCCAGGGCTCTGTTCCCAGGAGTTTATCCAGGAAATACCCCATAAAGAGCCCGACGGCGATGGAGGCGGGCAGCATCAGGCCGAGCGAGCTCAGGGCGGCGAGCTTGCGGTAGTTGGGGCGCCGGGAAATGCGAGGTTTTTTGTCTTCAGGCATGAGATAGCGGTCTCTCTGAACGCACCAAGTTTCGCTTGATATTTTGCATATTCAATCTCATTTTCTTTGCATTGTCGATACTTATCAAGCCTTTTGTATGTATGAGTACTGGGCCTTTTTTCTGTCATCCAGGCTTTGTAGAGTATCTCCTAAAAGAGAGACGCTGAATAGTGAACTAGTTCAGGGCCTTGTCTTGTCAAGTGCTGATTATTATAATGGCAGAGGCGAGCCAACCTTGAATAAAGTGTTCATCCGGAGAACGCTTCTAGCGGCCATAATCCCTTTCTACATTACGTTCGCTGGGTATTTCTATTATAAGTTTGTCCCACTCACTTCCTCTTTCCAGGCTGTATTGATTCCCATTCTGGGCGCCACAGCCGTGGTCGCTGTCGCTAGTATCCGGTGGGGAATTCTATTTTTCGTCTTCTCGGTTCCGCTTGTTAATAACCTTCCTTATTTTTTTGGCATTGAAGAGAATATCCCTCATGCCCCGACTGCGCTGGTCCTCTTCCTGGCATTTTTCCTTGGCTGGCTCATTAATCGCGCCTTTGCACCGCCTTCGAGAGTAGCAATCCACCGCCTTTTCAAACCGATTATGCTATTTGCTGCCCTAGTTGTGCTTTCTGGGATTATTACATTTTTCCGCTACGCGAATTTTTTCGGTTTCTTATCGCAAAGAATTTGTGAGCTTATCGTCAATGCGCGGGGAGTGAGAGCGGGCGGCGCTCTAATGAGCGTCGTCTTTAGCGCTTTAAATTATCTCTCAGGATTTCTCTTATTTTTCATCCTCTATACAACGGTGAAAACGCGAAAGCTCGCAATGGAGTTATTGACCACCCTCTCTGCCTCAATGTTCATCGCCATGATGTTTTCGCTTATCCAAAAATATCACTCCATCGAATTGGGCAACTTCTCTTTCTGGGTAAAACAGTCCAGGATCAATGCCACGTTCAAAGACCCGAACTCATTTGCTCTTTATCTGACGGTTTGCTTCCCTGTGTTCCTGGGGATGTTCTTCGCATCAAAGAAGGGTGTGAGGCTTTTATCTTTCCTTCTTGTCATCTTTATTATATTTGTGCTCCCAGGTACGGGATCAAGAATTGGTGTCCTCGCTTTGATCATCGCACTCGCCGTATTCTTCCTAGTACTTCTTGTGAGCCGGAGAGGAATGTTTAGGATAAGGATTAGCTATGCACTTCTGGTCTTCCTGATTCTGATTCTCGCTTTTCATCTGCTCATCGTATTTTTCGGAGGGTCCGTACTGTCCGGCAGAATCAACGAGAGTCTTCATCTCATCACCCAGAAGGGTTCATTGAGCGATTTCTTTACTCATCGACTCCACTATTGGAAGGTAGCCTGCTCTATGATCAAGGATTACCCTTTTTCTGGCGTGGGAGTGGGTGCCTACATTGTGGAGCTGCCCAATTATTCCAAACTCTTGAGCCTGCCAGTACACATCACAGATTCTGCCGAAAACTACCCGCTTCAGGTCGGATCTGAGCTGGGGCTTATAGGTATCATGGCGGTAACCTGGTTGTGTTTTGAGATCTTCCTGATGCTCAGGAACGGATTGAGAGCTACTCGAGGCGGAGGCAGGGAATATTTCGTACTTATCGGTATCTTCTCCGGCCTGGTGGCCTTTTTCGTAAACCTTTTCTTCCACAGCTATATCGGGAGTTATGAAGCTAAGTATCTCTTTTGGCTGCTAGTTGCGTGTTTTATTGTTTATTCAGGTAAAACAACGGAATCTGACAAAAAGGCTAAGTCTGGAAAGATTTTCTGGATTACTATAGGTATTTTAGTCATCTTATTCGGCACGAGCCATGCTTGGAATTCGATTCATTCTCTTTCTATCCAAAAGAAAGCCGAACTGTTCGGCTGGAGACAGAATTACGGCCTCTACCAGCTGGAAAAAGACAATCAAGGGAACCCATTTTACTGGATAAAAAGATCGGCAGGGATAACCGTCGAGAAGAAAGGATCGGTCTTCACGATCGCCATGAACGCCTCACACCCCGACATCAATGAGAATCCAGTAACGGTAAAGATCTATTCAGCGGACTCCAATTTCCGGAAAAAAAATCTCCTCAAGGAGGTTATTCTCAAAGATAACCAGAGGATTGACTGTGAGTTATTCATCGGGGAAATGCCGTCCATATTTTATTTGGTTTTTGAAACTGATAGAGACTGGCAACCGCTGAAGTCTCTTGGGGTTCCGGATTCTCGATGGTTAGCAATATGTATTTCGAAAACACGCTATCATTAAGATTTCGATAACGATGCCTGGGGCTAGTGTACAGTGAAGTTCGCAATTTCAATTAGAAGATGAGCCACCGTGAACACTCTTGCCAGTGTGCACTAGAAAGCAGCGCTTTCATACATGCGAACTCCACTGTACACTAGCGCGGATGTCTGGGATTCCGGATTTTCGACTCTGTGTCCTATTTGATAGATGAAGTTCTAGGGGTAACTACTAAGAATAACCCGTTGACTGCTGGAATTTTTTAAAGATAGGTTCAAATACCTGGTCTGCCCCAATATAACCGGTCATTTTGTTATGAACTTCCCACTATATTGCAGAGCTTCAACGCCATCCTTTTTTATATAGATTCCTAGCCTGTAAGTACCGTCTTGAATCTCCCCTTTGGGTAATAAAGCCCGGAATCCTGAATAGTCCAGATTTTCACCATCTGCTTCAAAATACTTAGTAATATCCGGCCTTAACTGTGCCAAAGTGTCATAAACATAGACATTATCAGAGGATTTTAATACAACGTAGATCCGGCTGTTTTCAGAAGTTTGGCCTTTGATGAAGGCCCACCCTCTTACTCCTATCAGCTGCTTTCCATTTTTTTTAGTCTCCTGCAAAGCGGGTACGCCAAAGCGCATAGCCTTCGTTTCCTCCGGCAGTGAGATATTCTGCACCTTTGATGTCAGCTCCGTCCACTCTATGCCCTCTCTGGATTTCACTAAGACCTTATCTGTGTATCGCGACGCTTCAATATCGCCCTTTCTGAAATAGATTCCCAGGAGATACTCACCATTGCGGATTTTCCTTATCGGAATTGTGCAGACAAATCCTGACATATCTAGATCTAACCCTAAACTGGCGAAGGCTTTTGTCACACCTGGCCTCTTTTGTATTTTGGTATCAAAAACATAGCATCTGTTATCAGATTTCAAGGCTATGAACTTCTTGCAGTTCTCTGAGTTCTGACCTTCAATAAACGCCCACCCTGTTACTTCTATTATATTGGTGCCGGTCCCCAATTTTCCAACGGAGTATCGTCCGTTTTTCGTCTCGGCAGGCACTGCAGTCTTTATTAATCTCGATTCTCCTTCAACTGCTTCAAATCTGTCGAATAAGGGGTCGGCCAGGAAGAAGGAATAGATAAGGAAGCCAGACAGAATTAAGCCATGCACGAGCATCTGTTTCTGGTGGGCTCTAAACCATTTACCCGTCTTTTTGAACAATTTTCCAACTCTCATCCACCCATTGATATTGCGGAGACCTCAAGTCCTCCAATAGATCATAGTCTGCACCGAAGTAAAGATTGAATATCAGTCGAAATGAATTAGCCGGTGATATAGAATCATAGAGGCTGTCTTTGCCATTGTCCGGCAAATAATAAGCATTGAGTATCTTCTGCCATTCATCGATACCAACTTGAAGATCGGAGCGCGGTCTGATTCCATGGTCCGATTGTATGATTATGACGGGGGGAGAACTAGATTCTTGGAGCAACACACTGACTACGTTTTCGATCTGCTTGTTTGCAAAAACATATTGTCCCAGATAGAACTGCTTATCCTTAAAATTGCTCCAATTAATCGGATCGATGGGCTCACCTTCGGGCCCAAAAACAAAGTTTGCATGAGGCAACATGAGATGTATGAAAACAAACTTCGGGCCCTCGATACCCGGCATTTTTTTCAGTTGGGCAAGGCTATCGATGGTCGCCCGTTGATAATAGTCCAAATATTGACTTCCAATCAAGTGATTGTAGAAGGGTTTGAACATCGTTGTATTCAACAGGATGGACGAAAAATCACCTACCGCGCTACTGCCCCTCGACTGATAAAAATTATAAGACAGATCAGCATCCACTTTATATCTTCCGATATCGAAAAAACTACCTATATAGATGTATTTGTAACCCCTTGATCTCAAGAAATCGGCCACTTTACTCTTCGCGATCATCTGATAGGCAACTCTAGGGGGTGTATCAGCGGGTAGGTATTCCATGTTGAGGGATGTCGCAATTGAATTTTGACTTTTTACTGTAACGGTTCTACTCCCCCGGGCAATAAAAAACCCTTTATCAACCAGATAATTAGTGAATTGACTATTATCATAGCTGTAGTACTGTGCCATGGTATCCGGGTGGGCATACTCATCTAGGATGATGTAATAGATATCTGGCTTGATACGGATCTCCGTTGAATTTCCTAAAGCCGTCAAGCCAGCCTGTGGTTGAGTCAAATTGCCTGCTGGGCGCCCCGGTTTCCCAATTTCATGAAACGCAATGGTGAAGAGGTTCACCAAGACTAACACCACGGCCATCTTATTCAAGTTCTTGGTGGTAATTCTAAAATCCCTTTTGGCTGTCTTTATGAAATAGACGCAATATCCCCATACCAGCAATATCCCGGGAAGCAAGTGGCCATGGCTGGGGACAAATACGTCCCATTTTTCCAGCAGGTCGAACAACCGGCCGTAAGAGAAAAAGAAAACCACGAATAGAGAGGTCGCCAGCCCCGCCTTGAATTTATTCCTTATCAAGAAACTCAACACCAGCCACAACAGCAGTGTCTGCAGGGTTGAGAACAGCATGGGCCTAAGGACTAGGCTCAATGTTGTCTCGCCTATGTTATGGGAATAGAGAAAAAGGACCGGAAATATAGAGAAAAGGATTGGGTGAATAACGAAGTCCTGTTTGGGAAGGGATTGGCTAACCAAAGGAATCTTCCTGTTCGGCTTTTGCGTATGAAATAGAGAGTCCTTTTATGATTCTGACCATACTTTGTATCGCAAAATACTCCCCGAACTCATCTTCAAATCCTTCCTTGCAATACTCGGGGTTGATTCCTTCTATGCTTGCCAGGAGTCTGTAGAAATGCCTAGTTCTGGGCCAGACGAATGTAGATGATATCGCTGACCCAGGCTTGATCCGGACAGCTCATCCAAGTCCTTTCAGAAGCCGAGTATATATTTCTTGATCGGGGCTGTCAACTGGCATGAAAACCAGAAGTTACCCCAAAAATATTATGTATCAAAGAGGAGTCTTTGAACAGAGTGCGGTTTGGGCCGTGGCAAGGCCGGCTTAAGGCCTAAGGGGTTTCCGTAAGCACATCGATATGTAAAAAACCGTAAGGACATCGATATGTGATTTGATCATCGCTTAGACTTCTTCCCAGTCCATTGGGAAGGAGACGCAAGCGATGAGCGGCAGGAACGATTATGAGGTCCGATACAAGGCCATTCAGCTTCACGAAGCTGGAATCGGCTTCAATGATGTTCTTCGGGCGGTACGTCGGAGTTGCTTCTGGCTTACCAAATGGCTCCGACGATATCGAGAACATGGGCTTGCCGGACTTCGTGATCAAAGTCGTGCCCCGAAGCATGTCCGCAATAGGACTCGAGAGTCGCTCATCCGTAAGATCTTGACGCTTCGCGACGAGCTGGCGGTCCATAAGAGCCGACGGGCGGCTTTCGCCGGCATCGGCGCCGAGACGATCCATTTCGAGCTCCAGCGACGGGGCATCCGTAGGCTTCCCGCCATCTCGACCATCGAAAAGATTCTGGCCCGGGCCGGCAAAACGAAAAATGTCAAGGGCCAACGCCTTGCCGGCGGCCCCCCATATCTCCACATCAGAGCTCGCAGGATGGGCGACCTCCAGCAAACCGACCTGGTCGGACCCCGATACCTGCGGGGGTCTCGGGGCGTCACCCGCTTCTATTCGTTCCACACCATCGATGTCGTCGGGCAAACAGCCTCGGCCAGCCAGTTCCCCGATAAGCAGACGATCTCGCTCTGTCGCCATCTCGTTGATTCCTGCCGCTTTATGGGGTTGTCCCGGGTCTCTCAGATGGACAACGAGATGTCCGCGTCGGGAGGAGGGCGGTATCGTTACAGCCTCTCCCAGGTCATCCGGCTCCATCTTCTGTTGGGCATCCACTTTCTCTTCATCCCGCCGGGAGAGCCTGGACGCAACGCCGCGGTGGAAAGCTTTAACGGCCTCTAGCAGAAACGCGTCCTTTTTCACAGCTGTCCCGATCTGCGGGTGCTGCGCCGGACGAGTGACCGCTTCCTTCGCTACTACCACGTCCAGAAGCCCAGCCGAAGCCTCACCCTCGCCGACCACGGGACCCGGTTCCCTGGAGTCCTTCGCGATCGGATCTGGCCGACCCTCCGCCCTCTCCCGGACGGATTCTCTCTCAATCCCTACATCGATGCCCGCGGTCACCTGGTTCTTGCCATCGCTAAGGGCCGTGTGTCGTTCGCCCGCAAGGTCGACAGTCACGGCTGCATCGAGTTCAACGGCGCCGAATATTTCATCCGCCGAAAACTGGAAAGGCAATACGTCACGGCCACGCTCTCCACGCATCACAGGAGGGTCTTCATCAAGTGCGAGGGGAAGCTCATCAAGTCGGTCCCCTTCCCATTCACAGGAACGGTTATCGATCCCCTCATCTGAGTATTTACATATCGATGTCCTTACGGTTCCAAGCATTAAGAATCGCATATCGATGTTATTACGGCTGCCACCTAAGGATTGGCTGAAGAGGAAGTGTTTGATCCCATCGGCCAGGGCATAGAGTCGAAAATCCGGAACCCCGAAAACCCACCGTGCCGCCCTCAGGACGTGTCTCATTAAAACGCGCATCTTCAGCCTGAGCCCGAGGTAGATCGAGGTGAAGAAGGCGGGGGGTGGTTTCTTTAACTGGTTTGAGTAGGCGATTAACTAGCCAACCCAAGAAAAATGCCTGGAAAAGGATGAATGCAGTCGGGACATGAGGAATTTTCTCATCGATGTAAAAAAAATATCGGATATTGTTAATTAGCAGCATAGAGAAGACAAAAAACGAGGGCCCCCATCGAAGATTGGCAGCTGCAAGCACGGCCACAGCACACAGAATGGGAATCAAAACAACATGGAAGGAAAAAATGATCGGGGTATATTTATAATAAAAAAAAGGCAACCCCAGCCAAGTAGAAAATGATCAAAACTGCAAGAAGAGTTCTCCGAGGAGTCGCCATTTTCATTCTTAGCTCGCGATAGCCATTATGATACTGGCCTGGCCATTGGGCTGGACGACTTTTTAATTCAAAAAGACGCCAAAGACTTTGAGTGTTCTTCCGGCCTTTAGACATGTTCGATAACAACTCCATAGATTCTCAGAGAATCTCCACGGCCGTTTGTGCTCAAGTCGACTCTGATTACACAAGTCGACACGGAATTGACTGCCCTTCTCTTCGCCTGTACCTCAGGAGAACAGTCGCTATCGGCCCTCGTCTGGACACTTGTTTAAGCGCCGTTCGAGGAAACGGAAGGGAGTTCTCTATAAATTCCCGTGTAAGCGTTGACTTGAATTAGCGAGACGGCCATCTTACGTGTCCCGGTATTTTCCAGGGATTAAACTCGGCCATTTCTGATAAGGACTCCATCTGGACGACAGCCGGGGCGCATATAAATGCTGCTCAGATACTCCAGATTGCAGATAAATTTTGGTATTGTGGCCAAAAACATAGTAGTCAACAACTGCTTTGGGCCGGAACAAAGACTCGGGGATTCTTACAAATCCCGCCTTGACGCATAAGGCAGAAAAATGTAGCCAGTAGCCCAGGGCAAAGCGCATTTATTTTTGCCAACTCCTTGATCTCAAAATTATTGGAGCGACTCTTGACTAAAAAATAATAGAATGGAAAGTCAAGTTTTAAACGGTCCTGGAGGTCGCCCAATTATTATGGAGAGAAGAGCCACCTTCGTCTGGAATCGGGTTGGGGGGCAAAGTATAGGCTTTGGAAGCCCCATTTTCGGGCGAAAAGATGCTCCCCAGTCCCACGGGCCAGAACGTAGAACGGGAAATCCGGAATTCCGAACACCCGTTTGGACCCTTTGAACAGATGGCTTATCAAGTCGCGCAGTCTTGTCTTCAACCCCAGATAGGCCATCGGAAAATAGTCCACTGTTGGGCAGGCTCCCTCGTGGAGGAGATCTCTGTCGCCCTGCAGTCGGATGAGGAAGTGGAGTCCTCTTTTCCGCAGCGGCATCGGGATCTCAATCCGCATGCGCAGAAGTCCTTGAACCTCGTCGATATCTTCTGTCTCAAGGTCATATGGTCAATCAACAACGGGTATATCATCAAGTGGACAAGCCGGACATTCGTCCCCAGCCGACCATCATTGTCACTGCGTCGTCAGAAGGTCGTGGTGCGGGATTGGTTCGATTGTAGACTTTCGATTGGGCGTTAAAGAAAGGAACTGGAGTACAAAGAGGTCGAAATGGACCGGCCGAAGCCGGCCATGCGGGCATTTTTCGGTTGAGTTCCTAAGGAAGCCGCAAAAGTGCATCCCCCCGCCAACTCATCCCTGGAAGAGTGGCCTCGTTGTTCAGGTTCTGAGCTGAAAATAGGGCGGATTCATTTTGCTAAACATAGGACATATTCATGCTGCGTTGACATCTCTCCAGCCATCCTTGACATTTTTTCGAGTTTCAGTTTAGGATATCCCACGATGAATAATACGAACGTCGAGCTAAAGTTGCCCATCCAGCAAGCGCAGCGCGAAACCAATTTCTCATTCCCTCTTCTCCCTTTTTTTTGGGTGCAGTTTGGCCTGATCGTCAGCATCCCCTCCGTGGGGAAAGGACTTCTCAAGTTTTCCGAGATTCAGCCCAATGGATAGGCCAGCCCAGATCGGATATCGGCGGGAAAACAAGGAAGGCTGTTCGCCTTACCCTTTTCTTATGAACGGAATTCAGGTGGAGGGCGTTGAGACCTGCCTATTTTGCCGGCAGGAAGGAGCCCTGCTTTATGACAATCTGCGGGATAGAATATTCGAGGCTCCCGGTCTTTGGCGTTTCGTGGGCTGCCCCCACTGTCGGTTGATCTGGCTCAATCCGCGGCCGACCTTGGGTGAGATTCAAAAGGCCTATGCTCAATATTACACTCACCACGTCCTTCAACCTAAGCCCGCCGCTGCTTCATTGAGAAAGAAAATCAAACGCGCCATCCTCTCAGGAACGTTCGGTTATCGGCATCTCGCTAGGAGCTGGACGACCGAGGTGCTCGGGAAGGTGCTGAGCGTTTTCCCGTTTCTTAGAGGGATAGTCGTGAGTCGTGTTATGTACCTGCACGGCTCCTGGGCGGGGAAGCTTCTCGATGTCGGCTGCGGCAACGGCTGGTTCATCGCCCAAATGAGGGACTTAGGTTGGGATGTGCTCGGCCTTGAACCAGACGCCCTTGCTGCCAAGCAAGCCCATGAGCAGCACGGAGTCGCGGTTCATATCGGGAGCCTCGAGGAGGCCGGTCTTCCTGATGATTCATTTGACGCGATCACGATGCATCATGTGATTGAGCACGTGCCCCACCCCAATCAAACGCTTAGGGAATGCGCTCGTCTGCTGAAGCCAAACGGGAGACTTGTCATAATGACACCTAACATCCAGAGCCTTGGGCACAAGGTTTTCCGAGAAGCCTGGCTCCATCTTGATCCTCCCCGGCATCTGTATCTGTTTTCTCACCAGGCACTGTTTCGGGGCCTTGAGCTTGCAGGATTGAAGCTGGTCGCCTTGCGGACGATTTCTCGTTTAACCGGCACTTGGTCGGGGAGTTCTCTGATCCGAAAAAATGGTCGCTGGCCCGGAGTTGATGTCGGCTGCCTTTCAAGAAGACTTAAAATCGAAGGACAGATCTTTCGGCTGATCGAAAACATCGGCCAGCTTTTTTGGCGGTTATCAGGTGATGAGCTTTTAGTGATATCATCAAAAAGAACATAAGGCCTGGGGAAAGGGGTTTTTTGCGGGAGTGTCTGATGGTTTATTATTCGAATGCTGGATATGCCTTTTGCTGGTCTCGCGAGGCTCGGCTCCAGGCCAAATTGGGTTGTCAGGAACCGATCGGAAACCTCGGCTTCTGCAATGGTTCTTCTTTATACATTTTCTTTTCTGGTTTGAGTCTTGGGATTCGTTTGGGGCTGGATAGCGACGTCCGAGCCCTGAAAAGTGCGGGGTCAGTGAATCATTCTGCTCTTTTAGGTGTTGGAGACACCCAGAGAATGGCGGTGGCTGCTGCCACCTCCAACACCCTCTTGAGCAATTGCGTATTTGAGCGTCCTAGAAACATTGGCCCGCCGCGATAGGAATCCTTGTATCCGCACGCTCTTCAGATACAGCCTGTCGCAGTTATTGACATCGTCGCACGGCCGGTGATAGAATTCTGGCAGGGGGAGGTAGATGTATTTTTAACTTAGGGTGAGAATTCAATCGGCACGGAAAAAAGGAAAATCCCAGCCAATCAAAAATGGCTGAAGAAAGGCAAAGTTCGCCTTCCGACTCTCTCATCTATTTTTGATTTTTACGCAACAAGCCGTCTGCTGCGCCCTGCCACGCGAATTTTTCTGGTATGAGTTTTATAAAATTGATACATAAACTAAAATCAGTGATTTTTACCCTGCAGCAATCCAAAAAGACAGAAAAATGAAGCGTCACATAGCAGATCGAGAGAGAAATATGCAACAAACGGTTTTGACACATTCAACAAGGGCTAAGCGCAATCTGATTGTATATACTTTGATACTAATATCCGGTCTTTCTAACAACTGCAAAAGAGAACTTGAGCTTTGTCGTTTTGTCGATTGCTTTAATGAAAAAAATATCATTTCTTCCCCTCTAGTTGATTTAGAACAAAATTTCAGCAAGGTTGAGCAAGAATGGACAGAAGAAGAAATGTTTCCAATAGATTCGGGCCAGACAAGAAAGTGGGCCTTCCCAACAAAATCTCTCATATTGGGCTGGAATGATTCAATCAAACCGCAAGGCATGGATGTTTATAAGAATAATGAAAAAATCGGGTTTTTATCAAATAAAGGACAAGGCCCAGTTGGTTGGGAATGGAAACGAATAGAAGAAATAATCGAACCAGAAAGATACAGGAGATATCGTATATTTGAAGGCCAAATTATTCTTTCTAAGGGCCAATATTTTATTAGCCGGGAAATTTTTCTCCCGCAAGGAGACACTATCTTTGAGGTTTACGCTACGAGTAGAGATGGCATGAAATATCTACCTCTCCTCAGCTTATATTTAAACGACACGCTATTAGGAGAAATACCTATTGAAACATATAAGGGTTACAAATTTGTTCGCCGAGTTAAATCTGGAAAATATCGCATAAAAATTGGCTTTCAGAACGCGCTCGAAAGACATCCTTATGAAGAACAAGAAGAATTGCTTCTAGACAGGATTAAAATAAATAGTTCAAAGGATCTCATTCTCATCTCTCCTTTAAATGGGGGCAATAATGGATCCCCAAAAGGAAGATACAAAGCGTGTTACTATTCCCAACCTGAATATAAAGTCTTGTATCCCCGTGATTTCGATCCCATTCTTCATGAAACAACTGCTACCAGATTAATAGCTAATGAGACTTTAGAGAGTAACCTGGAACTAAAAACCGGACGAAACATTTTTGAAATTATTGTCTTCACCAGGGAAAAAGACTCTTCCCTCCGAATTTTGCTTAACAACAAAACAATAAGCAACCGAAGAATCATACCTTGGAAATGGGCATCCTACTTTTTTTGGGCGGATGTAGAAGAAGGGAGGCATGGCCTGAAAATAGAATGGCGGAGGCAAGCGATTGGAAATCAATTATCTAATAACCAATTGCTAGTTCATGCATTGAAAATCAATGGTCCTCTAAGCAGCACATTTTTGCCCCTTTGCAAAATAAAAAACGAATATCCTATTTATGATCGAGGAATAAATAAGAATCCTTTCTCTATAATAAAGAAAATAAAATTCGGGGAGCAGACAATAAATGCGATATTTGCTCCCACGAGAAGTGTCTTTGAGTTTCGGCTCAAAATTCCTGAATCTGGAATCCTGCAATTTGGCTATGGCATATTAGAGAAAAATTGGAAAACCAAAGAAGAGAGAGTTAACTTTAAGATAACCCTTGAGGATTCTTTGAGGAAAGAAACTATTTTCTCAAAATATCTAGCTGCTTCTTCAATGGACAATATCAATGTGCTTATTGAGGAAAGAATCAGCTTATCCGACTTTAAAGGTAAAAAAGCAAAAATATCCTTCATTACTGAGAGCCAGCAGTCCGGAGCAACACCTCCAATAAATCATCTTAATAAAGGATCTGATCTTGCTTTTTGGTTTAATCCCCTAATTTATAAGAAAGAGGAAAATAAAAATGGGATTCCGAAGGATAAACCGAATATTATACTCATATCTTTAGACACTTTAAGAGCAGACCATTTAGGATGCTACGGCTATAGAAGAGATACAAGTCCCAATTTAGATACAATTGCTCAAGATGCAGTATTGTTTATCAACGCCTATAGCCATTCTCCCACAACCCTACCTTCCCATATGTCAATGTTGACCTCATTATATCCGATTAATCATGGAATTTGCGCCGTATCCTTACGTAGCGGGTTGAAAAGTGCGCAAGAGCTGGATCCTTCTATTTCCACTCTATCTGAGTTGTTAAGAAAGGCGAAGTATTTTACTACTGCCTTCACGGGAGGAGGCCAGGTCAGTTCTTATTTTGGCTTTTCTAGAGGATTTGATTATTATCAAGAAGACTTTTCCCTTGATAGTGATGAGGCCGAAAGGCTTTTTAATAAAGCTGCATCTTGGATAAACGATCATAGGGACAAGAAATTCTTCCTATTTTTGCACACTTACCAAATCCATAACCCCTATAATCCGCCCCACCCATACAATGAGATCTATTTAAACAAAAAAGCACAATGGAAAGAAGCCGATATAATTAAGATTTTAGCGGAGAGAGGACTGGGGGAGTACGGGCAACTTACTGAGGAAGAAAGGGAGAATTTGGTATCTCTTTATGATGGGGAAATAAAATATACAGACGAATTCTTTATCAAACGCTTAACTACCGAACTCAAAAGGTTGGAACTTTATGATCAGACAATGATTATTATTACTTCTGATCATGGAGAAGAATTCTATGAACACAAAGGGTGGGAACACGGACATTCAATTTATAATGAACTGATCAAAGTTCCTTTAATAATTAAGTTTCCACATTCCAAGCATAGAGGAAGTAATGTACAAAATGTGGTAAGAACTGTAGATATTTTTCCGACCATTCTGAATATTGCAGGTGTCAAGAATAAAGCCAATAATTACGACGGCAAAAGCTTGCTTAGCGTACTTGATGGTAAAGAAAAAAAAGGCAGAACCTCTACTGGATACCTTTTCGATTCGCCCATTACTGATATTCCAGATAAAACCATTAAATATACTCTTTCAAAAATTTGTGTCATCATAGACAACAATAAAACTATTATTAATGAAGATTATCCCAGCTCGCAAGAACAACTCGACAATGAATTCGCAAGAAAAACCCTTCCTCCATTCCCTTTGGAAAAAATAGAGCTTTACGACCTTAAGAAAGATTCCCTAGAAAAAAATAACATCGCTACTCAAGAAAGAAGAACCATCCGGCAATTGTGGAAATCGATCAGCACATATTATCATAAAGCTAAAAAAATAGAGCAGATCAGTGCACCTGTGAAAGCAGCCCTTGATAAACAACTGGAAGAGAAATTGGAATCCCTGGGTTATATACGTTAATTTGGCCTGAACGACACTAGAGTCGACAGGAGTCAGATACCCCATTAAATTCCTTGTCCAAATTCTTCTGCCTCGCGAGTTCCAGACGGGCCTTAATCGCATCCATCGGCGTTCGACCCTAGTATACAGTGATGTTCGCAGTTTGCCATAGGAGAGGAGCCATCGTAAACTCTCTTCGCTAGTGTACAGTGAAGTTCGCAATTTCACTTAGGAGGCGAGCCATCGTAAACTCTCTTCGACCGCAAAATCGAATGAGAGGAGATTTACTACTACGATGGCCCCAACCCATTATAAGGGACTTCTGAGGAAAGTGCTGTCAAGAGGCGTGCAATATTACGAGGTGAATCGGCGCATACTTTTACGAGGTCAGTATCTTCGACGGGCATCATCTTGAGCGCCATTTTCCCCTAACCTTCCTCCTTGGCGGGTCCCTTGAGTCTCATATTCAGGTTTCTCAGCCGGAAACTCCGTCCGTCGATGTTGAAGATGTGGGACCTATGGAACAGTCGGTCCAGGATCGCCGTAGTCGCCATCTCATCCTGGGAGAAGATCTGAACCCAGTGTTGCCAAGGGGCACGGCTCGGACCGGAAAACATACTTTTCCGGCGCCAGGGTGAGAAGGATGGACAGCCGGTTGGGCACGGTGTACCTTTACATCCCGAAGTTGCGCAAGGGCGGATATGTGCCTTTCTTAGCAACGGAACGCAAGAGGTCGGTGCTGGCGCTGATGTTCGCGCATGGGGTCAACGGCGCCGGGGACAGGGAGATATTGGCCATGGAACCGATGTTTGACGAATCGGAGGGCAGTTGGTGGGGTTTTTCCGCAAACTGAAGCAGAGAAGCCTGAGGAAGGTCTGCCTGTGCATATCCGATGCCCATGGCGGTATTCATGCTGCGGTTAAGAAGGAGCTTGTGGGAACGAGCTGACAGCGGTGTAAGGTCCACTTCATGCGGAACATTCTGGCCAA
>Ga0315277_10005661_pt1 | contig 16434 bp, 11 predicted proteins | sample YL17G05_15_MG_FD_203695 | JGI IMG/M metagenome (GOLD analysis project Ga0315277, IMG submission 203695) | Sediment microbial communities from Yellowstone Lake, YNP, Wyoming, USA - YL17G05_15 | ecosystem: Environmental > Aquatic > Freshwater > Lake > Sediment | place: USA: Wyoming | collected... | reverse complement strand
CTCTACATCGTGCTCGGAACCCTGCCTGCCGCTTTTGCCGGCCTCCTATTCAAAAAAAGAATCGAAGCCGCATTCACCTCTCCCCGTCTGGTCTGTCTCATGCTTATTATTACCGGGTTGATACTGGCAAGTTCGCGTTTTTTCCCTAAGCCGGCCGGGAATCAGCTTTCCTGGTGGAGGGTTGTCCTGATAGGTCTGGCCCAGGCGTTCGCCCTTCTTCCCGGGATAAGCCGGTCGGGTACCACGATCACTGCCGGGCTCTTACTGGGCCTTGCTCCGGGCAGAAGCGCCGAATTCTCTTTCCTTTTGGCTCTGCCGGCCATTCTCGGCGCGGCGGTAGTGGAATTGGCCCCTCTTTTTCCAATTAGCCCGGAAACCTCCCTGAGCCCCGGAGTACTTGCCGCTGGCACAACCGCCGCCTTTTTCTCCGGACTTACGGCAATCATTTTTCTGCTCAAAGCCCTGCAAGCGGGCAAATTCGATCGCTTCGCTTACTACCTATGGGCGGTCGGACTGGCGGGGATTCTGATTCTTTGAATTTCATAGACTCTGTGTGGGAGCTGAATCCAGAGAATTTATTTTACTATTTATACCCTCCACTACTTGACTTACAAGTTTTTGTCCCCTAGAATAAAGCAGAAGTTGTAATTTAAATCCCCATCATACTGCCCTACAGGTGAGCTACATACTCACAGGAAACCGTGGGTATTTCCTCTGCGCCGTCAATCTGTGCAGGTTGGATTATCGCAGACGGTTGAGGTTCCCACGGATTGATCCGCAATATTGCCGGGGTATAGCTGATGGGGATTTTTTTGGCTCGCGGCTATCTCCTGTTTTTGCAGAATGAGGCAATAATTACCCATCAATATAAAAAATAATTCTTCAAACCGGAAATATTTGCTTGTCCGCTCTCTATTAGTCTTTCCGCAAATCTCCAGCCATTACTGCATTCCCTCTTCTTCCCCAGATGGCACAAACTTTGCCTTTCCTTGAACAAGCGAAATAATACGCGCCTGGCAACAATAAGCTGATTTTTCGATCATTTCTTTATTCGGAAGGCAGGATAAATAAGTGATAAAAGGCCTCTATACTTCAGCCGCCGGCATGCTGCCTCTTTCTTTCCGCCAGGATCTGATGACCAACAACCTGGCCAACTCCAGTACCGCAGGCTTCAAGCGGGACCGTCTATTTATTCATGATCTGATTACCGCCGACCTTTATCTCAACGAGCACCAGTTTGCCTCGACAGGCGAACGGCCCCGCACAATCAGCGTCTCTCCAGATGCTTTCTTCGCCAGTGTGGGCAACTCCAGCCAGGTAGTCGAGGAGCGGACCGATTTCTCGCAAGGGGCAATGGATGTGACAGGCAACGATTTTAATCTGGGGATAGAGGGGGATGGTTTTTTTACCGTGCAGACCCCCCAGGGAACCCAGTATACCCGCAACGGATTTTTCAATATCGGGGTTAACAGCAGCCTGGTGACCGCCGCGGGTTTCCCGGTGCTCGGCACCGCCGGCCCGATCAATGTCCAGGGGAGAAAATTCACCGTGCTGCGCAACGGCGATGTCTATGTGGACAACGAGCTGCGCGGAAGACTGCGGATTGTCGATTTCCCCAAACCTTACAAGCTGTCCAAAACTGCGAATGATTTATTCACTTCGCAAGGCGGTGCTGCCGGGCAGGCGGCCCAGAATTTCAGAGTCAATCAGGGGATGCTGGAGAAAGCTAATGCTCATCCGGTGGACCAGCTGGTGCAGATGATCGAACTGCAAAGGTTGTTCGAGATTGGCCAGCGGGCTATCCGCATGCAGGATGAAACCTTGCAGCAGGCAATAAGCCAGGTCGGCAGAGTCTGACCGGCCGGCTTGACCTCCGGCTTCGATTTTGAATCGTTTTAAAATCTAAGGAGCTAAAATATGATCCGCGCTTTAAGAACAGCAGCCACAGGAATGAAAGCCCAGGAAGTCCGGGTGGACGTAATCGCCAACAACCTGGCCAATGTCAACACTGCGGGATTCAAAAAGACCCAGGCGCAATTCCAGGACCTCCTTTATCAAACCCTCCGCCCGGCCGGGATTGCCGAATTCCAGGGACAGGTGGTCCCCACCGAGATGCAGGTCGGCCACGGAGTCAAGCTCTCCTCGACCCAGAAAGTGTTCACTCAGGGAGAGCTCCAGAAAACACAGAATGACCTCGATCTGGCGATCAACGGCGACGGGTTCTTCCAGATCCAGCAGCCGGATGGCACAATCGCTTACACCCGGGACGGCAATTTCGAGATAAGCCAGGACGGGATACTGGTGACCACCGATGGGCTTATGCTCCAGCCGCAGATCACCATTCCGGCGAACGCCATGAAACTTTCCGTAGGAGCCGACGGCAACGTGAATGTTCTGCTCCCGCAACAGGTTCAGCCGCAGAATGTCGGCCGTATCGAGCTCGCCCGTTTCATCAACCCGGCCGGCCTGCGTAATATCGGCAACAACCTTTATCTGGAAACTGTGTCTTCCAACCCGCCGCTCCTCGGCAATCCTGCCGAGAACGAGTTCGGACGGATCGAACAAGGGTATATCGAATACTCGAATGTTTCCGTAGTGGATGAGCTGGTTGACCTGATCACCGCCCAGCGTGTCTATGAATTGAATTCGCGCGGTATCTCTATTGCTGATAACATGCTCCAGGTCGCCGGAAATATCGGCCGTTAGCCTTGACCTTAATCAAAAAAACTAGTGGGGCGAGTGAAAGTAAAATGACCAAGAAATCCTTACTCCTCTGTTTAATCCTGGCCGCCGCTTTGTTTGGCCGGGAAACGAGAGCTGCCGGAGAATCCTCCGGGGACATGGTTTACGTATACCTCAAATCCGAGGCTAAAACCTCTACGGGCCAGATAGTGCTTGGCGATGTGGCACAGGTTGAAGGATTCAACGAGACGCTGATCGACAGACTCACTGAGCTGCCCCTTGGGCCGGCGCCTATCCCCGGCGAAAGCTGCCTTATCAAACGGGAAGATATACGGCGCAGCATGGTTCAGCATAGTATAGATCCGATCAATGTGGCTCTGGTGGGGGAAGAGAAAGTAAAGGTGATCCGCAAGGGCAGCACAGTGTCCCAAGCTGATCTGACTGCCCTGGCCGAGGATTATGTCAGGAGTTCCTGGCAGGGGGAGGATGTCCGCTGGGAAATTACCTATTCCCGTTTGCCTGCTGACTTTACCCTGACTGCCGAAAATTACAGGCTGAGGGTGATGAATCCCATAAAGCCCGGGGTGGCCGGATCAATCTCTCTTTCAGTTGCGGCGCTGGAAAACGAACGAGTCCTGGAGCGGCTTCCGGTCTCGCTCAAAGTGAGAGTTTTCCGCAAGGCAGCGGTGATGAAAAAGGAGATGAACCAGGGTGAAGCCCTCAGTCCGGATGACTTCGAATTCCAGGAACAGGAAATAACCGGCAGCCGCGCAGAACCGGTGACCACGGTCAAAGAAACAACCGGAAAAAGGCTGAAAAGGAACATTAAAGCCGGCCAGATTCTCACTGTTGAGCATCTGGAAAGTATTCCCCTTATCGAACGAGGGGATGAAGTATTCCTGATCGTGGAGTATAAGAATATCCGGGTGGGCTGTTCGGGCAAGGCCTTTCAGAGAGGCGGCATGGGAGACAAAATCCTGGTGCGTAACCAGTATGGGAAAAACCTTATCGGAGAGATAAAAGATTCACACACAGTCTTGGTTACCCCTTGAGAGAGGAATCTAAAAATGCGAACCGAAAACAGCAAACCCCAGATCCGTCCGCCGCGGACGAGTTCTACAGTTACACCCAGGCTTCTGAACAACCTGGTGGTGCTCCCTGTCCTGGTCATCCTCCTGGCCGCTCGCTTATTTGCCCAGATGGAGTTCCGCAGCCATGTGGCCGGCTTGTTCACCGATGAACGTCTGTTCAAGGTGGGCGATGTGGTCACGGTACTGGTCGACGAAAAGATGCAGGGTGTGAACAACGCACAGTTCCGCACCCAGCGCGGAACTACTGTCTCGGCGGAATTTGGTGCCGGGCCGGGAAAGGTGTTCGGGCTTCTCAATCCCTTCAGCGGCTCCGTGCAAAGCAAAGATAATTTCGATTCCCGTGTGCAGAACAACAAGCTGAGTACTTTTGTTACCCAGATCAGCGCACGGGTGGTCCGTAGCGATGAACTGGGCAATCTCTATCTGGAAGGTTCGAAGGTGATCGAAATGCCGGATGAAAAACAGGTGGTCTCACTCACCGGCATCGCCAGGAGCCGTGACATTACCGGCCAGAATACTATCATCAGTTCCCAGCTCGCCGACCTTCGTCTGACAATGAAGGGCAAGGGCGAAGCTGAGGATGCCAGGCGGCCTTCTATTTTCAACCGGATATTCAACTGGTTCTTCTGATTGTCATACTACCGTTAAATAAAGGAAAGGCAATCGATGAAAGGGGACAGGATCAGAGAGGGAATAAATAATCTGGGTTTCCTGGTTTTGGCCTCATTGTTATTCGCCGCAGCCATGTCGCCATCCCGCTTGTGCGCCGCGAGGATCAAGGATATAGGCCATCTCCAGGGCATGCGGGTGGAGCAGCTTATCGGCTACGGCCTGGTGGTCGGCCTGAGCGGTACGGGCGACGGCAGGACGATTTTTACCAACCGGTCTACAGCCAGTCTCCTGAACAAGTTCGGAATACAAATCCAGCCCAGCGAAATCACTACTGCCAATGTGGCCGCGGTTATGGTTACCGCTGAACTGCCCTCTTTTTCTAAATTCGGAAGCCGTATCGATGCCACTGTGAGCTCGATCGGCGAAGCTTCCAGCCTCCAGGGCGGCATTCTACTGAGAACCCAGCTTTTCGGCTATGACGGCCAGACACTTTATGCGGTCTGCCAGGGCTCCGTATCTATCGGCGGCTTTAATGCAGGTGCACAGGCTGCCGGAGGCGGAGCCGGCGCTCAGATCCAGCGAAACCATCCCGTCGTGGGACGAATTCCCGACGGGTGCCAGGTGATGCGCTCGCTCGAAGACGGTTTTATCGATAACTGGCGAATCATGCTCACCCTCGAAAATGCCGATTTCACCAGCACCAGAAGGCTGGATGAAGCTATCGACCAGCATTTCGGCGGCGATATCAGCCTGCCTGTGGACGGCCTTTCAGTGTATGTGACTATTCCGGAAAAGTACCGCGATGCGGGAAAGATCATTGAATTCATCTCCGAACTGGAAAATCTCGAAATAAATCCTGATGTCAATGCTAAAGTAGTGATAAATGAGCGCACCGGTACAATTGCTATCGGTGAAAAAGTCACGGTCTCGCCCGTACAGGTGGCCCATGGAGGCCTTACAGTGACTATCGGCACCGGAGTCACTGTCAGCCAGCCTGCTGCTCCGCTCGCCGGCGGGACCACGGTCACCGCACCTACTGCTGAGGTCAGCGCCGTGGAGCAGGTGAAAAAGTTTGTCGAAATCAGCGGGACCGCCGGCGATCTGGTCACTGCACTCAACATAATGCAGGTAACGCCACGAGATATAATCGCTATTTTCCAGGCCTTGAAAGCTGCGGGAGCACTGGTAGCGGAATTAAAAACAATGTAGCCTGAGAATTGAAGAGGCCAAGGTTATGGATATCAGCAGCTTGCCGGGGAGCAATCCCCTGAATTTTGAAAGCAAAGCCCTGGAAAACAGGCTGCGTCAGCTTAAGGAAGCAACCAGCCGCGAAACAGTCGATGAGAACCTGCGCAAGGTATCCAAGGAGCTGGAGGCTATTTTTATCAAGCAGCTTCTGGATACCATGCAGCAAACCGTGCCCAAGGATGGTCTTCTCGGCAACTCGCCGGGAATGGATACCTGGAGGGATATGTTCAACGAAAAGCTGGCCCAGAAAATTTGCCAGCAAACCCCTATCGGCCTGGCAGGTATGATCTATAAAGAACTAGCCAAAGACCTGGATCTGCACAGGGAAGTGCCGCCCGCCGAGGCCGATACCAAACCGGAAAAGATGGACACTGCCCCATTGAATAAGGGCGGTGTCCATCAAAAAGTCGGGGAAAGTTCCTCCGGCGGCGAAAAAGACAGCCAGGGAAGCGGATCTATATCCTCGTTCAATGACCTGATCCAAAAATGCGCTTCCAGGTACGGACTTGACCCGACACTTGTAGCCGCCGTAGTCATTCAGGAATCAGGGGATGACCCTTATGCGGTAAGCAAGGCAGGAGCGAAAGGTCTCATGCAGCTCATGCCGCACACCGTTGATTCCTTGGGAGTAGAGAATGTTTTCGATCCTGAGCAGAATATCGAGGGCGGCACGCGTTACTTGAGAGAGCTGTTGGATGGATTTCAGGGAGATGAAAGACTGGCGCTGGCCGCTTACAATGCCGGCCCCACTGCGGTACGGCGCTACAATGGTGTGCCGCCTTATCCAGAAACCCAGGGCTACGTGAAAAAGGTCATCGCCTTGAAAAACCGGTTAAAAACTTTCTGACCGCGAAAGTGGATATCTGATAATGCCCAAAGCCCAGACCCGGATAATCGATATAGAGAAGCTATACGATCTCCTTTTGGGAATAGCTCAGGATCTGGAAAAAATTTATGAATGTCTGCTGAGCCAGCAAATCGCCCTGATGAACTGGGACCATGATAATTTTCTCGCCACTGTCCGGGAACAGAACCGGCTGGCCAGAGAAAACCTGAGAAGAGAGAGCCAGAGGAAGGAATTGGTTAAAAAAATATCCGCTGAATCCGAGGGAGGTTCTGTAAACCTGCGCGAACTGGCGATTGGCCTCGGGGGCAAATGGCCCGAGCGTTTCAGCAAGATCGCCGAACGCATAAAAACAGCCAGCGGCAAAGCAGTTATGATCCGTCGGCAGAATGAATTTCTGATTTCCAAATCCCGGGAAATGATCAACGAACAGTTGAAGCTGGTTCTCGATCTTGCCCGGCTGAACCGCAACACTTACGAGTCGAGCGGCAAGAAAACCAGGAAAGCCAACCTGCCCAAGGTTCTCGATCAAAAGGTATAATGCGGCGAGGGTAAGATCGACATACTTTCACTGTCAACTGCTGAATAATAGCGATGCCTAATCTATCCAATGCTCTTCAAATCGGCCTGAGCGGACTCAAAGCCAGTCAAATGGGTCTTAATGTAGCTGGCCAGAACATAGCCAATGTCAACACCGAGGGCTATACCCGTCAGCGCCCTATCTTCGAAGCCTCGAAGCCGATCTCCTTCCCTGCAGGGGTTTTCGGAACCGGAGTCAATCTCCTGGAAATAGCCCGTTTCCGGGATGCGTTTATCGACAGGCAGTATCGCGACCAGAACCAGGTTCTGGGAGATATGGAAAAACAGTCCCAGTCTATGGACATGATCGAAGGCATCATCAATGAACCGAGTGACACCGGGCTCCATAATGAGATCGAGAACTTCTTCAACAGTCTGCAAGACCTGGCTACGAACCCGGAGAGCAGCTCAGTCCGCACCACGGTCAGGGAACAGGGCCGCGCCCTGGCCAGGATGTTCAACCAGACCTGGAACCATTTGGACCAGATTCGTGATAATAAAAACCTGGAAATAATAGACAAAGTCGCCGAAGCCAATGGAATTCTCGATCGGATAGCCTCACTTAACCCTCAAATTGCCACCACCGAGGCATTGGGAAACAAAGCCAATGATCTACGGGACAGCCGCGATCTCCTCCTGGATAAGTTGTCCAAAATCGTGGATATGTCTGCTTACGAAGACCCGGTCAACGGCTCAGTTACAGTATCTATCGGCGGCCAGAACTTTGTAGTGCTGGATCAGGTCCAACATTTAATGACCGAATCGGTAAATCAAAACGGCAAGGAAGTTATTCAGATAATCAATCCTGTGGAAAAGAGCGAGATCAAATTGAGCGGAGGGGAAATTCACGGCATTCTGGAAGTCCGCGATACTCTCATCCCTAAAATCGAGAAGGAAGTCGACACACTGGCCTCGGCAATTATAACTGAGGTTAACAAGATCCACCGCAACGGTTTCGGCCTTCAGGGAGGCAGAACTTCCCCTCCCACGGGCATCGACTTTTTCGAAGGGACCGATTCCAGAACCATGAAACTATCGAACCAGGTCGAAAGCGACCCGAGCAACATCGCTGCTTCGAAAAACGGCGCTCCAGGCGACAATGTCAATGCGCTGGAGATGGCTCAGCTGCGCAACAGCGAGGTGTTGAATAACAACACCTTCACTTTCGAGGACTATCTCGGGGGAATTATCAGCTCTTTCGGCCTGGAATCAGTCGGTATACAGGAAAGTCTCGCCAACCAGGAAAAGCTGGTCGAGCATTTCAAGAATTTCCGTGAATCGCAGATCGGTGTAAACATGGATGAGGAGCTGATGAACCTGGTCACTTTCCAGAAAGCATTCGGAGCAAACGCCCGGGTACTTTCCACGGTAAACCAGATGTTTGATGTAGTAATCGCTCTGGGCACATTTTAAACCAAGCCGCCGAACTGCAGGAAACACCGGACACCGATAAGTGCCAGGACTAAAGATCCGCTTTCGGAAATTAATCATTGAGGAACACTCGCTATGACCTTCAGGGTTACGCAAAACCTGCTGAATAATGTGGTTCTGCAGAATCTGAACCGCAATGCAGAGAGTCTGATGAAAATCCAGTCCGATCTCTCCAGCGGTAAACGCCTGAATAAGCCATCCGATGACCCTGTGGGATCTGCCACGGCAATACGCCTGCGGTCAAGGCTTTCGGAAACAAAACAGTTGCTGCGGAACATTGACCAGGGAGAGACACAAATAAACCAGGCTGACTCCGTATTCAATGATATGACCGGCATTCTGACCCGCGCCCAGGATCTGGCGATCTCCCAGGCTAATGTTACCGCTGATTCCCGTACACGTGATGCTGTGGCCCAGGAAGTAAGCGCCCTGATCAATCAGTTCGTGGACATGCTCAACACGCGTATCGGCAACCGTTATATTTTCGCCGGATTCGAAACCCTCAAGGAGCCTTTCCAGCAGAGCAAAAACGGCATTAACTATCTAGGCGACTCCGGGGAGATGAACATCGAAATTGAAAGCGGGACCACTTTAAACGTCAATGTCTCGGGTTCCACGCTTCTTCCGACTGCCGTGGACGATCTCGGGGGCCATACGAACCTCTTCCCCTATGCGGAAAGGACAATTCCGCTCGACCAGCGCAAGCTGATCGAGATCAACCAGGGTACCGGCGTCGACAGCGGTATTATCCTGATCTCCAACCGGGCCGGCCAGAAAGCCAGGATCGATCTTTCCGGCGCTCAAACTCTGGGCGAGATAGTTGCACGGATTAATAACACCCAGGACACGCAAGGCTTGAGAATGCAGGTCAAGGCGCATCTGGATGATAACCAGGAAGCTATCATCCTCGATGATCTTACCCCGCTCCGGGATCAGATTGCCGGTAACAACTTGAAGGTCGAGGATGTGCGCAACAGCCGGGTGGCCCGCCAGCTTGGCATTCTAGGTGAAGATAAAACAGGGAACGGGGTAATTGAGGGACGTAACCTGGGGCTGCTCGATCTGACAACCCCCCTGGAAAACCTCAATAACGGCGGCGGAGTGGAATCAGGCAAAATTAAAATCACCGACCGGGCAGGAAACAGCGCGGTTATAGATATCTCCAGTGCGCAGACTCTTACCGATGTCCGAAGTCTGATCAATAATGGGGGTACCAATATCCGCGCCGAAATAAATATCGGCGGCAACGGATTGACGATTATCGACAGCAGCCCGCCAAGTGCCCCGGGGCTGATCAGTATTCAAGAAGTGGGAACCAATATGCACACTGCCCAGGATCTGGGTATCCTTACGCCGGAATCAGGCGCTCAGGGAAGAATCTTCGTCGGAAACTCTCTTGACCCGATACTGACCATAGGCACCCCGGTTTCGCTGCTTAACCGGGGACAGGGTTTTGAGCTGCAATCAATATTAGTGGAAAACGGACCAAAATCAGGGACGATCGATCTTTCCAAAGCCGCGACTGTGGGCGCTATTATTCAGACAATTAACGACTCCGGACTTGATCTCGAAGCCAGTATAAACGAATTGGGTACAGGAATTTCAGTTACCAGTAAGGAAGGCGGCCGGACCCTGAAAATCACCAATGATGAGAGAAGTTTTACCGCCAATCTAATCGGTATCGCTGGAAACCGTGATGTACTTGTGGATCCGATAGAACCCCTGGGCGCTTCCGGCGATCTGTTGCCGGCTCTCAGCGGGAAGACAAGGCTGGACGATCTCAATGGCGGCAAAGGCATATCTCCCGGATTAATCAAGATTACCGACTCATTAGGCAATTCTGCAAATATAAACTTAATTGGCGTGAACACTATCCAGGGAATGATCAACCTGATCAATGAGTATGGTGCGCAAGGCAAGGGTCTGGTCAATGTGGTCGCCTCGATTTCTCCTGACCAGAGAGGGATAAAGATCACCGATCAATCCATCCAGAACACGAGCATAAAAAAGATCACTTCCACCGGCAGCCTTAACTCGTCGTTTTCCAATATCTCTGTGGGGGATTCCGTAGCTATAAATTCTTTCAATATGCCGAACGGAGTTTCAGTCGCCAGGAGTCTCGATCTGGTCAATAAAGCCATTGGAGGCGAGCAGAGTGTTTTAGGAGAGATTGAAAAGGTCGACAAGGACAAAGGTGAGCTGGAAGTCCGTACCCAGGATGGCACTTTATACCGGGTGCTGAGTCAGCAATCTTTGGATAATTTTTTTATCGGTCAATCGGTTTATTTCAACGGGAGACCTTTAATTAGCGGCGAAATCGAAGCCCGTTCTCTCGATCTGGTTCAGAACCCCCAGAACGGGGATGAGCAGCTTGCCGGAACTGTGGAATCCATAGATACTGAGAACAAGACAATAACCCTGACCACTTCTGACGGCCAGCACCGTCAGCTGAGAATAATCACCGAGAGGGGATTAATCCGGGTCGAAGACATTGCCGGGGGTACTGCCGCCAGTGACCTGGGAATAAAAAGGGTAAGCGTAGTAGGCAGCGACAACATTACCGGAAGTCCCCTCAATCCCCTGCTTTCCTGGAATACTGAATTAAATCTGCTCGACGGCGGGACATTTGTTCCGGGAATTATCAGCATTTCCAATGGGGATAAGGAAGCGGCCATCGATCTTAGCAATTGTAAAACAGTAGCGGATATGCTGGTCCAGATCAATTCCTCCCCGGTGGGAGTCATTGCGGCGCTTAACGGTAAAGGTACTGGAATCACTCTGAAAAGCAGAATAAACGGGACAACGCTCATGGTCAACAAGATAGCGGAGAAAAATCCGGACGGTTCGAACAAGATTTACTCGGATGGATCGACAATATTCGACCAGACTGCAGACAATCTGGGATTGACTGGATCGGCCGATGTTCTAGGCAATCTGTTATTCCTGCGTGATTCTCTGCTTAACAACAACCGCGATGATATCTCCAAAACCCTGAATAAATTTGCCGAAGCTTTGAACAGGGTTCTGACCCAGCGTACGAAAATAGGCGCACGCATGAACCAGCTAACTACCACCCAAGACCGCGGACAGTCCAGCAGCCTGCGCAACACAGAAACCTTGAGCAGCGTAGAAGATCTTGATGTGGTCGAGGCGGTAAGCAATCTGGCCGCCCGGGAAAATGCTTTTAACGCCGCCCTGGCTGCGGCAAGCAAAATTATCATGCCGACACTGTTAGATTACCTGTGATCAGCGGAAATTAATGTTCGACTGCCAATAAATCAGATGGAATTTTTTCACCATGACTGGAGGTTGCCTTGAAAATCAACTCTACACGTTTCGGAATTATCGAGGTCAAGGAAAAAGACATTCTCAATTTCCCGGAGGGGCTGGTGGGTTTTGCCTCCCGCAAAAGGTTTTTCGTTTACAACAAGGAGAAAAACCAGCCCTTTTTCTGGCTGCACTCGATGGATGATCCCAAGCTGGCTTTTGTGATCTGCGACCCGCTGATCTTCTTCCCCGACTACAAAATATCGGTGCGTAAGGAAGAGGTTTCCATTCTCAACGTTGAGGATGCGAACACGCTGATCACCTGTGTAATCATTTCCATAAGTCATGATCCGTTCCGGATGACCGCCAATCTTCAGGGGCCGCTGGTTATCAACACCGCCAACCGTATAGGCAAGCAGATAGTCCTGGTGGATAGCAGTTACACCACCCGCCATACGATCCCGGTCAAAAAGGAATCGCGGCAAATGCCCCTGGGATCGTTCATTCCCAGAGATAAGACTATGGAGATAGCGATCGGCAATTCCCTGGTTCTGACCTGATTGTCCGTTATTTCGGGTAGCCGTGCAGTTTTATGCTTTATCTGCTCAGATTCTTCCCTGGAAACATTCTGACGGAAGAAGATGTATATTGCCTGCTCGAAATATGCTAGATCTGAGTGCGAGATCTGAAACGTTTATGGCGTTTTGCTTCCTTAATACAATTTTTATCAACCTTCCAGACATATGCTGAAAAAATTCCCAGCCCTCTCTACCGGTACTCGAAACGGTCAGAGCCTGACCATTCTGTCTCCCTGACGGTATTTACATGACATTTTATCGCCATCCCGAAGAAGAATTTTCAAGTCCGGGAAGATAAATTCTGATCCGGATTCCGCTCTGGAAAATCCTGGCCAGTTTTATTATATTTTCAAAACCGAACAACACTAATCATGATCCAGGGGAAAAATGGCTAGTATCGAGTTTTTCAAGCACAATATCGGAGCTCGGGAGATAAAGGATGTCTCAAGAACGCTGCGACAGCTTTTTCTTACCACGGGCAGGAACGTTGACGAGTTCGAGCGGGCTTTTGCGGCTTATCTTGGCCTCCCTTACGCCGTGGGAGTAACGAGCTGCACCGCCGCTCTTCAGCTTTCACTGACCGCCCTCGGAGTGGGCCCGGGCGATGAGGTGATCACTACTCCCATGTCTTTTGCCGCCACGGCCCTGGCAGCGATCCAGGCCTCGGCTGTGCCTGTATTCGTGGATGTCGAGCCGGATACCGGAAATATCGATGCCTCACTGGTCGAGAAAGCGATTACCAGGCGGACAAAAGCGATACTGCCGGTGCACCTTTACGGCCAGATGTGCGATATGCGCACTCTCCGGGCTATCGCCGACCGTCACGGGCTGGTGATCGTGGAAGATGCCGCCCATGCGCTCGAGGCCCGGCGCGACGGGGTGCGGGTGGGAGAGCTCGGCGATGCCGCTTGTTTCTCTTTCTACCCTACCAAGAGCATCACCTGCGGCGAGGGCGGCGCCGTGGCTATGAAGAGCGGCGAGCTGGCCGCAAAGCTCTGCTCCATGCGCCACCACGGGATGAACAAGTCCGCCTCGGACAGGTACGGTAAAGATGACGTGACTTACGAGATCACCATGATGGGCTGGAAATACAACATGGATAATATCCAGGCCGCTCTTCTCCTGGGCCAGCTCGAGCGTGCGGAAAAGTTCCACAGCCGGAGAGAGAGGCTCGCCCGGTTCTACAGCCGGAAACTTTCCGGAGTGCCGGGAATAAAGTTCATGAGAGAATTCGATAACTCCCGCCATGCCCGCCACCTTTTCACTATTCTCGTGCCGCCGGATAAAAGAGCCGAATTTGTTCAGCGCATGAAAGAATGCGGCATAGGAGTTTCTATCAACTATATCCCCATCCACCTGCAGAAATTCTTCCGCGAAACCTATGGCTATAAAAAAGGCGATTTCCCTGCTGCAGAGGCTATTGGTGACAGCACTGTAAGCCTTCCCATTTACCCCAAGCTCAAGCAAAAAGAAGCTGAAACCGTTGTAGAAACGGTTAAAGAGATTGCCTGTGAGCTCGAGTTCAGTGATTTCTGAAACATATTTGCATACTGCCCTAGACAACACTCCAAACATTATAATCCCTCTTTTTTAATCTATTGTTGAAAATTCTACTCGCGATTATTTTTCACTAAGTTTCAAAGTCTCCTTCCTGTTCAGTCTGGCTGATAAAGGAGGGGAAATGGCTTCACTTGCCGAAATGATCTCCGGGCGGGCCGCCAAGCATCCTGAGAAAACAGCTTTTGTGGATCTAACCAAAGGCACGCCGCGTTCTGTATCTTACTGCGGATTTTATGCCGGCGCCTGCCGCGTTGCGGAAAGGCTTGCCGGACTTGGTCTTTCAAGAGGCGACAAAGTTGTTCTCATGGGCGGCAATTCCCCGGAATGGGGAGCGGCTTGCCTGGGAGTTCACCTGGCCGGACTGACCCTGGTTCCTCTGGATCACGAAACAGCCGCAGAGGGACTCCATAACATTCTTACCTTCCTCAAGCCCCAGGGAGCGGTCTGCGACCGCTCCCTCTACCCGCGCTTCAAAGACCTCGAGCTCCCGGTAATCGAACTCGAATCGCTCGATCTGTCTTGCGGCAAATCGAGTTTTAATCCAGTGGCCGTACCGGATGACCAGCCCTTCACTATCGTTTTTACCTCCGGCTCGACCAGCGTGCCCAAAGGTGTCATGCTCAGCGAGAAAAATCTCCTGCACAACGTGGGGATACTTCTCGCAGCCAAGGGAACGATCAGCCAGTCCGACCGTTTACTGAACCTCCTGCCGCTCCACCATGTCTACCCGTTTACGGCAAGCCTGCTCACCCCTCTTTGCTGCGGAGCCACGATCATCTATCCGCGGTCTCTTAAAGGCGAGGACATAATGGCCGCTGCCCGTGTCGAGCGCGCCACTATCCTGGTGGCAGTTCCCGGAGTCCTCCAGGCCCTGCGTCAGCGCATTTTCTCCTCTGTCCAGGAACAAAACCTGCTTTCCCGTTCTCTTTTTAAATTTCTATTCCGGATCGGGAGTATGGGAATAACATGGGGCTTCCGCCCCGGGCGGTACCTTTTCCCGTCGCTTCACCGACGTATGCCGAACTTGCGGTATATTGCCTGCGGTGGTGCCCGCCTTGACGCCGAGTTGCACCGTGAACTGGCAGGGCTGGGTTTCAGAATACTCGAAGCCTATGGATTAAGCGAGACCGCCCCGATAGTGAGCATGAACTCACTGGACAGGCCAATGTTTGGCTCAGCGGGCCGTCCTGTCCCGGGAGTGGAGATAAAACTCCTGCGGCCGGACCCTGTACTCGAAGACCAGGAGGTACTTGTGCGCGGGCCTAATGTCATGCTCGGCTACCTCGACCAGCCCGAGGCCACTAGGGCCGCTTTTATCGATAACTGGTTCCGCACCGGGGACCTTGGCTATCTCGATCCCCAGGCCAACCTCTTCATTAGCGGCAGGCTTAAGGAAGTGATTGTCATGTCCTCAGGCAAAAATATTTACCCGGAGGAGCTTGAAAAATATTATTCACGTTGCGAACTTATCGAAGAGGTATGTATCTGCCACCTGCACGAGGGAAGGAGCGAACACCTTGCCGCTGTGGTCGTCCCCTCCCGCGAAGCGTTGAAGCGGAAGCGCTCGGCAAATGTTTATGAGGATATCAAATTCGACCTGGAAAATCTCACCGTAAATCTCCCCTCTTACCAGCGGATAACCCGCCTGATCCTTGCCGAGAAACCTTTTCCAAGGACCCGGCTGGGTAAGCTCAAGCGCTGGGAAATAATGCAAGCCTTGAAAGAAAAAGAGAAAAAAGAGCGGATTGTTTCCGAAAAATCCGCTCCGGTGTTGGAGATCACCGGGGATCCTCTTCTCGACTTTGTCCGGCGGACTCTCAAGCTGGAAGAGAATCCCAGCGGAAAAGAAAACCTGGAGCTCGATCTGGGGCTCGATTCTATCTCCAAGCTTGATTTCCTTGCCGCCTTCGAAAATCATTTCGGGGTCAGGGTGAGTGACGAAGAGGCTTCGACTCTCATTATTGTTGATGAGCTGCGGCTGTTTTTAAAAAGGGCCCCGGAAGCCGAAGCTGATTGGAAGAGAAAGTCCGCGATTCCCCTGGAGAAGCTGGTGGAATTGGGGGAAGGCTGGACAGGCCGGATATTCAGGTTATCGGGCCACATTGTGCTCAAGGTTCTCATGAAACTCCTTTTCCGTATCCATGTCCAGGGAGCCGAGAACTGCTCATCCCAGGGAGCTTATATTATCGCTCCGAACCATCTTTCTTTGCTTGACGGCCCAATGCTTCATGGAGCACTGCCATTTCATGCCAACAGGCGGATCTTTACCCTGTCCCTGGCTGAAATTTTCGACCATTTCCCTTTCTCGCTGCTTTCCTATTACGGCCGTATCCTTAAAACCGGCTCCATCGATACCACAGCCCAGTCGCTCTCTCATTGTGCCGAGATACTGAAAAAAGGCTATCCCCTGATTCTATTCCCTGAGGGCAAGCGTTCCCTGGATGGAAAAGTGGATGAGCCAAAACCCGGCATGACCATGCTCGCCGCAAGCTGCCAGGTCCCGATCGTTCCAGTGCATATCCACGGCACTTTCGCCCTTCTA
>Ga0315277_10005660_pt1 | contig 16435 bp, 11 predicted proteins | sample YL17G05_15_MG_FD_203695 | JGI IMG/M metagenome (GOLD analysis project Ga0315277, IMG submission 203695) | Sediment microbial communities from Yellowstone Lake, YNP, Wyoming, USA - YL17G05_15 | ecosystem: Environmental > Aquatic > Freshwater > Lake > Sediment | place: USA: Wyoming | collected... | reverse complement strand
CGCGGGTCCTAAGCCGCGAGCGGCTCCGCCCCAGTCCCTATTCCCCAATCCCCAATCCCTTTCACTCACATCCGCAGGCCGCGGCACACGAGTCGGTCATGCCCCGCAACGGGTGGGGTATCAGACAAAGGAACTTCAGCGGTCCCAGACCCGTGTTGCGAAACTGGTGCGACTGGTTTGGCGGCACGTAGACCACCGTGCCGGGCCGCAACGGATACTCGCGCTGGCCCTCCAGGACCGCCCCGCTGCCCTCGAGCACGAAGACCTCGTGCTCGTGGGCGTGGGCATGCTGCGGAGTTTGCCCGCCCGAGGCGATCTCGAACTGCCGCATCGTGAAGCTCGGTGCCCGGTCTTCCGGACCGATCAGGCAGCGGATGCGGCAGCCCACGGCCCCTTCGGTCGCTTCCGGCGCGGACTCGACCTGTTCGTAGTGGACGACTTTCATGGTAGCTATCCTCGTTCTTGGCGCAGGAAAAAACCCCGAGGTAACGACTCCCAGCGCCGTGGCGGCCTCCCCCAAGGAAACCTCACAGCCGTCGACCTCGAGGTCCTTTGTAGAGAAGGCCCGAAGGCCCCTCCTACGATATCATTGATAGCAATCTGCGAGTTTTTGTCAATACCGATTTCGCTCCGCCGCCTGGGTCATGCGCGCCAACGACCAAGGCTCGCGGCCGTCAGGAGTCCATTTTACCCTTCAGGTCGCGGATCAGCTCGTCGAACGTCTCGCCGCGTTGACGGAAGTTGCGGAACTGGTCGCTGCTTGCCGCACCCGGCGAGAGCACGATCGTCTCGCCCGGCCGCGACCGCGTCCAGCACCAGTCGAGAGCCTCGGCCATCGCTTCGACGGCGGTGCAGGAAAACTGCGGATCTCGGACGCTTACCCAGCCCTTTAGCACCTGGCGGACGGAGCCGAAAAACGCCGCCCCCAGGGCCTTTTCCACCACCGCCGCAGCCAGATCGCCGAAGTCCAAACCCTTGTCTTTTCCGCCGGCCAGGAGCCAGACGGGCCCCTGGAGTGTTCGCAGTGCGGCAACGGTCGACTCGGGCGTGGTCGAGGTCGAGTCGTTGTAGAACTGCCGCCCCACCACGGTGCCGACGGGTTCCAGCCGCTGCGGCAGGGCACGAAACTCCGCTAGCCCCTGCCGGATCGATTCCCAGGGACAGCCCGCCGCCTGTGCAGCCGCCGCCGCACAGGCCGCATTGATCCGATTGTGCTCGCCGGGCACTGCCAGGGGCGGAACATCGTCCAGCTCCGGCAGCGGCGCCAGCCGGCCGCGGACCATCGGCTCCCAGGCGGCCACCTCGGCATCGTGTGTGTTGAGCACGGCCCAGTCATGGCGAGCCTGGCCCAGCAGGATCCGCTGCTTGGCGGCCACGTAGTCCGCGTAGTCGGGATGCCAGTCGAGGTGGTTCGGCGAACAGCCGGTGACCACGGCGATCCGCGGCATAACCGCGTTTGGCCCCAGATGCCAGAGTTGGAAGCTGCTCAGTTCCAGGACGACCCAATCCTCTGGGACGATCAACTGGAGGCGTCCCAACAGACTCTCACCAATGTTTCCGCCCAGCCAGGTCGTTCGCCCGGCCTTTCGCAAGACGGCCGCAATCATGGCGGCCACGGTCGACTTGCCGTTGCTGCCGGTCACGCCGATGATCGGCGCCCGACTGATGGCCATCAGCAGCGCGATGTCGGTGGTCAAGCGTGTCCCCGACTCGCAGGCGATCCGCAAGAACGGGTTATCGGGTCGGACGGCCGGGTTGACCACCACCAGGGCGGCATCGCGAAAATCCTCTTCCCGATGACCGCCCAAACGAAACCGCGCGATCGGCTCGCCTTGAAGTGCACGCAGAGATTCGGCCAGGGTCTGCTCGTCGGCCGAATCGGTGACGGTGACTTCGGCCCCGTTGCGGGCGAACCAGCGGGCGGCCTCCACGCCGCCGCCGAAGTGGCCCAACCCCATGATCGTCACTCGCCGGCCGTGGACGTTCATCCTGGCAAGTAGACCCGGCAGATCGCCCCGGCTCAAGGCCGGTATGCCGCCAGCGGCCGATCGGGCGAACCATCCGCCGAAAGAGCCAAACGGTAACCGGTCGTGACCGTAGCGGAGGCTAACCCGAAATAGGCCTTGATCGTAAGGTTGCCAAGTGCTAGCACCACACACCTTCTCCAGAGGCCCAAATTGCGAGGAATTCGCTCAGTGTCGGCTGCTAGCAATGCCACCAGTTGGCAAGGTTACGATCAACGCCCCCGAAATAGCTGTTTCGCTTTCCTGTATCTCTCGTTCCACCTATAACCCCTAGTTTATCCAGTCTTCCAGAGGAGGCGATTTCCCGCAAAATAGGTTGCAGGTATTCTCTCGGAATTGATATACTTAATCGTTGTCTCGTCGCTCGCCGAGTAGTAGGCGACAGGCAAGTCCGGTGCACGTGGAGGAGGCAAATCATGAGAGTCTTTCTGTTTGCTGCTGCGCTCTTCGGAGCCTTATTGTCTGCCGGGGGCTGGCTGACCCCCGGCCATACGTCCGCCGCGACCAAGGCGGAACGAACGCGGGCGGCGACTGACCAGGTCGCAGGAGCACTCTTCTGCGAGATCTACGGCAAGGATTCGCAACGCAGCGAACTCCTTGCGTTTGCGCTGGAGCAAGTGCCCGACCATGCTCCGGCCCTCTGGCACACCGGCCATGTCCGCCAGAACAACCGCTGGGTGAAGTTCGACGAGCTGCCCAAGCTGGCCGCCGAGGACGAGCGGCTGACCGCTTACCGGCACGTCCGCGAGGAGTATCCTAAGACGCTGGAAGGGCGACTGGCTCTGGCCGAGTGGTGCGCGAAGAAGAAGCTGGTCGATCAGCAGCGAGCCCATCTCACCGAGGTCCTGGAGATCAATCCCGAGCACCCGCAGGCCCGTCAGCTCTTGGGCTATCGGCTGGTCGACGGCATTTGGCTGAGCGCGGACGAGGTCACGCAGGCGGCTGCCCGCGCCCGGGAGATAGCCGTGGCGTTGGCCGAGTGGACGCCACGGCTGACGGAGATCCGCAAGGGCCTCGACAGTCGCGCTCGGCAGCAACGTGAGAAGGCCATGGAGCGTCTGCGGGCGATTATTGACCGGGCTGCGGTCCCCGCCATCGAGTTGGTTTTCTTTGCCGAGGACCAGCAGGCAGCGTTGCTGGGGGTCGAGACGCTGGATCAGATTGCCGGGCAGGAGGCGTCCGTAGCGTTGGCCCGACAGGCGGTTCTCTCGCCTTGGGAGCCGGTTCGCGAAGCCGCGGTAAAAAAACTGAAGACGCGCGACGTACAGGATTATGTCCCGCCGCTGCTTTCGGCGCTGCAATCGCCGGTGCAGTCGCGGGCCGGCTTGTACCAAGACCCTTGTGGCCGGCTCGTCTACCGCCATGCACTCTACCGCGAGGGGCAGGATCGCAGAGACGTGGCGGTCATCGATACGAAGTATTATCGCGCAATTGAGTATGCTGTGGACCCCAATCGCCATACTGCTCTTGTTCGTCAAACGGTGAATGCGAGACTTCGCGGCACGCTTCCGGAGAAGGAACAGGTTACAGTCTCTCGGTGGGAGCGGAGGGACCTAGATCAGCTTGCACAATTGGAGCAGGCAAGGCATGACGCCCTGATCAAGGCCCAGACGCTAGAGATGGCCAAGGCACGCCAGAACGCCTTCATTCAGAGCTGGAATGAGCGCCTCTGTTGGGTGCTCTCGACCGGCACCGGCGCGATGATCCCGGCGGAAGCGGAAAGGTGGTGGCAGTGGTGGAACGAGTACAACGAAGTGTACGTTCCCGATTACAAGCCTCTCAAAGGCACCTATCGGCAAGACAGCCGGGATGTCCTGGCGGGTGTCTCGGTTCGTAGGAGCTACGACGTCAGCGTCGAGCGTGAGTTTGTCAAGATGAGCTGTCTGGCGGCCGGCACGCCCGTATGGACCGAATCGGGCGCAACACCCATCGAACAGATCAAGGTGGGGGATCGCGTCTTGTCGCAGAGTATTGAGACCGGCGAATTGGCCTACAAACCGGTCCTGCGGACCACGGTCCGGCCGCCTGCGACGCTGTTTGAGCTGCAAGGTGGCGGCGAAACGATCGCCTGTACCGGTGGCCATCCGTTCTGGGTCTGCGGCGAGGGGTGGATCATGGGCCGGGATCTTACGCCCGGCAAACGGTTTCACGGCCCGACCGGCACGACGCCGATTGACTCCGTCGAGCCGGCCGGCGAAGGACTGGCATACAACCTGGTGGTGGCCGACTTTCACACCTACTTTGTCGGCATCGCGAGAATCCTCAGCCACGACAACACGATCCGCAGGCCGACCGACGCGATCGTGCCCGGCCTCACGGATCGCTGAACGGCCTGCGTGATCTCTGCGGGACGGGTACGAGCCGCAATGGCACGGCTCGTGTGGATTCGCGCGCCGAGGGGTGGAAGACCCTGGCGCCGCGTCGCTTGTCCTCGATGGCGCTTCCGCCGGTCCCCTCTCCATCGTCAGTGCTGCCGCTCTGGCCGCCGTTTGGCGAGCTTCCCTGGCAGATGAGTGGGTGGCTGGTGGTCAGCCGGAGGCTGCCCCCAGCAGGCTTTGCTGGGGGCTCGCTGCGCGCGAGACCCCAGCCACCCCCGGCAGCAGTCTTCCAGAAGAACTGCCACAAACTCTGGCCGCAAACGCTGGCCTGCAAGGCTGCGGCGTGGTATCATAATAGTTTGCCCAAATAGCCAAACACCCGCTCGGGGAAGGGTATGAGTGCCGCGGGACAGATTTCGCTGCGGGGGGTCGAGGTCCACAACCTCAAGGCCGTCGACCTGGACCTGCCGCACCGGAAACTGATTGTGCTCTGCGGCGTCAGCGGCAGCGGCAAGAGCAGCCTGGCGCTGGATACCCTCTACGCCGAGGGGCAGCGGCGGTACATCGAGAGTTTCTCCGCCTACACCCGGCAGTTCCTCCAGCGGCTGGAAAAGCCGGACGCCGAGCGGATCGACGGCATCCCGCCGGCCATCGCGGTGACCGGCAAGAGTACCGGCCGATCGAGCCGCTCGACGGTGGGCACGGCCACCGAGCTTGCCGACTACCTACGGCTGTTGTTTGCCAAGATCGGCCGCGTCTTCTGCCGGCAGTGCGGCCAGGAGGTCCGCTGCGACAGCCCGCAGAGCGTTGCCGAGTTCCTCGCGACCCTGCCGGCTGGCACCCGGTACATGATCGCCTTCCGCTTGGAAGCGGCGGACCGAAACGGCCTGGACGAAGTGGCCGCCGGGCTGAAGGAGGAGGGTTTTGTGCGGGTGATTGCCCAGGGGCAGATGCTCGACCTGGCCGATGTGGGAGGCGACTCCGTCGGCGACAGTGAAGAAGTAGTTCTCCGGTCATCGCCGACAGAGTCGGCTCCTACAATCTCGCCGACAGAGTCGCCTCCTACAATCTCTTCGACAGAGTCGCCTCCTACAGTCTCGCCGACAGAGTCGCCTCCTACAATCTCGCCGACAGAGTCGGCTCCTACAGTCTCGCCCGGCAACACAATGGCCAACAGCGGGCTGTACGTGGTGGTGGACCGGCTGGCGGCGGGAACCATGGCCGCCAGCCGCATCCGCGATTCGCTGGAGACCGCCTTCACCAAGGGGCAGGGGAAGTGCTATGCCTTCGTTGCCGACGGCAGCGTGCCCTCACCCCAGCCCTCTCCCGGAGGGAGAGGGAGTCTTGGTTCGACCCCCTCCCCCCCGCCCTCTCCCGGAGGGAGAGGGAGCACTTGTTCGATCGACGGCCAGTCGTGGCGCCGGGTCGGCCTTAGTGCCGAGCTGGCCTGCGAGGATTGCGGCGTGGCGTACCCCGTGCCCGAGCCGCGGCTGTATAGCTTCAACAGCCCGCTGGGTGCGTGCCCCGAGTGCGAGGGTTTTGGCAACGTGATCGGGATCGACATGGAGCTGGTGGTGCCCGACCGGCGGAAGTCGCTCGCCGGGGGGGCCATCGCCCCTTGGAACAGCCCGGCCTATGCGCACGAACTCCAGGAGCTGCTGTCGCTGGCCGAGGACTACGACCTGCCGGTGGGCGTACCGTTTTCGGAGCTGACTGAGCGGCACCTGGGGTTGATCACCCACGGGGTGCCGGAGCGGGACTTCGGCGGCCTGGAGGGTTTTTTTGCCTGGCTGGAGCGGCGGAAGTATAAGATGCACGTCCGCGTGTTCCTAAGCCGCTGGCGGAGCTATCGGCCGTGTCCGCGGTGTGGCGGGACCCGGCTGCGGGAGGAGTCGCTGGCGACGCGGATCGGCGGCCTGAACATCGCCCAGCTTACGGCCATGAAGGTCCGCGACGCCGCCAGGTTCTTCCGAGAACTGCGACTCTCCGATTGGCAGCGGCAGGTGGGCCGGATGATGCTCGAACAGGTCCAGAACCGGTTGGCATACCTGGAGGCCGTGGGGCTGGGTTACCTGACACTGGACCGCACCGTGCGGACGCTCAGCGGCGGGGAGTCGCGGCGGGTAGCCCTGACCTCCGCGCTGGGCTCCAGCCTGGTGAACATGCTCTACGTGTTGGACGAGCCCTCCATCGGCCTGCACCCCCGCGACATCGGCCGATTGATCGAGGCCGTCAAGGCGCTGCGCGACCGCGCCAATACGGTAGTGGTCGTGGAGCACGAAGAGGCGATGATCCGCGCGGCCGACCAGGTGATCGAGATCGGGCCCGGGGCCGGCCAACGCGGCGGCCGCATCGTCTTCCAGGGCACGCCCGCGGAGATGGAGCAATCGCCGCAGAGCCTCACGGGCGACTACCTGGCCCGCCGCCGGGGGATCGGGGCGCCCGGCCGCCGCCGGCCGCCCAACCATGGTTGGATCCGGCTGGCCGGCGCCCGGGGGAACAATCTGAAGAACGTCACCGTCGAATTCCCGCTGGGCGTGCTCTGCCTGGTGACCGGCGTGAGCGGTTCGGGCAAGAGCACGCTGGTGCAGGACACGCTTTATCCGGCCCTTTGCCGCCGGCTCCGCAAGGACGCCCCCAAGCCCTACGAGCACGACGACGTCTACGGCGACGGGCAGATCGACGAGGTGATGATGGTCGATCAGAGCCCGATCGGCCGCTCGCCGCGGAGCAACCCGGTCACCTACCTGAAGGGCTTCGACGAGATCCGTGCCGTGTTTGCCGAGACGGTCGAGGCCCGCACGCGCGGCTACACGGCGGGTCATTTCAGCTTCAACGTCGACGGCGGCCGCTGCGCCGCCTGCCAGGGGGACGGCTACATCCAGATCGACATGCAGTTCCTGGCCGACGTCTACATGCGGTGCAGCCAGTGCAACGGCACCCGCTACCGCGACGAGATCCTGCAGGTGACCTACCGCGGCCGCAGCATCGCCGAGGTGCTGGAGATGACGGTCCGCGAGGCGTTTACGTTCTTCCGGGGCCGGCCCAAGGTCCAGGCCCGGCTCAAACGGCTGATCGACGTGGGGCTGGACTACGTCTGCCTGGGGCAGCCGGCCGGCACCCTCTCCGGCGGCGAGGCCCAGCGGCTGAAACTGGCCGGGTACATGTCCAGTGCCCGGCGGGGCCGCTGCCTGTTCATCCTCGACGAACCGACCACCGGGCTACACTTTTCCGACATCGTGCAGTTGCTGGACTGCTGCGACGCCCTGCTGGCGGTGGGCCATTCGCTGATCGTGGTGGAACACAACCTCCAGATGATGAAGGCCGCCGACTACATCATCGACCTGGGGCCTGGCGCGGCAGACGAAGGGGGGGACGTCGTCGTCAAGGGGACCCCCGAGATGGTGGCCAACTGCCCGAACTCCGTCAGCGGCCGCTACTTGACCACCGTGCTGGGCGAGGGTTTCCAGGAGACCGCGTGAGCCGGATCGAAGGCCCCCTTCCGCTTTTCCGGTTTTCGGCCTTTCCTTTGAATCGACCTTGCAGGGAACCGTGCTTCCGGCTATCTTCCCCCCGCTCTTCACCAAATCATCGTGGCAGAGACAGGTAGATTCCGCCAGCTTCCACTTTCGGGCCGCGATCGGCTGACGGCAACTGCGCTGGCAGTGGGCCTGCTGGTCCTGCTGGCTGTGGCAGCGCTGCTGAAACCGGACCCCCGGGGACTGGGGACGCACCAGCAGTTCGGCCTGCCGCCATGCACGTTCAGGTTCCTATTCAGCCGGCCCTGCCCGACTTGTGGGATGACGACTGCCTGGGCTCACCTGGTGCGAGGACAACTGATCGCTGCGCTGCGGGCCAACGTGGGCGGGACGCTGCTGGCGGCGCTGGCCGTGGTGAGTGCGCCCTGGCTGGCGGTCTCGGCGGCACGCGGTCGATGGCTGGGTTGGGCCCCCCGGAGCATCGTGGTGGCCTGGGTGGGATCGGCGATCCTCCTGGTGACGCTCATCGATTGGATCATTCGACTGGCAGCCGAATAACCCGTCGCTACTGCGCAATGCGTCGAAACTGCAAGTCACCTCGAAAACGGGGAAGTACGATGGATCGTCCCTCTCTACGGTACGGATACCTGGCAATCGTGCTGGCGTTGGCCGCCGGCGGACTGGGGCTGAGCGGCTGCCGCAGCGCCCTGGCCACGGCGATGTGGCTCACCAAGGGCACCGACGTGCCCGCCGAATACGCGGGCCTGCGGGGGAAGAAGGTGGTGGTCGTCTGCCGCCCCTTGGCCGATCTGAAGTACCGCGACACGAGTGTGGCCAAGGATCTCGCCCGGCAATTGAGCGTGCTGCTCCAGCACAAGGTTCCCAAGATCAAGATCGTCGATCAGCGGAAGGTGGCGCGGTGGATCGACGAGAACACGTGGGACGAGTACAGCGAGATCGGCGAGGCCCTGGACGCCGAGATGGTCGTGGGAGTCGATCTGCAGGACTTCGGCATCTACCAGGGCCAGACGCTTTACCAAGGCAAGGCGACCGTCGCGTTGAAGGTCTACGACTGCAAAGACGGCAGCCAGCCGGTCTTCGAGAAGGACCTCCCGCAGGCCGTCTACCCGCCCAACACGGGAATCCCCACTTCGGAGAAGCTCGAGGTGGAATTCCGCCGCGAGTTTGTGCGGGTGTTGGCGGACCAGATCGGCCGGCACTTCTACGCCCACGACTCCTACGCCGACTATGCCCTGGACGCCACGGCGCTGGATTGAGTGCCGCGTGCGGGCATTCACGGCGGGCGATCGGCGATACCCAGCCCCCCTCTGGGGAGCTGTTGATGCTCGGAAAAGGCATGCGACATGCCGTTTAGCGGCCGACGGTACGTCGGCCAGGAGAAACGCCCGCGTCGCCGTGCCGGCGACGGCTAAACGAGGTGCTCTGAGCTTTTCGAGGGTCAATAGACCCGCCCTCGCCCGCGCTGGGCACGAACATTGACGCGCGCCGGCTACGGGTTTACCATGAAGGGGTGACGAGCCGCCGGTGCTCTGTGCGTCGTCGATTGAGGAGTAGCACGGCCGTCTTGGCCGTCAGTCACAGGCTGGAAGCCTGTGCTACGTGCCACCCAAAGCAGATCTCCAGACCGCCTTGATCGAGGCCGATACGCCATGTTCCCCAAACGATCATTCCCGTCGGAAGTACGGACCTCCCGGAGACCTTCCTTCCCCGCGACCGTTTTCGCCCTGGCGGCGGCGATCTGGCTCTTGGGAGTCTGTTTCTCCGCGGCCGGAGCCCCGGAGAAGGCCGGCAGCAAGAAGGAGAAACTGCCCGAAGAAAAACCAGTCCTGCTGACCAACGACGGGCTGAAGCTGGCGACGACCTACTATCCCGGCACCAAGGGAAGGGAAAGCGTGCCGGTGATCTTGTTGCACGCGCACAAGGGGAGTCGCAAAGACTACGCCGAGCTGGCGGTCTCCTTGCAGAAGCTGAGTCACGCCGTGCTCGTGCCGGACCTGCGCGGCCACGGCGACAGCACCGAAATCGGCGGCAGACAGGGCGCTGTGACTGCCGCGGACCTGTCGCGGGCCGACTACGGCCGCATGGTCACCAGCGACATGGAGGCGCTCAAAGACTTCCTGCGGCAAAAGAACAATGACGGGGAGCTGAACATCGAGAAGCTCTGCGTGGTGGGAGCCGAAATGGGGGCGTCCGTGGCGCTGACCTGGACCCAGTTCGACTGGAGTCATCCTCCCGTCGGCGTATATAAGCTGGGCCAGGACGTCAAGGCACTGGTGTTGATCTCGCCGGAATGGTCGACTCCCGGACTGCCGCTGAAGCCGGTTCTGACGACGTCCAACGCCAGATTTCCGCTGACGGATCCCCTGCTGATCAGCGCCGCCAAGAAGGGGACCATCGCCTTCAAGAATGCCTATGAACTCGATCTGCGGAGGGAGGTCTCGGTGTTTATCGTCGCAGGCAAGGGCGACTCCAGGGCGGTCCGCGACGCCCAACGGCTGTACTCGATGTTGAAGCGATACCATCCCGATCCGCCCCCGAAGGAAGCGGAGAAGAGGCAGGACCTCTATTACGGCACGCTCGAGACCAGCCTGCAGGGCACCAAGATGCTGGGCGTCAGCGGGCTGGGCCTGGAAGAGTTGATCGCGACCTTCATCCAGAGGCGCCTGGTCGCCCAGGGGTTCCCCTGGCAGCACCGCACCAAGGATCCCCACGCGCAAGGCAAGTGACGGTGATCGCCCGCCCAAGGCCCGTGCTGCCTTACTGCAGCGCCAGGTTCAATGGTTGCCGATGGAGTCAGCAGTTCTCAGTTGTCAGTTATCAGTTGTCAGTTATCAGTTGTCAGTTATCAGTGCGTGACCGCCGGACGACGTAGGAGCGACAAGCCGGAACTGAGAACTGACAACTGAGAACTGAGAACCGAACACTAAGGTCATCCCTCTCCGGCGACGCCGTCAGGAATCGGCACCACGGCGCGTTTGGGCGAAGGGTGGGAAGACGGCGGAGCCAGGCGGGGCCAGGGCGGGATCTTTAGCTCCACTCCGATCGGCAACAACTCGGGGCTGGGCAGCAACTCACGGTTGGCCTCGTAGATCTCCAGCCAGCGATCCGGTGAACCCAGGTATCGCTCCGCCAAGGCGCGGAGCGTGTCGCCGTCGACGATCTTGTGCTTCCGCACCGGCTGTTCCCTTCGGGCCGAAGGCGGCAGTCCGAACGAGGCACCCCAGCCGGAAGACTTCGGCCCGGCGTCCCCTGGATAGTCTCTTGCCAGCAGGGGCGGGGCCTCGCCAGGTTCCATCGGCGTCAAGATGGTTGCCTTCTGCCCGGCCGCTCGGTCCGAAGAAGACGCCGATCGCGGCAACTCGGGGCCGCCGCGAGACCCGTCCCGTGCCGGCCCACCAACCTGCGGCTGGAGCTGCTGGCCAAGGACCAGCCGATCACTACTGCCGGGCATGGTGGGGTCCGTTCCGGGAGCACTAGGGCGGCAGAGCAGTGCCACGAGCATTCCCACCAACAGAATACTCGCTGCTGCCGCAATTCTCACACCCGGTTCCACGATCGTTACCCTGCCGATCCACGTTCGTCGCCCGCCCGGCGCGTCGACGAGAAGCCCCTACCTCTTGAAGGAATCGGGGCGATCGGGGCACGGGCAGCAGTCAACGGCGGCAAAAAAAGACCAGATGCCGCCGGCAGGGTACACTCCTGTCGAGTCTGGCGAAGATGCCGTGGCCGGTCCCGAAGACCTTGACGCTCAGGCAAGCGGGATCGATCGCAGGGGGGGCGACAACCCAGGCGCCACCCGAGGGATCCCACCACCACAGTCTGGCGGCCCCTGGATCCTCACTGCCCGCAGCTCGGCGACAATCATCGCGCCGTCTTCGGCTTGCCGATCATCCACAGCAGCAGCGGCGAGGCTATGTAGACCGTGCTGTACGTCCCGGCAATCAGTCCCACCAGCATCGCGAAGGCGAAGGGGTGCATCACGTCACCGCCGAAGATGTACAGGATCACCACCACCATCAACACGGTCAGGGTGGTGAGCAGGGTGCGGGAGAGCGTCTGGTTGATGCTGAGGTTGACCATCTCCTCGGTCAATTGCGGGGACTTCCCCCGCACCTCGCGGATCCGGTCGAAGATCACGATCGTGTCGTTGACCGAGTAACCGATGATCGTCAGGAACGCCACCACCACCGACAGGCCGATCTTGAAGGGATCGATCATCAAGAAGCCCAGATAGGGAGCCACAAACGAGCTGATCGCCACGGCCCCCAGGGTGACCAAGACGTCGTGGAACACCGCCAGTACGGGCGCCAGACCGAAGGCCACCCGCTGGAACCGGACCCAAAGATAGGCGATGATGCACAACATGCCGGCGGCCAGGGCATAAATGCCCTGCATGCGGGTGCTCTGGGCGACTGTGCCCCCGATCGTGCTCGAGGAGGGGAAGTAAGGGGCAGCGGCCACCGCGGCCTGGATCGACTCCAGCCGTGAGCGGGTCTGCTGGGGTGGCAGCTTGATCCTTGCCTGCCACATCTTGTACGGCGTGGTGTCGCCGACGGCAAAAGCAGCATCGGGCTTCGGTCCTTCGCCCGGCTTGAGCGATGGCTGCAAAGGAATCAACTCCAGCCCGGCAACCGCGTCCGCCGACCCGAACTCCGTGGCGAACAGCTCGAAGACCGTGTCGTAACTCACCTCGCGGGCGAAGGTCAACCGCGCCTTCGTCCCCCCGGCAAACGAATCGACAGCAGGCTGGGCCGCAGGCTCCACGGCCTGCGTCGTCTGGCCCGAAGGCTCCGGAGCAGTCTGGCCGGGTTTCGCCGGCTTGCCGGCGGAATCCGCGGCCGCTTGGTCCGGCGTCGCTTTGGAGGGCGGCGGCGACGGCTTCTCCGGCGCAGTGTCCGCGGGGGCTTTGGCGGAGGGCTGTGCGGCCGCCCCGTCGGCGGGCGAGCCCTTGGCCTCCGGCGGGCCGACCGGGGCCGCGAGCACGGGAGTCGACTCAGCCATCGCCAGCACGCTGTCGCCGGGAAGGTCGCGGCGGGTCTGGTCGGCGGGGGCCGGCTTCGTTGTGCCTTCCGGCTGCAGCTTGGTGGCCTTCTGCGCGGCCGGCCCAACGGCCGCCGGCTCCTCAAACCCCATGCTGTTGCTGGCCAACTTGCCGGGGGCCTGCTGGTGCAGATACTCCTCCACAAACTCGATGGCCGTGTTGACTCGCGCGATCCGGTCGACTTCCCGACGGACGGAATCGCGGGCGGACTGCTGTTGCGGGCCCCCGGGCCCAGCGGCAAACAGCCCGGCAATCTGCTGATGAAGCGCTTCGATCGCAGACCGTTGCTGGGGAGAGTCGGCCTCCATCTCCAGGGTCTTGAGAACCTGGTCACGGAACGCCTCGATCTCCGGGCTGCGTTTCGTCGCCGCGTCGGCTCCGAAGGCCTGCTCGAGATGCTGCCGGACCGACTGGACCGCCCACTCGGCCAACTGCTCATTGTCGACCTCAGATTGCGAGCTATCCACCTGAAACCACGTCCCCGGTGCTTCATTCGGGAGGTGAACGCTCTTGACGACCAGGTCGGGCAGTGCACTGAAGGCCTTGCGGATCTCGGCGATGTCCGGCGGCTGCTCCTTGCTGTCGAAGACGCCGACGACGGAAACCCCGCCGGTAAAGTCGATGTCCAACAGCCCCACGCTCAGCCCCAGGCCGCGCAGCGTCACCGCCACCAGCCCCACGGCTATCACCACCAGCGAGGCGCCGATGGCCAGGTACCGCATGCCCAGAAAATCGATCTGGGGCGTCTCGAAGAACTGCATCATCCTCAACTTGGTGATCCAGTGTCGCCTCTCGGCGACGTCGAACACCACATGCGAGCAGAAGACCGCGGTGAACATGCTGATCAACACGCCCAGGTTCAGCGTGATGGCAAAACCCTTGACCTGGTCGGTCCCAATCACGTAGAGGATGATCCCGGTGATCACCGTGGTCAGGTTGGAGTCGACGATCGCAGACGTCGCCCGGCTGAAGCCGTTGCGGATGGCCATCCGCAAGGCGGCGCCGCGGGCGAGTTCCTCGCGGATCCGCTCGAAAACCAGGATATTGCCGTCTACGGCCATGCCCAGCGTCAGCGCCAGTCCGGCCAGGCCCGGCAGGGTAAACGCCGCCCCCACGACGATCATGATCGCCACGGTCAGCACCAGGTTCATCAGCAGGGCCGCGCAGGCAACCATGCCCGCAAAACGGTAATAGGTCAGCGTGAACAGGACCACCAGTACCGTCGAGATGCCGACAGCCCAGCAGCCCTTGACGATCGTGTCGTGCCCCAGCGTGGGGCCGGTCGCCAACCGGCTGATGGGGTCTTGGCTGAGCGCGGCGGGCAGGCTGCCGGCGTTGAGCACCCGGACCAGGTCGTCGACTTCCTTCGTCTGGTTTCTCCGCTCCTCCTCTCCCCTGGGGGTGCCCATCTCGATCACGCCCCGGTCGTAAATTGCGCTCTTGATGCGGGGAGCGGAGTACAGGTTGCCGTCGAGGATAATCCCCAGCTTGCAATAGAACTCCGATACCTCGTCGGGCAGGTTCTCCGAAGTCAGCCTGCCGAACAGCCGGCCGCCGGCCGCATTGAACTGGAACGCGACCTCCGGGCTCCCGGTCTGGTCGTAGTCGCGGGTGGCATCAACCAGATAGCGGCCATCGACGTTGAGGAGATCCGTCACCACCAGCACTTCCAGGACCCTCTGTCCGCGTCGCACAGTCTCTCGGACGGCCACGTCCCGGCGGGACTCCGGGACGCGGAGGTAGTCCTCGAAGCTTCTCTCCTGGCCCACTTGGACCGGGACCCACCGGGCCTCGACGTTCCCCCGCGCGTCCGTGAGCACGTTCGTGCCCTCGGCAAAGCCGCGCTTGATCAGCCCGGCGTGTTTGCGGGTGTTGGCCAGGATGCGGAACTCCAGCGTGCCGGCGCGGCTGACGATCTTCTCCACCCGCTTGGTCTCCTCGGCGTCGGCCCAGGGAATGATGATCTCGATCTGCTCGGCGCCGTAGGGCCGGATGGTCATCTCCTTTTGCCCGCCCGGGTTCACCCGCTCGCTGACCGCGGCCAGCAGGGCGTCCATGTCCACCGGCTTGTTGGGATCCTTCTGCTTTGGATCCACCTCGTAGACCAGGATCGTGCCGCCACTTAGGTCGATCCCCAGTTTCGGCGGCCAGCCAAAACCGACGATCGCCAACCCGCATGCCAGTGGGCAGACAACCAGGCCGATTCTCCAGCCGTGGTCGGGCATGCGAAACCGCTTCGCCAGGAAGCTGCCCAAATAGAACGGCACCACCAACAGGGCCACGACGATCAACAGGAGCACGTACCCCGGCAGCTTCCACGCCGCGGTCTCAAAGGTTGCCGTCTCCGACCAGGTTGCACCGGCCGGGCCGGTGGCGCGAATGCGGTAGACGTACGCCGTCCGCGATCCCAGGTCCTGTAAAACAACCTGGTAATCGCCCGTCGCCTTCCCTTTCTCGACCAGGTCTGCGCGATACTGCCAGTCGCTCTCCTTCGTGCCCCCGTCCTCCGACCCGTAGAATATGGTCACCTCGGCATTCGCCGGCACGCCGGGGCGCAGGGCCCAGTCGATGGTCACGGAGTCGGCAGTCTTCGCCGTGGCCTCACCTTGATCGATTGCGGGCGCGGTTTGCCCGCAAACCAGGCCCGGCAATGACCACAGCGTCGTGCACGCCACCGTCGCCAATAGCGCAATCCCAACCCGACTGTTTTTTCCGGGGTGTCTTCTTACCATGTCTGCTTTCGTTCCTGGGAACAGAATCTCCTAGGGGAATCCGGCCGGCCGACGTTCTACTTGGAAGACGCCTTGTCCTCCGACGGCTCGTCTTGCAGCACCGGAATGACGGAGCTGAGTGTCACACGGAGCTTGGTGTTGGTTGCTTCGTCGACCTTCACGGTGACTCGATTGGCCTCGCGGTCGACGTCGGCCACCACTCCGTAGATTCCCCCGGCCGCGATCACCCGATCGTTCTTCTTCAACGCGCCCAACGCCGCCTGCCGTCTGGCCTGTTCCCGTCGCTGGGGACGGATCAGCAAGAGATAGAACAATAAGATGATCGGCAGCCAGAGCGTCAGAATAGACAGCCAGCCGAACCCGCCTCCCCCTGCGTCTTCGCCCTTCTCCGCCGCGAACAGCGCCAAGTCGGTCAGCCAGGTGGCACCCACGATACTCCTCCGTCTTTCAGGTGGCTTACGGTCGTCTCACGGCAGGTGAGACTCCACGCAGGGGACGCGACAGGAAAACACACGGCCCGACCTTGTCAAGTGCCGGGCCACTGCCGCACCTTCGTAACACGGTATCATAAACTCGTGCGCCGCAACGGACAAGGGGAACCGGTGGCGGTGCGGCCTCGCCTCCTCGACGGGGGCCAATAGCCGGCAGGCAACGCCTGCCGGGCCCCCCGGCGGCCGTGGGCCGCCGGCTATGGCCCGGCCCAACGGCCGTCGGGCGCCGACGATGGGCTGGCCAGCACTTTGAACGGCGAGGTCCTTCAAATCGAGGCTGTCGGGCCCGCAGCTCCCCCCAGGCGCTCCCCCCCCCGGAGGTTTTCCAG
>Ga0315277_10005659_pt1 | contig 16436 bp, 12 predicted proteins | sample YL17G05_15_MG_FD_203695 | JGI IMG/M metagenome (GOLD analysis project Ga0315277, IMG submission 203695) | Sediment microbial communities from Yellowstone Lake, YNP, Wyoming, USA - YL17G05_15 | ecosystem: Environmental > Aquatic > Freshwater > Lake > Sediment | place: USA: Wyoming | collected... | reverse complement strand
GGCCAGCCCGAGGATCAGGCCGGAGACGATCGTGACCTCGTAGCTCTCGAAGATGTCCGCGGCCATGCCGGCACAGTCGCCGACATTGTCGCCGACCAGGTCGGCGATGACCGCCGCGTTCCTGGGATCATCCTCGGGGATGCCCTTCTCGACCTTGCCGACGAGGTCGGCCCCGACGTCGGCCGCCTTCGTGTAGATTCCGCCTCCGACCCGCATGAACAGGGCCAGGAGCGTCCCGCCGAACCCGAACCCGAGGAGGGCGGTGGGCGCGGCTTTGCCGAAGATGATGAAGATGATCGTGCCGCCGAAGAGACCCAGTCCGTCGGTCAGCATCCCGGTGATCGTCCCGGAATAGTAGGCGATCGTCAGGGCCTCGTTGAAGCTCCGCCGCGCCGCCGAGGCCACCCGGACGTTGGCTTGGATGGCCATGCGCATTCCGAGCTGGCCGACGATGAGGGAGAACGAGGCGCCCATGATGAAGGCGATCGTCCGGCCGATGGCGATGATGAGCTGGGTGTTTTTCGGGAACTCCGCGACCGCTTCCCGGCTCGGCGGCACGACATAGACGCTCAGGAAGAGAAGCACGCCCAGGAATCCGATCGCCGGCAGGATCGTCTTCAGCTGGCGATGAAGATAGCTCTCCGCGCCGATATTGATGGCGTTCCAGATCTCCTGCATCTTGGGCGTGCCCTTGTCTTTTTTTATGACCTTGCCGCGCAACATCCAAGCATAGAGGAGGCTGATGAAGGCGGTCAGGACGACTCCGAGGATGGCAATCTGTTCGAAGGGATTGAGCCCGTGTCGGGCGAGGCCTAGAAGGTTCATAATTCCTCCAAGTTCATAATGCGCGAATCTTTGCACATATGAAAAAAAATATCAAGATAAACGATTGTGCAAACACCCGTAAAATGTTATCGATCCGCTTTTAGTCTCACGCTCGCTTCAACCGCCGCGCCCGGCGCAGGCGGCGGCGCACCCCGGGCAGCTCGTTCCGGACGGCAGCGGCGAGCGACGCTTCGAGCTCGGCGATCTCCGGTCCGAGGGTCCGTCCGGCGAATTTCCGCGAATAGCGGAACTCGGTCAAGTCCCTTAGCCCGGAAAGGCCCGGGTGCCCGCCGACGACCCAGCCGGCGTATTCGCGCCCCGTCTGCGATAGCGGGCGCGGCAAGCCCGCTCTCGACAGCCGCCGGAGAACATCTTCGTAAGCGTCTTCGGCCGCGCGACGGCGGAGCGTCCAGCCTCGGCCGCGCCGGCCCGGCTTCCGGGCGCGCACGGACAGCCCGAGGCCGGCGAGAACGGCCAGCCCGCCGAGGAGCGGGACGATGATCCGGCCGATCCGGACCGCGGTCCCGAGCCAGAAATCCCGCTGGGTGAACATGTCGAACCCGACGACGTAGCGATACCAGCGGAATTGGAGGGCTTCGAAGAAACCGGCCGCCGAGCTCCACATTTGGCCGAGGAATGATGCCGGTCCGGAGCCGAGGGTATCGGAAGGCGTCGGATCGAACGTCATCCATCCCCGGCCCTCGATGTAGGCCTCGACCCAAGCATGCGCGTCGCTCTGGCGGACGTCGAAGAACCCGCCGTACTCGTTCCAGGCATCGCTGACGAAGCCGATGACGAGCCGCGAGGGGATCCCGAGATTCCGCAGGAGGACGCACATCGCCGTGGCGAAATATTCGCAGTTGCCGGCCCGGCTGTCGAAAAGGAACTCCCGCAGGCTCTGGCGGCCCCGGCCGGACGAGTTCGAGTAGGTGAAAGCGGTCTGGAGGTGCGCTTCGATCGCCTCGGCCTGGCGGAGGGCCCCGGTCCGGCCCCGCGTGACCGCCGCAGCGAGCCTCCGGATGTTCTCGTCGGGCGTAGGGATGGCCAGGAACCTCGCCAGGAGGCCCGCGTAATCCTCGATCAGCCCGGAAAAGGCCGGCGTCTCCGGCCCGCTCTGGATGCGATAGCGCAGGCCTTCGGGATAGGCCGTCGAAAAATAAACGGAATCGTTGGCGTCGAAATACGCCCCCGGCATCGCCGATTCGATCACGCCCACCCGGCCGAGACTGAAGACGAGCGTCGTATTCAGCACGGGATAGAGAAAAAAGGCGGTCGTCTTGGCCGCCGGAGTATCTTCATAGCCCGGCGAGACCAGCCGCCCCCGATCGCGGCGGAACCAGCCGGCCGAATAACGGGCCCGGACGCTCCGGCCGCCGGAACGGAAATAGAATTCGGGCCGCGTCCGGTGCCAGCGCCGGCCGTCGAACAGGTCGAAGGCCGCGCCGCGGACGCGGATGAACGACGGCCGCGTCCCGACCTCCCCTCCCTCGAACGACACGCGCATCGCCGGCGCGGTGTTGCGGCGCAGCGAATCCCACGTCCCCAGCTCCACCCGCTCGGTCATGCCGCCGAACGTCCGGAAGCTCGCCTGGAAGCGGAGGAATCCGGTCCGGGCCAGGAGCCCCTGCAAACCCGGATTGAAGGGCCGCGGCCAGAGGGCAAAGGCGAGGACGGCCAAGACGCCGGCCCGGGCCATCGCTCCCGTCAGGGCCGTCCTCCAGGCCGGGTTCGACGGGGCGCCTTCAGGATCCTGACGGCGGAGGATCCACCCCGCGACCGAAGTGAAGTAGAACGCGTAGACGACGAAGTAGCCGAGGCTGAGGGCCTGGCTCGAGGCGACGAGGAAAGCGAGGAAACCCGAAAGGAGGAGCTCACCGAACGCGCGAGGTCCTTTAGGTGCCCAGACGAGATAAACGAGGATGAAGGACAGAAGATGGACGACCGAAACGAGCACGCCGGCGGAAGGAAGGTCAACGACCAGAACGATAGCCAAAAACAACAAGGCGGCCGCGTCAAGAACGCGCTTGGGGATAGGCGGAAGGTGAAGCCGGACCGCCAGCCCTCCGGCGAGAAGGCCGGCCGCCGCGAGAATCAGCGGGACGGCGGGGATGTTTTCGATCAGGAAGAACGAACCGAAGGCGGCCGCCGTCGCCGCCGCGGCGAAACCCCCTCCCCGCCCGGCTGTCGATGGGGCCGGAAGGGCGAAGGGGGCCGCTCCGGGCCGGGCGTCGCGGAGCTCGCCGCCCCGCCCAAGCTTGGCGAGGACTCCGAGGATGAGACCGAGCTGAAGGATCCCGCGTCCGTGATCGATCGTCTTTTCCGGCGTGACGAGCCGGACCTCGGCGCCCTCGTCGATGAAATATTTCGCCAGCGAGGCCGCTTCGTCGATCCGAGCTTCCCCGTCCGCGCCGCCGGGATCGGCGACCGTGAGGGTGATCCGGTTTCGGATCTCCCGGGCGTACTGCCGGAGCACAGGCGCGCCGGTCTTGGCACTGAGGGTCCAATGGATGAGCCGGGCGTCTTCATCCTCGGTATATCCGCGGACGCCGATGAATTCGTCGCCGGTGCCTCGGACCGGGCGCAGGATGGTGTCCTCGCGGACGAGGGGCGAAGCGGTCCGGCCGGTGATCTCCCGGACGCGGGGAAAGACGGTCGCTTCGGGAGGGTCGACGCTTCGTCTGTGCCGGAATAGGCCGAACGGAAATCCGCTCTCGATCCACAGGTCGTTCAACCGGACGCGGCCGCGTTCGGGACAGACGGCGGGGAGGGCGACGTTCGCGCCCGATCGTCCGGCGAGGACGGAGAGCGTGCGGCCCGCCGTCGACGTGAGGACCGAGATTTGGAACGCGGGCCGCTTCCCGCCGTTCCAGATCCGGAGATCCAGGACGAACGGCGCTCCGACGAAGATCGATTCCGGGAGGTGCGTCTCGACGCCGAGGGCCCGGAGCCGGGTCCGTCCGGAAAAGAAGGCCACGGCCGGGACGGCCCACAGCATTCCGTCCACGAGATAAAGGAGGTTGACGCCGCTCGTCAGGGCGGCGAGGAAGACGGCCCCGGCGGCAAAGAGCAGGGCGCGGCCGAAAGGCGTCAGCCGGGATCGAACGCGATCAGACCGGGACCGGGACGTTCCGGAGGACATCGAGGACAGCCGCATCCGATTCCTGGATCCGGGTCAGGCCGTATGACGGGGATTCGATGACGATGCGATGGCCGAGGACCGGCAGTGCGACCGCCTTGATGTCGTCCGGAGCGACATAGGTCCGGCCTTCGGTCAGGGCGAACGCCTGGGCCGCCCGGCGAAGGAGGAGCGCGCCGCGCGGGCTGATGCCGAGCTTGATGCCGTTCGTCCGGCGGCTTTCCTCGGCCAGGAGGATGATGTACCCGAGGAGGGATTCGTCGACGCGAACGTCGGCGGCCGCGGACTGGAGGGCCCGGACATCCTCCACCGTGACGACGGGCCCCAGGCGGCCGGCCTGCTCGTAAAGGTCCCGGCCGCGGATGATCTCCTTTTCCGCTTCGAAGCCGGGATACCCGATTTTCAGGCGGATGAGGAAGCGGTCGAGCTGGGCTTCGGGAAGCGGAAAGGTGCCGTGATATTCGATGGGGTTCTGGGTGGCGATGATCATGAACGGGTCGGGCAGCGGGTAGGTCGTCCCGTCCACGCTGACCTGCCGGTCGTTCATGGCCTCGAGCAGGGCGCTCTGGGTCTTGGGCGTGGCCCGGTTGATCTCGTCGGCCAGGACGATGTTGGCGAAGAGCGGCCCGGTCCTGAACGCCCAGGTCGAGTCCTTCATGTTGTAGATCGAGGCGCCGACGATGTCCGAAGGGAGAAGGTCGTTGGTGAACTGGATGCGCCGGAACGAGGACTCGATCGAGCGGGCCAGGGCGATTCCGAGGAGGGTCTTGCCGATGCCGGGCACGTCCTCGATGAGAAGGTGCCCCCGGGCCAGGAGGCAGGTCAGGACGAGGCGGCCGACCTCGGGCGCGCCGATGAAGACCGAGCGGATGTTGTCCAGGACGGCCCCGACGGCGGGGGCCGGACCTCCGGCTCCCGGTTCATTCCGCTCCGCTTCCATGAGAGAACGATTGTAGGACAGTCGCGGCCCGGAGACAAGCGTGGCCAAGTGTCCCGTGAAGGAATTCGCGAGACGCACAACTGGACCGGAAGACTTGAATCGACCATTCCGAGAGGAAAACAAAGTCGCCGGGAGCCTCCTTCCCCGTCCGCCGGAAAAGCGAAAATATTTTTTGGCCCGGCGTTTGCAATTCGCAATTTTCTTTTTATATACTAGGCCCTCGGCCGCACAGGCCGAGTCATACAGCGGAAATTTTTAATGAGGGAAGGTAAACATGTTCATTTGGGTCTTTCATCGCATTAGCGGCCTGCTCCTCATCCTCCTGCTGGGCGTCAAGTTTCTGACCTCCTTCTTTCTGATGACGAAGGCGCAGAAACCGGACTGGGCCCTCCTTCTTCACGCCAACCCCCTGACCGACACGTTCCTGATCATCTTCGGGGTCTACCACGCCATGTACGGCCTGCGGACGGTGATCATGGACCTGGGGGCCAAAACCAAGCAGAAGATGTTCTTCTGGCTCTTCACCGGCATCGGCACGGCCCTCACCGCCGCGCTCCTCGTCATCTACTTCACCAGGGACTACTGATGATCAGCCACGATCTCATCATCGTGGGCGGCGGGCTGGCCGGGCTGGCCGCCGCCTTGAGCGCCGATCCCAAGTTGGATGTCGCGGTCGTCTCCAAGGTCCACCCGATCCGCTCCCACTCGGTCGCCGCCCAGGGCGGGATCAACGCCGCCCTGGCGAACAATCCCAAGGCCAAGGACGACACCTGGGAGAAGCACGCCTACGACACGATCAAGGGCAGCGACTTCCTGGCCGACCAGGATTCCGCCGAGCTCCTCTGCCAGGAGGCCATCCCGGCCATGTACGAGCTCGACCATTGGGGCATGCCCTTCAGCCGCTTCCCCGGCGGCGTCATCGCCCAGCGCCCCTTCGGCGGGGCCGGCTACCCCCGGACTTGTTACGCGGCCGACCGGACGGGACAGGTCCTCCTCCACACGCTCTACGAGCAGTGCGTCCGGAAGAAGATCATCTTCTACAACGAGTGGCTCGTGACCGGCCTCGTCGTCCGCGACGGCGTCTGCATCGGACTGGTCGCTTACGACCTCAATTCGGGGAAGATCCAGCCGCTCAAGGCCCGGGCGGTCGTCTTCGGCACGGGCGGCTACGGCCGCGTCTACAAGCTCTCGACGAATGCTTACATCAACCTCGGGAGCGGCATCGGCATGGCCTACCGGGCGGGCGTCGCCATCAAGGACCTGGAGTTCGTCCAATTCCATCCGACCTCGCTCATCGGCAAGAACATCCTCATCACCGAAGCGGCCCGGGGCGAGGGCGGCTACCTCGTCAACAACCAGGGGCGCCGGTTCATGGAGGACTACGCCCCCAAGGCCATGGAGCTCGCCCCGCGCGACATCACCTCCCGGGCCATCCAGATGGAGATCAATAAGGGCAACGGGTTCAATGACCAGTACGTCCACCTCGACCTCCGCCATCTGGGCCGGGAGAAGATCCACAAGCTGCTGCCGGGGATCCAGGAGGTCTGCATCCACTTCGGCGGCTTTGATCCGGTCGACAAGCCGATCCCGATCCAGCCGGCCCAGCACTATTCGATGGGCGGGATCGACGTGGACAACGCCGGGGCCTCGTCCATCGCCGGGTTCTTCGCCGCCGGCGAATGCGCCTGCGTGAGCGTTCATGGGGCCAACCGCCTGGGAGGCAACTCTCTCCTCGACGGCGTCGTGTTCGGCAAGCTCGCCGGGAGGGCCGCGTCGGCGTACATCAAGGGCTCGAGCGGCGCCGCGAACGTCGACGGCGCCCTCAACTCCGAAGCCGAGGCTTACGTGGCCAAGGTCAAGGAGCTCCGGTCCCGGGAGAAGGGCGAGAATGTCTACAAGCTCCTCAACGATCTGAAGGAGCTCATGAGCGAGAACGTCGGCATCTTCCGCAAGCAGCGGCCCCTCGAGGTCGCCCTGGAGGGGATCCGCAACCTCCGCGAAGGATACAAGGCCGTCGGCCTCCACGGGGCCTCGGAGCGCTACAGCCAGGAGCTCATCACCCTGATCGAGTTCGATTACATGCTCGATATCGCCGAGGTCATCGTCCTGGGCGCCCTGACCCGCACGGAGACCCGCGGCTCGCACTACCGGACGGACTTCCCCGTCCGGAACGACGACGACTGGCTGAAGCACACGCTCATGACCTGGACGGACAAGGGACCGAAGATTTCCTACCGTCCGATCAAGATCGACAAGTACAAGCTCGAAGCGCGGAAGTACTAGGGGAACGATCATGCCCAGAACCTTCAAGATCCTCAGATTCGATCCCGAAGCCGACGCCGCGCCCTATTTCCAGGAGTTCATCCACGAACCCCGGACGTTCGATTCGATCCTCGACGCCCTCAAGGAGATCCGCGACGAGCAGGACCCGACCCTCGCCTTCCGCTACAGCTGCCGGGAGGCCGTCTGCGGTTCCTGCGGCATGGTCGTCAACGGCGAGATCGTCCTGGCCTGTCGGAAGCAGGTTTCGGCCATCAACTCCGATGAGATCGTCGTCGAGCCCCTTCCGAACCTCCACCTCCTCAAGGACCTCATCGTCGACATGACCCCGTTCTGGGACGCCTACGAGCGGGTCGAGCCGTACCTCCAGCCCGAGGGCGACGTCCCGGTCAAAGGGCACCTCGTCGAAGAAGAGAAGATGGAGCAGGTCTTCCAGTACATCACCTGCGTCCTGTGCGCCTGCTGCTACGCGTCTTGCCCGGTCGCTTCCCGCGACGACCGTTACGTCGGTCCGGCCGCTCTGGCCAAGCTCCACCGCTTCCTCACCGACCCCCGGGACAAGCGGACGTGGGAATCGCTCAAGAAGATGGACGACCCGACCGGCGCCTGGGGCTGCGACACCGTGTTCCGGTGCAACCAGGTCTGCCCCAAGGAAGTCGAGCCGGCCGACGGCATCGAGGGCGTCCGGCGCAGGCTCGTCGCCGAGCGCGTGAAACGCATCGTGAGGCTCAAGAAATGAAGCTCAAACAATCCCTCATCACACGTCGCAATTTCCTGAACAGCCTCTTCGGAGGCTGGGCCGCCGCCTTCGCGGCCACATTCATCAGCCCGATCGTCAAGTTCGCCTGGCCCCCCTACAAGGAGCCGGACGAGGTCAAGCTCCTCTGGACCGATTACAAGGATATGAAGCCGAACGAGGTCAAGGGCTTCGCCTGGGGGGCCAAGCCGGGCATCCTGAAGCGGTCGGCGGACGGGTCGTTCATCGCCTTCGTCGGCGTCTGCACCCACCTGGACTGCAACGTCGTCTATCGCCCCGAGCAGAAGAAGTTCTTCTGCGCCTGCCACGACGGCTGGTACGACGAGGAGGGCAAGAACATCCAGGGGCCGCCGCCCAAGCCTCTCCGGCGGCTCGACACGGCGGTCGAGGGCGAGGACTTCTTCGTCCGCAAGCCGGAGGCGAAGGCATGAGCGCCCGGGCCGTCGTCAACTGGTTCGTAGACCGGCTGGCCCTGAAGCCGATCCTGGACTATATGCACAAGAAGGAAATTCCCCAGCACCATCACACCATCTGGTATTACACGGGGAGCTCCATCCTCCTCTTCCTCTTCATCCAGATCTTCACCGGAATCCTCCTGGCCCTCTACTACCAGCCAACGCTCGAAGGGGCCAACGCCAGCGTCGGCCGGATCATGACCGAGCTCCCCCTCGGCTGGCTCGTCCGCTCGATCCACAGCTGGTCCGCGACGTTCATGATCGCCACGGTCATGATCCACATGCTGGCCATCTGGTTCACCAAGTCCTACCGCAAGCCGCGGGAGGTGACCTGGATGACGGGATTCGTCCTCCTCGTCGTTTCGATGATGTTCGGATTCACCGGTTATCTCCTGCCCTGGGACGACCTGTCTCTGGCCGCGACCAAGGTCGGGACGAACATCCCCAAAGCCATCCCCGTCGTGGGAACCTGGGTCACCCAGCTCCTCAGGGGAGGCGACGACGTCACCGGCGACACCCTGACCCGGTTCTTCATCTTCCACGTCTGCGTTCTCCCGCTCCTCGTCTTCGCCATCATGGTTATCCACATCCTCCTCGTCCAGAAGGAAGGGATGAGCATCCCCCTGAAGGACGAAGTCGAGAAGAAGAAGCTTCCCTGGCTGCCGTTCTGGCCGAACTTCATCCTCCGCGAGACGATGATCTGGCTCGTGCTGCTCGGGATCGTCCTCACGCTCTCCGTCCTCTTCGCCCCGTCGCTCGATCTGTCGGCCGACCTGATGGCTCCGGCCCCCGAGGGGGTCAAACCCGAGTGGTACTTCCTCTTCCTCTTCCAGACGCTGAAGATCTTCCCGGCCAACATGGGCCCGGTCACGGGCGAATTCGTGGCAGTCGTCCTCATCCTCGTCGTCATCATGGCCATCTTCTTCATGCCTTTCCTCGAGGCGAAGCCGCTCGGGAAACGGGGCAAGCTCGTCACCTACGGCGGCATCCTCGGCATCATCTACGCGATCGCCATGAGCATCTGGAGCCTGTTATGAGAAAGCTCTGGTTCGGGTTTCTCCTGGTGACGGTCTCCTTGGCCCTGGTCCCGCTGGAGGCGATCGCCGGCCAGGAGGGGACGGCACCGAACGTCAAGGACAAAGCCCAGATCGAAGCGGCGGCAGCCCTGCCTTCGGGTAGGACCGGGGAATCCCCGGCCGCTCAAGCCGCTCCTCCGCAGGACGTCAAGCCGGCCGGGGAAGTCCCGGCCAAGCCCGGCGCCCTGCCTTCGGGTAGGGCTGGGGCAGCCCCGGCGAAAAAGCCTCCGGCCATACGGACGGAGCCGATCGTGCCGGCCTACCAGAACATCAAGGAAAGGTCCGCCGTCCGCGTCTTTTACGTCTGGCTTTGGCTGTCGATCGGCGTTTTGCTATACTTCCTTCGCTGGTGGGTCCAAGAAGCCGATCGAGTCTATCGGGCCAAGTTCTACGAGCCGGTCGAAAGCCCGCGGAAGGACAACCCCCTCCCGCCTCTCCTGGGCGAATAAGCCGCCGGAGCGGCCCCGACAAGGTTCGCCGAAAGCGCAGGGAAGAAGTTTCTCCGAGAAAGGTCATCCATGCCAGAGAACGAGCCGAAGAAAAAAGCGCTGGGATCGGTGGTCATCAACGCCGAGCGCTGCAAGGGCTGCGGCTTCTGCGTCGAGTTCTGCCCGACCCATGTCCTGAAGCTGTCCGAGCGGTACAACGCCAAAGGCTATCATACCCCCGAGCTGATCGATCCGGAGCATTGCACGGGCTGCAACATGTGCGGCCTCCTCTGCCCCGATTTCGCCATCTGCGGATACCTCTTCAAGAAAAAGGCGAAGTAGGAGAGCACTATGGCTGCAGACCCCAAAGGCATCAGGAGCGGCGCGTACTTCATCGACGGAGATCACGCTTGCGCCGAGGGAGCGATCGCGGCCGGCTGCCGCTTCGTGGCCGGCTACCCGATCACGCCCTCGACCGAGGTCGTCGAGCGCATCGCCGAGCGGTTCCCCCTCATCGGGGGGATGTTCATCCAGATGGAGGACGAGATCGCCTCGTCGATCGCCATCCAGGGCGCGGTCTGGGCCGGTAAGAAGGCCATGACCGTGACTTCCGGCCCCGGGTTCTCCCTCATGATGGAGCACATCGGCCTCGCGGCGATGACCGAGACGCCCTGCGTCTTCGTCGACGTCCAACGGGGCGGGCCGTCCACCGGCCTGCCGACCCTGCCGGGCCAAGCCGACATGATGCAGGCCCGCTGGGGCTCGCACGGCGACTACGGCATCATCGCCCTGTGCCCCAATTCGCCCCAGGAAAGCTTCGACCTGGCCATCAAGGCCTTCAACCTGGCCGAGACCTACCGTGTCCCGGTCCTGCTCATGCTGGACGAATGCGTCGGCCATATGACCGAGCGCGTCGTCATCCCCCCGGCCGAGGAGATCGAGGTCGTGGAACGGAAGTACTGGGACGGCCCGCGGGACGAGCTCCTGCTCTTCAAGCCCGGGCCGAACGGCGTCCCGCCCATGGTCAAGGCTGGAGACGGCTACAACATCCACGTGACCGGACTGACGCACGATGAGCGGGGCTATCCGGTCATGACCCCGGCCGCCCAGGAGAAGCTCGTCCGCCGGCTCGTGGACAAGATCCGGCTGAACGCCGACGCCATCGTCGAGTACCGGGAAGACGGGATCGAGGGAGCCGACATCGTCGTCGTCTCTTACGGGATCACTTCGCGGGTGGCCATCCCGGCCATCGAGCGGGCCCGCGCGGAGGGACTCAAGGTCGGCCATCTCCGGCTCATCACGGCCTGGCCGTTCCCGGCCAAGCGAATCCGCGAGCTCTCCCACCGCGTCGGATGCTTCGTCGTCCCGGAGATCAACTACGGCCAGATGGTCCGGGAGGTCGAGCGCTGCGTCGCGGGACGGACGAAGGTCGAGCGCGTCTCGCACGGCGGCGGATCCGTCCACGACCCGAAAGACATTTATGCCAAGCTCGCCGGCTGCTTGAAGGGATGACCGCCATGACTGAAGAATCCACGATCCAGGACCTGGAGACGCTCGTCAACCCCGTGGAGGATTTCCTCCGCATGGAGCGCATGCCCCACATCTGGTGTCCCGGCTGCGGCATCGGGACGACCGTCAACTGCTTCGCCCATGCCCTCGAGTCGAGCGGGCTCGACCTGCGCAAGGTCGCCATCGTCTCGGGCATCGGCTGCACCGGCCGCGTTTCGGGGTATATGAAGCTCGATTCGTTCCACACGACCCACGGCCGGGCCATCCCCTTCGCCACGGGGCTCAAGCTGGCCAACCCCGACCTCAAGGTCGTCGTGTACAGCGGCGACGGAGACCTGACCGCGATCGGGGGCAACCACTTCATCCACGCCGCCCGGCGGAACGTGAACATGACCGTCATCCTGATCAACAACTTCATCTACGGAATGACGGGCGGCCAGGTCGCCCCGACGACGCCGATCGGAGCGACGGCGTCCACGATGCCTTACGGGAACTACGAGCAGACGTTCAACCTGCCCTACCTGGCCGAGTCGTGCGGGGCGGTCTATGTCGCCCGCTGGACGTCCTACCACGTCCGCCACACGGCCAAGGCGATGAAGGACGCCCTCCTGAAGGAGGGCTTTTCCTTCGTCGAGATCCTGGCCCCCTGTCCGACGCTCTTCAGCCGCCGGAACAAGCTGGGAGACGGCCTGGACCAGATGAAGTATTACAAGGAATCGAGCGAGATCAAGAACGACGCCAACACCAAGGACGTCGGGCTGACCCTTCAAGGGAAGATCATCTGCGGGACGTTCGTCAATAAGGACAAGCCGACCTACCTCCAAACCTACAACGAATTCATGGCCAAGAAGCTCGGCGACCGCTTCACCCCTTACAAAGGATAACGGCGAGGTACCCCCATGGCCCGAACAGAGATCAAGATCGGCGGATTCGGCGGACAGGGCGTCATCCTCAGCGGCTACATCATCGGCCGGGCGGCCGCGATCTACGACAGCAAGCACGCCACGATGATCCAGGCCTTCGGGCCCGAAGCGCGGGGGAGCGCCTGCAGCGCCCAGATCATCGTCTCGCCCGAGCCCATCGCCTACCCTTACCTCACGGCGCCGAACATCATGGTCGTGATGTCGCAGGAAGCCTACACCAAGTTCTCCCCGGAGCTGGCCGAGGGCGGCACCCTCATCACCGAGGAGGAGCTCGTCCGGCCCCACAACCTGCGTCCGGACATCAAGCATTTCTCCATCCCGGCCACCAGGATCGCCGAGGAGCTGGGCCGGCGGATGGTCCTCAACATCGTCATGATGGGGTTCTTCACCGCGGTGACGGGGATCGTCGGCTGCGAAGCGATGCGCAACGCGGTCAAGGTCTCGGTGCCGAAGGGAACGGAGCAGCTGAACCTCAACGCCTTTGACAAGGGCTACGAGTACGGGATGAAGATCAAGGCCGAAGCGAAATAGCGATCGGAAATCCAGCGTTTAATATTTCGGCAGAATTCTGATCCGGATCTTCGCTGCCGATGTTCCCCTGCCGCGGATGAAGACGAAGTCGAAATCTCCTAAGAATCCCGGCCCCGGCATCCAGGAGAACCGTCCCGTGACCGGGTCGAGGGTCGAGCCGATAGGGAGCGGTCGCAGCTCACCTCCGACGACCACATAGCCCTTGTATCGGGCGGACGATCCGACCGCGGCTGCCGCGGCCGCGACCTCCGGCCGTTCTTCCAAGCCGCTCAGCTCGATTTCGACGAGGTCGAGGACCGCTATCTCGGCGCGGTTAACCCCCGCCCCCTCAGGAACAAGCCGCTCGGACGGCTTTTGAACTGCGAATCCGCGCCGGATAGCCAAGGGCGCACTCGAGATCGGCAGATCTAGCGGATTTTCGCTCGAACGCGGTTCCGTCGCCCCGGCCTCAGGGCTCCCCCCCGTGTTCGTGATCGTGAAGAAACGCGAGCCGATCCCTTCACCGCGGCCGAGATCATCCCAGGCCGCCCATCCGATCGTGTGGACTCCATTCGAATACCCTGTCGTGTCGAGAAAATACACCCCCAGCGGTCCCCCCTCCCCAGGCAGCGGCCCTCCCGTATTGTTCAACCCCGGAAAGTTACCCGAGATATCCGAGCGGTACAGATTATACCGATTCGGCAGCGTGTTCAGCCTCCCCACCTCGACACTATCCACATAGACCCTGATCTTCGACCCGTCCTTGGGGATCGTGCCCGTCAAGGGCGTCAGGACCCATCCCCAGTTCGGATACTTCGCCCCCGAGGCCGTCCCCCCCTGCGTCGGCGTGTCGATCGTCCCGAACGGCTTCGTCGCGTGATCATTGTCGCACGTGATCGTCTTCGCCCCCAGCGAAACGACGTTCCCCTCCTTGTCCGTCGCGATCGCGCGGATCGTGTATGTCCCGTTCCCATGCCCCGGCAGGCCATTCGTCAGCATCATATAGCCCCAGCCCGCCCGGAAGTTGAGGGGAAAAGCCGGATAGGCCGCTTCCACGTCCGGCCGGGCGCCATCGACGAAGGTCCCCGTGCCGATATAGACCAGTCCGTCTGATCCGATCGCTCCCGGCGGATCCCCGGCAACCGGGTCCCGTCGGATCTCGACCTGGGTAACCTCGACTTCGTCCAGCGCCCAGCCCGTGACCGGAATGGCCCCCGTGATCCCTATCGTCCCATCGCTCGGCGTATCGAAAACCCCGAACGGCGGGAGGCTCGTCTTGATCTCAAGCGTGACCGTAACGACTCGAGGATTGTTCGTCGCGGCGGGATCTGATATCATGACCGACCCCGTATGAATCCCGAGTTGAAGCCCGGTCGGATCGACCCCGACCTGGATCACGCCGCCCCCGGTTCCCGAGGCGGGGTTCGCGGACAGCCAGGAATAGGAACCCGTGGACGCCGACCAGTTCAGCGTTCCGCCGCCCCGGTTGCTGACGATTACGGATTGAGGGGGAGTCACGACGCCGTTGAAGATGGCTCCGAAATGGAGACTCGACTTACTGAGTTCGATGGTCGGGAAGCCGATAATCGCAAATACCGCGTCGCTCACATCATTGACGGCCGCGTTTGAGGCGTCGCTTACCCGAACCAGACAATTGGCCGAAACGACCGCCGGAACCGTCCAAGCATATGAACTCGTATTGGCCGTCGAGGCGATGATCGTCGTCCAGTTCGTCCCGTTGTTCGTCGAATACTCAAGCTTGACGTTGGCGATCGTGCCCGTCGAGGTCCAAGTGATGTTGTGCGACGACCCCGCCACCCAGCTCTCTCCCCCATTAGGCAAGGTTACCGTCACCGTCGGCGCCGCCATGATCGAGAAGATCGTAAGACTCACGTCATTGACGGCCGCGTTCGAGGCGTCGCTCACTCGGACCAGACAGGTCGTCGATGTCGTATTCGGGATGGTCCAGCTGTAGCTCCCACTGTTGGCCATGGAAGCGATGATCGTCGTGTAATTCGACCCGCCGTCGCTTGAATACTCGAGTTTGACGTTCCCCACCGTCCCGGCCGTCATCCAGGTGATGTTATGGCTCGATCCCACCTCCCAGCTCTCCCCGCCGTTGGGCGAGGTCACCGTGAGTGTCGGCACCACTACGATCGAAAAAACCGCATTGCCCACATCGTTAACGGCCGCGTTCGAGGCGTCGCTCACCCGCACTAAGCAGTTCGCGGAGGCAACATTGGGGACGGTCCAGGGGTAACTCCCATTGTTGGTTGTCGAAGCGATGACCGTTGTGTAACTCGAACCGGAGTCCGTCGAAGACTCGATCTTGACGTTGGCGATCGTGCCCGTCGAGGTCCAGGTGATGTTATGGCTCGATCCCACCTCCCAGCTCTCCCCGCCGTTGGGCGAGGTCACCGTGAGTGTCGGCACCACTACGATCGAAAAAACCGCATTGCCCACATCGTTAACGGCCGCGTTCGAGGCGTCGCTCACCCGCACCAAGCAGTTCGCGGAGGCAACGTTGGGGACGGTCCAGGGGCAACTCCCATTGTTGGTTGTCGAAGCGATGACCGTTGTGTAGCTCGAACCGGAGTCCGTCGAAGACTCGATCTTGACGTTGGCGATCGTGCCCGTCGAGGTCCAGGTGATGTTATGGCTCGATCCCACCTCCCAGCTCTCCCCGCCGTTGGGCGAGGTCACCGTGAGTGTCGGCACTGCCGTGATGATAAAGACGGCGTTGCTCTGGTCCACAGGATCCCCATCCGCCGCCTCGCTTATCCTCACCAAGCACTGGCTGAAGGCCGAGTTCGGGATCGTCCAGGGGTGTGTGCCGTCGTTGGCTGTCGAGGCTACGATGTCTGCCCAGGTGGTCCCGTTATCCGTCGAGTACTCGATCTTCACGTTCCCCACCGTCCCGGCCGTCGTCCAGGTGACGTTCTGCGACGACCCGACCATCCAGCCCTCCCCGCCGTTGGGCGAGGTCACCGTAATCGCCGGTTTCGTCACGATCGAGAACACCGCATCGCTCACATCCGAAGGCGTGCCGCCGGACGCCCGGCTGATCTTCACCAGGCACTTGGCTGAGATCTTATTCGGCACCGTCCAGGTATAGCTCCCCGTGTTAGCCGTGGACACTATGACCGTCGTATAGCTCGTCCCCTCGTCCGTCGAGTACTCGATCTTCACGTTCCCCACCGTCCCGACCGTCGTCCAGGTGATGTTATGGCTCGACCCCACCTCCCAGCTCTCCCCGCCGTTGGGTGAGGTCACCGTGATCGCCGGTTTCGCCACGATCGAGAACACCGCTCCGCTCACATCCGAAGGCGTACCCCCGGACACCTGGCTGATCTTCACCAGGCACTTGGCTGAGATCGTATCCGGCACCGTCCAGGCATAGCTCCCCGTGTTAGCCGTGGACACTATGACCGTCGTATAGCTCGTCCCCTCGTCCGTCGAGTACTCGATCTTCACGTCCCCCACCGTCCCGGCCGTCGTCCAGGTGATGTTATGGCTCGACCCCACCTCCCAGCTCTCCCCGCCATTGGGCGAGGTCACCGTGATCGCCGGTTTCGCCACGATCGAGAACACCGCATC
>Ga0315277_10005658_pt1 | contig 16437 bp, 13 predicted proteins | sample YL17G05_15_MG_FD_203695 | JGI IMG/M metagenome (GOLD analysis project Ga0315277, IMG submission 203695) | Sediment microbial communities from Yellowstone Lake, YNP, Wyoming, USA - YL17G05_15 | ecosystem: Environmental > Aquatic > Freshwater > Lake > Sediment | place: USA: Wyoming | collected... | reverse complement strand
CGGCGGGAAAAAGGGGAAGAGCCGGTCGAGGGTCTCCTCTCCGAGGGCTTCCCTCGCTTGCGTCATGATGGCGTCCTGATTATAGGAAGCCAGCGAATAGGACATCGCTTTGAGGAGGAGCGCGCACTTATAATCCGTCCACGGCTCCGGCCGGTAGTCGAGGATCTTGTATTCGACGGGCAGGCCTTTGCGGTCGAGCGTCCGGATGTAGGCGTTGACCCCGGCGGTGAAGGCGTCGACGACCTCCCGCGTCTTAGGGTCGTCGCGGAAGACGCGGACGGCGTTTTCCGCGGCCCAGGGGAGCCCGAATCGGCGCGTGAAAATGTCCTGCCTCAAGCCGACCGGGCCGACGACTTCGGAGATGCGCCCGGCCGTGTAAAGGCACCCGAATTCCATCTGCCAGAGACGGAGCGAGGCGGCGACGTAGCCCTGGGCCAGGTACAGGTCGTGGTCGTTTTTAGCGAAGATGTGAGGGACGAGCCGCGCATCCCAGACGACCCGGACTTCGTCGCGCAGACCGGGAACGACGAGCTTTTCGGGGACGGCGTCGGACCGGCTGCCGTTCTGCCAGAAGCCGGAGAACGGGTTGAGGAGCTTGCCCAGTGCGGGGAACGTACCGTGACGGTTATCGAGGCCCCAGAATACCGCGGCCGCGAGGACGAGGGAAACGATCGCCCGAATCCATTTCATGGACGCCTCCAGGCTCATCTTTTGCTTTCCGGATTTGAAAACCGGAGGATTCACCGGAACCCTGACCCTCCTGATAGAGAAATGATGTTATTCAGTCCGGGCAGGGGTGTCAAGAACCGATGGGACCTCTTCTTTGAAAAATTGTTCATTCATAATGTATTTTTAAAAAAAACTGTCCGTCCGAATGGATCAAAATCTGGAGATCAGAACTCTTTTTTGGAAGAGGATAAGAAACCATTGTCCTACGACGGCCAGATTTATTAAAATAATGGCCTCATCGCCTCGCCGATGACTCCTCCAGGGCTTCTAATCCCGTGGAAGGAAACAGAGAAGATCAAGACGTGAAAGCTGCTCTCGAAAACAATACGATTATTCGCCTGCTGTAAAAGCTCCCCGACAATGTCCGGGAGGTCACGCAGACCATCGTTCTCAGCCTGACCGCCGGATTGTCGGCGGTTGGATTTTTGTTTATGGTTAATCTCTTTTTCTCCCTCACCTATGTCCAGTTTGCTTCGCACTCGAAATTGTTCTTCGCCATAGCCAGCCTCCTCTTGATCCTCGGCACGTCCATTCTGGTCGGCTTCCTGTTGAACGTTTTCAGTCCGGATGCAGCAGGCAGCGGGATCCCTCAGGTCAAAGTGGCCTATTGGGAAGAACTGGGTCAGATGGAGCCTCGTGCGGTTGTGGTCAAGTTCATGGCGGGCGTCCTCAGCACCGGCGGTGGCTCCAGCCTCGGCGCGGGAAATCTTTACCCGGAGACGTGATCCCGGCGATTCTTTGATAGGGGGGAGCTTACCGGAAGCAGGGCTCCCAGAAATTTCCAGACGGCAGCAACGTCTGGGAGCCGCGAACGAGCGAAAGAATCTCGCCGCCTGCCCACGAGGATAGTGATATCATCTCGGCCCAGCACTCTGAAGGCGTCCTCATCCGTTCGATCATCACCTATATAGATTCGCAAGGCCGGCCGTTTGACATCCAGCCAGCGGAGAAGCTCTCGGACTCCTCTCCCTTTATCCCATGGGATGTTCGGCCTGATCTCGAAAACCTTTTTGCCCTCCGTTAATATCAATTCTCTGCTTCTCGACCGGACTTCGTGCTCGGCTTGGTCCCTGAGTTCGTTGGGCAGTGGCGTCGCCAAACGCCGATAGTGAATGCTCCCCGTTAGCCCCTTGTCTTCGACGAGGAGACCCGGCCAATCTCCCGTCTTGCGGCGGATCTTTTCGAGGACGCTTCTCAGAACCGGCCTGATTCTCTTCGCCTCCGGATGGATCCAGCGGCGGCCAAGATAAGAGATCTCCAGCCCGTGATTGCCGATATAGGCAATGTCTTTGATCGACACCATTTTCTGAATATCGGCGAGCGACCGGCCGGACACGATGCACAGAAAAGCGCTCCGGCTCAGCCGCTTGAGAAGGTGCCTCCTCGAGGCCGGCAAGACGGCCAATTCAGGGGCCTTCTTTATCGGCACAAGTGTCCCGTCGTAATCCAAGAAGAGAAAGATCCGCCTTCCCCTGGTCCTTTCCCGGTGAATACTCATCATAGTGACACGATGTCGTTCTGCTCATAGAGGGAAAGAAAGAGAAGGAGATAATCGCGGATATGCCGGGTGATCAAAAAATTGTACTTGATATGTTTTCGTCCATTAGCGCCGAGTTTCTTGGCGTATTCCGGCTCATTCAAGAGCTGCTTGATCCAATACGCCGTTCCTTCGATCGTATGGGATAGGATGCCCGAATACTTATGCGCCATTTGAAGGGGAATTCCCCCTACGGCCGAGGCGATGACCGGCTTCCTCTTCCATAGAGCTTCGGCGACCGTCAGGCCGAAACCCTCTCTTAAGGACTTTTGGAGGACGATATCCGATGCCCTCTGCAAGGCGTTAATTTCGATATCGCTTCCTGGAGGGAGGAAGAGGACGAAGATATCCGGATCGTTCTCGGCCTCCCGATGGACATCCTCCAGGACTTTCATGCCCTCGGGGTCGTCGGTGGCCCCCCCGCCGGCCAAAACGAGCTGACAGTCGACGTGCTTTTTGACCAGCTTGTAGGCCCTGATCACGCCCACCGGGTCTTTGAGATAGTCGAAGCGGGAAATCTGCGTAATGATGGGCCTTCCTCTGTCAAGCTTGAATCGTTCGCAGATGCCGTTGACCAGATCGTTAGGTAGTTCCTTGTTCTTATCGCTCAGGGGATCGATGGAGGGCGATATCAGCACCTGACGGACGGCCAAAGGCCTCGAAAAGGCCGGGGCGGAGAAGACGGAACAGTCATAGCGTTCAATATAGCTCTTCAAGAAATCCCAGATGTCCTTTTTGGGATTCGTAAAATCGATATGGCACCGCCAGATCCACTTTCTGCCCAGCGTGTCTTTCTTCTCGACGAGGGCGATAGGCTGAGGATCATGGATGAACAGAATGTCGGCATCAGCATTGATCTCTCGCGTATTCTGGCGGTTCACGTCGATAAAATAGCCCAGCTCGTCCGGCCCGATCGCTACGTCCACTCCGTGGAGGGCGTTGTGAATCTTCTTCGTGATATCGAAGAACTTCTCGTTGCCTTTGATCACTCCCCATGAAGCCTTGACGCCGAGGTCCCGGAGAAGCGGAAGCATCCGGATCAAGATCTCGGCCACGCCTCCCCCCACGGCAGTGGAATTGATGTTCTGGATCGTCCTCCCCTTGAGCCGGTCGGCCAGTAGCATCAATTCTTCTATCGTGCCCTCGCCGACGATCGGCGCATATTCACGGATTTTTGACATATCGGCTCACCCTTCGAACAAGGTTTCTCCGCAGCCCCTCGAGTGTCATGGTATACGGATCGAGACGTGAGATTTCGAGGGCTAGCTGGGTCTTTCCCATGTCGGCCAGCCAGTTTGAAAAGTCGTTTTTACCTCTTTCGAGTCTCAGTCGGGCCTCGAAGATATGAAAATAGATCGAACTTATGCTGATCTTTTGAAGAATATCCCGGAATTCCTCGAGGTTATGGGCTTCATATCGAGTGGGAAGTATGAACGTCCGACAGGACATGAAATGGAACTCCTGGCCTTCGGGGCAATCTTCGTTTCGGGCATTACGCCCCTGGCTGTAGGACTCCAGAATTTCAACGTACCTTGTCCTGAGGTCCAGGATCGTAGGAAACAAAACCGTATCGACGCTGGCCAATCGTTCTCCCAGATTATCGAGCCCTAAGGCGTTTGTTACCCAAAAAGCGAAATCGTTGGGGGGCTCGGGAGACAGATAATGATGTTGCTGCAAGAACCGATGGGTGTGGTAATAGATGGACGTCCCCGGCACGAGTCGCAGCCCTTCGAGAAGCTCGGGGATGTTCTTGGCCTTCCTCCCCAGGAGTTCCACGAGATTGAGCCGAGTCACGAAACGGAATGTTGTGGGCATGATCTCACATCAGCTTTTTCATATCGTTGACGATTTTCCCCGCCCAGCGGTAGACGTTGTTTTCCCTCACGGCGGCCCTCATTTTCCTCATGCGCTCGGTCTGTTCATCAGCAGGCATCTCCAGGGCCTGCCGGATGGCGTCCGCGAACTGATCGGCGGCCAACGGATTGATCAAGATCGCCTGTTCCAGTTCCCTAGACGAGCCGGTGAACTTGCTCAACAGGAGCACGCCCTTCTCGTCAATTCTCGAGGCCACGAATTCCTTGGCGACGAGGTTCATCCCATCATGGATCGCGCTCACGATGCAAATATCCGCCGCCCGGTAGTAAGAAAGGACGTCCTCCAGACCGAGATGGATCTTATGAAGGATGATGGGCTGCCAATCCTTGCTTCTCCATTTCTCGTTGATTTCCACCATCCGGTTATAGACCTCGTCATTGTACTGCCGGTATTTTGGGATATGGATCCGGGAGAGGGGGCCCAACTGGAAGAAGACGAATTTCCCAACATAATCCGGGTTTTTTTCGAGGAAGCGGTCGACGGCGTCAAAACGATCCACAATGCCCTTGGTATAATCCATGCGGTCGATGCCCACACCGAACAACCGGTTTCTGACTCTAAAATCCGATTTTAGATGCGATCGTCGTTGTTCGACGTCCGGGCTTCCGGCGACTTTTTCGATCATATCGAAGTCGATGCTGATAGGGTAGGGCCGGACCAGAGTTTCTCGGCCTTCTTTGAAAACCGAGAGTCGTTCGCGGTCGACCCGGACCTCCAGGGTGCGATCGACGGAATCTAAAAAGTTCATGGCATGATAGCGGACATGAAATCCGAGGATGTCGTTGCCTAGAAGGCCCCACAAAATCTCCTCTGCCTGAGGGCAGACACGGAACGCTTCTGGGTTGGGCCAGGGGATATGCCAGAATTGGGCCACGATGATATCGGACCGGCGGTCCTTGATCATTTTGGGGAGCAGGGCGAAATGGTAATCCTGTATGAATACAAAACCCGGATCGCTCCCCAATTCCTCCAGGACGGCGTCAGCGAATTTTTCGTTGACCTTCTTGTAGGATTCCCAGTCGTTCTCCCGAAAAGCGGGGCGCACATGGACGATATGACAAAGGGGCCACAAGCCTTCGTTGGAGTATCCATAGTAGAATTTGTCTTCCTCCTCTTTCGTCAGCCATATCCGCCTCAGTGTGTAGAGGGGATTTTCGGGAGGGACCTGGACATGATCCTTCCCGTCGACGACATCCCGGTCGGCATCTCCTGAGCCGTGGCCAATCCACGTGCCGCCGCAGGCTCGCATGACTGGATCCAAGGCTACGGTCATACCACTGGCCGGAGTGATGCATTGGATCCCCTTCTCTGAATAGCTGTGAATGAAAGGTTCCCGGTTTGACACAACGATGAATTTATGGGAGCCGATCTTCTCCCTGACGATATCTCGGAGATTATCTTTAGTCCAAGGCATGGCTAAGTCCTCCTTTTTTATGGAAGTGCGGATCTTCCGAAGATCTTGTTGCCATTTTCCCTCCACGAAGGCTCACGCCGTCCCATGGCATGTGCCATGGCATACGTATCAGATCAAACCTAAATTAGCTACGATTCTTGCGAGAGTGTAGAGGAATCCGGTGGCCAGTAGCAGTTTGATGGAATAGCGGCGCCATTCCCGAAGTGCCTTCGGCTGGATATGCTGAGTCTCTTTCCCGATATGCCCGATCTCAATATATCGGATGAGAACCATCCAGATCGCGATCAGCCAAAATAGGAAATCAGCCAAACCGGGATCCCAGCGCGACGCAACTAATACAGCAAAAACGATCAGGACGGAAATCCCACTCCATAGGAAGAACAAACGGAAGAGCCGGGGAGGGACGTCGCCCTTACGTTTGGATTTGGCCGATATTCGATGCCTTGTGATCTTCATAACAATCTTATCAATATGAACCGCTCCAAGAACCCTTGGTACCTCACGTTCAAATAGCCCTAAGGAGGGGCACGGACCGAGCAGTTAGCCTCCGGGCTAGTCCGTCCTCGGCTCCGGCCCCATGTTTCTCTTCTTGTTCCATGCCTTTCGGATAAGCAGAAGCATGACCAGTAGGAGGGCGACGATCATCACCCGTGCGCCCCAGAGATAGGGCCGGTTTGCCGGGTCCTTGCCCGTCATGAGGAACTCCTTGACCGCGTCCTGGTAGGTCCAGACACACAGAAGGACAAGGAGGTAGACCGGCGTGATGTAGGTCATGACAAACTTGAAGATCTTCGGGACCTTGAGGTCGGCGCCCTTGTGCATCTCCGCCCAGCCGTTCTTGATCTTGAAGACCCAGGAGAAGAGGATAATCTCAATGGCCGCGAAGACGACCAGGCCGAACGTGCCGGCCCAGAAATCGAGCTCGTCGAGGAACCCGAACTTGAAGAAGGCGATAACCATGGCCGAACACATGACGAGGACGGAGAAGACGACTTTGACGGCCTTCTGACGCTTCCATTTGAACTCGTCCTCGAGAAAGGCGATGGCCGGCTGGGTCATGGCCACAGAGGAGGTGATGCCGGCGATGAACAGGAGGAAGAAGAACATGCCTCCGAATATCTGGCCGAGCGGGATCTTCTGGAAGATGACCGGCAGGGCCTGGAAGCCCAGATTGAAGGCCCCGCCTTGGGCGATCGTCTGAGTCTCGGCCAGCCCGAAGAAGACGACGGCGGCCGGAATGGCGATCGTGCCGCCGAGGATGACCTCGGCGAACTCGTTGGTCGAGGAGGTGGTCAGGCCGTTCAGGGTGATGTCCTGTTTCTCCCGGACATAGGAGGCGTACGTGTTGATGATGCCTTGACCGAGGCTCAGGGTGAAGAAGATCTGGCCGGCCGCGACCAGCCAGACCGAGGCCGACCCCAAGCGGCTGAAGTCTGGGTTCCAGATGTAGCCCATGCCGTTGGCGATGTTCAGCTCCGGCTGGGAGGGGTCGGGCGTCCCCAGGGTTAGGACGCGGACGACCAGGACGATGCCGAAGATGAAGAGTAGGGGCATGCCGTATTTGGCCAAGACCTCGATGCCCTTGGAAATGCCCTTGTAGAGAAAGAAAAAGTTCAGGGCGATGGTGATGCCCCAAATAATCAGGATCGGGGCGAGGGAGCTGAAGAACTCGTTCGATTCGACCCCCTGGAAGCCGCGTAGGAACTTGCCCATGGCTTCCTGGTTGGCGTGGCCGAAGTACTTGCCGGTCACGGAGAACCAGGAATAGCCGAGGCACCACGACTCAATGAAGTTGTAGTAGATGACGATGACGAAGGGGATGACGATGCCCAGGGCTCCGAGGTACTTGGAGGGGGCCTTCTTCCACATGACGTGGAACATGCCCGGGGTCGTGCCGTGGCCGTGCGTCCCACCCATGCGGCCGATCGTCCACTCGACCCACATCATCGGGATGCCGAGAAGTATGAAGGCGACAAAGTAGGGGATCATAAAAGCGCCGCCGCCGTTGGCCGCAGCCTTGACCGGGAAGCGGAGGAAGTTGCCCAGGCCGATGGCGTTTCCGGCCACGGCCAGGATGAGCCCGATGCGCGAACCCCACTGCTCTCGGCCGCCGGCTTCGACGACGACCTCCGGCTTCTTGCCGAAAAGAACCCGGCGGAAACAGTAGAAGGCGAGGGCCATGATGAAGCCCCAGCCGAGGACGAAGAATATCCAGCCGTTGGTGGTCAAGCCCTGAGTCATGGGACCTCCTCGAGAACCATGGTAAACTGGATCGCCAGCCAGAGACCCATCAAAGCAGATTCAAAGGTGCAAGAATCTTCGCCAGGAGATAGAGCAATCCGGCGACTATTAGTATTACCACCGAATATCGGCGCCAATGCTTAAGTGTCGCCGGTTTGTTATCCGTAGTCTCACCCTTTAAATACCTAATATCAACATAACGGGCCAAGATGAGCCCGAGCGTAATCAGCCAAAATATTGCGTCGGCTAGGCCAGGGGCCTTCCCCTGCATAATGAAGATGGCGCCAAAGACCAGAAGACTTACCCCAAATATCCAGGTCAGGCGAACTACGATAGATAGGCATCCGCTAGATGATTCAGGGTTTGCGGGGACTTGTTGATTGGGAATGGTCACAGTGCCTCCATATCGGCGCTTTCAAGAAGCGCTGAGCTCAGGGCAACCTACGGGAAGCGCCCTGAACGATATGGATGGCGGCCCGACCATCCGTCTTTTGAAACCTACGCAACGCCCTATGCGCTGCGCACCCAACGGGCAGTATATGCGATTCAGAGGTTCCAGTCAACGGCATATCGGGAAAGCCTCATGCCCTTCAAAATCAAGGCAGCGTGCCGCTCCTTACGTCAATTTAGAAGAGCAGAGCTAGTCAGGATATTGAGATAAATGGGCAGAGTGGTCGGACAACGCAATAAGAACCGTTCTAATTACCCTAAAAAATTGTGCAGAGATTGTGCAAACTCTTGCACAAAATAGCTCAGTCTAGCCTAAACGTGATAAAACCATCAAGATCGGTAAATGCAAGAAAAACAAACTAAATACAGTCCAACAGGGGAGAAGCCTCAGGTGCTGATTTTCTCCGAGGGGGGATTCGTTGTCCGGAGTTATACCATAGCCCTCAAGTCCCTGGCAACGCGGGATCCCTTCGGCCGGCAAGCGGCCTAGGCGAGGCCTGGAGCTTTTGATAGAATATCTCGCGGGAGGGCAACATGCCTGACGATGTCCTTTTTTCCGGCTTCACCAAAGAGACCGTGCGTTTTTTTACGGCGCTCCGCAAGAACAACAACAAGGAATGGTTCGACCGGAACCGGGAGACCTACGACCGGCACGTCATGGGCCCGGCCAAGCTCTTTGTCACGGCCATGGGGGAGAGGCTGAGGGCGATCGCGCCGCGGGTCGTCGCCGTGCCCAAGGTCAACAAGTCCATCTTCCGCATCAACCGCGATACGCGTTTCAGCCTGGACCCGTCCCCCTACAAGGCGAACCTCGGCATCTTGTTCTGGGACGGCGTCCGCCCGAAGATGGAATCCTCGGGCTTCTATTTCCACCTCGAACCGCCCGACCTCTGGCTCGGCGTGGGCATTTACATGATCCCCGACCCTCTCCTCGGCCGCTACAGGAAGGCCGTCGTAGACGCGAAGAGCGGCGCGGAGATCCGAAAGATCGTGGCCGGGATCTCGAAGATGGACGGCTCCTCTCTCGGCGGCCAGCACTACAAGCGCGTCCCCGCCGGTTTCGACCCCGCCCACCCGAACGCCGCGCTCCTCAAGCACAATGGCCTCTACGCAAGCTCCGAGGCGAAGATCCCGGACGAATTCTTCTCGGCACGGCTCGTCGATTATTGTTTTGAGCGCTACGAGCCGCTGGTGCCCCTTCACCGCTGGCTGATGAAGCTCTTCGGATGAAAAACTGACCTAATTCTTCACGACGGCGTAACGGACGACCCTGGGGAATCCCTCTTCTTCGGCAAAATAGATCCGGCCTTGGGAATCGGCCATGTGCGGCGTACTAGGGAAGTCGATCGACCCGATCTGCTTTCCTGATTGGAAGATATCAGCTGTTTTTTTGGCTTTGGGGTCGAGATTCCGAAAGCAGACGAAGACAAACTCTCCGCTTGGAACGATGTGGGCCGCCGTGGAGACGAACCCCCGGCCCATCTTTTGGAACGGCTTGAAAAGCTCGTTCTTGCCTTGGAGGACGCGCTCGAGCTTCCGGTCCTTGAAAACCGAGATCTCGTACTTGTGAGGATTGAGGACGAATATCCTCCCGTCCTTGGCGCAGTTGAAAAGGATGGGCGCGCCGCACATCAGCATCTCCTTTATCGGCTCGTATTCGGCCGGGGGCGTAAAGGTGTCGCCAAAGGATGCGAGGAGCTTTCCGGCCTGGTCGAAGACGTGGAGGATCTTGCCGCCGTGCGGTCCGATCGCGACCAGGTCCTCCGTCCCCGGACAGCCTATCGACGATATTGTGAAATTGACGAGAAAGGTCCGGATGTACTGACCGTCGGGGGCGTAGACGATGACCTTGTCCATGTCGTTGACGAAAAGAGTGCCGCCCGGCGTCACGGCGATGCCGCTGAGATTCGTCGCCTCCCGGGGGCCCTGCCCTTCGGGCACGGCGATCGTCCTCAAGAGCTTACCGCCCCGGTCGAACACGGCGATCTTGCGGAACTTGTAGTCGAGGACGTAGATATTGCCCTTCCCGTCGATGTCGATCCGGATGACCTCCCCGAACATCAGGTTCTCGTCCCCGTCCTCGACACCGATGGTCAAGTCGGGTTTCAGGATGACTGACGGAGCCTGCCCGGCCGCCGGCGAAGGCCGTGCGGCCAATGCCGCGCTTCCCAAGAGAACGACAAGGCAGAAGATCGTCGCCAAAAATCCCGAGAAATGCTTTTTCATGGTCCCTCCCTTTTAACGTCACACATTATAGATAATCACGATGGCCGTCCGCAATAGGGCTAAGTTATCGCGACAGGGACAGCCGGCCGGAATCTCTCTGGGTATTGTGTCCCCGAATTGTGGAGGCGTGCCCTTGTTAGGACAGCCAGTCCTCGACGGCGAGTCCGGGAATCCTGCGGAATTCACGGGAGTTGTGGGTTACCAGAATTGCGCCCGAGCTGAGAGCATGGGCGCCGATCTGGGTATCGAGCGGGCCGATGGGCGTTCCGGCTTTCTCGAGGGCGGCGCGGACCGATCCGTAGCTTGCCGCGGCCGGTTCGTCGAAATCAGCGACCTCCAAGGGGAGGAGAAATTCGTCCAAGGCCAGGTGGTTCTTTTCGTTCTGCGCGCTTTTCGCCACTCCGTAGCGGAGCTCGGCCAGGGTGATGGCCGAGATACCCGCCTCGCCGGGGGAGAGGGACATGAGACGGCGAAGGATCGTGCCGGGCTTTCGCTTGATGAGGGCGATACAGGAGTCCGTGTCGAGCATGAAGCGCATCAGAGCGTCTCGCGCTTCTGCGTTTCAGGCTGGTGTCTCTCGGTCATGAAATCGTCCGAAAACTTATCCAAGCTCTCGACGAGCGAATCCCAGATACCCTTGGCGGGGAGAAGGACGACGGCATTCCCGGACTTTTTGACATAAACGAAATCGCCCTCGAAACGGAATTCCTTGGGCAGGCGCACCGCCTGGCTTTGGCCGTTGGCGAAGAGTCGGGCCGTCTTCATTGATTGACTCCCAGAGTATATATTATACATATATACTTATCCTTTCTTCAAGTCAAGTTTTTTCACCTTAAATATTGACGAAGGCCGAACCCGGAAATTCTCTAAATTATCGTCAAAGACAAAATTCCTTACCCCAAAGGGCGAGCCGGCATTGGACGTGCCGCCCCGTTCACTTTAAAATGGAATAGAGGGCCATCATGAGCAACAAGAGGTTCCGCCTTGCCTGCCTGGGGATTCTCATATCGGCGTATCTGTCGCCCCTCGGCCTGTTCCCGGTCCAGGATCTCGAAAAAGGGAAGCTCATCGAAAATGTCATCTGCCAGGCGGACCCCGGCCAGAGCTACGCCCTTTATCTGCCGTCCACGTTCGATCCGGGAAAGAAATGGCCCATTCTCTTTCTCTTCGACCCGGGCGCGCGCGGCGCTTTGGCGGTCGAGGCGTTCCGGGCCGCGGCCGAAACGTACGGCTGGATCCTCGCCGGCTCGAACAATTCGACGAACGGTCCCATGAGGGAGAGCGCCATCGCGGCCTGGGCCGTTTGGGTCGACGCTCTGAAGAGGCTGCCTTTCGACGAGCGTCGCGTCTACGCGTCCGGTTTTTCCGGCGGAGCCCGCGTGGCCTCGGTTTTCCCCCGGGTGATCGGTCGGGCGATCGCCGGCGTCATCGGCTGCGGGGCCGGCCTCTCCGCGGGCATCAAGCCCGGAGACCTGAAAGCCGCGGCCTTTTTCGGCCTGACGGGTTTGGCGGATTTCAATTACGGCGAAATGAAAAACCTGGACCTGGCCTTCGACCCATCCGGCGTCCCCCACCGCTTCCTCTTTTTCGAAGGCGTGCACGCCTGGCCGGACCCGACGAGTTGCGCACGCGCCATCGGCTGGATGGAGGTCATGGCCATGAAGGGCGGCCTCCGGCCGAACGCTGAGGCGCTGGTTGAGGCCGTCGTCGGCCAGGAGTTCGATGAGGCCCGGTCGTTCGAGGACGCGGGCAGGGCGTTTTGGGCCGTCGACCGGCTCGAGGCCGCGGGAAACTTGGCCGAGGGTCTGGTCGGAATTCCCGACCTCGCCGCCCGAATCGAAGGACTGAAAGCGCGCAGGGAATACGGGCAATTCCTGAGCGCCGAGAAAAGGCGGGACAAGCGTGTGGGCGAGTTCCGGTCAAGCTTCGGCCGCGCTTTCGGCCTGGTCGAGGATGACGAAACGGGCGGCGGCACCGCCGTGCCCACGGCGCTTAAGGAGATGGGGATCGGGTTCCTCAAGAAAGAGGCCAAGAACGAGAAAACGCTCGAGGATCGGAGCCTGGCGTCTCGGCTCCTTTTCGAGTTCAGCTTCGCCGCCCAGACCAGAGCGACGGAGCTATTCGGGAAGGGCGAAACCGCCCGGGCCGGGGCTTACCTCGACCTGGCCATCGCGGCCTGTGAAGACGGACTCTTCCGGGAGAAGTATCTCTATTTCAACAGGGCCAGGGTTGCTGCCCTGACCGGAGATAAGAAGAGGGCGTTGGACTTCCTGTCCGCCGCCGTGGACAAGGGCCTATCCGATATCGATCTCCTCGAGAACACCAAAGAGCTCGACCCGATCAGGAAAACCGACAGGTTCCGCGAGATCCTGGAGAAGGCTCGGAAAAGCCAACCGAGCGAGAAACGCTCGAGTCATTGAAAAAGGGGGACACAATACCAATTTCCGAATTTCGGGGATTAATTCGGAAATTGGTATTGTGTCCCCGATTTAACGGACGACCAACAGCCAGCCCTTACCGGGCTCGACACGGATGGCGTCGCCTGGCCTGAACTCCGCGGCCCCCTGGAAATTCTCGATCGCGGGCGCGCGCAGGACGGCTTTCTTCGGGTCGAGGCCGAGCTTTTTCCAGTCGATCGCGAGACGGATGTCGACGGGTGCTTTCGCCCAGCTGGCTAGGGCGATGAGGACGGAATTCCCGCCGGGCTTCTCGACCGGCTTCCGGCTTTTTGGATCGGACGCATTGGCGGCCCGACCGCCGGAATCGGCCGGCTTGACGTAGGCCGTGGCCAGGACCGCGGGAGTCCCCGTCTTCACCGGATTCCCCTCCACCCACCAGCCGACCATTTCGCTCTCTGTTATCCCGAACTCGTCCCAGACTTTCCACAACGGACGCGGATCGCCGGCCCAGGGCAGGCGGCTGGTCATGCCGAAAACCATCCCGCGCCAGGGGTTGCCGCCGTCCTGGAGCATCTCGCCCATGAGCCCGAAGGGGATGCCCGACATCTCGACGAGCCAGTAGTCGGGGCCGCTGCCGTTGTAGTCGAAGTACTCGCCGAACCAGAGACGGTTGAGGAAGGGGAAATGCTCGAGGTAGAGGTTGGCGCTCGAGGCGAAACCGTCGCGCACGTTGTACTGGTTGGCGCTGTGGAGGTCGATGAGAGCGCCGGGACGGTTCCGATCGAGGACTTTACGTACCCGCTTCATGGTCGTCCGGTCGAAGGCGACGTCGTCGAGGTAGAGCCCGTCGATGCCGACGTTGCGGGCGACCCAGTCGAGGCCTTCGATGTAGTAGTTGTGCCAGCGCGACATGCCGCTGTTGATGACCGCGGCGTCCTTGAGCTCGGGGACGAACCAAGCAGCGATGTAGTCGTTTCCTAAATGCTCCTGGAGCCAGGAATAGCCGCCCCCCGGTCCCGGAGAGAAGATCTCGTGGCCCAAGCTGCGCAGGGCGAAGAGCTCGGGGGCGCGGTTGGAAAGTTCGCGGACGGTGTCGTAGATCTTGACCTTGAAGCCGCGGCCGTGGGCGTCGTCGATATACGCTTTCATCTCGCGCGGCCGCAGGAAGGGATAGTTGATGTAGGGGTTGATCTCGTTGGCGTGATGGACGTTGAGGACGTTGGCCCCCGTCGCGGCGATCTCGTCGAGCGGCTCGAAAGCATGGAAATAGCGCTCGCGGAAATGGGCCGCCGGGTCGAGGGGCCTGAAGGGTGTGATGAGCAGGGTGAAATCGAAGTGGAGCGTCTGGCCGGTCCGGATGGTGCGCGGGCCGCAACGGGCGGACAAGATCACGGCCGGGGGCCCGGAGGCCCTTTTGCCCGCCTTGGTTCCCTCTGCGCCTGCTGTCCGGACCTCCATTTTTCCCTTGCCCTCATTCCACCATGACGGCGGCAGGTTGAGGGGCTTGGACAGGTAGAAATTCGTGTTGAGCGGCCGGGAGTAGTTCTCGGCGCGGAGCGCAACCTGCATCCCGGCGTTGACGGCGCCCAGCCATAGGGCGTCCTGATTCTTCTTCCGGTCCCAGGCCCAGTCGAATGTTTCCGGCCGGAGTCCGCCCTTGAAGCCGAGGCCCATCATGTAGCGGGCGCAGTCCTCGCTGAATGGGACTTCGAGCCGGACGTCGGAAACCGACGTATCGCGCCGGGCCGTGACCGCGACCTTGTAATCGACGAAGCCGTCGAATTCCATTCGGGCGGCGATCTTCATGACCAAGTCGCCGGCGTTATTTTCGGCCTCCCAGACGACTGCGCCGGGGCCTTTCTGGATCGGGCGGGGGCCGGGCGCGCTTGCGCCCGGGACCCAGGCGAGTTCTCGGCCGCCGCCGTCGGTGACACGGAGCTTGAGAGGAGAGGTTGTCAGCGGGATGGGCGTTGTCTGGAAACGCGTCATTTCAGGGGCGAAAAAGCTCTGGATGCGGGCCGGAAGGCCATCCGGCCCGATCGACAGCGAACGGCCGAGGCAGCCTATCGTCAGGCCGTCGATCGAGAGCGGTGCATACGGCGGGACGATGCCGTCGTCCTGGGCCAGGGTCGAGTCGAGCCAGCGGAGGCGCGACATGCGAGATGGATCGCTGTCGCCGGCGTCCTCGAGGACGTCGGACGTCACGCGGAGCTCGACCGCTAGGATCGTTTCCGGGAGTCCTTTGGGGGCGACCGTCACCGTACCGCTAAAAACACCCGCCCGGGCGTCGCGAGGCACCTGGATGCCGCACCAGAGGGCCTGGACGTTGCCCCGATCGACGGGGAGACTTTTCCTGAATGAGGTCCCGTCCCAGTTGACGCCGTCCTTGTTGAAGCAGGTCATGGCCGAGGCGGCGATGAGCGTCCGCGGGGCGGGAGAGCCGTCCTCGATCCGCGGTAAGGTCTGAACGAGGTCCGAGAATCTGAGTTCGACGTCGGCGATAGGCTCCCGGGCCGCCCAGAGCCCGATCTGGAACGTGAAATACTCGCCGCGCGCCGCTTCCCCCCGGAACGCTCCGCTCGGTCCGTCGACGGCCCAACGGAAGGGGAGGTCGTCCGCCATGCGGATGGATAGCGCGCGGCTTTCGGGGAAGAGGAGATACGCGGCGCGGGGATGGGCCTCGAGAAGCGCTTTCGTTTCCGCGGCCGTGGCGATCCTCTCCATCGGCGTGAACGCGCTGAATTCGTCGGCGGATTGGAGCTCGACGACCTCCGCGCGGGGAAAGGCGTCTGGGCGGAGAGCCGGAAGTTTGTCCGGTGTGAGCCCGTTCGCGGCAAGCCAGCCGGTGTCGGCCGTCGCCGAGGGCGGGTCGTATTTCACGTTCGGATAATTTTTCCGGCCCTCGGATCTGTAGGGCATGAAGTAGATGTAATAGTCACCGGGGACCGTTTTCGGCTCAAAGAGGATGTCGCCGTATTCCCGGTTGACCGCGAGGGCCAGGACGTTCGTGATCCGTTCGCCCGACGCGGCGTCGACGACGGCGATGTTATTCCTTTCCGGCTCGAGGTCGCGGCGTCGCCAAGGGATGATGACCCGCACGGCCGCGGACTTCGTCAGCGTCGGGGCCGGGACGGCCTTTTTCGCGCCCCTGGCCGTCGGCAAAGGCTTCGGCGCGGGGAGAGTCGAGACCCGGACGACGGCCCGGTGATTCCCGAGCCCGGATTCCGGGTCCCATTGCCCGATGCCGTGCTTAACCTCCTGAGTGGGGACAGCGCTCGCCGTGAAAGCGATAGCGAGCAGGGCGAAAAGGCCGAGCAGGATCCCGCCGGTTGGGCGTCTCAATGCTGATGATGGACGGTTCCGTTTCATGAGCTTCTCCTTAGCGGGCGGCGCTCCTGCTTCCAACTGCAACTTTTGCTGTGAACGGTGTTTGGACAAGAGGGACGCTGGGAAGAAGGGGGACACGCACCGCTTCTCTCGAAGCGGTACATGTCCCCATAGTTGCTCCCCGTATTCCCACGAGGGAACGATAGTGGGCGAAACCGGCGTTGTCAATAAGAAAAGAC
>Ga0315277_10005657_pt1 | contig 16437 bp, 14 predicted proteins | sample YL17G05_15_MG_FD_203695 | JGI IMG/M metagenome (GOLD analysis project Ga0315277, IMG submission 203695) | Sediment microbial communities from Yellowstone Lake, YNP, Wyoming, USA - YL17G05_15 | ecosystem: Environmental > Aquatic > Freshwater > Lake > Sediment | place: USA: Wyoming | collected... | reverse complement strand
TCTGGCTAAACCGACCACGGTCAGAGGCGATATCTATAGAGTCGACTGAGGTACCCAGTATGTGAACGCCAGCTTCTTCCAGTTCTGCCGCGATATTGAGTGGTGTCTGACCGCCGAACTGAACTATAACCCCAACAGGTTTCTCCCTCTGATAGATACTAACTACATCTTCAACCGTCAACGGCTCGAAGTAGAGTTTGTCGGAGGTATCGTAGTCTGTAGAGACAGTCTCTGGGTTGCAGTTGACCATTATAGTCTCGTAGCCCAGATCGCGCAGGGCAAAGGCAGCATGGACACAGCAATAGTCGAATTCAATTCCTTGGCCGATGCGATTGGGACCACCACCAAGAACCATTACTTTGGTCCGGTCGCTTACTGTAGTCCGATCAGATCCATTGTATGTAGAATAGTAATACCGGGCGTTCTCCGAACCACTCACAGGCACACAGTCCCAGGCTTCCACAAGCCCCAACTTCGTCCGTTGCTCACGAATTTCCTTCTCATTAACCCCGAGTAACTTGGCTAGGTACTTATCAGAAAAACCATCCTTCTTCGCTCTGACTAGAAGGTAATCGGGAAGCCCCTCATCTTTGTGTTTGAGAATCCTCTCTTCCAGCTCTACAAGCTCTTTCATCTGCTGAATAAACCAGGGCTTGATGTGGGTCTTCCGGTAAAGCTCTTGGATATCAGCACCTTTACGGAGTGCCTCGTACATGATGAACTGTCGCTCGCTGGTCGCATAGGTAAGCGCTTTCATCAATTCGTCGAGCGATTTCTCATGGAAATTCTTGGCAAAACCTAGGCCAAAGCGGCCATTTTCAAGTGAACGAATGGCCTTCTGGAAGGCCTCCTTGTAGGTCTTGCCGATGCTCATCACCTCACCCACGGCTCGCATCTGCGTCCCGAGTCGATCTTCAGCATCGCGAAACTTCTCGAAGGCCCACCGGGCGAACTTAACTACGACATAGTCACCGTACGGCGTGTACTTATCCAGAGTGCCGTATCGCCAGTATGGAATTTCATCAAGGGTTAAACCCGCTGCCAACTTAGCTGAGATCAGAGCAATAGGAAAGCCAGTTGCTTTGGAAGCTAGCGCGGAGGATCGGGATGTTCGCGGATTTATCTCTATTATGACTACCCGGCCCGTCTTTGGATCGTGGGCAAATTGGATGTTAGTCCCTCCTATGACGCCTATCCTCTGGACTACCTTGTAAGAAAACTGCTGAAGACGTTCTTGCAAGTCTGTGTCAATGGTTAGCATAGGCGCCGTGCAGAAGGAATCGCCAGTGTGAACGCCCATGGCATCAACGTTCTCGATAAAACACACCGTTATCATCTGGTTCTTCGAGTCACGGATGATCTCCAGTTCCAGCTCTTCCCAGCCTTCGACTGATTCCTCAATAAGCACCTGTCCAATCAAGCTTGCCGCAATTCCGCGAGCTGCAATTACGCGTAGTTCTTCGACGTTGTAGGCGAGACCGCCACCGGTGCCACCCAAGGTATAGGCGGGGCGCACGACCACTGGATAACCCAACTCTTTCGCAATTGCCTCGGCCTCCTTTACACTGTGGGTGATCTTACTCTGAGGCATGTCAATGCCCAGTTCCAGCATAGTCTCTTTGAAGGCAAGCCTGTCTTCGCCCCGCCTGATCGCATCAGGCTCAACCCCGATTACTCTGACGTTGTACTTGTCAAGTGCGCCGCACTGTGCCAGGCTTGCACTCAGGTTAAGGCCAGTCTGTCCACCAAGGTTGGGAAGTATGGCATCTGGCCGCTCTTTCTCGATAATTTTTATCATGGATTCTAGATTAAGCGGCTCGATGTAGGTGACATCCGCCATAGCGGGATCTGTCATAATTGTCGCTGGGTTTGAGTTGACCAGCACAATCTCGTAGCCCAATGACCGTAAAGCCTTGCATGCTTGCGTTCCAGAATAATCAAATTCACATGCCTGCCCGATTACGATAGGTCCGGATCCAATGATCATTATCTTACGAATATCGCTCCGTCTCGGCATACGCATAACCTCGTCTATTGTGCAGTCGAGATGCTTGAAATACTATGCTAACGTGCTAGCATTTGACATTTCCATTATCTTGGAAGGCAGCGCGCGCGTCTAGAACATCCTGAGTACTAAGCTGTAACTCCTCACCAGTAATACGGTAGTCCCTTTTAAGCGAGCGCTTATTGCTTACACAATGGATTTGCGTCCACAACTCATTTGGGCTACGGGGCGTTCATTTTTCCTCTACGCTCATGTAGCTTTTGTAACCTGTCTTGTCTATCGCTTTTCTTATTGTAGCTGAGTCGACAAGAGTTGGGTCATAATCTATGAAAACCTTGTTCAGCATTATCGCGGTTTTAACGTCGTCTACGCCCTTCATTCTTTTCACTTGTTTCTCTAGGGCAAGTGCGCAGGTGGCGCAGTTGATTCCAGTCACCGAGACGATGACGCGAGACCCTTTAGATTTTTTCGACGGCCCGACAGCTTTTTCAGAAGTATCTTTGTTCCTGATGTTTTTCTCGCTCAAAAATTTCGCCTGCAGATTCTATTTTTGAAAGGCAGGTTTGAATCTTTCAAGTAAGAGTGAGTTAATTATCACAGTAACTGAACTGAGAGCCATTGCACCTGCAGCAAGGAAGGGAAGAACATCATATACTTGTGCTCCAAAGAATGGCACCAATGCTCCTGCAGCAATCGGGATAAGGGCGGCATTATACGAAAAGGCCCAGAAAAGGTTTTGTTTAATCTTCCTTACTGTGATTCTGCTGAGCCTTATGGCAGTGACAACATCTCTTAGGTCCTCTTTGACAAGAACAATTCCCCCAGTTTCCTTAGCGATGTCGGTTCCGCTGCCTATGGCAATTCCCACATCTGCTTTGGCCAAGGCCGGGGCGTCATTTATGCCGTCACCGACCATTGCGACAACTTTCTTCTCGCTTTGAAGAGTCTCGATTACTTCTGCTTTCTGTTGAGGCAGGACCTCAGCATACACTCGTTCTATGCCGAGTGCTCTTCCAATTGCGTTGGCTGTCCGCTCATTATCACCAGTCAGCATTACGACTTCAATGTTCATCTCTTTTAATTCGGCTATTGCTTCGGTCGCATATTCCTTCAGAGTATCGGTTGCTGCAATCACACCGGCAAGTTCACCGTTGACTGCCATGAAGATCACGGTCTTGCCCTCTTCCTCCAGCCTCTTGATCGTTTCTTCTATTCTCAGGAGACTCACTGCCATTTCAGACATGAGCTTCCTATTGCCGAGAAGGACTTCTTTGTCTTCGATTCTTGCTTTCACACCTTTTCCGGGAATTGCCACGAATTCAGCTGGATCCAGCAATCGGAGAGAACGAGATGACGCTTCCTTTTCAATTGCTTCAGCCAGGGGATGCTCCGAGCCTTTTTCAACCGATGCTGCAAGCATGACAATAGTATCTGCCCTAAATTCACCGCAGGATATTACATCAGTCACAGAAGGTTTTCCCACGGTCAGTGTGCCCGTCTTGTCGAATACTACAGTTGTTAGCTTTCGGGCGAGTTCTAGATAGTCGCCGCCTTTGATCAGGATACCGTTTTGGGCACCTTTACTCGTGCCTACGAGGAGAGCTGCTGGAGTAGCTATGCCGAGAGCACAGGGACAGGCTATTACTGTTACCGACACGAACGCTAGAAGGGAGAATTGTAGTCCTATCTTTCCTATGAAATACCAATAGAAGGCTGATACTGAGGCGATAGCTATCACGGCGGGAACAAAGTAGGCTGCAACACGGTCAGCGATCTTTTGTATTGGGGCTCTTCCGATCTGCGCTTCCTCAACAAGCTTGATTATCTGAGCCAAGGCAGTGTCCTGGCCAACTTTTGTAGCCTCAGCTTTTAGCAGGCCTGTTTTGTTTATTGTAGCACCTATGACCTCATCATCAGGATTCTTTTCTATAGGGATGCTTTCTCCCGTGATCATGGACTGATCCACGGTAGAGTGGCCCTCAACCACCTTACCATCAATTGGGATTTTCTCGCCAGGCCGTATTATGAAAATATCTCCTACTTGGATCTGTTCGACAGGTATTTCGATTTCTTGTTTATCTCTCAATAGGTGCGCAAGTCGAGGCCGAAGATCCATGAGTCTCCTGACTGCTTCGGAGGCTCTTCTTTTGCTTAGATGTTCGAGAAATCTTCCGATAAGAATCAGCGTGACTATTACCGCAGCAGTATCAAAATAAACTCCGCCAGAAGGAAAGAACGATGGAAACAGCGTTATGGCGGTACTGTAGATCCAAGCCGCACTTGTGCCCAAAGCTATCAGGGCATCCATGTTTCCCATTCTGTTGCGAATCGCGTCATAGGTGCCTCTGTAGAATCGCCACCCGAAAATGAATTGTATGGGCGTATCAAGGGCCAAAAGGATGTAGTTGTTAATCCACATTGGCAAAAAGGGTGAATATGTCAAGATGAGTATGGGAACGCTCAGGATCGCTCCTATGACAACCGACATTTTCAGTCTTTTGATCTCAACCTCGGGGGCAATGAACTCTTTCAAACAACTCTGAGAACAGAAATAGTAAGTAGTCCCCCTAATGGTCGCCTTGTATTCGGCAGTCTTCTCATCTACATACATTCCGCATATAGGATCCTTCGCCATAGGCCTCTATTCCTTAGATGCTAGCCCGCGTTGTTGTTCATATCTGGCCCGCTTCATAATTGTTCCGCAAACCCATTCTCTCTAACCACGTGCGCGAAATCTAGAACCTGAGTGGGCGCGCTGGGGCCACAACTATCCGTGAAAGAAGTACTATAATGTGTTAGATTAGTGTTCCAATGCCTGAACAGGGTGTTCCAAACTCTAACTCTTTATCCCTGTATCAGACTATCTAATTTGATGGTAAATGTCCAGAACTAAGATAGCGATTGGTCTGATAGTGGCAATAATTGTTCTAGCTGCCTCGTTTGTCACTATCACTTCACTCACGAACTACGAAGCGAAGGACTCAGCAGAATACGGCTCGAGATTACTGTCAGTCCCTGAAGCTGGGCCCCCATCAACAAAGGGTGGCAACTATGAAACGGTCCAAACCAGGATGGTAATCTATAACGGGCAAATCTCCCTTGAGACAGACGATATGCCAGGAACACTGGACAAGATCAGGTCTTTGGCTGAAAGAAACGGTGGATATGTCGCCTCAACATCAAGATCAGCAACCGGAACCCGAGGGACAGCTGAAATGACAATAAGGATCCCACAAGACAAGTTCCGAATGGCAGTATCAGAAATTGGCACCTACGGTAAGGTTTTGGATGAACGAACCACAAGTGAAGATGTTACTGAACGGTACATTGATTTGAAGGCCAGGCTGAAGAATCTACAGATGGAGGAGCAGAGCCTAGTCGAACTCCTAGCCAAGACAAAAACCGTAGATGAAATCCTTAGAGTCGAGCAGGAGCTGGCTCGCGTTAGGGGAGAGGTTGAAAGCCTACAAGGCCAGATCAACTACCTCGATCGGAATGTGGCTATGTCATTGATCACAGTGAGTCTGAGAGAGCCAACCCCGCCATTCAAGCCACCAGCAATGAATTGGGCAGAGACCCTTGAGATAGCAATAAGAGGATTCTTTGAGGTCATACGGGTGCTCATAGTGCTGGCCATTTCTGTCTTGCCTCTGGTTATCATAATTGGAATCCCAGCATACCTAATCCGCAGAAGAAGCCGAAAGAAAGCACAGACTAAGACATGATTACGAAGCTTTTCTACCTAAGACAGTATTTTTTCAATGATCCCTCTAACACGCGAGAGTCTATCCGCTCTTGCGTCTTCCTCCGCTAACCCTTTCTTTGACAATTCTGAGGGCAATGTCTCTGAGGCTACATCCTTCTTTCCTGGGTTCTCTCAGGAGATCATTCATGACTTTGATTATCTTTGCGCGCGCTTGGTTCTACAGCAAGACCAAGGACATCAAATACATGACTCCCGCCGCTGATAATGGAACCGTAAAGTTGTCAAAAGCCTTCAACGGTCCGATTGTACAGGCTTCCACCACTGTTCCTGTTATTGCCCCCGCCAGTGAAAGGATCAGCGTGTTAACGATCGAAGTGGAGATTATGCCAGTCTGCAGTGAGATCAACATTGCCAGAAAAGCTCCCAAAGTTGAGAAGATCAGCATTACAAGTGAACCTTCAAGACTCTTTGATGAACTTGGGTAGAGGTGTCGACGCTTAAAGAAAGTAGCAAGAAATGACGCTGACCCATCTCCCCACGCCATAATCATCACCGCCGCCATAGCAATGTGCCTCATTCCCCAACCAAAAACAACGAGTATGCCTATCGAAATAACATAGTAGAGGGGACCATAGACATGAAATCTATCATACTCATCATCTATCATCGTCTTGGACATCATGTCCGTCTTTCGGCTGCGGAAGGAAAAGAGTAACAAGAGAGCCAGACCCACAGGTAGTGTGAGTGGATAGTAGAAGGATGAGAAGAAAGGCAGCAGTAGCATAGTGTCTCCGGCAAGAAGATGTATAGCGTGCCTTGTGCTTGTTGCTCTCAGATTGAACTTACTTCTGGCATACTCTGAGATCGCGATTATCAGAAAGACAAGTATGTAGATAAGTGCTACCAATGAACCATCGAAGACAGAGATCATGGACTTTAGGTCACACTCCTATTAGCTTAAAGAGTTAAGGTTTGATTGCGAGAGATCTTGGCACTTTTGTTTTTGACTCTATCAAAAAGATTATCAGGACTGAAATAGGGGATTTATGGTCTGCGACCCAACAGGTGGCGTGGCTTTGGAAACAATAGCTGTCATCGAAGGCTTAATTGCCTGTTTTCTTCTAGGCGTAGTATCACTGAAGCTCAGGTTTGTTGATTTATCGGGTTTCGCTGCGGCTTTCGCTATTGGAATTCTCATATTTGCAGTGCCGCCTGATGGGTGGAAATGGTTCGTGGTGGTACTCATCTTCCACGTGGTTGCAGCTCAATTTACGAAGTGCAAATATGTAATAAAAAGGAGAATGGGTTTCGCTCAGGAAAAAGGAGGAGCGAGAGCTTGGCCCAATATCGTGGCTAATGGCGGCTTTGCAGCGCTCTTTGCGTTAGGTGAAGGTCTGTGGCCCTCGGGTCTTTTGGCGATGGGATTTCTGGGAGCTGTAGCAACGGCGACCGCAGACACCCTAGCAACTGAGATTGGTCTTCTGAATCCAGCTCAACCTAGAATGATCACTAACCTTCGCAGGAAAGTAGCTGCTGGAACATCAGGAGGAATCTCTCCCTTGGGTGAACTGGCAACCCTTCTCGGATCTGTGATCATCGGTCTTGCGGCTTTGCTGCTAGGGGTTGCCAAACTAGATGTTTACTCGATGGGTATGATCCTGTTGATTATTCTATTGGCAGGGCTTGTGGGTTGCACGATTGACAGCCTCATTGGAGCAACCATACAAGGTATGTTCAAGTGTGCGGTCTGCGGCAGGACAACCGAAAGCAAGAAGCATTGCGGGAAGTCCACGCAAAGAATCAGAGGATCTGGCATAATAGACAACAATATGGTAAATTTCATCTCAACTGGAGTGGGAGCGCTGTCTGCGGTAATCGTCTTCTCACTACTGTAGATTGGCGTGATCTGTAAAGCTGCCTAAGCACTCTCAATCTAGGTCACAGTGCACCATAAAAATGATCGGTACGGCGCCTGGAATACATTATTAGATGTATTCCTCTCCTCTAACAAATGTGCTAACTGAGGACGAGCTTATAGCGCGTGCTTAAAGAAGGAAGAATTGTGAGAGGTCTTAGGCTGTTTTGAGGAGTCACGGATGGTAAGCCCCGTTATACTAGCAGTCCTAAGCATGCTCGCCACAGGATTTGCGGATTTCATCTATAAACGAGCTCGAGTCAAAGGCGCTGCCCCGGCGCTATTCCTTCTCTATCAAAGCATATCCTTCAACGCAACGAACATGGCTTTCGTCGTTTACTCGGGTTCAGTCAACATAACTCTAGTAACTATCATATTTGGAGCAAGTTGTGCTTCACTCGTCTACCTATCAGTTTACATTTTCCTCAAAAGCCTTGGACTAGGACAAGCGAGCACAAATGTGCCGATTTTCAGATTGAGTTTCATCATCACAGCAGTTCTTGCATTGTTGTTCCTCCATGAATCAGCAACTTTTGGAAGGATGTTGGCTGTGGGTCTGGCGGCCCTAAGTATACTGACCTTATCAAGCAGCTTTCGTAGCAGTCCCACCTCTTTTACGGCGGTCTTACAGCTTGCTTTTGCCACGTCAGCGTACGGTCTTTTCGGAGTTCTCTACAAGATCGCCATCACCATGGGATCATCGCCAGTAGGCATACTGGTCGTTCAGGGAATGTTCTTCATAACCTATGCATTCTTAGCCGCGAAGCGTGAGGGTCCTATTGTAAAGTCACGCAGGATCTTAGTTCATGCTCCCATCTGTGGGATTCTCTTTTCTTCGTCTTATCTGCTGCTTTTGGAGTCTCTAAAACACGGCGACGTCAGTGTCAGCTTTTCCATAGTCCAACTTAGTTTCATAGTCACCAGCTTTCTTGCAATGTTAGTTTGGCGTGAAGAAATTCAGGTCCGGAGTGTCTTGGGGATAATCTTGGCCGTGTTAGCCGTGCTTTCCTTTGCCTACCCATAAAGACTTCACCCAAGGCGCCTACCCCGCAAACCAGTCCGATGTTAGATCAAGATATGGCTAAATACCATCTAGGTTATCGTAAGTCTCAGTGTGAAAGTTCGAGCTAAGACATCCTATCTGACTCCAGATAGTTTTCAAAGTGGACTGATAGCGTTTGAAGAGTAGACTCGCCAGGGCGAATTCTAAGGGAAAACATCTCAAAGCACTTGCTTTGCTCTCCGGAGGCTTGGACAGTGCTCTGGCTGCAGCTCTGCTAACCAAGGAAGGAGTAGACATGGAGGCGGTCTTTTTCCACCATCCCTTCTATCCATCCAAAAGCAAGAGCCGTCTTCAAGCAGAAGATGTAGCTGAATCACTAAACATCAGATTGAAAACGATCAAACTCGAAGAGCTTATTGAGATTGTTAAGAAGCCAAAGCACGGCTATGGAAGAGGTCTTAATCCCTGCATTGATTGCAGGATCTTCATGCTCAAGAAAGCCAAGAAACACGCCAAAAAGATCAGCGCATCCCTAATCATTACAGGGGAGGTTCTGGATGAGAGGCCAATGTCTCAACACCGTAGAGCCCTCGATTTGATAGAGAAGGAGTCTGGTCTTGAGGGAAGAATCCTTAGGCCTCTATCAGCAAAATTACTGCCTGAAACTGAAGCTGAAAGGAGGGGCCTAATAGACAGGGACAAAATGCTGGACATAAGAGGCCGACCCAGGAGGAGGCAACTTGAGATGGCTAAAGATCTTAGTATCATAGGATACGCAAGCCCAGCTGGAGGATGCCTGCTAACAGAGAAACCCTTCGTGAAGAAACTAAAGGATCTCTTCAAGAATACGGAAAATGTTACAGCAAGAAATATAGAATTGCTAAAAACGGGTCGGCATTTCAGAAAAGGGCGTAACAAGATAGTAGTCGGCCGAGATGAAGATGAGAACACGAAGCTGTTGAACATGAAGGGAAACAGAGACTACTATTTCGAGGTTCCTGAGTGTGGTAGTCCAACAACACTGCTGCTGGGCCCGAAATCGAAAGAAGCGATCGAGACGGCAGCTTCTTTGACCGCGTATTACTCAGACAACAAAAATGATCAAACAATAGTGGCTTATGGCATAAAACGACTAGACAAAACAATAGACGTTCACAGGATAAGCGAGGAAGAAATCAACAAGCTAAGGGTTGCCTAGATCGCATATTAGCACGTGCTAGCATTATCATAAAGTTATTTCGGTGATTCTTACCATCAAGTTGCTCTAAATGATCAGTAGCCATATTCAGGATGATTATTCTCAAATTGTCAGAAATACCTACAACATAAAACTTAATTCATGCGTGATTATTGATCTCCAGTAGATGTAACATGCCTAGAAAAAAATCCTCCAATTTAATATCGAATGTGCTAGCGTCAGCTGAGAGATTGAAGAATGACATAAGTGCTGTCCCCATCGAAATACAGAATAAACTCCAAGAGCTAGCTATGGCAATCGTAAGCAAACCAGTGAAGAGGCGCGGACGCCCACCAAAGAAAAGAGGAAGACCAAGAAAAAGAGGTAGACCAAAGAAGAGAGGAAGAACGCGCAAGACTGGGACAGAAACGGCAACCCCTATGTAGAGGACGCCTCCTGCTTTTCGATCTCGACAATCTTTTTTCTAGATTTCAGTCCAGAGATTATTCTAACCTGAGACGAAGATAGACCGAAGTATTTTGCAAGTTTTTTTATCAATTCACGATTAGCTGCGCCTTTTTTGGGCATCGAGGTCAGTCCCACTAAGATTCTGTATCCCTCTATCTTGACGAAGTCTTTGTGAAATTGAACCTCAACATCAAATCTCATGTCTGTTGAAGACCTCAGCCGAAGTTCTGTGATCTAGGTTTCTTGCTAGAATTGAATTTTCGGTTAATGCTGATAAAGGTATAATTACGCATCACCTATGAATCACTAAGGTCATAATTGTGTCAGATGATTCCGCACTGGATCGAGAACAGCCAAATCGATTGATATTCGAAAAGAGCCCCTACCTTCTCGAACACGCTTACAATCCCGTGGACTGGTTCCCGTGGGGTTCGGAAGCTTTCGAGAAAGCCAAGAAAGAGAACAAACTCGTATTTCTATCCGTTGGCTATTCAACCTGCCATTGGTGCCACGTGATGAAGCGCGAATCCTTCGACAACCACGACGTCGCAAGAATGATCAACAAGAATTTCGTCTCGATTAAAGTGGACAAAGAAGAGCGTCCTGACATAGACAACCTCTACATGACCGTCTGCCAAATGATCTCTGGTAACTGCGGCTGGCCTCTGACGGTAATAATGACCCCTGACAAGAAACCTTTCTTCGCAGGCACATACTTTCCGAAAGAAACACGCGCTGGCCACATAGGCATGATGGAATTGATACCTCGACTCGAAGAGCTTTGGGTGACAAGACCTGAAAACATTCTGAAATCAGCGGACGAAATTACAGACAAGCTCAAGAGGTTGAGATTCTCAGAGGGCGAAGAGCTTGGAGAAGAAGCGTTGAAGCTTGCGTACCAACAGCTTGCACAAGTCTTCGATGATGAGTCCGGAGGTTTCCACAAAGCACCTAAATTCCCAACTCTCCACAACCTTTTCTTTCTACTTCGTTGCTGTCACCGGACAGGTGACAGGAAAGCACTACAGATGGTCGAAAGGACACTTCGGTTCATGCGTCGGGGTGGAATCTACGATCACGTCGGTTTCGGGTTCCATCGCTACTCTACAGATGCCAAATGGCTGGTACCGCACTTCGAGAAGATGCTGTACGACCAAGCTCTGATTACAGTGGCTTATGTTGAAGCCTATCAGTCAACTAACAAACAAGAGTACAAAGAAACCGCAATGGAAATCCTCGAATATGTTCTACGCGATATGAGCTCACCAGAAGGCGGATTCTACTCCGCTGAGGATGCTGAGAGCGAAGGTGAAGAAGGAAAGTTCTACGTCTGGACCGCCAGCGAGATAAGAAAAGCCACTAGGAAAGGAAGCGGATTTCGCCATAAAGGTATTCAATGTTGAGACAGATGGGAACTTTGCAGATGTATCAGGAGCGAAGATCGGATCAAACATTCTATATATGAAACGATCCATTGCTGACTTGGCGTATGATCTGAAAATATCTGAGCAAGATATCAGGAAACAAATGGAAAGTATTCGACAACAACTATTCTCTATGCGAACGAAGCGATTGCGCCCTCATAAGGATGATAAGATTCTGGCAGGCTGGAATGGTCTGATGGTGGCCGCACTAGCCAAAGCTGCGCAAGCCTTTGACGAAAGTAAGTATGCTGAAGCCGCCAAAAAAGCGACAGATTTCATTCTCGGATCTCTGCGGAGACAAGACGGAAGACTCCTGCATATGTATCGAGGGGGTCAAACGTCCGTGACGGCTTATCAGACGATTACGCTTTTCTAATTTGGGGTTTGATCGAACTCTACGAAGCAACTTTCGATGCTCATTATCTGCAAATCGCCATAGAACTGAATAGAGATTTTCTGGTACACTTCTGGGATGACGAAGGTGGCGGATTCTTTTTCACATCTGACGATGGCGAAATTCTGCTATTCAAGAAAAAAGAGATCTATGAAGATCTATGATGGAGCGATTCCATCATGCAACTCCGTAGGCATGTTGAACCTGATCCGTCTCGGTCGTATGACCACAAATTCCGACCTTGAAGAAAAGGCAAGTCGGATCAGCCGTACTTTCTCTTCAACTGTTAGACAATCACCGTCATCCTTCGCCCATCTAATGATCGGAGTCAACTTTCTGATAGGCCCATCTTATGAAATCGTCATTTCGGGAACAACCAATGCAGATGATACGATGACCATGCTGAATGCAATACGAGCACACTTTCTACCTAACAAGACAGTCCTTTTCAACCCTGCAGATCAAGAATTACCAGGAATCCACAGAATTGCTGAGGCCGTTAAGGATCAATTGAGCATAAATGGCAAAGCCACCGCCTACGTCTGTCGCAATTACATTTGTGAACAGCCTACAACAGACTCGGGTAGGATGATGGAACTATTAGATCTTGACAAAGCAGGAAGAGAATGAATCCAAATCTCCAAATATTGAACGTAGTCTATCAGTGTGAGGTGTGATCATGCCAAAACGAGCTAGGGTTGCTGTTCTTCGAGTGCAGAATTTTGACAATCCTTATGATACTGTGAAAGAAGCCGTGAAATTAGCGGGCGGATTTGAGGACGTAGTAAGAAGCAACTCATACACAACGATTAAGCCGAATCTGGTTAGAATCCCAAAATACAGGAACGACCCCATACCAAAAGGCGCGGCCACGAGTTTTGAGGTACTAGATGCCGTAGTAAATTTGGCAAAAGAAAGATCTTCAAGAATAGCCATCATAGAATCCGATACCTTACTTGGAAAAACCGAAGAGGCCTTTGAAAAATATCAGATATATGATCTAGCCCAAAAATATGGTTTAGAACTAGTCAATGCCACGAAGGACGAACTAGTCGAATGCGAAATTCCAGACCCGCAATTCTACGTTGCCATAGATGGATTAAATTGGCTGGATCCTCCTGAAAGAGACATGTTCGCACATGAATACACGCTTAGACTCTCCAAGAAATATCTCAATAGTGTCAGGATTTCTGTTCCGTCAATGAAAACACAAGCAGATCCATACTCCGCAATAACTTTCTCAGTGAAGAACATGTTCGGGGTATTGCCCGAAGTTGAGAAATTCCGGAAATTCCATGAAATCAAAACTTGGAAAGGAAACAAGTACAATATAGGAATAAACGTAGGCAGATCAGTCCTTGACCTTTGTCAGGTGGCACCACCAAACTATGCAATAATTGACGGCCTTTGGGGCCTTCACGGACCCGGTTCACCAGCAACAGGATACAGCGTCAAAATAGGAGTGATCATAGCCTCAAGAGATGCATGGGCTGCAGATGCAGTTGCAGGATCTATTGTGGGATTCGATATGAATCGATTATTCTACTTTAGAAAGGCTGAGAAGATGGGATTAGGTGTCACCAGAATCGACGACATAGAAGTTGTGGGAGAGAGTGTCGAGTCAGTTAAGGTTCCCTTTAAAGTTGATGTTAGCCTTGAAGCTCAACACTTGCTCGACGAATGTGCTGGTCGCTGAAAAATTTGCCTGCACTTGTCTAGCGCGCGCCCAAACTGACCTATGGGAGAAGTACTGCTCTCCCCTCTATTTCACCCTGCTTGAGTTTACGCAGGGCATCTTGAGCTTGACTCAGAGGGAAAGTCTGTGTAGAGATCTTGATCTTGCCTGCTGAGGCAATTTGAAGGACTTCACGCATATCCAGTCTCGTTCCTATAGCTGTGCCCTTTATTGTCTTCTCGAAGAAGAACATTAGATTCTTGATATCTCCAGAAACGCCCAGTACTATCGTTCCTCCTGGTTTCGTTATCCTTTGCGCGCGATCGATCGCCTCTTGGGATGGCGCAAATACTATTGCAGAGTCGGCGTACCCTATGTTCTTCATTTCAGAAACAAGATTGTCATCTTGAGTGAGGATTCTGTCAGCACCAAGCCTCAAAGCCAGATCAAGATTCCTTCTGTTTCTGCTTATTGCAACTACTGTAGCACCAGTCATCTTAGCAAACTGTACTGCAACATGTCCCACTCCACCAATACCGAATATTGCTACAGTCTTGCTTGGAAATAGACCGGCCTGCTTGACAGCTCTATAAGCCGTAACTCCTGGACAGAATAAGGGGGCAGCCTCATCATCTTTTAGATCCCGAGGAACGAGATAGACGAAGTCAGCTTTTCCTTTTATGTATTCAGCATATCCGCCATCAACGGTCTCCCCAGTGATCAACCTAGTCGGACATAAGTGTTCTCTACCGCTTAGGCAAAATTCACATCTGCCACATGCCGAGTATAATGGTTGAATACCAACTCTATCACCAACAGCCAAATTGCCAACATCCACCCCAGCTTCCTCGACTACTCCTATGATCTCGTGACCGGGGATGATTGGTGACTTTGAAGGAATGCCGAGTCTGCTGTAGACCCCCTCGATCACATTCAGGTTTGACCGACATACCCCACAAGATCTGATCTTGATCAGTACCTCATCACGGCTCAGTTCGGGGCAGTCATAATCGGAATACCGTAGAGGATTCTGTTCAATAGGGCCTGTCTTGTCGAGTAGGATGGCCTTCATAAGATCCGAACCTTCTGATGAGGCCACATATTTCCGCCACTCCAATATAGCAGTATTTGAGACGTTTCAATGAACGCAAGCTTAGCCTACACTGGGAAATCCTCTAGGACGCACTAATCCTATATATTTGCCCTGAAAGGCATAAGGACCTGCACTCTTGAGTTGGTGGACAAGTGTCAGCTTCAAGAATTATCTTCCGGGACTACAACAAGAGCGGCGATGTACTCGCTGAGATCGGAAAGTACTTTGGAAGCATAGTTCAGGATACCGTCTCCAGAGGAGACAAGGTAGCCATCAAAGTTCATATGGGTGAGTATGGGAACCTCACATATCTCAGGCCTCCCTTTGTTAGGGAATTTGTGAAGCTTGCCAAGGAGGCAGGAGGCAAACCGATCGTAACGGACACGACGGCACTCTATCCCAAGAACAGATTTACCGAAGAACAATATCTAGAGACTGCTTGTTATAACGGATTCACAAAGGATTCCGTCGGCGCTCCGATAGTAATTGCAGATGGACCACTTGGCTACACCGGCAAGATCCGGAGATTGAGGAAGACGGTTGACGGGTGCGAGATCAAGAAGATCAAGGTTGCACAAGCAATCATCGACTCCGATGCCATGATCGTTCTGACTCACGGTAAAGGACATATGCTTAGTGGATTTGGAGGATCGATCAAGAACTTGGCCATGGGTTGCACAACAAAAGATGGAAAAGCAACCCAGCACCTGGCAAATAGAGTGATATTGAATGTGGACAAATGCAATGGCTGCGGCAAGTGTATCAAAGCCTGCCCATTCGACGCTGTCAAGATAGAGCACGGTAAACATACCAAGATACTGTCAAAATGCATGTCCTGCATCAGCTGCTACTTTTCCTGTACAGAAGGAGCCCTAAACATGCCAAAAGGAGCCAAAAGAAGATTCCAAGTAAACCTCGCGCATGCAGCCAAAGCAATCACGGAAGGGTTCGACAGAGGCAAGATCGTATACGTAAACTTCCTTCAAGACATAACCAAATTCTGCGACTGCGCCACCCCTTCAGGAAACCCCCTAATCCATGATGTTGGAATCTTAGGAGGAGAAGACCCAGTCGCAATAGACAAAGCCTCAATAGATCTTATAGACAAAGCGCCAACATACGTCAGACACCTAGCAAGGGGCAAAGACCGACTCGGAAGACTCAACGAAACAAGCAGTCTAATTCACATAAGAACAGCCCAGAAACTCGGAATGGGGAATCTCCGCTACGACCTGATCAATGGATAGTTCATGCAGTTGCTCTAAGGGTCTATCTCAGCGCGCGCTTCGGTGGACGTAGAATCAGGTCTTTCCGTACTCAGTTACATTGAACTAGCAAGAAAGCCCACCCCTTCAGGGGTGGGATGAATTGCGATCCAGAGAGGGACATCGGGGGCTTAAATGTCTGGTGCCTCAATAATAATGCTGGTAGTTTCATGCAGAGAACCAACACCTTCATTCTTGCTCCAACGGTGGAGCAAGAGAGGATGCTGTGAACTAGCTACCAACATGTGTCCCTCTATATGAAGGAGGCGAGTAGTCATGAAGAGTTGGGAGAGGGACATACTTGGATCATGT
>Ga0315277_10005656_pt1 | contig 16438 bp, 17 predicted proteins | sample YL17G05_15_MG_FD_203695 | JGI IMG/M metagenome (GOLD analysis project Ga0315277, IMG submission 203695) | Sediment microbial communities from Yellowstone Lake, YNP, Wyoming, USA - YL17G05_15 | ecosystem: Environmental > Aquatic > Freshwater > Lake > Sediment | place: USA: Wyoming | collected... | reverse complement strand
CTCTTGTGCGTAGGCTTCATACCGCACTCATAATGCTCATTGTCCTGGTCGTCTTGTTGGCCTGCACTTCCCCAGCGCTGGCTGCCAACACCATCCGCGTCTACTACGCCGGGCCGGAGGGCAGCGTTCGCACGGCGCTTGGCCTGGCCGCTGACTCCGCGACTGGCTCGGGGTCGCGCTTCGAGATCGTCGCCGACCCCGCCCAGGCCGACGTGTTCGTCCTCAATGGCACCGCCCCTGACGCCGAAGGGGTCGCCGCCCGTATCCGCCAAGGGGCGGGGCTCGTACTGGTCCTGGGGCCGGACATGTCCGCTGCTGAGGTAGAGACCCTGCTCGACGTCAGGGTTACCCTCGAACGGAAGGACGGGCCGCTCAGCCTGACGCCCGCCAGGGGGACAGAGGACCCACTGCTCACCCAGATCGTGTGGACCGGCGCTCCCCAGGTGCGGGAGCGCTTTGCGCTGGCCAGCCCGGCCTCCGACCTGCTCCCCCTGGTGCTTGGCTTCGAGGATGCCTCGCTCATCCTGGGAACCCGCCAGATTGGCGCAGGCCGGGCCTACGTCTTCACCCCCTTCCTCGACGGCGCCAACCCCCAGTTCCAGAGTTGGGCCTACTTTAACTACCTGGTCTACCACCTGGCGGCGCGGGCGGCGGGGCGGACGCCGGCCTCCTTCGCCGGCTATCCGGGGTCGCCCGTGCCGCACGCGCGCGAGCGCGCCGTGTTGTTCGTCGCGCTGGCCGGGATGATGGGGCTGGCGGTGCTGGCCTTCTGGCTCGTGCGCCGCTACAGCCTGGCCCATCCGGAGGCGCTCGACGTTCTCGTGGCCAACCGCCAGGAATTCGCCGCCCGCGAGGTCGGGACCGATTGGGAGGAGATTGGCTTCCATCGCCCGCTGGGCGGTTTCATGGTCGCGCTCATGTTGGGCCTGGTCATGTTCATCCCACTCATCATCTATCAGAACCTGGTGCTGCCGGTCTACATTCTGCCGTCGGCGCAGGCGCTGGGGATCTGGGGACGGGTGGTGCAGTTCTTCAACCTGCTGTGGCTGCTATTCGACGTGGGCACCAGCGCCGCCTTCATCAAGTTCTTCGCCCAGCACCGCGTGCACGACCCGCGCCGGGCCATCCAGTATGGGCAGGTGTTCGTGTGGTGGCAGGCCCTGTCGGGCGCGTTCCAGGTCGCGCTCGTCACTGCCATCGCCGGGACACTCGTCCCGCGCAGCACCTACGCGTTGTATGCCTGGAGTATCATCATCCACACCATGATCCAGGTCCCCGGTTTCTACCAGGTGATGCGCCACGCGTTGATGGCCTGGCAGCGCTTCGACTACGCCCAGGTACTCTACGTCGGCCTGTACCTGATCTTCCCGATCCTCACCCAGCCGGTACTGGTCATGCTGATGGTCGCCTGGGGGAAAGCCCATCCTGTGTTCGGCATGCCGATGGGGGGTGTGGTAGGGCTGGGGCTGGCCGCCTACGTCGCGGAAGCGCTGGCGTTCCTCCTGGGCCTGTGGCTGTACCGGCGGCTGGGCTACAACGCCCGCCTCCTGTTCCTGGCCCACTTTGACTGGGCGACGGTCAAGACCGCCTTCCGTTTCGGCGTGTTCGAGATGCTGGGGTCGGTGGCGTGGGCGGTGGGCCAGGCGGTGGAGATCCTGATCACCCAGACCCGGCTGGTCAACTATGCCGAAGTGTGGGGCAACTGGGGCATCGCCCAGAACTTCATCTTCGCCTACAACGCGCTGGTCACGCTGTACGACAACCTGATGCCATCCATCTCTGAGGCCATCTCGCATGGCCGCCGCATCCTCAGCCAGTACTACTCAGCGATGGCCTACAAGTGGGGCGGCCTGATCAGTGCCTTCGTCGGCGCGGTGCTGCTGGCGGTGGCCGACCGGTTCATCCTGGGGGCGAGTGGCCCCGAATTCAAGCGCGCCGCGCTGTGGGCCGTGCCCCTCATCATCTGGGGTGCGGTTCAGTACCCGTCGTGGGTGGGCGACAACGTGCAGCGGGCCGCCAACCGTCCCCACCTCATCTTTGCCCTGGTCGCCATGGAGCAGATCATCCGCATCGTCCTGGCCTACCTGCTCCTGGAGCGTTTCCAGATCACCGCGCTGATCATCGCTTACTTTATCGGGCTGTTCACCAAGGACTTTGTCGGCTATTTCGTCAACCACCGGCTGTGCTTCCCCCAGCGCTTCTATTTCTGGCAGTCGCTGGCGGCCCCGCTCCTGGCAGGGGCGGCCCACTACGGGGTGTTGCGCTGGGTCACCGGCCTTCTTTGGCAGGGCGATCAGATCACCAGTGTGCTCATCTTCTTCATCGGCATTCTGGTGTCCTACCCCCTGTTCGCTTTCTTCTATGGCCTGTTCGGCGGTTGGGATGACCAAACGCTGGCGGAGGTCCGGCACGCGGCTCGCTTGAGCGGCTTTATGCGGCCGCTGGCCTGGCTGTTCTGGGCGGCGACGGCGCTGGGCGCACGCGTGAGCCCGTTGCACGGGCGCTTCCCGATTGACATCCGGCCCGCCGCGCTGGCCGAGGCCCGCTCGCTGACGGAGGAGAGGGTCAGTATCTGACGAGGGGGGGAAACACCACGGATGGAGAAAGACACGATAGAGAAAGACGCGAAAGGGAAAGACACGATAGAGCGGAGGAGACGGCACGGATAGGGAGACAGGCGATAAGAGGGAGGCTAGATGGATTTTTCGCACTTTGCTGCTATACCTGTGGTAGATGGTCACATCCATTTTCCCCATGCGGGACTGATGGACGATTTGGTGGCGATGATGGAGCACTCGCGGGTGGCGCGGGCCAACCTGGTCAGCATCCCTGACCTCCAGGCCATCAATCAGAACTCGGCGCTAATTTACTGCAAGGCGCATCACCCGCACAGGTTCTACGCCTCCGGCGCACTGGACTACGTACAGGGTTGGGCTGATCCCGCCCGCCTGCCGGAGATATTGGCGAGCCAGGTGGCCACGCTCAAGGCGATCGGCTTCGATGGGCTCAAGATCGTCGAAGGCAAGCCGATGGTGCGCAAGATGCTCGGTATCCCCTTCGATGGCCCCGAATACGCCCGGGTGTGGGCCGCTTTGGAGGAGCAGGACTTCCCGGTCGTCTTCCACGTGGCCGATCCGGAAGAGTTCTGGGACGCCGAACGCTGCCCCGACTGGGCGCGCGCCCAGGGCTGGTTCTACGGGGATGGCACGTTCGTCCTCAAGGAGGACCTGTACGCCGAGGTAGATCGCGTGTTGGAGCAACATCCCGGACTGAAGATCATCTTTGCCCATTTCTACTTCCTCTCGGCCGACCTGGCGCGGGCGGGCGAGTTTCTCGACGCTCATCCCAACGTGTGCTTCGACCTGACGCCGGGTGTGGAGATGTATTTCAACTTTGCGCGCACGCTCGATGCCAGCCGCGATTTCTTCATCCGGTACCAGGACCGGCTGGTGTATGGCACCGACATCGGCGCGGGCGCTGTCCACCGGGATCCCGCGCGCGGGCTCGATTGGGCCGACTCGCTGGGCCGGTCCTGGGTGGTGCGGCGGTTCCTGGAGAGCGGTGGACCGTTTGCCGCGCCGGAAGGGATGGGGCACTGGCTGGGGATGGACGCGGGCGGATTCCACGGCATCGCGCTGCCGCCCGATGTGCTGGACAAGATCTACCGCACCAATTTCGAGCGCTTGTTCGGCCCGACCCCCGCGCCCTTGAACCGCGACGCCGCGCTGGCCGAACTGGAACGCCAGGCCGCCGTGATGGACGCGCGCGCCGGCGAGCCGGTGGACGGCCCGGCCCGCCAGGTGGCCCGCTGGCTTGCGACGGTACAGGAGAATGCTCCCTCTCCCCCTCGGGGAGAGGGTTGGGGTGAGGGTGAGACCTACCCTCCCCCTTCCCCTCCCTGAGAGGGAGGGGAGACACTCCGCTCCCTCTCCCCCTCGGGGAGAGGGTTGGGGTGAGGAGTGCTCCCTCTCCCCCTCGGGGAGAGGGTTGGGGTGAGGGGCGATCGTTCGCTAATCAACTTCACAAGGAGGAAACCATGACACACAGCACACAAGAGACCGTCCAGCCAGCCCCCGTCCGGCTGAGCCTGGGTTACAAGTTCGTCTGGGGCATCGCCGCCCTCGGTAGTTCGCTCATTTCCGGCATCTACGCCGCGCTCCTGCCGATCTTTTACCAGGACTATCTGGGCCTGGAGGCCAAGTGGATCGGCACCGCTTCGTTGATCTATGCTATCTGGAACGCCATCAACGACCCGCTGTTCGGCTACATCACCGACAACACCCGCTCCAAACGAGGACGGCGCATCCCCTACATGCGCTACACCGCCCCCTTCCTGGGGCTGACCTTCATCCTGGTCTGGTTCGCGCCCGTGCAGGCCGGCAAGCAGGCGCTGTTCTGGTGGATGCTGGTGACGATGCTCCTGTACGACACCGCCTACACCATCGTCGGCCTGGTCTATTCGGCGCTGCTGCCTGAGGTGAGCGAGTCGGACGCCGAGCGAAACGGGCTGCAGATCTCGTCCTCGCTCCTGGGGCTCTTGGGCACGATCCTGGGCTTTCTCATCCCCGATTTCTTCCGCCCCAAAGCGGGCACTGCGCTCTCGCTCTTGCCGCTGCAGATGTCCATGATCGCCGTCGGCGTCATCGGTGCCATGCTCGTCATCATCACCACGCTCAAGGTCAAGGAACGCCGCGAGTTCTACGAGCTGGACAAGCCGCTCAAGTTGAGCCAGGCCATCAAGTACACCTTCACCAGCCGCTCCTTCCTGATCCTGGTCGCCCAGAACTTTATGTCCATCCTGATGCAGGCGCTGCTCCTGGGCACGCTCTTCTACCTGGCCGACTATGTACTGCAGACGAACACGATGATTCCGCTGATCTGCGTGTTCATCCCGCTGATCATCGGCGTGCCGTTGACCAGCCTGATCCGCAAACGCTTCGGCGTCGCCGGTGCACAACAGTTCCTCCTGCTCGTGGCCGGGGTGGCGCTCGTGCTCATCACCGTGGTGCCGACGCCGCTGATCCTGGCCTGCCTGGCCCTGGCCGGCTTTGGCCTGTCCGGCCCGCAGACCCTGACCAACGTGCTCTTCGCGCAGGTGGCCGACGAGGATGAATTGCGCTCGGGGGTGCGCCGTGAAGGGGCGTTCTTTGGCGTCAACGCGCTGTTGACCAAGCCGGCCCAGTCGGTGGCGCTGGCGCTGATCCCGTTCATCCTGGAAGCCACGCATTTCATCACGCGCGAGGCCAGCGGGGGGCAGATCACGCTCGACCAGCCAGCCGGCGCGCTGTTCGGCATCCGGGTTCTCGTGGGGTTGATCCCGGGCGTCGCCATGCTGCTGGGAGCCATCATCCTGATCTGGTTCCCGCTGCGGGGCAAGTACCTGGCCGAGATGCAGGAGAAGGTGCTGGCACTGCACGCCAGGAAGCACGCGCAACTCGAGCAGCTGCGCTAGGATCTGCACGTGGCTGCTACCCACTCAGAGGAGCCTGTCGAAGGAGCCTGCCCTGAGTCGCCCCGAGACGGGGCTGCGAGCGTAGGAGGAGAACCGGCCGCAGCGCCCGCCGGCCGCTCCTTGCGGACCTGGCTGCCCATCGCCGTCCTGGCCCGTACGACGATCAACACGTCGGCACGGATCATCTACCCGTTCCTGCCGGCGCTCGCGCGGGGCCTGGGGATTTCGCTTCCGGCCGCCAGCCGGTTGGTCGTGCTGCGGCTCGCCGCCGGGGTGGGAGCGCCCCTGTTCGGCCCGCTGGCCGATCGCTATGGCCGCCGCCGAGTGATGGTGACAGCCCTGGCGTTGTTCACGCTGGCCAGCCTGCTGCTGGCCGGCGTGGGCACCCTCGCCGCCGCCGCCGTCGCCTTTACCTTGTACGGCGTCGCCAAAATGCTGTATGACCCGGCCCTGCTCGCCTACGTAGGGGATGAGGTGCCCTACTCCAGGCGTGGCCGGGCGGTGGGCTTGCTCGAGCTGCCGTGGGCGGCTGCATGGTTGATCGGCGTTCCGGCCTCCGGCCTGCTGATCGAACGCTTCGGCTGGCGTGCGCCATGGGCTCTGTTGGTCGCGCTCGGGCTCGCCGGCATGGTGCTCACCCAGGTGGGTGTCCCGTCCGTCTCCCGGCCAGCGGCGCGCCCAGGTGGCCGGCAGTTCGTCGCGTCCATCGTCGCCACCTGGCGTGGCCTGCTGCGCCGCCGCTCCGTCCGCGTCCTCTTGCTGGCCAGCATGCTGGTCATGTTGGGGATCGAGGTCCCCTTTATCGTGTACGGTGCGTGGCTTGAGACGACGTTTGGGCTGAGCCTCACCGCGTTGGGGCTGGCGTCCACCGTCGTCGGCGTGGCCGAGGCTGCCGCCGAGCTGGGCACGGCCGTGGTCACCGACCGGTTGGGCAAACGGCGCAGCGTGCTGGTGGGCCTCGTGGGGCTGGCTGCCAGCCTGGTCGCTTTGCCGTGGCTGTCCAGGCTGGGACTGGGTGCTGCGCTGGTGGGGGTGGCATTTATGATGCTGAGTTTCGAGTTTGCGGTGGTCTCGCTCCTGCCGCTGGCGACGGAACTGGCCCCCGAGGCGCGCGCCTCGTTGCTGTCGCTCAACATGGCGGCCTTTAGCGTGAGCCGCGCCTTGGGTGGGCTCATCGGTGGGTGGTTGTGGCACTGGCAGAGCATGGCGCTGCAGACAAGCGTGGGGGCGGCCTGTGCGCTCGTAGCGGCGCTACTGCTGGTGTGGGGAATGACGGACCTCAAGTGAATGGGTGACGAGCGTAGGGGACTTGACATACGGCATTTCTGTGGTATACTATACCCTAGTATAGTATATCGGAGGCGTAAGTATGCCAATCTACGAGTACTGTTGTGACGAGTGTGGGGAGAGGTTCGAGTTGTTCGTGCGGTCGGCGGGCCCGCAGTCCGCTGCCACCTGCCCCAGGTGCGGAGGCCAGCGGGTGCGCAAGGCCATCTCGCTGTTTGGCGTGGGTGGTAAGGGGGAGAGCAGCAGAGCGAGCGCGGCCCCCTCTTGTGGCCCAGGTCCCACCTGAGCGATGAGGCATTAGGAGGCCGTGAGCCTCCCATAGGGGGTAGTGAGACGTGAAGTTGACCGACTCATCTGCGAAGGCCGAACTGCTGAAGCGCGTACATCGGATTGAGGGGCAGGCGCGGGGGATCGCCAGGATGATCGAGGAGGACCGCGATTGCAGCGAAGTCCTGCAACAACTGGCCGCCATCCGCTCGGCCGCCCATCAGGCCACCGTTGCGCTGGTGCGAGCCTACGCCACGGAGTGTGTGAAGTCGGGCAGTGCGCCCGAGGAGATTGCTGATGCGCTGTCCACGGCGCTGTCGAGGCTGGCGTAGAAGCCAGCTCCAGAAACCGATTGTTCAAGCAAAGGAGAGTAGAGATGCCCCTGTTGAATGAGGAAATCGCAGGACACGTCAAGGAAGAGTTGGCCAGCCTGGCCGGCCCGGTGCGGCTGATAGTGTTTACCCAGGAAATCGAGTGTGAATTCTGTGCCGAAACCCGGCAACTGGTCGAGGAGATAGCTCAACTGTCCGATCAACTGACGGCCGAAGTCTACGACTTTGTGGCCGATCAGGAAAAGGTCCGGGAGTTGGGCATAGACAGAATCCCGGCCATCGCCGTGGTCGGCCAAGAGGACTATGGGGTGCGCTTTTACGGTATCCCATCCGGCTACGAGTTTGCCTCTCTTCTGCACGCCATCCAGGCCGTGGCAGCGGGGAAGCCCGAACTGAGCGAAGAAACGATGCAAGTGCTGGCCGATCTCACCACGCCGGTGCACATCCAGGTCTTTGTCACTCCCACCTGCCCCTATTGCCCGGTGTCCGTGGTGCTGGCCCACGAGATGGCAATCGCCAGTCCCATGGTACGGGCGGACATGGTCGAGGCCATGGAATTCCCGCACCTGGCGACCAAGTACCAGGTGATGGGCGTGCCGCGCACGGTGATCAACGAGACCGTGTCCATCGAGGGAGCGGCCCCGGAGCCGACGGTGCTGGAGAAACTGCGAGAGGCGCTACAAGGGGCAGGGCAACCGGCGCAGCCTGCGTAGCGAGGTGGTACGGAGTGCTCGACTTCAAGGTGTCACAGCCGAAGGAGACGCGGCCTGAACCGGACGCAAGCCAGGTAGAGCAGGGACGGGTCTATGACCTGATCGTTCTCGGTGGAGGGCCGGCCGGCCTCACTGCCGGGATCTACGCGGGCCGGGCTGCGCTCAGGACGTTGGTGCTGGCCGGTCCCCTCGCCGGTGGGCAGGTCGCTACCACCGAGATGGTGGAGAACATGCCCGGCTTTGACGAGGGGATCGGCGGGGTGGAACTGGCCCTGCGCTTCCAGCGCCAGGCCGAGCGCTTTGGGGCGCAGGTCGTGATGGGTGCGGTGACGGCGGTGGATTTCTCTGCTTCCCCCTTCACGGTCCGCACCTACTCGGAGACGTACTATGGCCGGACGGTCATCGTCGCCACCGGCGCGGTGCCCCGTTACCTGGGAGTGCCGGGTGAGGACAAGTTCATCGGGCGTGGGGTCTCGACGTGTGCCACGTGTGACGGCTTCTTCTATCGAGGCAAGCGGGTGGTCGTCGTGGGTGGGGGAGACAGTGCCCTTGACGAGGGGCTGTTTCTGACCAGGTTCGCCCGCGAGGTTATTGTCGTGCATCGCCGTGACCAACTACGGGCGACCCACATCTACCAGGAGCGCGCCTTTGCCAACCCGAAGATGCGGTTCGTGTGGGACTCGGTGGTGGAAGAGATCCTGGGTGAGCAGGTGGTGACCGGCGTACGGGTGCGCAACGTGAAATCCGGCCAGACCACCGTCATCGCAGCCGACGGTGTGTTCATCTACGTCGGGATGAAGCCGGAGACCCAATGGGTTGCCGGCCAGATCGAACTGGACGAGTGGGGGTACGTTGTCACGGATCGTCGCCAGCACACGAGCAAGCCGGGTATCTTTGCCGCGGGGGACGTGCAGAGCCCCGACTTGCGCCAGGTGGTCATCGCGGCGGCTTCGGGAGCGGTGGCCGCGATCGAGGCAGACCGGTTCCTGGCGGCGCAGGCCAAGACGGTGTAGGTAGGAGGTGAGTGTCACCATGGGGCTGGATTTTGTAACGCTCGCAGCCCCCGTCTCGGGGGCGTTCCCGGGGACCGAGCAGTACGATGTGATCGTCATCGGTGGAGGGCCGGCAGGGGCCACGGCGGCGCTATACACGGCGCGGGCTGGTCTCAAGACGCTGGTGCTGGACAAAGGGCTGACGGCGGGCGCGCTGGGGTTGGCGACCGTCATCGTGAATTATCCGGGCGTGCCTGGCCCCATCCGTGGCGACGAACTGGTGGGGCGCATGCGTGACCAGGCGGCTGCCTTTGGCGCCAGGTTCGTCACCGACAAGGTGTTGCGCGCGGATCTGCGTGCGGACCCCAAGCAGGTCTGGGGTACCCAGGCGATGTATCAGGGGCGAGCCGTGATCATCGCCACCGGCGCGCTGGGGCGTACGCATCGTATCGCCGGCGAGGAGCGCTTGTTGGGGCGGGGGGTGAGTTACTGCGCCACCTGTGACGGGGCGTTCTTCCGCGGGCGGGAGGTGGCCGTGGCCGGCAACAACGACGAGGCGGTGGAAGAAGCGCTGGTGCTGGCCCGCTTCGCCTCCCGCGTCCATTTCCTCAGCCCTACTTCCGACCTGCGGGCAGTGCCGGCCCTGGCAGGCGAGTTGACCGCCCACTCCCGCGTGACCCTGTACCCGGCCACTGCGGCGCGCGAGATCGTGGGGGACACTCAGGTGGAGGCAGTGCGGGTAGCCTCTCCCCAGGAGGAACAGACGATCCCGGTCAGCGGCGTCTTCATCTATCTGCAGGGCAACGTGCCCGTCACAGACTTTCTGGAAGACCAACTGCCCACCAGCGAGGGCGGATGCCTGGTCGTGGACGAGAATTTTCAGACCACCATCCCCGGCGTGTTTGCGGCTGGAGACGTGTTGTGTAAGCACCTGAAGCAGATAGTCATCGCCGCGGCCGAGGGAGTGAGGGCGGCCACCGCAGCCGACCGCTACCTGCACGGTCGAGAGCAATTGCGACCAGACTGGTCGCGGTGATGGCAAGACTGTCCAGCGCCGCCTGTTCCATGGCGACGCGGCGTTATGGGAGGAGACATGGGTAACTGGCAGTATCGGATCACGATTCACAAGCCCGCCGACGTTCTGGACTTGCTTCCGGAACCGGTGGAGCAGGTACCGCCGACGATTTTCTGCGACGACCGGGGAGCCTGCTACTTTGATGCCGGTCCCAACCCGTTTACCCGGGCCATCGAACAATTGTTGAACCAGGTGGGGGAGCAGGGCTGGGAGTTGGTACAGGTCGCCTTTCGGCCTGACCAGATGATTTGCTTCTGGAAAAGGGAGGAGTGAGTAGATGAGGAATGAGGAAGGGGGAGATGCAATATGCTGAGTCGAGACTACAAACAGGTTCCTGAGGAGCCAGTGGGTGAAGGCAAGTCCATCCGCTGGGTGATCGGGCGGCCTGAGGGAGCGCCCAACTTTGCCATGCGGGTGATCGAATTCCAGCCAGGGGCTGTCTTTGAGACCCACCATCATCCCTTCGAGCACGAGATCTTTGTCCTGGAAGGGGAGGGGATTGCGGAGGGGCCGGACGGAGAGGTCCCGATGCGGCCCGGCGCCGCGTTCTACATTCCTCCCGACGAGCCCCATGCTTATCGGAACGTCGGCAAGGGGGTACTGCGCTTCATCTGCGTCATACCCCATCAGGGATGACGGAACCATGTCCTTGACCCGCAGGCGCAGACATTTTCCCATTCTCAGGCCGCTGCCGTAGAGCAGCTTGACCACCAACTGATACTTCCCGGTCAGACAGCCGATGATCCTGAGCACCGCGAACAACTTTTTGGGGCACGCTCTAGTCCAGATGGTGGCGGCAGATGGCGACCTCACCCCCGGCACCTCTCCCAGAGGGCGAGGGGAGAGAGCGGGGGTCGGTGGAGAGGTGAGAAGCGGGGAAGACGTACTGCCAGCGCCATACGCGGTGAGCATCCGGATATTCTTCCTGGATGACCGAGGGAAGGTAGACCGCGCCATCACCTGCTGGACTTCTTCCCGGGTGAGGATGGCGGACGGTAGGTGATGGGGACGCTCGGCGCGGAGCATGGTCACCGGACCGGGATCCTGGTCGAGCACTTCGCGGTAGAGAAACAGGAGGGCGCTGAGGGCCTGCTGCTGGGTGGAAGCGGCAATGTGCCATTCCATGGCTAGGTGGGTCAAAAACGCCCCGATCTCCGGGGCAGCCATCTCGCGGGGGTGGCGTTTATCGTGGAAGAGGATGAAGCGGCGGATTCAGTCTACGTAGGAGCGTTCGGTGTGGATGGAGTCACCTTTTTCGCGCAGGACGTCCCGCGTTTGGTCGAGCAGTTTTCTGGGGCGTTGGTCCATCGCTTGCACCTCAAAAGTAATTGCGCATTGCTGGCTATTAGTGTACACTTATGAAGTGTACATTTGCATCGTCATTGATGACTACTCTCGCTATGCCCTGGCCGCCGTGGCCGGATTGGAAAAGACGACCGAGTGGACCGCCCAAGTAGCCGAGCAGACCGTCCAGCAAGGTGGCGGGCCGGATGAAATCGTCACCGATAACGGCCGTGAGTTCACTTCGGTCTGGGAGGACAGTCTGACCAAGTTCGGTCAGTTGTTGGCTAAACTGGGCATCACGCATGTCACCTGCGCACCTTACTACCCCCAGGGCAATGGCAAGGCGGAAGCGCTCATCCGCACGTTGAACCGTGAACTGCTCCAAGGACAGACCTTCCAAACCCTGGAGGAGTTGCAGGCGGCCTTGGATCATTTCTTGACCTACTATAACCACTATCGGCTGCACAGCGGTCTGGGCTGGCAGGTACTGGCAACCCGTTTCACAGGTCGGACAGTCAGTGTCCGTGGCTTGGCTGGTATCCTCGGCCCGGAGCCTATGGCGGCTGACCCCCGATGGGGACTGTCTTCCTGTGACCCGCCAATCACGATCACTCCAGCTACTGTCCGTGACCGTTGTGCCCTGGCCCTACCGGCAGCCTAGCGATGTCAATGTCAAAAAGTGTGTAGACTCAACACGGTACGTCTCTTGTAGATGCGTAACGTGGCCCGCGTGGAACCGCAAGCGTCTGCGGAACTGCACGTCGACCCTATGGTGATCGAGGTCCTGGCACAACGCTTGAATTGGACGATCACAGAACCGGTGACGATGGAGACCTTCTGGCGCGGTGTGGCTCAGTTGGGAGGTCATCTGGGACGCCGTGGCGACGGCCCGCCTGGTTGGAAGACGATCTGGCGCGGTTGGCAGTACCTCGATGACTTGGTGACGGGGGCACGCCTGTATGCCGCTGCCTTGACCGGCCAGCGGATACAGGGTGAACGGGACCTTAGATTGAGTGCAGTTCTGAATGATGGGTTCCATTAGTTGGTCACGAGACTTATCGGTAAAAGTCAGGTCTGAAGCCGCCACTACGAACCTCTCCACGCCGCCTGCACGGCCTCCCACTCCTCGGGCGTGTTGACGTTGCGAAAAGAGCGCAGGTCGGGGTCGAACGGGGCTACCTCCTCAGGGGTCACGTAGCGGACGCGGACCTGGGGGAAGAACGAGACGATGCGCCGCCGGTTGCTGTGGATGGCCGCCTCCATGGCCGGGAGGCAGGTGCGCCGGTAGGCTCCGTGCAGGGGCTCGACCTGCTCCCCCTGGCGCAACACGGCCACGTCGAACCCTTCCGCCCAGCCGGCGAAGGTGCGCAGGAGGGCCGGGTTCAGGAACGGCATGTCGCAGCCCACGGCCAGGGCCAGTTCGTGGGTGGCGGCCTCCAGCCCGGCGTGCAAGCCCCCCAACACGCCCACCCCATGGAAGCGGTCTTCGACCAGCCGCGCTCCCAACCCGGCGTAGAGTTGCACGTTGCTCGCTACAACCAGCACCTCGGCGCACACGCTCGCCACGCGCTCGACGACGTGGGCGATCAGCGGCCTTCCATCCAGTTCGAGGAAGGCCTTGTCGCGCCCCATGCGCCGGCTGGATCCTCCTGCCAGCACGATGCCGGTGAGAGCACTACCGGTCAAGTCCCTGCTCATCCGTGAGGCCACTACTCAAGAGTGGGGCAGACTTCCCCTCTGCCGCCTGGATAGGCCAGAAAGCCTGCCCCGCACACGTCGGATTGGCTGATAGAGTGAGAGGCTACTTCTTGCCCACCATGCCTCCCAGCCCTTTGGCCAGGTCTTCCACGCCTTTCGCCGCTCCTGCGCCGCCCAACACGCCGTCAATTTGGGCCGCGATGGGAGCCGGCAATTGCTTCTTGAGATAGCCAATCACGGTATTGACCGCTGTTTTGGCCATCGCTTCGGAAATGCCGGTCTTTTTCGCAACCAGTTTGACCAATTCCTCCACTTTGCTCACCACCCTCCTTCGTTTCGCTATTTCACATTCACTCTACGAGGAAAACACTTGTTACATCGCACCTCATCATGTTCTTTGCACCACCTCCCTCCAACACCACGTCCCACCACGCTCAGGCAACGCCGATACGGGGATCGTACGTGAATCTCATGATCCGATCTCCTACTCATATTATACTTGTCCGGCGCAATCTGCCAAAACCGGAGCAGGCGCGCGATCGCTTATCAACTGTCTGCGCTAGGGAGGCCGGACTGCGTTCCGGCCGGAGCCTCTCTGCTCGCCCGAGACACGGCGAGGGCGAGCACGCTAAGGTGGCTGGCCCTCGTCTTTTCTGAAGACGGCCAGAATGGTATAATCACCCACAAGTCAGTCACTTGGAGGCTAGATGAGATTCAGGTTCCACGCCCTGTTCGACCGGTTACAAAACGTCTTGCTGATCTCCTTTACGTTGATCGCGGTGGTCACCTTCATAGTGGGGATTTGGACCACCTCAGTGATCGTGAACAACTATACCGAGCGGGCAGAAAACGAACGGGTCGCCCGCGATATGAACCTGGCTGTGGCGTTCTACGAACGGAGCCTCATCCAAATCCGGGGTGCTGCCGCACGCCTGGCCGGCGAGCCAGCGCTGGCCCAACAGATTGAGACCATCCAGGAGAGCGATCAAGCGACCCAAGACAGCCTCGGAGACCTGATGATCGGTGAACTAAAGACCATCTATCCCGCCGGCACCCATTTTATCCTGATCATGGATGGAGAGGGAAACCTGGTCCTGGCCTACGGCATCCTGAATCAGAGATTACAGAGGTTACCCACAACAGGCAACTGGCGTGCTTTTCCTCTGCTGGCCGACGTGTTGTCCGGCGGGCGGAGCCGGGCGGCCACCGAAGTGATAGACGCATCGTTGCTGGCCGAGATTGGGCTGGCGGAGCAGGCGTCCATTCCGCTGAAAGACACCCCCAAGGCGAACCCGCAGCCCTTTGACCCGCGAGAGGGCCGCGCCGGCCTGGCCCAGGTCGCTTGCGTGCCGGTCCTGAACGCGGATCAGGAAATCACCGGCGCAGTGCTCGCCGGTCTCCTCTTCAACAACGACTTTTCACTGGTAGACCGCATCCAGGCCGTCGCCGGCGTGGACACGGCGACCATTTTCTTTGGTGACCTGCGTGTCTCGACCAATGTGCGCGAAGGGGGCGAGCGCGCCATGGGCACCCGCGTCTCGAAGGCGGTGTTCGACACGGTGCTGGCGCAAGGCAAGCCCTTTACCGGCGTCGCCTACGTGGTGAACGAGTGGTTCATCACCCGTTACATCCCACTCTTCAACCATCGCAGCAGCGTAGTCGGCATGTTGTACGTGGGCGCACGGCGGGCCACCTTTATTGAGTTGCAGCGAACTCTCTTGAGCCGCATCGTGCTGGTGGCGCTGGTGGCCATTGTCCCGGTCGCCCTGCTGTCGCTGCCCATCGCGCGCATGATCACCCGCCCACTCGAGGAAATGGCACGGGTCAGCCGCCAGGTCGCCCAGGGCGACACCCAGGTGCGCGTTCCTGACCGGGGTGTGGGAGAGGTGGCGGTGCTGGGCCAGGCCTTCAACACCATGCTGGCCGAGTTGGAAGAGACCCAGGCGCAATTGATCCGCCGGGAGAAACTTGTCTCAATGGGACAACTGGCAGCCGGGGTGGCCCACCAGTTGAACAATCCCCTAGGCTCGATCCTGCTCTTCTCGGACATCGTGCTCCACGACCTGCCGCAGGATGTCCCAAGCCGCGAAGACGTGCAGATGATCGCCCAGGAAGCGCGGCGAGCGAAAGAGATCGTGACGGCGCTACTGAACTTTGCCCGCCAGCAAAAGGTGTGGGCGCAATCTACGACGCTCGACACCATGCTCCACGAGTTGGTCGAGCGCGCCCGCCAGCAGCCGGCCTACGAGCGCATCCAGATCATGGAATAGATCGCCCCAGACCTGCCGCAGATCGAGGCGGACCCGGCCCAGTTGCCGAACGTGTTCGTCAACCTCATGGAGAACTCGGCCGACGCCATGCCCGAAGGAGGCACGCTCACGATTCGGGCCTATCTCTCCCGGGATCGCCAGTCGGTGGCAGTGGAGGTCGAGGATGCCGGCTGTGGCATTCCACCGGAACACGTCAGCCAGATCTATAGCCCCTTTTTCACGACCAAACCGTTTGGCCAAGGGACCGGCCTGGGGCTTCCCATCGTCTATGGGATCGTCAAAATGCATCACGGGGCGATCCAGGTCAAGAGTGAGGTGGGAAAAGGAACGACCTTTACGATCACGCTGCCCGTGCACCTGCCCAAGAACGCTGCGCAGACTCCTCTGGCAGAGGACATTCTGCTGGGCGAGTAGCGCGACCGTGTGAGGTCTCAAGGGGTGTGGATATGGAGTTAGAACCCGCAACCATTCTGGTGATTGACGATGAGTTGGGCATCCGTGAGGGGTGTCGCCGGGTGTTGAGCCGTGAGGGACATCAAGTGTTCGCGGCGGCTACCGGACAAGAAGGCTGGCAGCAGGTGCAGTCCAGACGATTTGACCTGGTACTGTTGGACGTCATGATGCCGGACATCAGCGGCATGGAGTTGCTCAAGTGGATCACCGCGTTCGATCCTGACATCATCTGCATCATCATCACCGGCTACGCCACGATCGAACTGGCGGTCCAGGCGATCAAAGAGGGAGCGTACGACTTTATCGCCAAGCCCTTCGACGCCGACACGCTGATCCTGGCGGTGCATCAGGGACTGGAGCGGCGGCGGCTGGGCCGGGAGGCTAGAAGGTTGGCACAGGTAGAAGCGGAGAAGGAGGCCCTGGAGCAACGCAAAGTGGAGTTGGAGCAGTTGGACCGCGTCAAGTCATCTTCCACGCTCACGGTAGCGCACGAGTTGCGCGCGCCCGTCGCCGCGATCCAGAGTTTCCTGCGCTTGATTCTGGATGGGTACATCCCCCCCGAGCAACAAAGACAGTACCTGATGCGAGCCGAACAGCGGGCCTCCGCCCAATTGG
>Ga0315277_10005654_pt1 | contig 16441 bp, 18 predicted proteins | sample YL17G05_15_MG_FD_203695 | JGI IMG/M metagenome (GOLD analysis project Ga0315277, IMG submission 203695) | Sediment microbial communities from Yellowstone Lake, YNP, Wyoming, USA - YL17G05_15 | ecosystem: Environmental > Aquatic > Freshwater > Lake > Sediment | place: USA: Wyoming | collected... | reverse complement strand
CACAGCTGTAAATTACCAGCAGCGTAAAGCAGCAGTACCGCAACGGTGGGCAGTCCGGCCGCCAAGTCGGCGAGCATCATCACTTTCTTGCGGTCGTAGCGGTCGACGATGGCTCCTGCTATGGGGCTTACCAGGACCAGGGGGGCGAAAGCGAAAAAGGCAACCAATGAGAAGGCTGTGGCCCGGAAACTCTCTGCTGTCACTCCGTAAATCCATATTGCGAGTGCAAAACCTGTCATGTTCGTGCCGAGAAGCGATAGCATTTGGCCTGCCCAGACTATGGTAAACCCGCGCATGCCTGTTACGCCGTTCTTCCTGGGGAGAATGGGTTCAGCCGACTGACTTGGCGATTCGCGTCCACCCATTTCAACCACCTTTTTCGTAACCAAAATCACGGTTTTATTACGAAAGTCTTGGCATCTAATAAAGTTTGTGTTTTAATAGGCAAAAGCTTTTATGTTGATTCAAACGCATGCGTCCCAGAGCCTGCCCTTGGGAGTTTTCCGCTACCTTTTGGACAGTAGTTTCTCCTGTGCGAGCGTCATGTTTGTGGTTTGGCATTGATGGGAGGGTTTATAGGACTTGCGTTGGCAGTTGGCGAGATTGAGCAGCGTCTTGAGTTACTACTCCTCAGTCTTGGACGCTTTTCTGTCTCTCTCGTGTTTGTGTGAGTTTTTGAAGTGTTCTCATTATGGCGGGGTGCTGGCTTATTTTTTCGTTGAGGATGCCTTTGTTGTCGATTAGGGCTGGTTCGAATTTGAGGCTGCCGTAGAATTGGTCTATTGCCTGCGCTTCCGCAGCCGTGATGCTCTTGACGGTTTTTTCGCTGAAGTTGGTGACTTGTTCTTTCATTTGTTGGAAGTCGTATTCTGTGGTTTTTTGGGTTTGAAGGAGGTTTTTCAGTTTGGTGTCGATTGGGATTTTGCTGACCGTGTCTTTGATGTTGATTTTGGTGAGCTTTTGTTCTTCCTGCATTAGACTTTCGATTACGGCGCATTTTCTGAAGGTTGCGCGGTTGAATCTCAATTTTGTGATTTGGTTGACGTCGAAGAGGTCGCGAGACGTTTTTCGATACAGCATTGTGCACCATTTGCTTGCGAAGAGTTCTTCTTTGGCGGGGGTTTGCACGGTGAAGGTTTCGTCTGTGCCTATGTGTTTGAAATTTGCCGTTGCGTCGGCTTTGAGGATCGGAATTCGTCTCATGTAGCCAGTTTCTATCTTGAGTTCGTCTTGTGAACCCGAGTTGTTGGTGTATTCTACCGTGATTCTGGCCAGGGGGTATGTGGCTTTTACGAATACGTCGGATTTCTTGTATCCTTGTCTGTAGATGATGTCCTTGATGGCGTTGTCGATTTCGTTTCTGACTTCTCCCCAGTCTTTCTGGTCTAAGTGACGGTAGTTGAAGTCTAGATCGATTGATAAGCGAGTCGTTTTTGGTGCGTAGATGAAGTTGATGGCGGTTCCGCCACATAGGGATAGGCGGTTTCGTGTTAGTTTGGCTGCTGAGATATCTTTGAGGAGGTCGGAGATTCTGATGACTTTTTCGATTTGGCGAGGGTCGAATCCGAATTTCTTGGCGAGTTTCTTGTAGGCGTATTTCAAGGTCAATCTAGATGCCTCTGAGTTTTTCTTCGAAGTTTTCGGGTACGTACAGTTTCCATTTTTTGTTGAGCGGACCATTTTCGTTTTGGGTCAGGTACAGAGGAGACCCTGTTATCATTGTCCCTATTTTAGCTAGTAGTTGGTGGCTTACATCTTCATAGAAGGGGGAACGGTCTTTCAGTAGTTCGAGAACGAATCCTGCCTTCCGTATAATTTTATCTTTTTTGCGTTCCTCCAGCAGTTTTAGGAGCTTTTCAGGGCTGATGTGGCTGAGTCCTTCTAGGCTTTTGATGCATTCTTCCCAGCCTCCTGCATATTGCACTTTGTCGATGCAGTCGAGGAAAGTTCTTTCTCTGCTGCTTACTTTGATTGGTGTTTCCTGGTAGCGTTTTGTTTCGATGGCTGTGTTGGTGTCGCTGGTGAATACTGGCCTAAAGTGAAGCTGTCTGTAGCTGAATGGTCTGAACCGGTTTTTTGGCTTAATGCAGATGTAGGCTTCGTTGTAGAGGCTTTGGGCGCATCCGTAGTATTCCAAAGCTGTATGATAGCCTAGGTAGTATTCTTTTCTTAGTTTTGAGGCGATTAGGATCTTGTCTGGAATGTATGTCTCGGGTTTGTCGGTCGGCGATAATACTAGATAGAGTCCTTTTCGAATCTGATGGAGCTTGCCGCTTTCAACTAGTCTGGTCACGTATTTCTTGTGGAGATATGCGCGACTTGGAGCATTCTGTACTATTCCAAGAGCTGTCCGTATGACTTCATCATAGGTTACTATGACTGATGGGAGGAGAGATCTGTAGAGAGTTTCTGTTTTCGTGAGCATAGTTTTCACATTTTTTAACGTAATTACCCATTTTATGGGGTATTACGTTAAAATATTTAAAAATTGCGGTGGCAGGTTTTCTTGAAATTTAACGTAATCACCCCTTTTATGGGGTATTGTGTTAAAAATCTTGAAAGGTCGGTTGAGTTGCGTCTATGGTTTGTTAGTTTATTGCCAGTCTCATATGGCTGTGAATTGTTCGAGTGTATTTCACAGGTTTTTGGTTGCTTTTTTGCGATGTTTTGTTGGGTGGGGGTTCTTTGTTTTCTGGGTTCTGGTTTTTTAGCGTAGAGGATGTCTAGGTTGGTTTTGTTGTGTTGGGGTTGTTGGTTATTAGGATGGCTTCTTTGATGTCTTTGAAGTGTGGGTCTCCTGTTAGGATTTTGGCGTTGAGCAGTCGTGCTGTGGCTAGTGTGTAAGCGTCGGCGAGTCGGAAGTCTTTTTTGGTTTTTCGGATTTGCGCATGCAAGATGCCTGCTTGTTTTGAGAGTTGTTCGTCTGCGTCGACGATTTCTGAGTTGCTTGTGACTATGGCATATGCGAATTCGGTGTCCAGTTGCTCTCTGGCGATTTTGCTTATTACTTCGGCAAGTGTGACGGCGCAGGTGAAGGTTTCGGTGTTGTTTTTTTCGAGTAGGGTTTTGATTTTGGTTCCTGTGTTTGTGGCTGTGAGGTATTCTATCCATGCGTGGGTGTCTATGACGTATTTGTCAGTCATGTGTGTCCAGCTCGTCTTCTGCTGTGAAGGGTTTCATTCCTTTGAATGCTCCGAAGCCGTCTATTTTGACTTTTTTGATGGTTATTTCCACGAGTTCGCCTTCTCTGAGTTTCTTGGTTTCGACGAGCTTTTTGGGTATGGTTATAACTAGGGATCCGCCAACTTTTCGGGTTTTGCTTATGCTCATCGCAGTATCACCTTCATCACATAAAATAACACATAAGTAACATTTAGCCTTTCTGTATATACTCCAGTAACTGCCTAAGAGTGCAAATGTGGACAACTTCGTTCAAACTGTAAAATACTAAGGCTAAAGCTAAAACGCATCAAACGCGTACAAGAGTTACCCTTTGGTCTTAGGGTACTCAATGTACACGATGTCATACTCGATATTTAAGCATGATGAATTTTCGTGTGCACGAGATGTTTGTTGGCAGGAACGGTTTTTGGATGACATTAGGCGGGTTGTGTGTTGAATGGTTGAAGATCAAGCATGATCGTGCACGAAGTCAGTTTTGGATGCTTGTTTGGCTGCTGGGTGTGGTTGTTGTTGAGGGGAGCTGCGGCTCACTACTTTGGCGAGGGGAGTGCCTTGCACAGGGGGGAGTGTTGCACGTTCTGGCTACCATACTTGTTGTTTTGGTTTTTTTCCTGCTTGTATGGTTCTGTAGCAGTAGTTTAGGATGAATTCTTTGGGGAAGGTTTGCCAGAAGAGCGCTGTGGCTTTCCAGCCGGTGCAGTGGCAGGGGGAGATTGTGGTGAGGCCGAATTTTGTTAGTTCGTTGATGGTTTTTTGGACGTAGCCGTCTGGGCGCCAGAGCATGTGGGTGCCGCCTATTAGGCCGTGTATGTGGTTGAAGGATCCGAGTTTTTGAATGTGCGTCAGGGTGTTGATGGGGCCCGAGTGGGCGCATCCTGTGATTATGAAGGGTCCGGCTTTTTTGACGTCGGTCCATAATGCTTGGTCGTCGAGTACGTGGTCTTCGGTTTCTTTTCCGTCGATGGTGGTGACGAGTTTGCCTCCGCCTGGTATGCGTATTACGGTTTCGAAGGTTTTTCTTTCGATTTGTCCGGTTGTCCAGAGTCCTGGAACTACCTGTGTGGGCTTGGTGGAGAGTATGATTTTTCCGCCGGCTTTTTCGATTTCTGCTATTCCCTGTCCTTTTGGGACGCCTATGTTTTGGGTTCGTTTCTGTTTTCGTTTGACGAATCTTTGTATGAACGTGTGTGGATGCCCGTAGACTTTGATGCCTCCGGCAGCCTTCACTATTTCCACTGTTGCCGCGGTGTGGTCCCTATGCCCGTGGCTTAGCACTACGGCGTCGATGTCTTTGAGGTTCAGTTTGAGATGCTTTATGTTGTGCATCAGGGCTTCTTTGTTGTCTCCCGTGTCGAAGATTATTTTTCTGGGTTCGCCTCTGGCGTCAATTAGCTCCAATAACAAGGATAGACCAGCCTGGCCATGACCTTCGCCATAGACCAGATTATCCCCCAGAGTCGTGATTTTCAGCTTCTTAGCCTGAGTCATAGTCTTCAGTATCATCTGCCAATCAGTATAAGACTTGGCATGTGCTTTGGAACGCCCGTCGCGGACGACAAGTCTTTCTCGTGGACCTTCGTCCAGAACAGTTTCTCTGCTTCCACTTCTAGCGCGAGTAGCCTAGCTAGGCACATTTATGGTTTCGTAACTCAAGAGCGACCATTTTCCAGAAGCCAGCCATTCTTGAGCGTCGCCGTACGGCTTCAAGTTTTGGACGAACCGCTGTCGGCAACCGTCGCATTGAGTGGTAGCACCCAGTAGGCTGACGAATAAGATCCTAAAGTTCTTGTAATCCGCGTATATCTCGTTTAGACGGTCGGTCAAAATCCTCTCTTTCTCCAGCGATTTCTTAACATCTTCCCGTAGAGCCTTTTTCTCGGGGTCTAGCGCCCGTCCCGCTCGAATCTTCTCCCATTCGCCTTTGATCTCGAGCCGCTCAACTTCATTTTTCATGAGCAACTTATCCAGCTGGATCTCTTTCTCACGCAGTTTTTTCCTAGCTTCTTGAGCTTGGCGTAAAGTGTGTCCAGCTTCAACCAGGTCCTTCAGGCTTGCTTGTATGCCATACTTCCTCTTCAAAATCACTGGCAAAATATTGCTTAACGAGTCCAAGACAGGATTGCCAACCTCAGGGTCAGGATCCAAAGCTAGAAGCTCGATTTGGGAGGCGAACACTCTGGTGTCTTCCAGCCTCTCTTTCCGCGCTTCCTCTTCAACCTCACGGCCGCGTTGAATCTCTTCAAAAGTGGGTGCGCTCCGTTGCCTAGGACCTTCACCTTCAACCGTCGTAGCCAGTTTCGAATCTCTGTGCATCGTGGACCCCTTCTTTCGTGTGTGCCGCCTAGTCGCCTTTTTGGAAAGGCTCAGCCTCCTCATCGTTCCTTGGTCGATTTTGACGCCTGCTTTCTCGCAAAGACTTTCCAAGCTTCTGAAAATGCGGTAGAACCGGGGCGCCGTAAGGTTGGTTTCTCTGCATATCCTTCTGACGCTTGGAATCTCAGCGTTTCGCTCGTGGAATTCTCGGACGAAACTGATGGTTTTCTCAACTTCAGACGTTTACGTTAACACTCCTAACGTGCGTTTACGTCATTCAACGTTAACGGACACTGCTTTTATTCGTTTCCCACGCCAACATTCAAGTATGCACCCCTGCGGTTTGCCGTCTTCATGCACTGGAGGCTACCGCACGCCCGAAGTTCACTCGTCAACGTTCACACCTTGAACGGCACGTTCACATCATCAACTTGAACGCGTAACGCCTATTTTCTTTTCCCCCTCGCCAACGCTATCGTGTTGAGTCTAGTGTCTGCCATCTCCATACCACCTCTGCTTGCACACGCTCTAGAAACTAGTGCATCAAGCAGCCTCAGAGATGAAAAGGGAAAGGAAGTTGCTGGTCTTGCTGTCCGAGAGTATCGCTTCTATCTTTTTGCTTCCTTTCTCCGTCAGCTTGTAGATTCTTTTCCTCTCGAACCATGTTCCCTCTACCAGTCCGTGTCTTTCAAGCGAGTACAATAGTGAATACACGGTTCCAGCTGACACGAGCAGATGATGTTTCTTGTGGATGAAGGATATGATGTCGTATCCTGATAGCGGTCTGGTTCTAAGTTCGGCCAGGATTATTAGGTCCATGAAGTCCCTGATTATCCTCTTCTTCATTTCATCTATGACCTGTCTGTCTATGGTTCTGCTCAACTGTTACGACTCATCCTTAATTGTATAAGGTTGCATGGAGCCACTTAAAGTTTGCTGAAGTATCATAGAATCGCATAATAAATAAAAACGTACAAGCGTTATGGTATAACTGATGCAAAGATGAAACGTGTAAGGGTTTTCGCAACAATCAGAGAAGACGTGGAAAAGTGGGTTCAGAAGGAAGTGGAATCTGGGCGGTTCAGAAACAGATCACACGCTATTGAGTATGGTCTGCTTCAGCTTATGGAAAAGGGGAAGAAGGAGAAAAGAGAGCCTTAATGGCCATGGTTGAAGCTGTTTGTTTCGTCAAGCATTTCCTTGTATTAGCGCACATGCCTGTTCCTAGATTAGTTTGCGAAGTACCGTATGCTTACCGCGCGCTCGGAACTCTAAGATGATACAAGTTCCTGTATTCTCGCTTGAATCTCATTGAGCTGGTGCTGCAAGCTATTGATTCTTGCCATGAGATTGGCTACTCTGTTTTGTCTGTCAGGGATTTCTCGATTCTCAATGTAGAATATTCCCCTATCGAGACCTGAGACCTCTCTGTTTCTTGACCATGAAGTATAGTTAGTTTCGAACCATTTGCCGACTTTCGCCAAGAGACCTTGCGCTTTCTCGTAATCTTCCTTTGCTTGGCGTATTGTTCCACGGCATGTTTCGATGCGGTCCCTTTTGATTGAGGTCTCTCTTTGAAACTCACCGATCTCTCTGTGAATGCCATCAATTTCCGAGTTGGCACTTCCAATGCTTTCTTCGATTCTTGCTTTCGTGCTCTTGAGGAGGCATGTAATGTGATAGCAGTCAGTAGAGTATGTCCCCCTGTGGCCATAGATTCCACGTTGGCCTGGGCGCAGTTTTTTCTGACCAATATATGTCTCTCCTTTTCCTATTGTCTTTCGGCACGATGAGCAAACATACTGGTTGTTTGCCCTTCTTTCCCACCAAGTTGGAGTCCCATCAGGTGTAGGAGAACCGTGATGTCGTGTTTGCCTTAGCTGCAATAGAACTAGGAAATACTCTTGAGGATAAGGCCAACGTGGACGCTTGCTCTTGGGAGCTGGAGCAGTCGAATTCCTTCTCAGTCTGCATGGCGCGATTGACTTGGCACGCGCGCTATCACTAGTCAACAAGCCAGCAACTCTCAAGGCATTCTCCAGTGAGCCAAACGTATCGACAGCAGCTTCTATCAGAGGCTTCAAGCCCGGTTCATCAGACTTGGGCAGTCTTCCAGTCTCGGAGACAAACTCAAGCAATTGATTAACGATCTCTTCAGACTGCAAATCGATCTTGGCTCACTTTCGTCTTCTAACCCTATTCCATTCCAAAGAATCGATATATATCTCTTAGGACACTGAGCCTGAGCGATGCAAGTGCTAATGTGCATTAGGTCTGGCTCTGCTCGATCTGCTTCAGCCCATTTCCGGCTTCTAGAGGCAGGTGCAAGATGCCGTCATTCATGAAGTCCCTCAAAATCTGCGAAATGCCCAAGACGACGGTTGGATTCAAAGAGCGAGAGAGGAATCGAGGATAATAGAGCTGACCGATCTCTTCTAGCTCCTTGTTCAATTGCCTATAATCGCAGTTCGGATTGAAATGCCCGAACACTCTTCCTAACAGGAAACATAATCGCTTTTCGTCAACACTGCCGTTCTTCTCAATGTCAAGGAAATATTCTGACCCTTTGCCGATATACGTGTAGTAATGGTTCGTCTTTCTCGCAAGTCCATCAAGCCTACTCATCAACGCCGAAGCTATGGACTCGCCTCGGCTCACCTTTCTGAGTTCCTCTCCCCTCTTGATTATGCCATTGGTTTTGAGACAGCTTAGCGTCTTCTGAAAGACTTCAGCAAGGACTCTTTTGTTGGTTTCATTGTTTAGGCGAATTGCCGACGATGGAGAAGCACTTGCCAGCAGAATGAGACAAAGTGTTGCCAACTTTTCATTCCAATTAAGGCCAGTTTGCTCCACTGCGTCGAATTTCTGATCTACCAAAGCAAGGAAATCAGTAAACTGCTCATCGAGTCCCTTACCGTACTTCATTCGAATGGACTGAACAATTCCTGTGCAAGTCAGTGCGTATTTTTCGCCTTCTTCGGAGACGATTTTCTGCACAAATCCCTGTTCTAGCAGCGAGTTAGCGATTTCTGGGCTGATCCAGATCGCGCTCTCGTTGAACGTCTTTGATTTGGTGTTTGACCACATATTGTAGATCTCAAAAAAAAGCCTTGATGGCACATTTTCCCGGCGTATTTTCTTGGATTTCTCCATTACGCCGACAAGAGTATCGAACAGCTTCATCATTTCTGCAAGGGGATCTCCTTCCTCTTTCATTCCCATCCCCACCCTTCGATTCTGATCATTTCAGAAGAAGGCCTGACGAGGATGGCAAGCAAAAGAGAGCCTTCGTCAAGCTTGATTTTCAAAGTGTTCTTTACATCCTCTAGGTTCTGAGGGTCGAGTTCGGAAATTTCGTCGATCAGCACGATTTTCTTTTTGCCTGGATCCATTTTTCTGAAGCTCCCAGTAAGAGACGTTATCTTGCTCTGTCCTTGTGATAGACTGGCGATTTCCCTGCCATCTGTAGTTATGAAGACTCTCCTCTCAATATCAAAGAATTTGACGTTGTGAAGCTTGTAATCGAATGGGATCGGTTCGAATTGACTTCCTAGGTATTCGCCAACAGCTCTAACAAACTTATCATAGTCGGCTAGTCCAAATCCGGGTTTCTCCTTTTCTGGCGCGAATTGACCTCTGGCCGATTCGGAATTCTCAAGGATTCCAGTCCATTGGGCAATGCTCTCCCGCAGCCTAAAGATTGACTCATACAATGCTTTCAATCTCTGCTCCTTTTCTTCGTATTTTGGTTTCACTGTCGAGTCTTCGCGGAGAATTCTGAGCTTCTCTTCGTACTTGGTTTTCATAGTCTTTTGAGCCTCGACGGTCACTTCCAACTCACGCATTTTGCTTTGAATGGCAACCGGATCTCCATCGACAAGACTGACCTTGCGCCATGTCGACAGCAAATTCGTCTTGTCTTGGCCTAGAGCGACCTGCAGAGCCAAGTACTTCTCTTCCGCTTTGATGAAGGCGCTTTGGACTTCTTCAATATCTTTCAAATCTTTGCTTTTCTGAGTCAAGGCAGATATTTTGCCGCTAACCTTATCAAATTCAAGGGTCGCAGTTTTCCTTTGGCCCATTGAATTGTTGAGCACCGTAAGCAATGCGAAAACGCGATCTGTAGCAAGTCGCGCTTTCAGTTTCATCAATTCGCTCAGAGTCTCCCGCACTGTCTTGTTGTTTATGGGCACGATGTCGTTCTCAAGGTAGCGATTTAGCAGAGCGATGAAATCGTCTATCATTCGCATCTGTATCGTCTCTTCTCTTTTCCGAGGCTGCATTTTCTGGTTTAGCAGATTGATTTCGGAGTAATCGTTTTTCAGTAGCTTCTCAACCTGGAGACGAATACCATAGTGGGCTAGTGAATCACATATCTGAACGATCGCTGCGTCAATCCTTTTTAACTCAGCATTGATCCCGTCGAGGTTTGACCTTTCACGATACAGGCTGCGAATTATGTTAGCATCCTTCTTGTCCTTCACTTGATCGTACTTCTTTTTCACGTCTTCGTAGTTCGACGTGATTTCTTTCTCGCTATCAAGAAGCTCGAGTTTTCCTTTTATCTCGTTCTTCATTTCCACCTGCTTCAGTTTTTGCGCCAGTTCTTCACATTCGGTTCCTTTGGTTCTAATGGTGTTATCACACGCTACTATTTCTTGAAGCGTGTCGCTCTTCTTTTTTTCGAAATCTCGGAAATCTGCGATGTCCTGCAGGTTTCCAGTAATCGAGCTTTGGATGTCGCTTATTCCCTTTCCAAGTTCGCTAAAATACTTGGACAGTTTTCCAAGAGTAGCAGTCACAACCTTCCCTGGATCGTCTTCTGTCAGGAAAACAATGTCGAATTTCTTGTTTACAGTATCCAAGTCTACGGCTTTTGAGTTCAGCCAACATTTCGGTTTCTGTTCTCTGGTTCTTTCGATTTTCAAATCAATGGGTTCAGGCTTATCGCAACAGATTCTGAAGCAGTACTCAAGCGTAGGGTTTTCGTTCAGCTTTTCCAGTTTTCCCCTTAGTGCTGGTTTTGTTTCCAGGTCTTTTTCATGGTCAAGATAGCCTGTGGCAAGAGCTAGGCAGTTCAGCAAAGTGGTCTTCCCTGTACCATTCCGTCCTTGAATTTCGATCAGGTTTGCATTTATCTTATTGTCAATACCCGCTGGAGGGAATGAAAAGGGTCGTTCTCCTGGTTTGTGGTAACCTTGTTCCATATAGCTCATCTTGAACTCAAACAACCTACTTCTCCTCCAACAGCAAATCGATCTTTTGCTCGACGGTTAGATCGTTATCCCAAGTCGTCTCAAGTATTTTCAACTCTTGGTCTGTTACGAGTTTTTTTAACAGCTCCCGTGCGTATAGCTTCGACTTCATGTTTTCACCCCTGCAAGAGAAATTGGGAATTTAACGAATTTCACTTGTGGGACGGCTACACTAGATAAGGCCGCAAACCCATTCTCCATTGAAGACAACTCGATCGAAAAACTTTTAATGCCAAATTTGGGGCCAACATTGCCAAGAGATCTGAAAAATATGCGTGTATTGACGATAGACGTAAGTCCATTTGGCAAATCCTCAGGGTTTTGGGATGCGAATATTACACCTATTCTTTCAGATCTGCCCATTCTTGCGATCGCATTCAACTGCTCCAGTGCTTGCACCGAGGCACTTGACCCGTAGAACTGATGCACTTCATCTATCACTATTAGGACCGGCAATTCGGAATACTGTCCCGATATAGCTTTCGAATCATATATTTTCGATAACAAATGGCGAAGCAAAACAGTCCCGAATATGATTGTATCTTTATTCGAAAGATCTATTACCGAAAGCTTGCCAGGGATCATAATGTTATCTTCACGTATGGCGAGACAGTCGGTTTCTTGGCTATCGAAATAGTCTATTGCGCTCTCTAGAGATCTTAAGATAGCCGTGCAGGTACCAGGGTGTAATGGTACTTCGCTCGCTTCGCCAGCTTGGGAAATCGTGGGAAATGTGTATGCATTCTCTTTTGTCGCCCTATTTCTAAACCAAGATATGAAATTGCGGAAAGTAACCTCTTTCCTTGCATTCTCCTTCCATTGTCTAAATATGCTAGGCAAAGCTTCTGCTGCACGGTCTGTAATATTCTGAAGCACTCCAAGAAGAGAATTAGGTTCAAGATCTCTTGTCCGAAGGGTTATTGATCTCACTTTGTCGCGATTGACGCCTTCCTTGTGTCTCTGTGTGCAGGCAGGAACATAGATGCTGAATTCTCCAACATAAGGAGCCGAAAATCCGAGAGTATCCCATTCTTCCTGGGTCTGTTTCTTCAGTTTCTCATTCCTGATTGTCGTAGGCTGATCCATTGTTAACAAATCGATGGCTTTGACGTTTATTGCCAAAACTGCTCCCTTTTCGTGCTCAAGAAACTGTTCAATTAGATATTTCATAGCAACAGTTTTTCCAGAGCCTGTTTGGCCGCAAATCATGGTTTGCAGGTACAGTGAGTCAAAAGGTATCCTTACGTAGATGAGTCGACTGGAGTCATCTTTGAGAGGTGCGTTTTGTGTGAGGAAACTTGTGGCCAAGAAGACTCGGTACCCCTCCTTCGAAGTGAACACCTCATCGATTTCCTCTTGTGTCGTACGTCTTGCAGTATCATTAGGTTTGATGAAGCTAAACATGCCGTCTGATCGCAGCGGAAACTGCCTGATCTCTCGAGCCAGAATGACATTCTTGCATTCCTGATCCTGCTTCAGTAGTGGGAGACCTGCGTCAACAATAAGCGGAGAGGGTTCAAAAAGAGATCTTCGAAAGGATCTTTCAACGAACAATATATGCTTCACGTTCGTCTCATCAACTACTGTCAAGTAGGACCCTACAGGTATTATTGCATCGACATCCTTGGACGAAACCAGCTTGATGAGTTCATTCTCGTCTCCTGTCACGATCCACATGTTCTCACCCAAAACGCACTTGATTGATTGTTGGTCTAAAACCAAGTCTGCCTAGAAGCGCAGGAATGTTCAGAATCCTTATCCCTTCCCGCGCATATTTCTCGGCTACAGCTACTGGACGGACTTGCGGATTGGAGCTGTCTCCCTGAGCGAAATAGAAGTAGGATAGCAGGTTCATCAGCTCGGGCATCATTGAATGGTATTTCTCGTATGTTGTCTCATGCATTTCGATTCTTTCCGGGAAACCAAAAAGTGCTTTCATGTAAGTGAAAACCTTAGAGTTGCTTCTTTTGTACGTGTCGGTATACTTGAAAAATGATGACCTGCTGCCAGTCCTTAAACGGCAAGCAGTCCAATGGAAGTCACTATTGAACTCAGACGAGAGATGTGGACTTGTGTCAATCACCAATCTGCTGTCGGAATTCTTAACAAAATACAGCGGTATGCACTCTTTCGCTCTGAGCTTTTCATCCATATCTACGATGTACGATGATGCATTTCCCCCGACCAAAGGACCATCTATCAACACGATCGAGTGTGGCTCAACGCTCCCGAGTATAGAGTCTTTCTTCGAGTTTATCATAATCAAATTGCGTTCTTCCGCAACGTTTTCTGCAAAGCGAATCTCTTCATCTTCAGAATCTTTGAACTTACCTATGGAAGTCAGGAAATGCGGTAAGACAGAGAGATTGAACCGATACTTCTCTTCCATTTTGATTGTTGATGAACTGCAGAATAGGAGATCTCCTTCTAAGGCTCTGTAGTTTTGCACACTTTCATCATAAGCGTAGATGTTCCAATCTTTCAGCAAACTGCTCCATTTGGGTTCCACTGCAAAGTCTGAATCAAAGCCCTCCAGGCATTTCATCGTGCGACTCATATAGAAATCCTGCATTTTTGTCGCAACATCGGAGGGGACAAAAGAAACGAATTTCGTGGCCTTTTTGCTGATATTTTCCAGCCTTATCTTTATCCGACTCAGGTCCAACTTGCTCAGCAATAGTATTTGTCTCCAGTACATTTCCACGTTGATCTGGTCAATTGTATCGCCACAACGCTTTCACTAAGATGACCATTCTATATATTTCTTGTTAACCCAAGATTAATACGGTGAAGGGAATTCAGAAACATCACACCGTGAGCGAATATCCTGTTGAGTCGTTACTTATTGCTGCTTAGTCGACACCATCTACAGCAGTGTTCACCGAAAGAGGAACTGAAACAGCTTGGCTCTCCTGATGGGTGTAGTTTGAAATGAAAAGCTCCTTACCCTTGCTTGCGCCATTTCCATTTGCATTGGTCATTCCATATTGCATTTCCCACGGACAGATGTGCGCGAAAGCAAATGACTTACGTATCATATCCGAATCATCGCAAGTGATAAGCCACTTATGTTTACACTTTCTGGCGTTCTCCGCAAACTGCTTGTGACCAAAAGATCTGTGCAGATCACCGTTCTTGCCATACAAGTCTGATTTTCTGGAATTCCAGTAAGGCGGATCCAAGTAGATGAAGACGTCCTTTCCTTCCTCTAGAAGCAGATTCTCGTAGCTCTGATTAGTTATCTCAACGTCTTGTAGCAGGTTTGACAGAGGTCTGAGCTTGTCAATATTGGACTGAGTAAACCTCTTTTCGAAGGCCTCTGAGGAATATCCGCCCGAATCAACAAGCCCGGAGTATGTTATCCTGTCCAATATGTAGAATCTCAATGCCCGATGGAAATCGTCTGAGGAGTCGGAACGATCCAATCTCTCATAGAGCCTCCTACCTTCTTTGTATTCTTTTCTTATTTGAATCACTTCTTCTACGAGTTCGTCAACTCTATCTCTTACCGTGATCCAGAAACAGCACAAGTCATGATTCAGATCATTGATCCTGTAGGTCGCTTGTGGACGAAGTTGCCTGACTGCAACGAAAACTGATCCACCTCCTAGAAAAGGTTCTCTGTATTCGGAGAAGCCCAGTGGGATAAGCGGCAGGATCTTGCCCAAGGCTTTGGATTTTCCTCCGGGGTATCTCAAAGGACTTGTGACATTTTTCATGTTGCTCTACTCCTCACATTATGCGCAGATGAATCGTGGTGCGAGCGCTAGCAATATTACAACCACACAAACAACTATTAACTCTTACTTGACTCTCCACCCAACCAAAAAGAATATTCGGCCACGCTCGCTTGGGCAGAATATCGTTTGTGGCTATCAAGTGGTCTTAGCGCGCGCGACTTGAACCCATTTGGGTGCTAATTCCATGGACCCCACCAAGAGCTTATCGCATTTCAGGCAATTCTTAGCGCGCACTGATTTACACGCCTATACTCTTCAATAAGGAAATACAACCATAATTAGAAGTGTCTTGGCTGGATATAAAAAAAATATTGCCCGAACAAAACAAGCACTATAATGATGATGGTTGGAGTAAAGTTTTATCCAAGCAACCAACGACGACGATGTTAGGAAGGCGTGGAATCGCGCGAACACAAGCCATTTTGGAATCGTAGAACATTCTGAAATTCTTGGTGAGAACCAATTATGTGTCCGTAAGCTTTGGGAGCCCTAGCATATCATATAGGCAAGTTATGGTTTTCGTTGACGGAGGCTATTTGCGACAGTATCTGAAGCGCAAGTGGAATAACGACGAATTTTCCACTAGTGTTTTCCAACAGTTGGTTAGAGAGCTTGTTAGAATGGTCCATTTTGGGTTTATACCCTGCGAGCTTATCCGAGTTTACTACTATGATGCTATTGTCGACGAACGACAGAAGACTGAAAGAGAAAGACAGCAGAAATTCTTCGACCTGACAATTACAAAAGCATAGTTCCGATTGCCCGGACTGTCGAAGAAACAACAGAATACCTTAAAGGATCATACGAACCCCTCGGAGGACAATTCACAGCCTATCATTTCAGCACTGGAAACTAATGACTACACAATTTAGTAGGTTCTTCTCTTGGTAAACGCCCGACACTTCTGCAATGACGATGGAAGTATTTTGTCAGATTTCGCAAAATTATCGAACTTTGTACTTGTTTCTGATGCTGTTGAACAGTTTGCAGTATTCTTCTGCCTTCCCTCTGGGATTGCTGGAGTAGATTATATCCCTGCCCACGTTGATCAAGATATTATCCCCCCCTGTTTTGACAACTTTCTCGGGATCGCCTCGTTGCGTACCTATACCTGGGATAAGCAGAACTTTGTCCGTCCCCGCTAGTCTCCTAATATGGAGAAGGTCTTTCTCTGTGACATGTCCTGTTGCTCCGACTACGCATCCGTCAGCAGCATATTTCTTTACGTCAGTTGCGATTCGAAGGAACAGAGGCGTGCCAGCTATTCTTGCGGTTTTCATAAACGTTTCCGCTTCTGGATTTGACATTAGAGTTAATACTATTATTCCAAGCTGAGGAGTAAACTTGTGGGCCATCTCGACCACTTCCTCAATATTGCCTGGGAACGGGTTCAATGTTATTGCATCGTAACCCCACTTGTGATAGTAAAACAAAGCAGATTCGGCAGTGTCTCTAATATCGCCTAGCTTGCAATCATAAATAGCGAGTAAACCGCTCTTATGTATGAAATCAGTTAACTTCTTGTGATTGGCGGATGTCAACCCTCGAAGGTATTGCTCATTTGGTTTTGCAGCAACGCAGAAGTTCGCAACTTCTTCAACCATATCAATGCAGAAATTCAATCGTGCTACATTTTCATCATTGTTGGACAAGTATTGCTTAGAAATGACGCTTTTGTTTCTTTGTCCAGGAAGCGCTGGATCTAGCCCAATACACAAAATGGTCTCTCTAATGGCCAAACTCTTTTCGAATCTTTGTGTGAATGTTTCAGACATTCAAAATCCCCGTATCTAATAACAGATTAGCCCAAATACTATTTTGTTTGAACGGAGAATCACGCAACCTTCACTCCAAAGAATGGCAGAACCAGCTTAGTAATGAGTTCTATGATAACACCGCCGATAGCCGCAAAGATTAGGCCGAGAATGAGTGAAGGCCAATCCACCTTAC
>Ga0315277_10005653_pt1 | contig 16441 bp, 8 predicted proteins | sample YL17G05_15_MG_FD_203695 | JGI IMG/M metagenome (GOLD analysis project Ga0315277, IMG submission 203695) | Sediment microbial communities from Yellowstone Lake, YNP, Wyoming, USA - YL17G05_15 | ecosystem: Environmental > Aquatic > Freshwater > Lake > Sediment | place: USA: Wyoming | collected... | reverse complement strand
ATATCCGGTTTAATGATGTTTTGTTATTGACTCGGGCATTAACTCACCGCTCTTATCTAAATGAACACCCTGACGCGTTGGAGGATAATGAAAGGCTGGAGTTCCTTGGCGACGCAGTGTTAGATTTCCTTGTTGGTGAATGGCTTTATAATCGGTTTCCGGAAATGGAGGAGGGTGAATTAACCCAAATGCGTTCCGCACTGGTTCAGACCAACCAATTGGCTTTCTTTAACAAACATCTTGATATGGAAAAGGCGATTAGACTTGGAAAGGGAGAAACCAAGTATGGAGGTAATTATCGCAATACACTTCTCTGTGATGTTTTTGAAGCATTTATAGGGGCATTTTTCCTGGATAAAGGTATGGAGGAAGTAAAAAAATTTGTTTATCCTTTATTGGAAGAAGCTGCAGTTGAGATAATAGAAAACCATAAAAATGAAGACCCAAAATCAAAGCTTCAGGAATGGGCTCAGGCCAATGGATATTTATCACCAAAGTATTCAACTACCAATGTTAAAGGACCAGATCATGCCAAGGTCTTTGAAGTTGAGGTAAAAATAAACAATAAAATATTAGGTAGCGGCGTAGCAAAAAGCAAGCAATCAGCTGAAAAAATTGCTGCCCAAAACGCTCTCAAACAGATAATCAGCGAAGCATAAATGATCAATCGATTAAAAGTTCTTGAATTGCAAGGATATAAGACTTTCGCGAACAAAACACAGTTTGCATTCCCTGGACAGGTTACCGCGATTGTCGGACCCAATGGGTCCGGAAAATCAAATATCGCTGATTCGGTTCGGTGGGTGTTAGGTGAACAGGCTTATAGCGTTTTGCGGGGAAAGAAAACCGTAGACATGATCTTTTCTGGTTCAGAGCAGCGGGCAAGGGCATCGATGGCATCTGTCTCGATTACCTTTGATAATCAAAGCGGTTGGCTTCCAATTGATTTTTCTGAGGTTAATATCACACGCAGAGCCTACCGGGACGGTGAAAATGAGTATCTGCTTAATAATCAAAGGGTTAGATTAAAAGAAATAAATGAGTTGTTGGCAAATTCCGGGTTAGGAGAGCGCACTTATACGATTATTGGACAAGGCCTGGTGGATATTGCACTTAGCTTGCGTCCAGAAGAGAGAAGAAAGTTCTTTGAAGAAGCGGCAGGAATTGGTTTATATCGGGACCGCAGGGAAGAAGCTGTACAAAAACTTGACAAGACTCTTCGAAATATGGAAAGAGTCTATGACCTCGTCAGTGAATTAAAACCCAATATTGGAACATTACTTAAGAGTAAAGAAAAAGCCAGTCAGTATAAACAAATTCAAAATGACCTTCATTTGTTATTGAGAGATTGGTATGGTTATCATTGGCATCAAATCCAGATAGATTTGAATTTTGCGGTAGATTTCTACAATCAGCAAAAGGTTGAACTTGAAAAAGTCCAAATTGAAAAAGAGAATTTGGAAGAACAATTAAATCAAATTCAGGGCAATCTGAATGAAAACAGGCTTATTCTCGCTGACCTGCATAAAGAAATATCCGTTTATCACTTAGAAACTGAAGAAATTACCCGTAAAATTGCAGTTCTGGATGAAAGAGAGAAAACTTTAAGACAACGCTATTCCGAAATAACAGGTGAGATTGAGAGTAATTCGGAACAAGAGCATTATATCCAGGCTGAGTTAGCTGGTCTGGAAAACACAGCACTTCAATACAAGAAAGAATTTCAGGAAGTATCTATTCTATTAAGCGCAGCAACGGAAAGACTTTCACAGAAATTAAATGAACAGCAGGAGAAAGAACACCAACTTTCTGAAATACGGAAAAAAATATTTACTGGCGAAACAAGATTGTTAAATTTTGGGACAAGCCACAATAACAATCAGCGTGAAATCGAAGCAAAGAAAATTGATATAAAAAAAATAGATGAATATCTTAAAAGCGTTCAAGTCTCGTTCGAGAAACTTTCCGCCAAAAAGAAAGAATTAATAAAGAATTTAAACTCGCAAAAATCAATAATTCTTTCCAAGCAAGGTGAATATCAAAAAGTTCAGACTGAACTTGAGGATTTTCAAAATAAGCTAAATCAATTTTTCGATGAAAAACAAAAATCTTCTGCCTATATTTCCAGGATTAATGCAGAACTGGAAGTAATTAAAGATGCAGAAGAGCATTTGGCTGGATTCAATTCGGGCAGCGCAGATATTATCAGTGCTTCAAGAACCAAATTAATTCCCGGGAATTTTTCTCCTATCATTGACCATTTAAAGGTTCCTGAAAAATATGAAGTTGCTATCGCCGCTGCATTGGGTGAAATTCTTGAAGGGATTATCCTGGACAGCAAGATACATGCTGAAAACATTCTGGATTATCTTGAAAAACAAAAAATTACAAGAACTGTTTTAGTTCCGTCTGATTTAGAGAATAAAATTAAAAGCGGCAATTCATATAACAAAAAAAAATTTACACTTGCGGAATCAATTATCGGTAATGATTCGCGATTTTCGGATGTGATCAAGCAGTTGTTAGCAAATACAATTCTTTTAGAAACCCGTAAGGAGGCGTTTGAGTTTTTTCCCGAATTACATCCCGGATGGAAAATTATCACATTGTCGGGTGAAGTATTTGACAGCCGCGGAATCATATCGGCGGGAACAGAATATCGTGTGAAGCCCCTTAAGAGAAAGCGCGAGAAGACCACCCTTGAATCAGAACTAATTAATTCTAATAATTATCTTGCTGAGATCGAAAACGAGATTACTGAAAGTAAGACTAAAAGCAATTCATTAAAAGCAAGACTAAGCGAGATCGCCAGTGAAATAGAGACCACAAAAGAAAAAATTACTTCCATTAATTTTGATAGCCAAAAATGCGACCTTGAATGTGATCAAAAAACCCGGGTTCACCAGGATGAAATGAAACGGAAAAGTATCCTGGAGAAACAGATTATCAATCTTGAAAAAGAAATAAAAACCATTCAGGAACAGAAAGCTTTAGAAGAACAGAATATTAAATTGCTAAAGATGGAAGAAGAAAAGATTTTCGCATCGGAAAATACGAATGAAATTGATGAAATAAGGAAAGAAGTCCTTGAGCTTACCTCAAGAAAATTTGTCTCTGAAAAACTGGACTTTCAACATGTTCAATCTCTCAATAAAACTAAAGAAAATTCAAGAGCAATTGAGCAAAATAAGGCGAACCTTGAACTGAAACGATTGGAATTTGAAAAAAATATTGAAGAAACAGTATCGACAAAAATGTCACTGCAGGAACAGAATGCTCTGGCCAGCAAGAAAATTGAAGGGACAACTTCAAGAATAACTCCGCTGGAAGATAAAGTTGAAGCAATCATCGGTGTGCAAGGGAAAATTCTGGAAGATGTTGACAAAGGGAGAAGAAATTTCGCAATTGCGGAAAGGCATACCCTTCAATCTCAATTAAAAGTCGAAAAAATTCGTGATCAACTCAATAATATAAAGGAAAAAATTGAAGAAGACTTCGGTATTATCAACACCAGCATTGAAAACGCCTTTGGATTTAATCAGCCACTTCCCCTGGATGGTATTGTAGCGAGCCTTCCTAAACTAACTGAACTGCCGAGTGGATTTGAAGACCAAATATCCCAGAAAAAAACGTATTTGAGAAGAATTGGTCCAGTAAATCCGGATGCTGAGAAAGAATATGATGAAGCTAATGAGCGATATTGTTTTCTAACGGAACAACTGGCTGATCTTGAAAAGGCAGAAAAAGACCTTCGTCAACTGGTAAAAGAACTTGATGCCTTGATGAAAAAAGATTTTTTGCTAACTTTCAGGAAGGTAGAGGAGGAGTTCAGCAATATTTTTGGCCAGCTCTTTAATGGTGGGGCTGCCAAACTTTTTATTGAAGATGAAGATAACATTCTTGACAGTGGCATCGAAATTGAAGCTACCTTGCCTGGAAGAAGAAAACAGGAATTGGGATTATTATCCGGTGGTGAAAGAAGCCTAACCGCGGTAGCGTTAATTTTTGCATTGTTGAGAATTTCACCAACACCATTCTGTATTCTGGATGAAGTTGATGCCATGCTTGATGAATCTAATGTAGTCCGGTTTGGCGATTTACTTCGGGAATTAAGCGACACAACCCAATTCATTGTCATCACACATAACCGCAATACAGTACAACTGGCAGATGTGTTATACGGTGTTACGATGGGAAAAGATTCAGTCAGCCAGGTTATCAGCCTGAAAATGGATGAGCTCACAGAGGAAATGGTTCAATAAACAAAAAAGAGGCCGACTAAAATAATCGGCCTCATTTTGAATTAGTTTACCCGGTAGGCTTCCGGAATGATTGGTTCAACAGGCGTGATGTCTTTATAGACATCATTTATTTTTATATCTGCTGTTTCTTTAATTTTGCTAAACCACTCGTTATATTTTGATTCCTGGGCGGTCTGGTAATCGGAATCGGAAAGTGGAAAAGTCTCATGACCGACTACCTGGATAATGTGCCAGCCAAATTGTGTTTCCACCGGTTGGCTTATTTCTCCCGTGGCTAATGTGAAGGCCGCGTCTTCAAATTCCTTGACCATCCGGCCACGTGCGAACCAACCCAAGTCCCCGCCGTTATCCTTATTGCTGGTATCAATCGAGAGATCGGCAGCGACAGCTGACCAATCTTCACCTTTATTGATACGGTCAAGCACAATTAAAGCTTCAGCCTGGGTTTTTACCAGAATATGTCTTGCCCAGACCTGTTCCTGTTCTCGAGATACATCTTTTGTTATTTCTGCCATTACCTTCTTGTTGAGAAGATAGTGATACATATAGGTGCGGAGGTTTTTTTCGGAAACATTAATATCAGTTAAGCTTGTAATGTATTTCTGATAATTTTGCTTGTATAGTTCTTCCGTGTAAGGCGTCGCGGTTGGTGATTGTGCTTCTAGTGTGGGGAGAGAAGTTGCTGTAGGTGTTTGGTTAAGAAGATCAGCAGGTACATCCAAAGGAGCATTGGGAATATCAGCCGGGGTGGGAGTATATTTCAGGATAGCTTCCTCGGCTTTGGTTATTGCAGGGGTTGCATAAGGAACAGAAGTTGGCGCCGGTGTGGGTGTCCCTTTTGGAAAATACTCGAAGAGGCTTTGAATGGCAGCTTCGAATTCGGTGTCGCTGACTTCAATTCCCAAGGATTTTGCCTGTTGTGCTATGATTTCATCATCGATAGCCAAGTCCAAAACAAGTTTTCCAAAGGCTTCAGTACCATCGAGCAATTGTTGTATTTGATCCAGAGAACTCTGATAGTACGCCTTGGCATTTGGATCTTCAGCTGCAAGCTGCGCTTGAGCGCTTAGAATTTGGAATTGCTGGATGTAGGAATTACGTTCAAGCCGAACACGGTCCTTAAAATATTCATTGTCAATAGCAGCGCCATTGACCTTTGCAACCGGTATCTTACCCTTTAAGACATTCTCGTAAAGTAAGGCATATCCAACGAGTCCAACAATCAAAGCGACGGTAACGATAAAACCTATAATGACCAACCGGTTCTGTTTTTGTTCCTTGAGAGAATGGATTGGATGCGGGTGTAGTGGTTTATCCTCACTATTTTTTTGTGGCATAGTGTCTGCTCCGGATTAACGGACTTTTTCTTCCCATGTACCGCCCGTAAATGGGAGTAACGCTATATGCCTGGCGCGTTTGATTTCGCGGGCAACGACGCGCTGATGTTTGGAGCAGGTGCCGGTTTGGCGACGGGGACGGATCTTGCCTTCTTCTGTGGTATAGCGCCTGAGTAAAGCGGTGTTTTTATAATCTATTTCAAGTGTTTTCTCAGCGCAAAACTGACAAAACCTTGGTTTGGGAGCATAGCGACGCGTGAAACCTCCACGCTCCTGGCTACTACTTTCTTCCCTAATTTCATCTTCAGCCATAATATCTCCTGTCTTGGTAGGCTTTTTAAATACTTATTTTGCGACAATTAAATGGCGCATGACTGGCTCAAGAATAGTTAAATTCCTTTCCAGTTCTGCAACAGCAGATGTTGGGATAGAAGCGGTAAATAAATAGTAGACACCTTCGTTCTGTTTCTGAATTTCATAAGACAGACGGCGTTTTCCCCAATTATCCACATTTTCGATGCTTCCACCTGCTTTAGTGATCCAGTCCTTGATCTTGTCAAGAGCCTGATTAATGGCTTCTTCATCAAGATCCGGATGGATAATGACCACTAATTCGTAATTATGCATGAAGAATTCCTCCTTTCTCTGGGTTTACACTTGATGACTGCCGTAAGCTGTCCCGAGTGCAGAAAGGTAACCCCCGAATAAGAGGGCTAACTTAACTTGCAGAAGTTTATCACAAAATTGAGAATACGTGTAACTTGTACAAATATATTAATTTTGTCCTTATTTTTATAAACTGGCTTTTTCTAATATAATCCCTTAATCAAGGAATTTGGAGGAAAGATGAAGGTTGATATCTTGTATAAACCATCCTATTCGATGGCCAAAGTGAATATGGATGGCAATGAGCGCATCACTGTTGAAGCTGGATCAATGGTTGCCATGTCAAAGGATATACAGGTAGAAACAAAAATGAAGGGTGGATTATTGAAGTCCCTGGCAAGGTCTGTGCTTGGCGGAGAATCTTTTTTTATTAACACCTATCAGGCAGGAAGCAGCGGCGGTGAAATAGATCTGGCGCCAACCCTGCCGGGTGATATCTTTACGCTAGCCCTTTCCAATGAGACTTTTCTGGTCCAATCCGGTTCCTTCCTTGCCTCTGGTGAAGCAATCGAAACAGATACCAAATGGGGAGGCGCCAAAACCTTTTTTGGCGGTGAAGGGCTGATCATGCTCCGGTGTTCCGGAAGCGGAACCCTGATTCTCTCCAGTTATGGCGCAATCCATGAGTTAAATCTAAGCCAGGGAGAGATTTTTACGATAGATACAGGTCACCTTGTCGCCTTTACCGAAGATATGGGATTTAAAGTACGCGGGATTGGCGGTTTGAAGGAAACCATTCTGGGTGGAGAAGGCTTAGTCGTCGATATGACCGGACCTGGCAAAGTTTTAATGCAGACACGCAGCGTTGGCGCTTTCCTCAATTGGCTTTTACCAAAAATTCCGAAACAAATAGAACACCACTAAATATATATAGGCCTGTATTAACTGTTGAGGCTTTATTCACTTAGTTTAAGGAGCACGAATGACATCCTCGCTGAAACCTTTTTTTGAACCACTTGGAGTAGCAATTATTGGCGCATCAGCCAGCCCTGACAAGTTAAGCTTTGGAATATTGAAGAACCTGATGAGTTATGGCTTTAAGGGAAGAATCTATCCGGTAAATCCCAAGGCTGATGAAATCCTCGGATTACCCTGTTACCCGGAAATTTGTCAGGTTCCGGAACCGGTGGATCTTGCGGTAATTGTTCTGGGTTCAAAATTAATTCCTTCAGTTTTGGAAGAATGTGGAAAAAGAAGGATAAGAGCTGCCATAATTATCTCCGGCGGTTTCAGGGAAGTGGGTGATGAAGGCCGAGGCCTTGAAGAAGAGGTCTTGAAAATAGCTGCAAAGTATGAAATACGACTCATTGGGCCAAATTGTGTGGGCACCATGAATCTGGTCACGGGATTGAATACGACTTTTATAAGGGGGGTACCAACAGCCGGCGGGATTGGTTTTATCTCCCAGTCAGGTGCGGTTTGTGGGGGCGTAGTTGACCATATTGCCAACAAAGGCATTGGATTTTCACATTTCTTGAGCCTTGGAAATGAAGCGGACGTGAATGAGACCGACATGATCGAATATTTAGGGGAAGATGCTGACACACATGTTATTGCTGCTTATATTGAAGGAATTCAGGACGGCCAAAGATTTCTGAACATTACCAGGCAGGTTACCGGCAAAAAGCCGGTAGTGGTTTTGAAGGCTGGAAAGAGCGAAGAGGGAGCGAAAGCAGTATCCTCGCATACCGGATCATTGGCTGGTTCACATGCTGCATACCAGGCCGCGTTTAAGCAAAGCAGCGCGATTGAAGTCTTTTCAACAACCGATCTGTTAAATACTGCCATGGCGCTGGATTGGCTCAAGTTGCCACAAGGAAACAAAATTGCGTTAATTACCAACGCCGGCGGTCCGGCGGCACTGGCATCAGACAGTTTGGCTTTGAATGAAATAAAACTCGCTTCAATTAGCCCTGCAACACAAGACAAATTGAAAGAAAAACTGAACCCATCCGCCCAGACTGGAAATCCTGTGGACATGCTGGGAGGGGCGAATGAAGAGGAATATGCATTTGCCCTTGATTTGGTTTTATCCGACCCGGGCGTTGATATGGCGCTACCCATTTTGGTTCCACAGGCGCTGGTCAAACCGGAAAAGGTAGCGCAGGCAATTGTGGATTCTTCAAGAAAATCACAAAAACCGGTGATTGCCTGCCTGATGGGCTTTGAAAGCGTTCAGGAAGCCAGAAAAATATTGCATCAAAACCATGTGCCGATGGTGGATTACCCTGAACTAACAGGCGTCATGTTCGGTGCATTATATCAACGCTCTCTTTCAATTAAAGATTTACATCTGGTGCCTGTTATCAAGCCGAATAACGGCAGGGAAATTGTTAAATCAATATTTAAAAAGAATGACGAGAAATTGGTTTGGGGAGAACATGATACACGGCCAATACTTTCCGCCTATGGAATTCCATTGGTTGAAGGCGAATTAATAACCTCAATTAAAGAAGGCCAGGAACTGACAAAAAAAATTGGGTATCCGGTTGTAATGAAAGTGACTTCCCCGCAACTGCTGCATAAATCTGAAGCCGGGGTAGTGAAAGTGGGTGTTCCTGACGATAAATCCTTCGCAGAAACTTATAACTACTTAATTGATAAAGCAAAACGATTTGATGCACTTGCCAGGATCGAAGGCGTTTTGGTGGAGAAGATGGCGCCTATAGGGGAAGAGGTTATCATAGGCATGAAACGCGACCCAGGATTCGGTCCAGTGATGATGTTCGGGATGGGGGGAATTTTTGTTGAGCTATTTAAGGATGTCTCATTCAGAATCGCACCTATAGGTGTCGTTGATGCTGTTGAGATGGTTAAAGAAACAAAAGCGTACCAGTTGCTTAATGGATGGCGCGGCGGAACCAAATTTGATATAGAAGCTATCGCCTCGGTAATTATTAAATTGAGCCAATTGGCAATGGATTTTCCTCAAATACAGGAAGTAGAGATCAATCCGCTGAGAGTGCTGTCAGAAGGTGAGGGTGCCCTGGGTCTGGACTGCAGGATGATCCTTAATTGAGGAATGGGAGAGATTGGTTCTTATACCGACCAATACTATCCGGGCAAGAATAGAAGTCAATAGAAATCGCCTTTTGACCATCCCTTACTTTATAATCCAATTTTTGTTTCAGGAAGTCAATTAAAACAGGCTGCGGCGATTTTAGAAGGTTTAAGTGAAGATTTGGTTGCATTAGATTGTTTTTTTTTAGAACGGAAAATGGAATTGGTTTGCGATGATATAAAAAATGACACCACATAAAACAAGAACCAACAGGATCAGCAAGGATAACTGGAAATTTCGTCTGGATTGCATCTTAAAGGTATTCTATAATAAATAATTTCCTTTGAAAAATAAATTCGATCACCCGAATTAATCATCCTGGGTATCACTTTTAAAGTGGAAAGCCCGGCTTAGAGGAGCCGAGTTTACTTTAAGAATGTACCTGTAACCATTACTACAATTCCCAAACCCGGTTATAAGTTTGCGGGCTGGGAAGGAACTGAACAAAAGGGGTATGTGATTACTTTGGATTTACAAAACGATCTGACTTTGACCGCGAATTTTATCAAGGAATAAAAACAAATATGATTTGATTAGTCGGGGTGAGAGGACTGCGTAGCGCCCCGATGAGGGTTTGAACCTCCGAAACTAGACCTCCGAGATCTTTAAATCCTTTAAATCCTGTGCGAAAACTATCGAATACTTTTTTGAAGTTGTTGCTGCATCATCAGAATATACAACTATATCAACCTCATAAGTTCCCCGATCAAGGAAAAATTTATAGAACTTATTTCCTTGCTTTTGACTTATAAAAACTATTCTTCTTTTTTGTTCGTGGATTTCAATTGGTATACAAAAATACAAGTAGTCTATAGCCTTTGGAGATAAGTCAATAGCACCGATATCTTCTCTACTTGCCCAAAAAAGCCCGATTGGATTAAAACCAAGGACATGTGATTTTTTATTAGTCTTATCATTAATAACCTTGACATCCATTATTCTGGCAATAACTTCATGGGCAGTTTTACGGCCGATATTTCTTATCTCTAGACCTAAAGAAAACATATAATTCCCAATTAACTTATTTATATAAACATCTGATGGAAGATTCCTAAAGTAATCACCATCTTTTGTAGTATGACTTATTTGAATAACCGGTTCATCCTTTTTTGGTTTTATGATTGAAAGCCAAATTAATAAAATAAAGGTAAGTGTTGATATAACACCATCTATAACAGCCCAGATTTCTTTACAACTCATATTATTCCTACCACTTCATAGAAATTTTACCTAATATTTCTTATTTTTACATGAAACGAACTTCATTTATTATTTTTAGAGATTTTGTTTATAAACCAGACTTTCCTTCAAATGTGCTTCGAGAGAGTAGTTACTTGTTTGTTTCAAAGAACAGTGCAATATTTGAATATCAGTATGTCCCATTATCAACAAATAATAGGGGTTTAATTATCCGGCTTGATGATAAGTGAATATTCATATTAGTAGAGATGATATTTAATGGAGAAAATGAAAATATGATGATTTATTGTCATAATGTAAACAAAGAGTTCCAATAAAAATTTTTATTATTTGTATGACATGTAAGATCAGGCATCGGATAAATCATTCTGGAAGGAGAAAAAGAAAATTGAAAAAGATAAGAGATGAGCTAGTCGGGGCGAGAGGACTGCACAGCGCCCCGATGAGGGCTGCGAAGCGCACTGATGAGTGTTCGAACCTCCGACCTTCGCAGTTCGCTGCATGAGCTGAGAACGGAGATATACCGAGCGAACGGGACTTCCAGGCCCGATCAAGAGGGGTACATTGCATCCCATTCATAAGCGGATATATCCATAGCGTATTTTTATGTCCATTGCGTCTATTTTGTCCAAAAATAGGCCAAGAAAGCATCTATTTTGTCCATTGTTTCCATAAAATCCACTGCTTTTGCACACGAATTGCACACGAAATAAGGGAAAGGTGACTCATATTTTTGATGGGTCATTCATGTAGTTTTCGTTTTCTTCAACTCCTTATAAAGTGAATAAATAATGGATATTGTTTCTTTTGCATGAATATATATAATAGATTTAAGGGAAATTGCATCCCGGTTTCGCTCTCATCTCCTGTGAAAACGCAAATCGATCCTAATAGGGTCATCCATAAGGAGGAATATTATGTTCGAAAATAAATACTTCCGATTGATCATGGCAGTATTAATGCTGCTGGTAATATCGCTGGCATGCAGCCTGACCAGCACAACCGTAGATTGCAACGTACCTGACCTGATCCATGCGATCAACACTGCAAATTCAAATCCAGCCCACAGCACGCTTGACTTGGCGTCCGGCTGCACGTACACGCTGACTGCGGTGGATAACACAGCGACCTCTTCGTTTGAGGGTTCCACCTTTGAATACGGGGATAACGGCTTGCCTCAGATTACCACACCGATCACCATTAACGGCAACAATGCCACCATCATTCGGGCAAGCGACGCGCCGCATTTTCGCATTTTTTATATCACGGATAATGGCAGTCTGACGATCAACGATCTGACCCTCCAGAATGGATTCGCGGATGGATCTTTGCCAGGCGGTGGAGGAAGTGCTTTTCCAGGTTCCGGCGGCGCTATTTATAACGATGGTTGCACCCTGGAAGTAAACAACTCTATACTGCAAAACAACCAGGCGAGTTTTCATGGCGGGGCAATCTTCAATATCAGTGACGCCAATTCGTATATCAACGATTCTACGATCCAGGATAACAGCGCGCCGCGCGGTGGCGGCATCTTTGTCTATCATGAGGGGCTGCTTTCGATCGATAACAGCGAGATTTCCAATAATATCGCGAGCGTCCAGGGCGGCGGCATCGGCTTGGAATATGGCGCTGAATTGATCATCAAAAACAGCCTGATCGCTTCCAACTTTTCCGGCAGGCATGGCGGCGGCATCTTCAAGGATGCCGGTCCAGATCGTCTTCCAACCACTATCACCGGCACTACCTTCCAGGATAATACCGCAGATTGGAGCGGAGGGGGAGTTTTCATATGGCGCACGCCGCTTGTGATCACGGATTCACAATTCATAAATAACCACGCCAATGAATATGGCGGCGGACTGGGATACCAGAACAACTCTACAGAAACGGTCACAATTTCAAAATCCACCTTTGAAGGCAATTCCGCCGAGTGGGACGGTGGCGCCATCCATTTCTCTGGCGAATTGATGACCATCAACGGCAGCACCATACGAAACAACACGGCCGAAAACGGCGCGGGCATTCACAACGGGGAAGCGGACGATTCCAAGTACATTATCCGGGCGGACAGCACCCTCATCATCACCAGCAGTAGGGTCCTGGAGAACATTGCCGGCGGATATGGCGGCGGGGCTTTCAACGAGGGTGTTATGACCTGCGGAGAAAGCAGCTTTACGGGCAATGATTCCGCGACGCTTGGTGGCGGCATCCATAACACCGGCGAGGTGGAAGTTGCCGGCTGCACCTTCGATAAGAATACAACCGGTTTCGACGGCGGGGGAATCAATAATTACAATAAGGCCGAAATACGCGGTTCCGATTTCACCAACAACACTTCCACACGCGGCGGGGGCTTCGCTTCGATCGGCGGCAAAACTAATATCTATGACAGCAGCTTTACCAACAACTCGACCTCCGACCGGGGTGGTGCAATATTTAACTTTGGTGCCACTCCCGGAACTTCACCAATGGAAATCAAGAACAGCGAGATTGCAGACAACACCGCATCCGTCGGTGGCGGAATTGCTACCAGTCTGGGAGATACCAAGATCGTGGAAAGCACCATCTCGGGTAACATCGCCTCCAAAGATGGCGGCGGTATTTACAACGATGGATTAATGACGATTATCCGAAGCACACTCTCCGGAAACGAGGCATCCGCTTTTGGCGGGGGCATCCTAAACATAGAGACGATCAATGTGCAGGAAAGCACCTTTACGGGAAATACTGCCCGTCAGGGCGGTGGATTAAACTCAGGCGGCGGGGATACGACGCTCACCAATAATACTTTCTCGGCCAATACGGCGACTGATGCGGGCGGCGGACTTTATATTTCAAGCCCTCCAGATAAAACCATCCCAGGCGGGAGCATAGAGGCAAACCATATCACCGTCGCATTCAACAGCGCGCCTGCCGGCGGCGGTATCGCTGCCAGCGGTGGCATACTGAAAATCAAGAATTCCATCGTGGCCAAAAGCGCATCCGGTGCCGACTGCCAAACTTCCGCCGGCGGTTTTTCAAGTCTTGGTGAAAACATGGACAGCGACGGCAGCTGCCCGGATTTCACGCTGACGGATGATCCGCTTCTGGATGCTCTGGCAAATTACGGCGGTCCGACCGAAACGCATGCGCTACAACCTGACAGCCCGGCGATTGACGCAGCCCCGGATTGCACCACGGTTGGCGGCGCAGCCGTGCCCGCGGACCAACGAGGCCAGCCGCGGCCTGGCGGCCCTGTCTGCGATCTGGGCGCCTATGAGGATAAAACCAGCAAGCCAGCGCCAAAATCCCCTCATGTTGTTTTCAATCGCACGTTGGATTGCCGCCTGGAACCAGCCAGCAGCTCCGTTACCATCACATCTTTCCAGCCGAATGATGTTGTCGAGGTTGTCGGCAGGAACATCAACCTGACCTGGTACCAGGTCGCGCCGGCCGGGCTTGAGGATCTCTGCTGGGTGTGGGTGGGCGGGGTGGAATTTGTCGGCGATCTGGACAGTGTAGAGATCATTCCCTCCAAAGCCCCTGTTGAGGAAGAGAAACCACAAGAAGAAGGTGAGGAACCTTCACCCTCCCAGCCTGGCTGTACCGTAAAGAATCCAAATGGCGCGCTGGTATGCCAGGTGCCCTGTCCGCCAAACGCTGTTCCGGGTGACCCCTGCACGCCGTAGAAGCGGCTCATATCTATCAGGTTATAAAAGCGTAATGGACACCTTGCGTGTCCATTACGTTCGATATTTTTAGATAACTCTTGCCGGGATAAGATGATTCGAATATACGACCTTCGGAGTTCTCTGCAGGAGCAGAGAACGGAGATACCCCAAAGAATGGGACTTCCAATCCCGGTCATGTAGGGGTACATTGCACCCCATTCATCAGCAGATACGTCCATAGCGTATTTTTAAGTCCACACTGTCTATTTTGTCCAAAAATTGGCTAAAAAAGCATCCATTTTGTCCATGGTTTCCATAAAATCCACTGCTTTTGCACACGAATTGCACATGAAATTGGGAAAGGCGACTCATAAAATGAGAGTTTATTTTGCATTCGAAATCATAATGAAGGTGTACTTCAGATTTTGGTCAATTCAAAGGTAGAATGGGACCATAAGCGTTCCTCCTTCTCTAAACTTGTTGTATGCTTACTTCAAGTTTAGCAAACGGGCAGGGACGCTCTCATAGTATTTCCCAAGTCGGGAATGGCGACTAATAATTTCTGTTCCTCGAGAATAAGTCTTTACAAAAGATTTTTTTATCAACTATCGTTATCGTATGTCCATAAATTTTAATTTGGAATATATTCTGAGCGGTGGTAAGCGAGTTGCATCTTTTTTTGGGCAACCCGTCATGGCTCAATGTTCTTGGAAACGATGCAGGCATTTCGAGTAGTTGCCACCTTCTTTTGGGTTACTTTACTTTCAAAACTAGCTCTCAAGCCAACTAAGTAAGCCTCATTCACAGGAAATTAACACCGGCTGATTGTTTTTAAGGTTTGGGTAATAAATCTCCAACTGCGAAATCCCACATTTTTCTTTAGTACTTCCAAATTTGTCTTGATTAGTTAAGATTCCTGATTTTACTTATATAATACATTTAACTAAGCATCATTCACAAAATATTTCAAGGCTATAGCCATGGGCAGGTATGGTCTACCTTTAATTGGAGGGATGCAACTTCTTTATCCTGTATCTTCCTGAAGCGATTTTTAAGAAAGGAAGCATAAATTATGCGTTTTAATAAGTCGTTATTATGGGTAGGCTTGGCGATGTATTTAATCCTGACTGGATGTAATTTGACAATCACATTTGACAAAGCTCGCCAATCATCCAATGCAAATCCGCCGACTGCTATCGTTAATGACCCTGCAATTACTGCAATCTCCCCTGCTACTCCTGAACCCAGTCATACTCCAAAACAACTAGGCATTTGGGGGCGGTTAGCCAATCCTGAATTCGAGAACGAACGCATCAAGACCAGTTTATTTTTCGATGGGCAAGCCCGTGATGGTTCCTCCCGCTATGGATGCTCTGCGTCTTCCAATCTGGATCTGTATACGGTCCATCCCAATGATACCCGCAATAGGACCTGGTCGCAACATGTCGAGAATCGGGATTTTGTAATTGACCAGATGGTCTCAGCAGGACTAAACGTCGTGAGTATGTCATCCTGGGGCGAGGATTTCCTTCCTTGCGATGCAAGTTGGGTACCCTCCGCTCCCATGCAGACTGCTCCGGGCGCGCATGATGAGCTCTTCACGGCTGCGGTTAGCAAACACCTATTGATCATACCCTTCATAGAATCTCGTGCAGACTGGGCTTTCAGGGATGAATTTCCTTACTGGAGTGATGGCAGCCTTGCCCCCGGTACTCAAAGTCAGATCATCAATCTAATCGATCGGTATCTCAAGAATCCAGCCCATCCGGAGTGGGCGGATAGCTGGGCTCAGGTTTATGACCGTAACCATGAGCCCCGCTATGCCGTGACGATCATCCATGCCTCTTCCAACCAACTGAAAGCCGGCGATGACCAGGCTTTCGCGGCTGGTTTCGATCTGCTGGCCGAAACAGTCTTCCAAGCCACGGATGTCAGGGTCGGATTCTTCATCGATACTCTTCCCCCGAATTCAAATGCACCCGGTAAATTCAAGCCCAGCCCTGAAAAGACAGGTTCTATGCTCTTCCAGACGAATGCCATTCTCGGGATTCAATCATTCATCCCTGAGATTTGGGTTTCTGGTTCACCCAGCGAATCGCAATTGATACGCTGGAAGAAGGATTATTCCCGCCGTTGGTTGGAAACAGGCATCCCATTCCTGATGGATATCTCACCGGGATATAATGCCAGCATTGTATTTCCAGCATCAATTCGTTATGGCTTTTCTACCAATTGGCAGGATGCATTAACCGGCATGGTGACGGA
>Ga0315277_10005651_pt1 | contig 16451 bp, 13 predicted proteins | sample YL17G05_15_MG_FD_203695 | JGI IMG/M metagenome (GOLD analysis project Ga0315277, IMG submission 203695) | Sediment microbial communities from Yellowstone Lake, YNP, Wyoming, USA - YL17G05_15 | ecosystem: Environmental > Aquatic > Freshwater > Lake > Sediment | place: USA: Wyoming | collected... | reverse complement strand
GCCGCACTTCGTCACAGCGGCGCCGCGCTCTGCCCGGAACGGCTCTCCTGAAATGACCGTCTACAGGATGTACTGGCTCAAATCCTCGTCCTTCACTATGTCCGCAAGCCGCTGGCGGACGTAGTCGACCGTGATGTCTACCTCCTGGGCCCGCATGTCGGGCGCGTGAAAACTTATCTCCTCAAGTAACTTCTCCATCACCGTCATGAGCCGGCGCGCGCCGATGTTCTGCGACCGTGAATTAACCTCGGCCGCTATCCGCGCGACCTCCCGCAGCGCCTCCTCGTGAAACTTGAGGACCACCCCCTCGGTCGCTAAGAGCGCCTCGTACTGCCGCGTGAGGGCGTTCTTCGGTTCCTTTAGGATCTTCAGGAACTCCTCCTCGCCGAGCGACGACAGCTCCACGCGGATGGGAAACCGCCCCTGGAGTTCCGGTATGAGGTCCGACGGCTTGGACATGTTAAACGCCCCCGCGGCGATGAAGAGGACGTGGTCCGTCCGAACCATGCCGTGCCGGGTGTTGACGGTGGAGCCTTCGACGATGGGGAGCAAATCGCGCTGGACGCCCTGGCGCGACACGTCCGGCCCAGTCTGGCTCGGCGGCCCCGCGATCTTATCCAACTCGTCTATGAAGATGATCCCGCTGTTCTGCGCGCGGTCGAGCGCCTCCAGGACGACCTTCTCGTTGTCGATGAGCCTCTCGGCCTCTTCGCCCTTCAGTATCTCGCGCGCCTGCCGGACGCTCGCCTTGCGCCGGCGCGTCTTCGGCGGAACCATCTTCTCGAAGAAATCCTGCAGGTCCCCCTCCATCTCCCCGAGCCCCATCGTCGAGAATATCTGGACGGGGACCGCGCGCTCCGAAACGGTGAGCTCGACTTCCCTCCCGTCGAGTTTTCCCTCGTCGAGGAGCCGTCCGAGTTTCTCGCGCGTGTCGCCCTGCGGCGCGGGCGATTCCGGCGCCGTAGCGCCCTCGATTGCCTCTGGCGAAGGCGTTGTCGCCTTCGGCCGCGGCATCAGGATGTCGAGGATCCTTTCGCGCGCGAGTTCCGCGGCGCGCGCCTCGACTCTCGCCATCTCGCGCTTCTTCACCATGGATATCGAAACGTCGACGAGTTCGCGCACCATCGACTCGACGTCGCGCCCGACGTAGCCGACCTCGGTGTACTTCGACGCCTCGACCTTGATGAAAGGCGCGTCCACGAACTGCGCGAGCCGTCGCGCGATCTCGGTCTTGCCTACCCCCGTCGGGCCTATCATTATTATGTTTTTCGGCGCCACCTCGTCGCGAAGCTCCGCCGGCAGCTGGAGCCTGCGCCAGCGGTTGCGCACGGCGATGGCGACGCTGCGCTTGGCGGCCTCCTGGCCGATGATGTACTTGTCGAGCTCCGCGACGAGTCGCCGCGGCGTGAGTTCGTCCGTCACTTTATGACCTCCACGACGATGCGGTCATTCGTGTAAACGCAGAGGCCCGCCGCGATGGAAAGCGCCTCCCGCACGATCCGCTCGGCCGAAAGGTCCGTGTGCCTCGCCAGCGCCCGCGCAGCCGCGACGGCGTACGGCCCGCCGCTCCCGATCCCTATGATCCCGTCCTCCGGCTCGATGACGTCGCCGCTGCCGCTGATGATGAAACTCCTCTCGCGGTCGGCCGCCACCAGAAGCGATTCGAGGCGCCTCAGCGTCCTGTCGGTGCGCCATTGCTTGGCAAGTTCAATCGCAGCCCTGAGCGTATTGTCCGGGTACTCTTTTAGTTTCGCCTCGAACCGCTCCAAAAGCGCCAGCGCGTCGGCCGTCGTCCCCGCAAACCCCGCCAAAACCTTCCCGTCCGCCAGCGTCCGCACCTTGCGTGCGTCCGACTTGACGACGGTCTCGCCCATCGTGACTTGCCCGTCGCCGCCGACGGCGACTTCACCGCCGCGCCTGACGGATAGGATTGTCGTGCTTCGCATTGGATCGCCCCTCCATTAGAGCGCACTCAAGGGTAGCAGCCGCGGCGGCGCAGCGCAAGCCTCATGGCCTCTTGCGTCCTTGGCCTGCGCCTGCAGGGACTGCCTCTTGGCTGGAGGGCGTTCTCGAAATCGCGAAAAACGAAAGCGCGACTCTTCCTTGGGGATGGACTGCTCTTTCGGCCGATATAGGGAATGGGTGGGGCTGCCGGCCCGCTCTTGCTCTTATCAAACGCCCGCTTGGGGGAGAAGGACCAGGCGCTTTTCTGGAGGGCTGAACTCAGGCCGGCAGCCCATTGTGGTTCACCTTGAGCGCGTACTCCTCGACCATCGCTTCAAGCTTCGCCGCGTCATCCGGCGAAAGCATATGCTCTTCCGATACGCCGTCGGCAAACATCTTGCATGCCTGTTCTAATCCCTGCGGGAATGCGTTCCCGGGCGCCGTAAGCTTGAGCCTCACGACGAGCGAGTCGAGGCGCCTGGCAATTTCCCTCGCCTCCTTGGACGTGATGGGCAGTCCGAGAAGCTTCGACATGAGGGTGCGCCTGGCCTCGCCTTGAGCGGCCGGCGTGACCGAACTGCCCGATACCGCCTCCGTTGCCGAAAGCACCTCGGCGAACGATGGCCCCCGCGAAAATACCCTTTTCACCGACTCCGCGGCCGCAGACACCAGCCCGCCTATCGCCCCCGCTAACACTCCCGTCATCGTCTACCTCCGCATATCTGAAGGCCAGCGGCGGCACCCTCCCGGGTACCGCCGCCGGCTGGAGAGGGGCAAAGTTATCGCTCTTTCTAAACGCAAGGCGTGTGCCAAAGGCCCAGGCCCGATGGCAAATAGGCGCAAGTGCTGATTGTTACTCAAGATATGTCTTAGCGTTGCCTCAATGGTGCACTGGCCTGCGGGCTCTGGCCGGCGCAAAACGTTCCCAGCCTCTGCAGAACCTGCATCCGCCGTCGCGAACGGGGCAGCGAGTTGCTCGGTTGAAAAGTCGCCAGCACCGGTGACAGCCGGCTACGCGAGGGTCAAGACCGCCAGTACCCGTCACAGACTTGCCACCAAGTCGCGACCCTCCGCCCGCCCCTTGTCCGCACCCCCGCAAGTGCCTGCCCGTGCCGTACCCGCTGTTTCCAACGGAGCAGGAATGAGTATAATACGTTGCCAAGCGGGCCGGTCATCTCATCCGCTCGGTGGTAAAACAGTGGACAAAGAAGCACTCATAGAAAAGATCAGGACCTTCCCTACTTCCCCCGGCGTCTACCTGATGAAGGACAAGCAGGGGCGGGTGCTCTATGTCGGCAAGTCCGTGTCCCTGCGCGACCGCGCATTGAGCTACTTTCGCGGCGGCGAGGACCTCCGGCAAAACGTCACGGTTATGCTCTCCAAGGTCGCCGACGTGGGATTCGTCGAAACCCCGTCCGAGGTGGACGCGCTCCTGGCCGAGAGCCGCCTCATTAAGGATCTTCATCCGCGGTACAATATCGACCTCAAGGACGACAAGTCCTATCCATACATAGAGATACGTCGCGAAGAATACCCCCGGGTCATCGTCAGCCGCGACACGCGGCGCGGCAGCGTACTTTACGGCCCCTTTACCGACGTGGACGGTCTCAGGTCCGCCTTCACGATGCTTCAGAAGATTTTCAAGTTCCGGGTTTGCAGTCTCGACATCCGCGACGACGACCCGAAGAGATTCCGCTACCGGCCGTGCCTCTACTACTACATCGGCAGCTGCACCGCCCCCTGCGCCGCCAAGATATCGAGCGAGGACTACCATGCGCTCTTGAAGAGGCTGCGGCAGTTCCTCGACGGCAAACACGCCGCCGTCGTCGCGAGCCTCCAAAGGGAGATGGACAAGGCCGCCGCGGCCCTTGATTTCGAGACCGCGGCCAGGTACCGCGACCAGTTGCGCGCCCTCGACAGCCTCGCCAAGCGCGGTCTCTTCGGCGACTACGGCCACGTCGGCTCGCTCGATTTCGACCCTGTCAAGGGCCTCGGCGAACTCGCCAGGGTCCTTGAGTCGCAGGAGCCGCCGCGGATGATGGACGGCGTCGACATAGCGACGATTCTGGGCAGCGACTCCGTCGGCTCCGTTGTGACCTTTGTCGACGGTCGCCCCTTCAAAGACGGCTACCGCCGCTATAAAATAAAGCACGTGAAAGGCCAGGACGACTACGCGATGATCGCCGAGGTCGTCTACCGCCGCTACAGGAGGTTGAAAGAGGAAGAGGGCATACTGCCTCACCTTCTTGTTGTGGACGGCGGGCCGGGCCAGCTGGCGGCGGCGCTCTCGGCGGTGGCCGCGGCGGGCGCCAGGCCGGCGAAGATTGTCGCGCTCGCCAAGCGCGAGGAGCTCATATTCGTCGAAGGGCGCAGGGAGCCCGTGGAACTGCCGCGGACTTCCATTGCCCTTAAGATCCTTCAGGCCGTTCGGGACGAGGCGCACAGGTTCGCCCAGCAGTACCACCACATCCTGAGGGACAAGGACGTGTTTGGCGCGCAGTCGCGACGGATTGTCAAAAAGACGCGCGAAGCGAGGCGCCTCAGGTCCGCCGCCAAGGCCGCGCCCGAATAGAATTACGGAGTGCCCATGGGCGATAGAAAAGAGTACTTCCGCAAGGTCTTCGACCTCTGCGACGAGCTGGATTCCATCAAGAAACGCCTCGCTCGCAGGCAGGGCCGCGTCCTCACCAAGTCCGGCGCGGTCCTCCTGGCCGAGAAAAACGACAAGCTCCAGGAGCTCTCCGTCCAGCTGGATAAGGCGTTCCTGCGCGGCACGCTCGGCGAGGTCAGGAGAAAATACACCCTCACCCGCGAGGAACTCGTCGTCATCGCGCTTCTCCTTTCGCACAGGATCCGCGTCGGCAGCGCCGGCTTCCCCGGAAGGGACATACTTTCCACGATATTCGACAGCGCCTACGACACTATCCGCGGCATGGGCACCTTGAGCCCCGACGGCAGCCTTCGCAGCGCCGGCATAGTCGTCGCCGCTGAGCCCTACCGCGACGACGTGCTCGAAACCCCGTTCAGGCTCTCCGATGATATGTTCTACGCGATTGTGTACGAGATAACCGGCTCCCCCGGCCTCGCGATGGCCCGCCAGCCCCAGCGCCCGTTCTCCTCCGCGCGCGAGCACATGATCGAAATGGGCCGGCTCTCGGCGCTTTACCGCAAGCGCGCCGCCGCCCTTTTCCCCGTCGAGGCGGAGGATTTCTTCAACGTCTCAGGCGACGTCGCGCTCGACGAGGCCGACTACCGCATCGAGACCGGATGGTCGGACGTCGAGGCCCGCCTGCTCCTGACGCCCGACTATGACAAGTTCCCCCTCGTGCGCCTCGAGCGCAAATACGCCCTGTCCCGCGAGGAGTTGATCATCGTCGTAAGCCTTTTTTTCGCCGAGCTCGTGTCCCCCGCGCCGTATCTCGTCGTCGGCGACCTCGTCAAGCTCGTCAGCCGTGACGAGGAGGACATCATGGCCAAGAGGGCGCTATTGGCCGAGCAGTCGACTCTCGTCAAGGCCGGCATCCTCGAGTTCGACGAGGAGTACAGCGTCCACAGGAAGGTTTCCACGTTCGAGGCGTACCTGGCCGACTGGGTGACCGAGGAATTGTCGGGACCGAAGCCCGATGCGAGCGGCATCACCGCCGACCTCCAGATAGACGTGCACGAGTTCCTGAAGGGCCTATCTGATAATCCCGACGCAAAGTGAGTTTTTCCCCGCGAATGCGAGAACTTTTTCGCCCGCGGTCGTGTATAAGGTTATGTGGGGTTGGGAGCGCGGTCGCAGGTCGAAGATGATCAGCAATTGGTGGCAGAAAAGGTGGAGCTGGCAGGAGCCCCTCGCCGGGCGTGCCTTCAGCCTGGGCAGCCAGCGCGAATTCGAGACGGACTTCTTTGAAGCCATCGCACGTCGTCAGGCCGACTACTGGGAGGTCCTGGCGCTCCTCGGCAACCACTACACCGCCGCCAAGCGCTACAAGGACGGCCTGGCCGTCGACGAGCGCCTCGCCTCGCTTCGCCCGACCGACGCCATAGTCTACTACAACCTCGCCTGTTCCTATTCCCTCGTCGGCCGTCTCGATTTCTCCCTCGCCGCCCTCGAAAAGGCCCTTGCCCTCGGCTACAGGGACTTCGCGCACATCATGCGAGACCGCGACCTCGACGCCTTGCGCAAGGACGACCGCTTCCGCAGCCTCCTCTCCAAGTACGTCAAGGTCTGAAAAAACACTGCCCCCTCGCTGCCCCTTGTTGCCGCCGCCTCGGCGGATAAGTGGCGCCCGGCCCCGCCTTTACCTGCGCCCGCCCGTTCGTATACTTGCATCTCTCTTTTCGTGGACAATGGTATTTTCGATGGTCGTCGCGTTCGGCCGAGATTCTATCGGTATCACCTCAACTATCCCGTCCGAAGTCCTCTTCGCCGCGGGGCTGCGGCCCGTTGACTTGAATAACCGCTTCATCACCGACCCGGGGCGCCGCGCGCTTGTCGAAGAGGCCGAGATCGCCGGCTTCCCCCTGAATTTCTGCGCCTGGATAAAGGGGATCTACGTCTTCGCCCGCCGGGCGGGCATCCGCCGCCTCGTAGGCGTCTTCCAGGGCGACTGCTCGAACACGCACCTCTTGCTTGAGGCCCTCGAAGACGACGGCTTCGAGATTATCCCCTTCGAGTATCCCCTGAACCGCGATGCCGCCCGCCTCCGCGAGGCGATCGAGCGGCTCGCCGCCGCGCTCGGTACCACCGCTGCCGCTGCCGAGGACGTCCGCAGGCGCATGGCGCCGCTTCGCCGCAAACTCGAGCGCCTCGACGAGATGACCTGGCGCGACGGCAGGGTGACCGGCTTTGAAAACCACTTGTGGCTCATAAACTCAAGCGACATGCGCGGCGACTGGCCCGGCTTTGAGGCCGAGCTCGACGGCTTCCTCGCCCGGGCCGAAAAGCGCTCCCCCTGCGAACCCCGCTTTCGCCTGGGCTTGGTGGGCATACCGCCGATCGTGGATGACCTCTACGACGTACTGGCCGAGCGCGGCGCCGGCGTCGTCTTCAACGAATTCCAGCGCCAGTTCTCCATGCCCGGCGCCCACCGGTCCCTCGTCGAGCAGTACCTGGCCTATACTTACCCCTACCAGACTCCCCTCCGGCTTGCCGATATTACCCGGGAAGTTTCAGTGCGCAGGGTCGACGGCCTCGTACATTACATTCAGAGTTTCTGTTTCAGGCAGTTGCAGGATAGAATGATACGCGCTCGAGTGGGCGTGCCGGTCCTCGCGCTCGAGTTTGACCGTCCCGGCAAGTTGGACGGCAGGAGTCTCACCCGCATAGACGCATTTCTCGAGTTACTGGAAGGCCGGCGCCGCCGCGAGCGCCGCCGCTTGGCTGAAGGTAAGGCATGACTAAAGCCAACGCCTGGGTTTGGAAAACGGGGCGCGTCGTTCTCGCCGTTGTGCTCTTGGCACTCGTCTTCAAGTACACCATAAAGATCTCCGACGCCGTGCGCCTGGCCGACGGCACGGAGGTGACCGGCACCATCACCAGGCCCTTCGCGACCGACAGGCACGGCAGCGTAATCCAGTCTCCTGACAACAAACTCCAGATGACCGTCGCCGGAAAAACCTGCTCTTACGCGCTGGCCGACGTCGCCCGCCGCAAGGGAGAGCCGATGGCCGAGTACGGCCTCGTGTCGCTCCTCAGGCAGATGACGCTCGGGGCCTACCTCGTCGGCCTCATCGTGCTGGGCTTTGTCCCGCTCGTCGCCACGGTCCGCTGGCGCTGGCTTCTCGATGCCCAGAGCATCCACGTCAGTTTCTGGACCGCCTTCAAACTCACCCTCATCGGCCTTTTCTTCAACAACTTCATGCCCGGGCTCACCGGCGGCGACGTGGTAAAGGCCTACTACGTCGCGAAGCTCACCAACGAAAAAAAGACGCACGCGGTCGTCACGGTCTTTCTCGACAGGGTCATCGGGATGGTGGCCCTCGGCATCGTCGCGGCCGCGGCGATACTCATCGGGGTCGTCGGCACCAAGGCCGCCAGCGGCGCCGAGTACAGGGAGGCGATCTGGTTCGTCGTCTTTTTCGTGGTCTTCTCGGTCGCCGGGGGACTCGTTTTCTACAGCAGGCGCCTTCGGCGTTTCTTCGGCGGCGCCGTGCGGCTGCTGCCGGGCTACGGCCGCCTGCGCTCGACTAAACTTGCGGGCGCGTCCTGGGCGCTCCTGAAGCGGGTCGACGAAGCCCTTTTCCTTTACAGGTATAAGAAGTCCGTCCTCGCCAACACGACCGCCATATCCCTCGTCGCTCACTCCAGCGCCATAATCGGCATATACTGCTTCGGCCGGGCCCTCCGCATAACCGACGTCGGCATAGTGCACTACTTCGTAGTCGTGCCCGTCTGCTTCATCATCTCCAGCGTCCCCCTTACCCCCGCCGGATGGGGCGTCGGCGAGGTCGTCTTCAGGACGCTATTTGGCGCCGTCGGCGTCGCGGGCACCGCCGCCGTGACCATGTCGATCATCTACCGGCTCACCCAGGCGCTGTGGACCCTTCCCGGCGGCGTGTTCCTCATGGTCCAGCGCGACAGGCCCGCCATTGCCGACGTCGAGGCCGAGATGCCCGCCGATTTCGCCGAAGAGGACGGCCCCAACGAAAGAAGTTAAAGGCGCAATCCACGTCCACAGCGATTACAGCGACGGCAGCGGGTCCGTGCGCGAGATCGTCCGCGCGGCCGCGGCCGCCGGCCTCGACTTCGTAATCCTCACCGACCACGATACCAACCAAGCCGCCAGGGACGGCCTCGCCGGCCGCCACGGCGGCGTCCTTCTCGTCGTAGGCGCCGAAATTTCCCCCCGCGCACGCGGCCACTGCCTCGCCCTTGGCGACGTCGATGTCACCGGCTTCCGGTGGATGCCCGACGAGTACTACCTCAGGAAACTCCGCCGCGACGGCGCCGACGTCTATATAGCCCACCCCGAGGGCCGCATTAAGCCCACCTTCGGCATAAACCTCAAACAGTGGCGCGTCTGGGAAAGCGAGCATTTCGACGGCATCGAGATATGGTCCTACATGCACGACTGGATTGAAAACCTCACCCCCCTCAACCTCCCCCGTCTCTACCTCCGCCCCGACCTGGCTATAGAGGGGCCTGACCAGCGCATTCTGCACCTCTGGGACAGGCTCAACCTCCGCCGCAGGGTCGCGGGCATCGGCGCGCTCGACGCCCACGCCGTCACGAAGTTCTTCGGCCTCTTCGTCGCGTTCAAGTACGAATTTCTCTTCCGCACGATACTCACGCACGTGCTTGTCGACGCCTGGGGCCTCTCGCCGGACGAAGATGCGGCCGAACTCGCCCGCGCGCTTCGCGCGGGACGCTCCTTTGCCGCTTACGACTGGCTGGCTCCTTCGGAGGGCTTTCGTTTCTTTACGGACCGCGGCGTCGTCGGCGACCGCCTCGCCCTCGCGGGACCCGTCGACCTCGAGGTCGTCCTGCCGCGCCCGGCCGAAATCGTCCTCGTTCATAACGGCCGAAAAGGCCCCGTCGCCGCCTCGTCCTCGGCGCGCTTCCCCGTCGGCGAGGGCGGCGTTTACAGAGTCGAGGCGCGCCTCGACGGCAGGCCCTGGATTTTCTCTAACCCGATTTTCTTCGCATAGCCTGACCGGTTTGTCGATAATCACTTGACGCTGCCCCTCGTGACGACAACTGGTTCTGCGCCGACGGGTTATTCACGAAATGCCGGGGTGACAATCCGGCTGCGCGTGGCGCCGCAGTCGCTTATGGGAGAGGCCCGTCCAAATGTATAACCGTTCCGTCCCCGCCGCCGTGAGGGACACGCTGATTGCCAACGCGTGCGCGAGAAACCTCCCCGTCGAGGTCGCGCTCGTCGAGCGCCAGACTCCCTATCCCTTGAAGAGCCGCTTCCTGCGCGGCAGCGAAGTCTCCCAGGGCGAGCCGATCTTCATCGAGGCTCCGACCCTCTTCGGCAGCGCCGTGGTCATCTACCCGAATGAAGACGTGAGAGTCCTCATGATGGTCAGCGGCGAGCGCTACGGGTTCCAGTCTCGCGTCAGGCGCAGGACGAGGATCAGGCTCGGCAAGGGAGTCGACGTGTCCTCCCTCGAGCTGACCTACCCCGCCAGGCTCCTGAAACTCCAGCGCAGGCGCTTCTACCGCGCCAAGATTCCTGCCCTCCAACCGGTGACCGTTCACTGCATCACCAGGCACCCCGAGGCGCGGGGCACCAAGCCCAAAGACCGCGCGGAGCTCCTGGAATTCGACACGATCGCCCTCGACATTTCCTCCGGCGGGATGGGCCTCAAGCTGCCCAAGAGGCACGGCAAACTCGGAAAGCCCGGCGCGCGGATCGCCCTCCAGTTTACGGTCGACGAAATGGACGTCCGTCTCATGGCCGAGATACGTTATGCAAGGCCGCTCCCCGGCAGCCAGGACTTGTTTCTCGGCATGCAGTTCATAGACTGGGAAGATACGCTCGCCGGGCGGCGCGCCATAAACTGGATCAGCCGATACGTCGTCCGCAGGCAGCGCACCGAGCTTAAGAAAAAAAGCGGCCTGGAGTGACGCCGTGCGTCGCCTTCTCTGCGACGTGATCGAAAACACGCCAGTGGGCGTCGTCGCCGTGGTCTCCCGGGGGCGCCGCGTCCTGTCAGTCTTCATCGGCCTTGAGTCAAAGCTCGCTGCCGCGAGAGACTTTCGGCGGCTCTTCCCCGGCGCAAAGGTCGCGCCCCGCCGTACCCCCGCGGGCGCCCAGCTGCGCCAGTATTTCGCCGGCAAGAGACGGACATTCCGAGTAAAATGCGCGCTCGACGGCCTGCCCCCCTTCCATCGAAAAGCACTCGCCGCCTGCCGGAAGATACCTTTCGGAAAGGTCGTGTCGTACAAGGAACTCGCCCGCGCCGCAGGGTCCCCCAGGGCGGTTCGCGCGGTCGGCCAGGCCCTTAAGTGTAATCCCCTGCCCATAATCGTACCCTGCCACAGGGTCGTCGCCGCGCGCGCGATAGGGGGCTTTTCCGCCCCCGGCGGTCTCCGCACGAAACGCTCGCTCCTGCGCCTGGAAGGCGCTCTGCCCCTCGCCCGCTGACGCGGTTCGTCCATGCGAGGTTCGTCCGCGCGTTGACATTTTTCCCCGCCGCCGTATAATCTCGTTACGGGGTGCGCCCATAGCTCAATTGGATAGAGTAGCGGCCTACGAAGCCGAAGGCTGCAGGTTCAAATCCTGCTGGGCGCACCATTTGTGTCTCCGTGGCGTTCCTGGAGGATTGCCCGGCCGGACACCGCCGGCCGCGGCGGCAACATGGCATTAGAAGAGCACATCAGCGTTATCGCGGAGGATTGCATCGGCTGCGAGCTGTGCGTCGAACTTTGTCCGGCGACGCCGACGGTATTCGAAATGAAGGAGATAACCGCCTACGCCGTACACCCCGAGGCGTGCGAATACTGCATGCTCTGCATCGATAACTGCCCGACCGACGCGATCAAGATGACCAGGACTGAAGACCAGGTCTTCGGCCCCGAAGACCTGGCGTAGAAACCCACCGGACGGCTCCGCCCGGCGTTTGGTACGCCCCCCCTCGGACGGGTCTGCCCTCGCCGCGCTCTAAAGTACTCGCGTTACGCCCCGCCGCCCGCCGGCGTCACGCTGACCTTCACCGCCTGGGCTTCGCTCGAAAACGACATGATGTTGTCCACGTCGGTCGCGATGACCTTCCAGTAGAACGTGTCCGCCCCCGGCGCCGCCTTCAAGAGCATCGCGCCGATCTTCGCGGCCTGGCCGGCCGTCACGGTGTAACTGAACCCCTGGAGTTTCTTGAGGGTCACCGTTTGCGGCCCCTTGATAAAGTCGGGCGACGTCGACGCCACCACTGCGAACTTGTTGTAGCCCTCGCCCTCCACTCCCCAGTCGAGCGTGAACGGTTTGCCCGGTTCGACGGTGCCGTCGCGGCGGGGCCCAGGCTGCCGCAGGTTGATCGTCGGCGCGTCGATGATGAGAAGCACCGGCGCGCTCGCGGCGCTGTACGCCTTGTCCGCGTCGAAGCCCCTCACGCGCCACCAGACGTTCCCGCCTGAAAGTTTAGCGATCTTGCCCTTTATCTTCTTCCAGTCCGCCGGCGCCGGCCGCCAGAGCGTCCGCATCCTGTTTCTCGACATTATCGAGATAGTGTTCTTGCGGTCGTAGATGTTGATATCCGGCGACGTAGAGAAATCGATGTAAAACACTGAGAAGACCGGGTTCGAGCAGCCCCATATGAACTGCGGCCTCGAGTTGGGCCATACGGCCGTCGAGCCGCCCCGCTCGTGGAAAGGCGCCGCCCACACGTCGAAGAACGTGCCCGTCTCGAACCCGTACTCGCCAAACGTCTGGCTGTACCCGATGGGCACCGCCTTGTTGGCGGCCAAAGAGGCCGCCAACCTCCAGTAGAGCGTCCCGTCCATCGAGCCCGCCATTCTCTTTATCGTCTTCCACTGGGCGGCGCTGGGCGTAAACGACAGGCTGCCCTTCCGCGCGGCTATCGTGGCCGTCTGCGCCGTCCTCCCCAGAGCGTCCTTGAAGGGCTTCGTCGGGAACGAGGGCACGTTCGAGAACTGGACCTTGAAAGTGTTGTATACGTTCGCGTGCCACGCAAAGGTCGCCGGCGTGCTGACGTCCAGGCTCTCTTGGTCCTGCGGCGCGTCGAGGACAACGTATGCCTCGGTGTCGGCCTCGGTCGTCGCGCTGGCGACGTTGGAAAGGTCCGACACGTTGTCGTATTCGTCGGCGCTCTTGAGCGCGAAATAATACGTCGTGCCGGGATCGAGGCCCGAAACCTGCATGCCCTGGCCGACGCCGGCCGCGGCCGGGATCGGGATCGTGTCAGTAGGCGTCTCGCCGGCGAAAGCGATCTGGAGGTCGTTCGGGTCCGTCGTGTACTTGACGTGGTAAGTGGTGGCCCTCCCGGACGGCCCGACGTCCGAAGGCGCGGTCCACGTCAGGTCCACCGCGTGCATGTCGCCCGCGTTGCGCATCATCTCGATCTCGCCTATCTCCGCTCGGTAGAAGCCCGTTGCGCCGTCGACCGGCGTCTCTTCTATCTCCACAATCATCTTCGAGGCCTTGCGCGCCGCGAACTGCCACGGGTTCGCGCCCGGGTTGGCCGCGTAGTCGTATTCGCTGACCACGGTGTTCCAATTGGTCCCGTCGCCCAGCTTCACGCGGAACTTCGCCGGAAAGAGATCCGGCCTGTCCGACGTGTAGAGCGTTACCTTCGAGTATACCGTGTTCTGGTCGAGATCCAGGACAAGCGTTGCCGCTGCGGGCGTCGACGAAGTCTCGGTCGCCCAGTATGTCGTCGTGTTCCCGTCTATGGCGTTCTCTGCCGGATTGGCGGCGTCCTCGTTCGCGACCGAATCGACCGAGAGCCCCGCTGCCGCGAGCGCCCCCGGCGCGCCCGCCGACGCCGCCAGGTCCGTTACGGCCGCCGGCGCCGCGGAGTCCACGACGTTTATGTTGTATGCGACGGTCTGGCTCCAGTACCCCGCCTCGTCCTTTGCGCGCACGTGGACCCTGTGCGGGTTGTCGGCGATGCGCCACGTCCTCGTGTCAAGCCAGAACGAGCCTGTCTCTTCTGTATCGTTGAAGATCGGGGCCCCCTCCGCCGGTATCATCTGGTTGGCGTTGCCGTAGCCCGGGTCCGCTCCCATGAAGTATTCCATCGCCACGATGTCGCTGCCTCCCGTGGTGCGGTCGCTTGCCGACACGAGTATCGTCACGTTGATCGTCTCGTCCTGCTTGACCCACGTCGGTATCTTCGAGATGCCCGTGACGGCCGGCGGCGCGGTGTCGGCCGCCAGCGTCGTGCCGTGCCCGACCGGGCCGAAGGCGGTCTCGATGTTGTCCTGGTTTCGTGCCTTGACCACGAAGCTGTAAGCCGTCGCGGGAGACAGGCCTTGGATGCGCGTCATGCTCCACTCGTCGCGCGACATGAAGAACGGAGTTGCCCTGGCGATACCGCCCGGGCCGATGTATTTCGACGTCGTCTGGTTATACACGGCATAGCCCGTGTTGTCGGGGTTCCCGTCGGCGGGGCTTATCGTGATGTAGAGTTTCGTCGGCGACGGGTCGGACAAGGTCGGCGCGGCGGGCGTGTTGGCCAGGGTGAAAACGTACGCGTCCGTCGACCACCCGGTGGTGTTGTGATTGGGGGAGGAATCCATCGCTCGCACGTGGTAACCGTATTGGGTATTGGGCGCGAGTCCCGTGTCGCTGTAGGCCGGCGACAGCTGCCACGCGCTCGTCGTGCCTCCGGCGTTGCCCGTGATCTCTTCAAACTGGTACACTACCGGCGGCGTTATGGTGTCCGTCGCCGTGGTGGCCGTCATCGATATCGAGGTGGAGCTCGCGGCCGACGGCGCCGCGGCCCACGTCATCGGGTTCGGCTGCGGCGCCACGACGTCCCCTGGCGAGAGGATCGCCGAGTATGCGTATGAATACTCCCCGATGTCGCCCTGCACCATCGGCGAAACGATGAGAACCGCTTCCTGGTACAACATCCGGAATCCCTCGATTACCCCCGCGACCCCGGCCGTAAGCTCCTGGTCGTCGAACGTGGCACCGTTCTTTCCCACCAAAATCGCGACCCACGATCCGCTCGGCGTTACTTGCGTGAAGGTCGTCTCGAGGTTGATGCCCGACGAGCCTGATTCCGGGTACATCGCGACGTAGTTCGAGCCCAGCCCCTGCGGCATGCGCGACGAAGAAGTCCGCAGCCCGGTGGGGTATGTGTAGACCGTGGCGGTGTACCAGAGATCGCCGTAATCCGCCGGAAACTGCGCGGCTTCCGGGTAATCGCCCTCGTAGTTGGCGACGAGAAACTCCTTGAACGCCTCGTCAAATCCCCCGGCGACGTAAGCGGACAGCACCGACCTCGTCGCGTCTATCGCGCCGGTCGGCCCGTCGCATGCCTCCCAGATCTCCCGTATGCTGTCCCCCGCGGGATCATAGTGCGCCTGGATGAAGAGCGGCCACACTCCCGCGGCGTACCAATGCCAGCTGAGGTCGCCGTAGTTGTAGTCGAGCGCCACTTCCGGGTACACGAAGAACCACTTGATCCACAGCGTGTACGCGTCCACCGAATCCCACGCCGGCCCGATCTGTTCCATGATCCACATGGCCGTCGCTTCCATCCACCACGGATCCTCGCCGGCGTCATACCCGAACTGGACCGCGTGAAAGAACTCGTGCGAAGCGGCTACTCGCATCAGGTTCGTCGGCGACACGACCTTGCCGGTCGAAAGCGTGCGCGTCGGAAAGTCGTTCGTCAGGTTGATGAAACTCCCTGTGTGGTCGTCGAACGTAAGCCCGTACGTTACCCCGAGCCATCCTTCCGAGCCGGGGTTCGTGAAGTACACGTTGTAGTAATGTTCCGTCGTGTCCGGCGGCAGCCTGTAGCCGTGCGACGCGAACCACGTCCATGTCGTCTCGAAAAACTGCCCCGCGTTCTCCACCATGTCCGGAGCGCCGTTGCTGTTTGAATCCGTCTTGTCCGCCGGCGAGTTTGGCCCGCTGTTCATCCAGTGGATGAGGAAGTTCGTCGTCGCGTACGTGCGGTCGTACTTCGGCGACCAGGACGCGTCCGGCCCCGGTTCCTTGACGTACGACGCGGGCGCCTGGATTACCTGCACGGAAAGCGCCCTCAGCGTCCCCTTGCGCACGTAATCCTTTTGCTGCCCGGCGTTGGGCTGCATGTATCGCGGGACGACGCTCTTGGCCGCGTCCGGCAGGCTGTTCCATCGCTTGCGCATCTGCACCAGCTGCGGCGTCAGGCAAAGGTTCGGCCCCATCGACACGCCGGTCTTGTACCGGTCCGGCAGTTTCGCCGGCTCGAAAAGCGCGTACGCCTCGTATGTCGCCGCGTCGTCCGCCGATATCAGCCCCGCGAGTTCGTCCCTCGATATCGCGACCGCGGGAGTATTGGGGACTCCTTCCAACAGTTGCGCGCGTCGCTCGTCGCCCCCGGCGGCCAATAGAGAAGACGCCAGCAACAGGGTAAGCAGCATCGCCGCCGCAAGTCTCTTCATCTCTCTAATCCTCGGTGAGCTTTCTTGCTCTGCGCGCGTTCGCCGTTGCGACCGCCAAGCCCTGTGGACCGACCCCGGCCGGTCAGCCCTCGCCGGCCGTATCCTCTCCCGAGACGGCAGTGCGCGAAAATACGCCCGTCCCCCCGGCGCACTCCATCCCCCGGAGGCGTTTTCGCCCGCGTCGTTAGCTATTATTTATACCCTGTAGACTGGACAAAATTCAAGCCTAATTGGTGGCACCGCGCCCCTCAGCCCGTAAAATGGGGGCGTTTTCCGTCAGATTGGCCATAACTCGAAGGAGGAGCGATGAAATTCTCGATTTTTACCGTAATGCTGCCCGATTGGGACCTCGCCACCGCCGTGGCAAAGTTGAAGCAGTACGGTTACGACGGCGTCGAATGGCGTGTGACGAATACCCGCAAAGAGGTGAAAAACGACCCCCCGAGTTATTGGG
>Ga0315277_10005650_pt1 | contig 16452 bp, 11 predicted proteins | sample YL17G05_15_MG_FD_203695 | JGI IMG/M metagenome (GOLD analysis project Ga0315277, IMG submission 203695) | Sediment microbial communities from Yellowstone Lake, YNP, Wyoming, USA - YL17G05_15 | ecosystem: Environmental > Aquatic > Freshwater > Lake > Sediment | place: USA: Wyoming | collected... | reverse complement strand
AACACCGCTATTCCACTGGCTGGGACCTGGCGAGAAAAAGAAACTTTACAGTTGGCATAACCTTAGACGTCACCAGTAAACCATATCAGTTAGTCTGCATCGAAAGATTCCAGAGAGACTGGAAAGACACCCTTGAGGCAATCAGGAGAAGAAAAAAAGAATATGGCGGTGAAGTTCTGCTCGATTCAACCGGCTTGGGGGATGTGATCTTAGAGGAACTCAGAGACATAAATGCCAAAGGTTTCAACTTTGGCGAAAAAGGAGGAAAGATAAAATCCGAGCTAATCGCCAACCTGCAAAAAGAACACGCCCTTGGAAATATAGCCTACCCTTACATCGAGCTTCCAGAGGAGGACGGCTCTTTGTGGTCTCTGCAGGATGAGCTAAGAAACTTCACCTGGGATACCAAAGAAAACTGCGATGCAGTGATGGCATTGGCATTAGCTTTGTGGAATGTCAGAACTACGGAACAGTTGGATTTGCCCTTTAATCCAAGAGTTGAGAAAATCCGAATCTAATTGTAGGGGCGGACCTGCGTGTCCGCTCTGCACCTGATTGGTAGGGGCTAGGTCTCCTCGCCCAGTAATTACAGGGGCGGTTCTCAATACTGCTCTCCTAATACAGAACTCATCCCCTGACCCCTTCTCCCCGCCTTTGGCGGGATCTTGGACTTAACAAGAGAAGGGGAACAAAAGTCCCTCTCTTCTTAAGAGAGGGATTCAGGGTGAGTTTCTTTTCTTAGCTACCAGGAGTCGCCCACAGGAGGGGACAAGCTTCTCCCCTGCGTTTCTTGTAGGGGCGGGGGTTCCCCGCCCTTATTCTTTTGTCATTGTGACTCAGCCGAAGACGAGAGGAAGCCCATCTGGGCTTCCTCGGTCAAATGACCTCCTCGAAATAACCTTTTTTGTTCCACCTGAATCTTCAGATATTTAAACTCCCATCGTCTTTCCTGTTTTAATTAAGATTAACACGCTCCCTTTCATCTCTTTTTATTTTTCTTGACTCAAATTATATTTATCTTTATATACCTTCTAACATTATTTGAGCAGTCGTTCAGATTAAAACAGAAACTTCAGCAAACCTTTTCCCGCCCTTGGCGGGATCCCGCTAAAAGCGGGGAAACCAACAGGAGGGTTTTATGCGTTACCGTGTCTGGTTTTCGGTGGTGGCAGTGGCGTTGTTAATCTGCGTTTATTCCTACGCAGACATTCCAAAGATGATCAACTTCCAGGGAAGGTTGACTGATGCCTCAGGCAAGTTCGTCACGGACGGCAACTATTCTCTCACCTTCAGGATTTACGCTGATTCAACTGGCGGAAGCTCAAAATGGTCTGAAGTTCAATCGCTAGCAGTATCCAAGGGGCTTTTTAATGCTATCTTAGGTTCACAAACACCTATTCCGGATTCCATCTTCAACTACACCAATACTTGGCTTGGTATTCAGGTCGGCGCAGACCCGGAGATGACGCCCAGACAGAGATTATCCAGCACGGGTTATGCTTATCGTGGCGCAAAAGCAGACACTGCCTCTTATACCGGCAATTCAGATAAGCTGGATGGCCTGCATGCTTCGGATTTTGCCGGTGTGGGAACAGACTATGGTCGTTCGGGTGTGGCAACCGACTTGTATGAAGGTGTGACCGCCTTGACCAACAAGTATGTGAATGTGGTTGGACCCGACAGCGTTTATTCTACTATAGGCACAGCTTTCTCAGGAAAAGTCTCAGGAATTAGCGTCTCCAATCTGGTTGGTCTGCATGGTTATGCTGATAATACTTCCACAGGCGAAGCTTATGGCGGAGATTTTGAGACCTCTTCTTCCGGGCCAGGAACTCATACCGGGGTCAGAGGAAGAGGTTATGGTTCGTCTTCTGCCTATACCTATGGTTCCTCTGGTTATGCTGATAACACGTCCACAGGCTATGCTTACGGTGGATATTTTTCTGCGACTGCTTCCGGGACAGGAGTCCATACTGGGGTTAGAGGAAGAGGTTATGGTTCATCTTCCTCAGAAACTTATGGCGCCTCTGGGTATGCTTCCAATAGTTCCACCGGTTATGCTTATGGAGGATTTTTTGAAACCTCTACTTCCGGGACTGGAATCCATTATGGGCTTAGAGCAGAAGGTTATGGCACCTCTGGTAGTGCTGCTTATGGAACCTTTGGTTATGCAGAAAATACCTCCAGCGGTAATGCTTATGGGGGCTGGTTTGAAACTTCTTCTTCTGGAACCGGATATCATTATGGAGTGAGAATATTAAGTGATGCTTCCTCATCCAGTGCTGCTTACGGTCTGTATAGTCAGACCGAGAATACTGGTACCGGTTCGGCTTACGGTGGCTATTTCAATGTATCATCCACTGGCACAGGAGCACGCTATGGGGTCAGGTCAGTAACCAATGGCAACACCGCAAGTGGCACTTATAGTCTTTATGGAACTGCTACAAATAGTTCGACAGGAACTACCTACGGTACCTACACTTCTGCCTCGAATAGCTCTACTGGAACTGCTTACGGAGTCTATAGTGTTGCTCAGAATACATCCACAGGTGATGCCTATGGAGGCTATTTTTATGCCCCTGCTGGAACTGGAAATGAATATGGCATCTTTGCCAGAGGAACGATAGCTGGGTATTTCGCTGGGGCTGTCGCTGTCTTGGGGGATTTCCAAGTTACGGGGAGCAAATATGCGGCAGTAAGAGTAGAGAATGGAGAATACCGTCTGCTTTCCTGTCAGGAATCACCTGAGTTCTGGTTTGAGGATTTTGGAGAAGGACAACTGGTAAACGGCAGAACTCATATTGAACTTGACCCTCTGTTTTTACAGACCGTTACCATAAACAGCCAGCATCCGATGAAAGTTTTCATCCAGTTGAATGATGAAAACTGTAAAGGAACCGCAGTAAAAAGGGGGACTACCGGGTTTGATGTGATCGAGCTTCAGAATGGGACAAGTAATGCGTCTTTCTCCTATCGGATAGTTGCCAAGCGGAAGTGGTATGAAGATAGAAGGTTAGCTAAGCTGGAAGGACCAACTCCAGAGGAGATGGTTGCGCAGAGCGCAAAAATCAATGCAGATATAGAAAAGAATAGAGTGAAGATGGAGCAGGAGAACCAAGCAGTGGCAGATCAGAAGTAAACTCGTAGAGACGCATCGCATGCGTCTTCGCATTGTGATTTCGTAGGGGCGGGGTTTCCCCGCCCTTATTCTTTTGTCATTGCGAACCGAAGGTGAAGCAATCCGTACCCTCGATGCAGATTGCTTCGTCGGTCAAATGACCTCCTCGCAACGACACTACAAAGATACTGTAGGGCGACCAGGCAGGTCGCCCCTACTGACATAAAATCTTTACCTAAATCTCCACCCCTCTTTTGTTTTTACGTAATTCCCTTCTCTCAAAATCTCCATCCCTCTGGCGATAACGTAATCGGTTCCCCCATGTAAAACTCCGTTTATCCCAATAACATCTTCAGCTTTCTGAGCAGTGTAGATAACCATCCCTTTTTGTGGATTTTGTAGATTGGTCCAGGCAGTGATGAATCTCAAGTCCGTCCCGTAATAGACTGAATCCGTCACGATTTTATCCGGCTCAATTCTTAAAGGGAATTCATTCAGATGTTGTGCTAACCAGAGATTACCTCTGACAGTGCCGTAGATAATCAGCGAATTTTTTGAAAGGTCTCGTGTCAAAGCTTCAGCATCTGTCAACACTAAGCATCCCTGGAAAAACTTTTCATAGATTTTCATCACGTATTTGTGGATTTCATCCTGCACCGCTTTATCGCTTTCCTGAGTAGGCAGAATCAGGACGATAGATTCCTTATCCGAGACCACCGCATTAATCGGTCCAACAAAATCAAACGAGTAAAGCCCCTTATCCGCACCCTTTTTTGTTATCTCCTCAAAGACCTTAAGTAACTCCTGAAAAAAATCTGCAAAGGCTGGATATTTATCTCTCCGGATTTCATATTCCTCAAGTTTTTTGCACAGAGGCTCAATATAAATAAATCCCCAGCTCTTCTGGCCACGCAACTTATCTTCTCCTGCCTGCTCTCCAAAATGGAGAAAGGTCAAACGCGTGGTGACTGCCCTGACGATATGCTCGTTCACGCAGGTTTCCCAGTTTGAGTAACCCTCTTTTCCCATCTTCTCCCTGATGGGCATAAAAAGGGATGAATATTCAGAGATCTTTATCCTGTTTTTCAAGGATTCTGATAGCGGGTTGACGAAAGAATGTCCGAACTCATGCCAGGCAAGCTGCCGGAAACCTTCCTGAGTGCCGAAGCTCGGAATGCCATTTTCCACCCCGGTTGGACCACAGATGTTATAAATCTCATAACTTTTACCTGACCATTTATTGAAAATCAGATACTGGAGAGATTTTATAAAATTGAAAATCGGGTTAGAGCCCCCTTCCCGATCAATCCTGGGCCCAAACCCTCCTGGATGAAACAAAGGAACAAGGATAATTGTATAGTTTTTCTGTTTCATACCATAATAATTTTCCAGGGTGCGGATGAAATCTACCCCTTGCATTTTACTGTAAGTATCTGAAACAAGTTTTGAGTAAGTCCCCTTATGAGCCTCAAAAAAAGAACTGAAATTACTTTTCACTGCAAAATCTCTTAACTCCTGTATGAACTTTTCAAGCTTTTCCTCACCCCTTGCCCTCCTTTTTAGGTAGCGGGTAAAAGGCACCTGTAATGCCAGTTCCGGTGGGTCAGAAAGATGAAGCATAGCCTGGGGCGGTGCATCGAAGCTGAAACCGGAAATGCTCATCTGCTCAAACAGTTTCACCGCAGGATGATTTTTATATGCAGAAAAATATTCTGAGACATCGGTTTTATAAGGAAAGTCGTAGCGGGTGATAAGACCGGTTCGCTCACCGTAACCACTCAAAAACTGCACAACTGCCAGAAGCTCAATCCGTGGGTCTACAGTGATATTAAGAGAATGAGCAGATTCGATCTGCTTTTTCTCCCCACAAGAGGTCGTGAGTACAAGCAAAAACAGAGCTACCCACGGGAGTTGCAGATATTTAATTTTTTTCATCACGAATTTTTATCCAAAGATATATTCTTTTGTAGGGGCGAGGTTCCCTTGCCCTGTATCTATAGGGGCGTATTACATACGCCCCTTTTATTTTTGTATTTCGTAGCGCGATCTGGCTGAATTTAGCTGGAACGGAAATAAACCCACGTTGAGGTCAACGTGGGTTTACCGCCAATAAAAGTCCTGTAGGGGCACGTTGTCCCGCCTTGGCGGGATGCCCCTACCAGTTCGATTGGTACGTCAGACATTCCTGTCTGACTCAAATCTTTTTTACTCCAGAACAAAGATATTCTTCTTCCGGCACATCTCCTTAAGTATCTTGGGCCAAACCGTGACTGATACCTCTCCTAAATGCGCTGTTCTCAAAAGATACATATAGGTGCGGGATTGGCCAATGCCACCACCGATGCTCAAGGGAATCTGGTCGCTTAGGATCGCCTGATGATAAGGCAATTTCAGGAAATCAAGCTGTCCGGTCATCTCCAACTGTTTTTTGAGAGTCTCCTTTGTCACCCGGATACCCATGGAGGTTAGCTCATGCCTGCGTTTGGTAACCGGGTTCCAGACCAGGATATCGCCATTTAAGCCGTGCATCGGCTTGCCATTCTCGGATTTTGTCTCGGTGACCCAGTCATCATAATCTGCCGCTCTCATCTCATGCGGGTAACCGTCCTTTAAAGTCCATCCCACGCCGATGATGAATACGGCCGGATATTTCTGCAGAACCGCAGTCTCCCGTGCCTTGCGCGGCAGATCCGGATACATCTCCAGGATCTCCTCCGCATGCAGAAAGGTAAGCTCCTCCGGAAAATCCGGATACTGGCTGGATTTCAGCTTCGGGAAAAGCTCCTGCGCCTGCTTGCCTGCTCCCCGGATAACTTTCCAGATCTTGCGAATCGTATCCTTAAGGTAATTCAGATTGCGCTGGTCAGCAGTCATCACTTTTTCCCAGTCCCACTGGTCGACATAGGCACTGTGGTCATGGTCTAAAAAATAATCCTTGCGAACTGCCTTCATATCAGTGCAGATCCCCTCACCCACTTTGCAGTCGAACTGTCTCAGGGCTGGCCGTTTCCATTTGGTAGCCGCCTGCACGACCTGGGCGTCGATCGGATGCTTGTCATAATCGTTGGAGATATGGAACTGTATCGGAGTGCGGGACCCGTCCCGGTCCAGCATATCGTTCACCCCGCTTTCCACGTCCACGATCAGGGGAACCTGCACCATCTGCAGGTTCAGCTCCTGGCACAGGTTCTTCTCGATATACTCCTTGATGGTAAATAAAGCCTTCATCCTCCCCATCGGCGGAAGGAGTGCCCGGTAATCGCTGGGCAGAATCTTCTCCAGCTCCTCATAGCTGCCAATACCTGGACCTGCCAGGTCAGCCTTCTTGTCCGCTAAAGCCATTAAGTTTTACCTCCTTTTTAGATTAATTGCCAGGGACTTTTCATCAGTCCGAAATTTACTTAAGCCCCATATTATGCTTTTAGCTCCAGAAAATCAAGGGAAAAAGTCTACCTCTTCCTGCAGATTTAGCTCAAGCCCGTTTGCAGAGAATGTTTCCAATTGCCTTATTTTTATGCTTTCCTGCAATAGAATGACCTGATACAAAGATAGATATAACCTATCTCCGATTCTCTTTTTTTTTGGGGCTTTTTCCCCTTGACAAATAGAGACCCAAAGTTTATATAAAATCAAGAGAGAACTTTTATCCAGGGAAGAACTATCAGGGTAGTCGTTCTTTGCCATCGTCTCGAAATTTCAGCTTTAATCTCAAACCAGGGATGTGTTATGGAAAAAGTCAGTTCCGGCTTTCCCTGAAGTAGAATTTGAGGGAGGGTCTTATCTCTAAGCATAAGACTATAAACAAAAACAGATTTCAAGGAGGATTTTATGAAAAAAGTATTGATTCTCACCTTTATTATCCTAGCTTTGATTATCTCTTGTAAACAAACGCCCAAGCAGGAACAGGCTCAGACTCCGCCTGCTGTTTCAGCAGAAGAGCCAAAGGAAGACACAACTGAGACGGCCGAGATATCCGGTGCGGAGAAGTCAGATAAAGGGATTGGCCCGATTAAGGAGCTGAAGCTGGCAGCCATAGACCAGAATATGGTCAAGACCGGGGACCAGCTTTTCCAAGATAAATGCGCACTTTGTCACACGCTGGACCAGAAAAAGGTCGGTCCGCCTCTCCGGGAAGAAATGGAAGAGCACTCGCCGGAATTCATAATGAACCTGCTTTTGAACACTGTGGAGATGCAGCAGAAAAATGAACATATGAAAGCAGAGGTCAAAGAATTTGTGACCGTAATGCCTGACCCGGAATTAACCCAGGACCAGGCACGGGCTATTCTGGAATACCTCAGGTCTGCAGTAGAAACCGAGCCAAAAAAGTAGATTGATCAAAGAGGAGCCATAGAGCAGACTTTGTCAAGTAACTGAAGAATAAATCTGACCCTTCGGCAGCTTTTCAAGGACAAGGTCTGCTCTCCTTTATCTTTATTTGACTTAATAAAAAGGGAAGAGATCTCTGAAAAAATGGAAGAGTATGGTCGGGCAAGGTGCCCGACCCAACCGACCGATCCGCTTCTCGGACGAGGAATTAAGGACTAACATTAGCGTAGGCGGGGCTCCCAGCCCCGCAAAAACAGTTTTTCAGAGGTCTTAAGAAGCTCTTATGGAATTTCCGATATTTCAGGTTCCTTATCTGGGCAATGGGATGACTATAGCCCTGAATGCGGTGCTGCATCTTATCATCGTCCAGGGTATCACCATCGGCGTGATAAGTATGATTGCCCTGGCAGAATATATCGGATTCAAAAAATCATCCGAGCATTGGGAGAATTTCGCAAAAAGACTTCTCAATCCCACGCTAATTATCGTCACCGGACTCGGATCAGTAACTGGAGTAGGTATCTGGTTTATCACCAGTGCTCTTTCTCCCAAGGGGATAGGCTTAATGCTCAGGATTTTCTTCTGGCCCTGGTTTGTGGAGTGGCTGGTGTTTGCAGTCGAGGTTATAGTCATTCTGCTCTATTATTTCACCTGGGAGAAATGGAGTGGACTGAAAAAGAAGCAGCATATCTACCTGGGGTTCGGTTATTCACTTCTAGCTATAATCTCCGCAGTACTCATTACCGGAATTTTAGGATTTATGTTAACCTCGGATGGCTGGCCCTGGAACAGAAGCTTCTGGTCTGCCTTTTTTAATCCTTCTTTCACACCCCAGTTGTTTTTGAGATTGGGAATTGCTTTCGGACTCGGTTCTGTTTTTACTTCAGCCTATCTTCTCTTCACCAGACAGGACCCGATGTTCCGAAAAGAAGCTCTAAGACTCTTCGGGAAGGTCGCTTTAGTCTTTCTTCTTATCGGGCTTTTGTCTACCTGGTGGTATTTCTCTGTTGTACCGTCCAGATTTAAAACTCATGCGGTCTTTTCGGTTCTGACCTCTCATTTTTCCCAGCACCCTGAGTTTTTCTGGTTCTTGAATATCTTTGGAGTACTCATCCTGGCTTTATTTTCCTTTACTGCTCTGACTCGATCCGTCTCTATATCCAGACTCCTGGTAATCCCTGCCATCTTATTCTACTGCTGCTTCATAACCGAGTATGAGCGTGTGCGTGAGTTCATCCGCGGACCTTTTCTTTTGCCCGGATATCTGTATTCCAACCAGGTGCAGTTGGATGAAAGTCTTTTCTGGAAAGAGAACGGGGCTTTAAAAAATTCATACTGGTATAGCCAGGCAGGGAACTCTGCAGATACCACAGCTCAAGGTGTCTATCTTTTTGCCCAGAACTGCTCTTCCTGTCATACCATTGGCGGACTGAATGACATCAAAGACCGGCTCAGGGGCAGGACAGAAGACGGTATCTATGTTATCCTGGGAAACACCCACCAGATGGTGCCTTTTATGCCGCCGTTCTCAGGCACTGAAGCTGAGCGCCGGGTTTTGAGCACTTTTTTATACCGGCTAACCAGCGGGGAGATCAAACTTAAGGCTCCCTCCCGTTTTATGTTCCAGAAGGGAAAATCATGAATAAGCTAATTGACCTTTTGCTCCAAAAGCCTCTTCCGGATCCTCTTTTGCACGATCTCCTCTTTGTCGCCTTTGTATTGCATATGCTTTTTGTGCTTTTCACCCTGGGCACTGCTATGCTGGCATTCTATCTTTTCCTGGAGACCTGGCGCAGCGGAAAGCTTCAGGAATCAAGATGGGATAAAGAGGTCTTGAGAACATTTACTGTTCATAAAAGCCTGGCAGTTGTGTTAGGAGTTGCTCCGCTGCTTTTAATCCAGCTTAGCCTCACTGTTCCATTTTTTACCGGGGTTACGCTCTTCGCACCATACTGGATCCTTGTCATCATCCTTTTGATAATCTCCTTTTTATCTTTTGACTCGCTGGCACATAGAATTAACATTCGCCCTTATCTTCATTTGTTTCTTGGAATAATAGCTCTGGTCGCATTGCTTGCAGTTCCTGCGATTTTTGTTCTTGTCCTGGTAACTGCTGAAAGCCCGGACCAGTGGACAAATATAGTTAAAAATGGTTATCGTCTGAATGGCGCCCTGACTTTTCACTGGCTTTTCAGATACCTGCACATCTTAGGCGCGGCTCTTGTGGCTGGCGGAACATTTCATTACTTCTTTACCACTAAAGGTGACCCGGAGAAGAAAACCAAGATGCTCCACTGGATTGTCGCTGGAATTCTGGAACAGTTCGTGCTGGGCGTTCTGGTATTCGCCACTCTGCCTAAGAAACCGGATTATGACATAGTAATAGTCATGATTGTTGGTATCGCATCTGCTGCTTTTTTATTGTGGAGCGTCTTCAAAGCTATAAGCAAAAACATCAGTCTGAAAGCCAAACTTATTTATCCCCTGGTCGTGTTAATAGTTGTGCCTATGCTTTTGACCCGTCAACTGATTCAGGATAAGTCTCTTTTACCACTGAAGAAAGAGCTGGAAAGTAATGCAGCAGTTTATGAAAAAAGCCTTAAAAGTTACTCTCAGCCTGCTCTGGACAATTACAAAAACGACCTGAATACTGTGTATGACAATGGAAAAACCATCTTCGAGAAAAGCTGTTCCTTTTGCCATGGACCACATGCCGATGGCAAAGGCGTTGAAGCGTCGAATTTGACTGTTCCACCTGAAGCCATCGCCTCTGTGAGAGCCACGAGAGGATACCTATACAAGATTTTAATCGAAGGGGTGCCTGGAACTGCGATGCCTTATTTTGGCTTTTATGAAAAAGGAAAAATAAATCGCCTCATTGACTTTTTAGACAGCAGACTTGACATCCTGGGTAAACTCCCCCCTATCCCGGCTGCCATTTCTCCAGCAGACCAGGAAAAAGCAAATCAAATCTTCTCAGAAAATTGTGCTACCTGCCACGGAAAAGACGGCAGAGGAACTCCTGAAGCCAAAAAGTTCGAGCCACCAACTCCGGATTTCACAGTTTATAATCTTTTGCCGGAAAGAGCATTTGAAATAATCTCTAACGGTTATCCAGGTACTATGATGGTATCCTTTTCAAATTTGCCAGAGGGAGTCAGATGGGGACTGGTGAAGATAGTGAATGATATGAAGAGATAGCTCGGTGGCCATTTTTCTGATGCAGTCGCTATTCCCGAAGTATCAAATAAATAAAGGTAAAACTAAAGTTTTACACTCCAGGGTTTTCTCCAAACTTCAAACTAACAAACTCTAAACTGTATTTCACACGGAGGGCGCAGGATTCGAACCCGCAAGTCCTTGCGGACGGTGGATTTCAAGTCCACTGCCATACCGTTAGGCGAGCCCTCCGAATATTGGCAAAACAAATCAGAATGCGTCCCCATCTATCGGATATATAATTACACTTTCTTGAGTTGTCAATAATTTTGGTAAAAAAGTTCGCGGCAAACCCGGATTCCGAGAACCTGGTTTTCGTAGTGCGACCCTTTTAGGGTCGCCAGGCGAGACTAATCTGTAGACCCGGGTTACCTTCAACACGGGCAACAATCAGCGAAAAGCTTATATTAAGAATCTTCCCGCTTTGTAGATCAGCCCGCCGTCTGCATATATCTCGCCGCCGTTCTTCATATCGCAGAGCATATCCCAGTGTATGGCTGACAGGTTTTTCCCTAAAGTCTCGGCAAAAGACCTTCCGATGGCAAGATGCACTGTTCCCCCGATTTTTTCGTCAAATAACATGTTCCGGGTGAATCTCTGGATGGTGTGGTTGGTCCCGACTGCGATTTCTCCGACGTGCCTTGCCCCGGGATCTGTTTCCAGAAGCTGCTCGAGAAGTTCTCCGCCTTTGACAGCAGTCGCTTTTGCCACCTTCCCTCTTTCAAAGCTCAAATGGATTCCCTCTATTTCCCTCCCTCCGAATATTCCCGGGAAACTAAACCTGACGTGCCCTTCCACGCTGTCCTCTACTGGTCCGGTAAATACCTCGCCGTCCGGAAAGTTTACGTGTCCGCAACAGTTGACCCACCTTCTGCCTTCCACAGACATTCTCAGATCGGTATCTCTGGAAACGATCCTCAGATCTTTTTTTGTATTGAGGATTTTGCAGATTTTTTCCTGTTCCTGCTCTATCTGCCTCCATCTGGCAATCGGGTCATCCGTATCCAGGTAGCCGGCCCCGTAAACGAAATCCTCATATTCGGAAAGAGACATACTCGCCTCTTGAGCGCTCGCTCTGGTAGGGAACAAAGTCCCGCACCATCTCAACTCGCCTTTGGCTTCCCTCTCGAATAATATATTTTTGAAACGGCTGGTGCCCTGGGCTTCCAATTTTAATTTTTCGGGAGAAACATTGGTGAGCATTCTTGTATTCGTCTCGCTCCAGAAAGAGAGGTAAGCGTCTATGGTCTCGATGAGTTTGTACATATTATCCGGCACATATTGTATCTGCTCGTTACTTCCGTTTTTCAGCAAGACCTCCCTTAGCTCATCATTGGTCATCCTCACCTGGGGAAAAGCCCCTAACTCCAGCGCCTGGCGGTAACACTCCTTTATCAGCGGAATAGATGACGTATCACCCTGAATCAACAGCTTCTCTCCCCTTTTGATATCCAGAGAATACCTCATAAGCACTTCCGCATGTTTCTTGATTCTGTAATCCACTTTAACCTCCTGACTTTTTTCCTGCAAATCCCATTATTTAACTGAATACTCCCTGATCAAGGGAGGGTTGACTTATGAACCGTAAATATAATCAGTTTTGAAATATTTCCAAGAAAAAAAAGACAACATAACGGTAGAACAGACATTCTTGTCTGTTCATCATGGTCAGAGAGCAAAGCGGGCTGACTCGTAACCACAGGAATGTCTGACTTACCAGCCTCTTTTTCAGGAGAGGGTAAGGGTAAGGTTAGCTTAAGATAAGGTAGCCGCAAGTCCTACGGTGGCTACGCCAGACGTAGTCTCCGTTACTCAGGACTTCAGCTTGCGCCTGTCGGCACTGAAACACAACGCAGACTAAAGTCTGCGGTTACCCTTGCTCAAAAACCGGTGGAACAGGCATCCTGCCTGTTCCTATGCTCAGGCGGGGACGCCTGAGCCACCATGTCCAATAAGTTGGGAAACTGCCGTCAGAGAGCGGAACCTGGAGCCTTACGGGCGGGCAGGCTCGTAGCCACAGAAGTATCCAACCTACCAGATTACGACTTGTCTCTGGGTCAATAGTTATCTTTTTTCTTTTTTTCCTTCTTCCTTCTTCCTTTTTTTCTTTTATCCGTCATCAGTCATTCGTCATTTTTTGTATTGACATCTTTGTGAATAAGAGATAAATTCCTTTCAAAATCTTATGCACATAGCGGCAGGACCAGATCATTTAACATCTCATAAACTCAAAGAGTAAATCATGCTTTCCCGGGTTCTCTCCAGCGCGGTTTTAGGGATTGAAGCCTATATAGTCGAGGTGGAAACAGACCTTTTCCCACAGCTTCCCTCCTTTGCTATGGTAGGACTACCGGATAACGCGGTCAAGGAGAGCAAGGAAAGGGTTCAGTCTGCAATAAAAAACTCAGGATATTATTTCCCTGCTAAAAAGATAACCATAAATTTAGCTCCAGCAGATATAAAAAAAGAGGGCTCAGCTTTTGACCTGCCGATTGCTATCGGGATTATAAAAGCAACCGGACAGATCCAGAGGGAGAATTTTGATGATTACATAATCCTTGGTGAACTTTCTCTGGAAGGGACCTTAAGGCCTGTTCACGGTGCCCTGCCCATGGCTTTATCTGCCCAGGGGAACGGAATCAAGGGGATGATTCTGCCTAAGGAGAATGCTAAAGAAGCAGCTATGGCAGAAAAGCTGAACGTCTATCCAGTCGAGTGTTTAAGAGAGGCGATTGAGTTTTTGGAAAATGGAGATACAATCAAGCCCTTTAAGATTGATATTCAGGAGGTTTTTGAAAGGTCTTTAGAATATCCTATAGATTTTTCTGATGTTAAAGGACAGGAACATACCAAAAGAGCACTGGAGGTTGCGGCAGCAGGAGGACATAACATAATCCTGATCGGTCCACCCGGCTCAGGAAAAACCATGCTTGCCCGCAGGATGCCGACTATACTTCCAAATCTGACCTTAGAGGAAGCCCTTGAGACCACCAAGATTCACTCAGTTGCAGGACTATTACCTCCGAATACAGCTTTGATTGCCACCAGACCATTTCGCTCACCCCATCATACCATAAGTGATGCTGGCTTAATCGGTGGAGGAAGAATTCCCCGTCCGGGAGAGGTGAGTTTAGCCCATCACGGTGTTTTATTCTTGGACGAGATGCCGGAATTTCACAAAGACGTCCTTGAGGTTTTAAGACAGCCGATGGAGGATGGAAAAGTTACCATCTCCAGAGCTTCGATGGCTTTGACCTACCCAGCCCAGGTAATGCTTGCCGGCGCAATGAACCCCTGCCCTTGCGGGTATCACGGGGATATATCGCACGAGTGCTCCTGCACTCCTATGCAGATCCAGAAATATATGAGCCGCATATCCGGACCTTTAATAGACCGGATCGACATTCATATCGAGGTTCCGGCAGTTAAGTTCAAAGACCTGTCCGGCCAGCCAACTGGGGAGCAATCCAGGGTCATAAGGGGAAGAGTGAACAAAGCCCGAAAAGTCCAGTTGCAGAGATTTAAGGATGAAAAACATATCTTCTGCAATGCCCATATGGAGTCAAAGGAGATAAGAAAATACTGTGTGATCGATGATGAATCCAAAGAGCTATTGAGAATGGCAATAACCAAATTAGGCCTTTCCGCCAGAGCCTACGACCGCATCCAGAAAGTCTCCAGAACCATAGCAGACTTAGAAGGTGCAGAAAATATATTACCTCAGCATATATCTGAGGCGATTCAGTACAGAAGTCTGGATAGGAATTTGTGGATGTGATAGAGGGATGTTCCAGAGAAGGAAGTTAACGAGTTCAACAACGACCTCGCCGAACAAAAGAAAAAATATGTCGTTTGAATGGCTTAATCAGTTAGCAAAACTATTTTCTTGGGTTTTCAAACAGATTAGAATTAATCAGAAATGGACTCAGTGGGTATTAAATAAGAAAGCTCGTTATCTTTTTGCAGAATTAAAACCCATGATTTTAGATACCAAGGATTATTTCGATAATATGCATACATTGTCTCTCTCAAGCATCTTGTATGATGTTTCGCAAACGCCAAATTCATCTGGAACTATCGAAAGTAAGTTGATACCTCAATCGCAAAAGTTCCTTGAACTTAATCGAAGGTGTTTAATCATTAACGATTGGTTCTACATATTCTTCGATTTATTAAGGAGGGATTCAAGAACAGAGAATCTTAATTCTCTAATAGTGAAAGTTAATAACCTAAATTGTTTGTTTCGTCGATTGGAAAGCGAAGTCATAAGGGATTTTAAGGTCTTAATAGACGAAATTGGAGGGGTCCCGGTAACGGTTAAGCGTAATTATCCAGTAACAAGAGATGGTTTAAATCAATTTTTTACAGATTATGAAAAGTTTCTTAAAAAGTGCCAAAGAGAATTACGGGGAGCTGTGACTGCAATGTCTTTCGAAAGGCTTGAATAGAAAAGTCCAGCCTCGTCGCATTGTGGGGATACTGATAATGAACAACACGATAGAAGGTGATTTAGAATGAGTGTTTTCACACCAGAGGAGAAAAAGCAGTTAGAATCCTTCTTGTTATTAGTTGGGAAAATCATTCAGTTAGAGCTTTTTAAAAATGGGTTACCGCCTGCAAGAATGAGTTACAAAATCTCTCAGGACTCATACGAAAAGAAGCTAGAATTACCAAGTGAGGAATTACTTCGATCTGCCTTACTAGATTTAAGAAAAGTCTATGCAAAAAAAGAGAGCACAAACTTTTGCAAAATTAGTCGGTTAAGCTTAGAAAAAGTGGAAGACCAAGCAATAATTGAAGAAACGCAAAATATACTCAATGCTTATGATTTGTGTTTGAAGCAGTCGGACTTTAAAATCATCATCAATGGAGAAGCAGTTACCCCCATGGAGGCTTTAAAACTTTGGTTTTATGGTCATTATTTCCATGAAGTAGGTAGTATTAAGGATAAACTTTTCTATCAATATGCAAATTTTACTTATGAGATAAAATTTCAGTTCTTTATTGCAGTGAGAGAACTAGCTAAGTTTGCAGTACGTCTGTCAAAAATAGTTAAGAAGGTAATAGAATTATAATATGTCAATAAAAACTCCTCGTCTTGAAGGCAATGCGGGGATACCGATGCTGAAAACGTGACACACAAAGGTTGTTATGCGGAAACCAAATATTTAGCAGTTTAACCGTAGCGTCCTCACTCCTGTGAGGACGACCATCCGTTGCCACAGGAGTGGCAACGCTACAACGAATATAGGCTTTATGCCAGACAATAAAATACGTCCGGGATGAAACCCGGACGCTACGAAAAAAAAGAAAGGAGGTGTGAGAGATGAGGACGTTCAAAGCCATCGTGCTGGTCTTCGCTCTGGTGATGGTAGTCACTGCCGGCATTAACCTGGCTACCGTTCATAAGGCAACGGTTACCGTCAATGCCGGATCAGGTTTCGTTTTTGAAGGATGCTGGGCTTATTTCCCTGCTGGTCCGTGCTACGACATTTATCAGGATGCGCTAGGTAATTACTGGATCTGCTCCAAGTGCGGACAGACAGGCAACCCGGGACCAAAGACCTGCAAGAAAATCTCGTCTGACACCCTGGCACGCGGTTACTGGTGCTCATAAGCTTGCTGCAGTTGGGCTTGTAGGGACATCCAAATGGATGTCCCTACAGTACTTATAAATCGATATGGAGGGCTATATGAATCGACTAATCTTCTTATTCTCAAGTGCAGTTGTCATATTGCTTTTTCTGGGATGCGGACCCAAGATGATGATTCCGCCTAATGTAGAT
>Ga0315277_10005649_pt1 | contig 16453 bp, 15 predicted proteins | sample YL17G05_15_MG_FD_203695 | JGI IMG/M metagenome (GOLD analysis project Ga0315277, IMG submission 203695) | Sediment microbial communities from Yellowstone Lake, YNP, Wyoming, USA - YL17G05_15 | ecosystem: Environmental > Aquatic > Freshwater > Lake > Sediment | place: USA: Wyoming | collected... | reverse complement strand
CGCCCGCCCAGATCAACGGGTACCACGAGTGCGAGCTCATCTGGGCGCCCTCCATGTTCGATGCGCCGGGCCTGGTGGCGTGGGAGCTGCAGAAGATGGGCGCGCGGATCCAGAGCCGCTACACCACCATGGAGAACCTGCAGATCCGCTCCCCCGACGATGAGGTCGAGCGCATCCGGCAGGAGGCGATGGAGGATCTCGCGCTCGCCACTGCCGGCGCCGGCACCGAGACGGAAACACCGGGCGAGACCGAGCGCACCCACAAGCAACTCGAGAAGGGCGGCCTGCCCAAAGAGCTCAGGAGCCCAGGGGAGAAGATCAAGTCAACCCTCCGCAGCATGCTCGGCGAGGGTGAACCTGTATCCGGCCAGGAATCGCCCGGAGGGGAGTCCCGTCCTTCCTCGCCCCCCGGGCGAGTCACCCTCGCCGACCTCGCGCGCGCGCTCTCCCGCATCCCCGCCGAGTCCCTCAAGGGCAACGTGTGGATCATGGGCGGCATCGTAACCGAGGGCTGGACCGACCGCGACATCGACATTATGCTCTCGGACATGCGCGACCAGCCGGTGATCGAGCGTGCTCTTGCCGACATCGGGGTTGGTCTGCACTTCACCCGCTCCGAGACGACACCTGGCGGGCCGCATCTGGACGTGAAGCGCAAAGCTGTGCGCGTCCAGGGCGTGGTGCCCGGGGGAGGCCTGAAACCCGCAGCGGTCAGGCCCTTCCACCTGGTGCCCGTCGCCAAACCTGAGAAGAAGGCCCTCACCTCGAACGAGGTCTTCTCCGTGCAACGCCTGATGCAGGTGCTGCCGCCGCAGCACGAGTGGGACGTGTCGCCCAAGCTGGACGGCATCCGCTGCCAGCTTCACAAGGACGGCACCCGCATCGCCCTGCTCACCGACGAAGGCGGTGTGATTCCGCCCGCCAAGGTCGGCCCCATCCTGCGCGAGGCGAAAGCCTCGCTGCCTGCCCGCTGCATCCTCGACGGCGAGCTGCAGCTCTTCCTCGGCGGCGCCAATACCTACCACGAGGGGATCGCCGCTTACGTCCACCGCGGGGTTTCCAAGCCGGAGGAGCTCAAGGGCCTCGTCTACGAGACCTGGGATCTACTCTGGAATGGGACCGACCTCACTGCCAAGCCCTTCGCCGAGCGCCGCAAGCTCCTCGGCTCCGACTCCCACGGGCAGATCCGGATCCTCGATCACCTGCAGGGCCCTGCCGAGCGCGTCCCTGCCATGACCCGCAAGATGATGAGCCGTGAGGGTGTGGTGATCCGCGCCCTCGACGCCGCTTACTGGGCCACCCACCTCATGCTGAAGATGAAGAAGTTCTTCGATGTGGACGTGAAGGTGGTGAAGGTCGAGCGCACCAAGGCCGGGGCCTTCGTCTACATCTGCGCTGATGCTGCCGGCGATATCGTGGGCAAGACCTACGGCCAGTCCTACCTGAAAGCCAGCGTGGGTGATGTGATCAGGGTGTCGGTGCAGACCGTCCAGCGCTACGTGAAGGACGGCAAGGAGACCTTCCACTGGTATTCGCCCACCCCGGCGCGGCCCGGCGGCAAGGCGGTCGAGGTGAGGGACAAGCGCGCCGATCCGCCTTCGGTGTTCCGGGAGATCTGGCTGCAGTCGAAGCAAGCCAAGCAAGGAGCAAAGTAACATGCCCGCCCGCCTCGCGCACAAGGAAGTCCTCACCACTGTCGGCACGGCTTTCAAGTACACGCCCGCCCAGGACCTCGCCGACTGGCCCATCAAGACCATCGTGTTGCACAACGCCGACTCGGCGGATCCGGTGGTCGATGCGGTGATCCAGGGCTCCATGGAGGGCACGGTCTGGACCACGCTCAACTCCACCTTCGCCGATGCCTTGGCGGCCGGCGGCCAGGCCGGCGTGACCATCACCGACGCCTGGCGCTACTACCGCGTCGGGGTGCAGGCGGCCGACGCCAACCCGCTGTCTACGGTGAACATCTACTTCGCCGCCCATGCGTACCGCTGAGCCACTCGAGACTCCATACACCCTGAAAGCGCTCGGCCGGGTCCGCGAGCGCATCCTGCGCGCGCGCCGCCTGTCACCGGCCACCCTGCACGCCGCCGCCCTGCAGCCCGCCTTCCAGGTGCCCCTCACCAAGCACGCCCGGGCGGAGGCCCTGCGCCGCGCGCTCCAGATCGCCGGCAAGGACAAGGAGCACCTGAACGTGGTGGACTTCGTGCCCGCCAGGTTCGTGCTGCAGCGGCACTCCTGGGGGGGCAAGGCCCACTTCGATCTGCGCATCCAGAAGCTGACCGCGCCCTCCTGGTTCGGGATCACTCTCTTCACCGACCCCCGTACCGCGCCGACCAAGGGTGAGAAGCACATGGGCACGGTGAAGGGGTATGAAGCCCTGGTGTGGCGCAAGGGCGCCAAGGTCAAAGAGCGAGTGGGAAGGCCGTCGCCACTCCACCAAGGAGCGCGCGAGACGCCGGCCCATCCATCCCCGTCCGCCCACGGCGGCCTTCCCACCGCTCGCTCCACGAAGTTCGAGAGCATGGGTGAAGTGAAGTGGATGCAGTACGAAGGCAGGATCCCGCCCGGAGGCCCTGGCAACCCGACCCGCAACGAGGTCGCCGAGATGAAGATCATGGATTCGGGGCCGGCGGTCATCCACCGCCGTGAACTCGACTTCATAGATGTTACACTTTTGGGTAAGAGCCTGCGGGGGAGATTCTATCATCGCCTGGTGGCCTACCCATCAGGTGTGAACTTCTTCTTTTGGGCGGCCAAGAACCCCCCCAAAGGTTGGAATGCTCTCATGGCGCGTGTGGCCGCCCGCAAGCTCAACCTCGCGCCGATGGTGGTGGGAAAGGGTACCTGATGGCCAAACGGATCACGCCTGGCTCGCGCATCAAGAAAGGCGAGACCATCGGCGAGTGGCGCAAACGCATGAAGATCAAGGGCGAAAAGCTCCGCCGCGACTCTCGGATCTGCGCTCTCGGCAAGAGCGAGGTGGATGGCAAGTGGTACGGGTGGAGCCACCGAGCCTACCATGGGTTCAAGACCCGGGCGGCAGCCAAGCGCTTCGCGGAGTCCGTCCAGTGAGAAAGCCAAAGAAACCCAACGCCGCTTACCTCTTCAAACCCTGGTTCGTGCGCCGCCCCGATGGCGGCTGCCAAGTGCTGTTCCCGTTGACGGAGCTTGACAACCTGGTGCACCAGGTCCTGGAGATCGGCCGTGAAGAAGGCAGGTTGGAAAGCCAGCAGGCTCCCCGCCCGCGTGCTGCTCGACGACCACCGGATCGCCCACGCGTGGTACGCGACCAGCCGGCGCACACCCATCGCTGGCTGGACGGTGACTGAGATCAGGGCGCGCCACGCGGAGATCGTGCGGGAAATGGAGCACAGAGGAATGGAGCATCACTCGCCGCTCAGGCCTTCGGATTCCAATGACGTGCGCCCAGCCAAGCACGACCTGGCCGGCACTCCCTTTCTGCGCGCCTGTCAGCGCGACTGCGCCGCGCGTGGCGAGACCTACGTCGGGCCGGAGGGCCCGCGCGACGCCAAGATCATGATCGTGGGTGAGTCGCCCGGGGAGGAAGAGGTGAAGGCGAAGCGCCCTTTCGTGGGCACCGCCGGCCACCGCCTGATGCGCCTGCTCGCCTCCGCCGGCCTGAAACGGGAGCAGGTCTACCTGACCAATGCCGTCAAGTGCGGGAACCACCGCGTGGCGCCGGAGGCGCTGCTGCCGCGCTGCCGCGGCTTGCTGCTCGCCGAGATCCGCGCGCTGAAACCCCAGGCCATCGTCGCCCTGGGCGCTCTCGCGCGCAAGGCGCTCGGCTCATCGCCGCACGTGATCTACGCGCCGCATCCGGTGGCCCGGGTGAAGAGCACGCCGAACCTAATCCTGCAGGCGCTCAGGAAGGCGGCCGCCTATGGGTCCCGAGGGCCAGGATAGCCTTGCCAACCAGGATACCCATGCGACTCCTCGTCTTCGGTTCCGGAGTCCACTATCGCCTGCTCCAGGGCCTCCTGTCGCGCATCCTGCCGCAAACATGTCGCCCGATACCATCCAAGCAAAGCGCCCCGGTGCAAGAATCCGTGGACCATGAGGACCAACACCAGAGCGATCAGGAGCCAGTCGGTCCAATGAAGTCGCCCAGCCATGTTTCGCCTCCCTACGCCAGAACCATCGGCCTCCATAGCACAATCCACGCCGCCTGTCAATAGGCCCGCCCATGAGCATCGCCCTCTACCTACCACGCAAGGCCAGGGAGCTCGCCCAGCCCCTCGAGCTGGTGGGGCGCGGCCTGTCCTGGTCCTACCGGCGCTTCCAGCTCTTCGTCGGCCAGCGCAAGTTCCCGCGCGACCCGAAGCGCGCCCGTGCCTACCAGTTCACCGAGGAGCCTATCTTCTACGAGCCGGCCCATGTCTGGTGGGCCGCGCATGGGCCGGGAGCTCCACGCTTCACCGACCACTCGAAGCGAGCCGCCGACCTCAGATTTCAACGCATGCACCTGCCCGAGGGCATCGCCTGGGCGAAGCACAACTGGTTCACCGGGATGTACGCCAACCTGGTAGCCGACCCGCTCAACCTACTCTTCCCCGCAGAAGCGGCGGCCAAGGGCCTCCAGGGCCTGCGCTACCTCTCCAGCCTGGCGCCGCTCGCCCGCCGCCTGAGCGCCCTGAACGACGCCACCGAGGTCGAGAGGTTCCTCGCCAAGCATGCCCGCCTGCCGAAGGCCATCGCCGCCGACCCGGCCGCCAAGGCCGCCTTCTACCGCGCCCTCGCCGAAGGCAACCGGCCCGAGGAACTCCGCGACATGCTGGCCGCCGTGGGGACCCGCCTCACTACGCCCGAGAAGGCACTGGCCCGCGGCCGGGCCGAGGCCGTCGGAGCCGCCAGGACCCGCGCCGCACGCCGCGCCCGCATCGCCCGCCGCGCCGAGGCCAGAGCGGCCCACGCCGAGCGAGTCGAGACCCGAGTTGCCAGGGAGACCCGCCGCATCGCCCCAGAAGCCTTCCCTGAAGCGAAACCCAAGCCAACACCCGAAGCGGCAGGCCAACTTCCCTTGCGCCCCGAGGCCGTGCCCGGCGCTACCCCCAAGGCCGGGCCGCCGGCGCCGCTGCCGCCGTTACTCGAACACCTGCCTACCCAGGAGTATCTCGCCGGACTGACCCAGCGCGGCCTCGACCGTGAACTCGCCGGACGCTACTGGCGCGCCCGCAAGGAACTGCGCAAGGCCATCACTACGGCCGGCATGGACAACGACGCCGATGTCGCCTGGCTCGTGCAGGCCCTGGGCAGAGCCGATGACGTGCCGGAGTTCCTGTCCCTGGTGCGAGCCGGCGAACTCAAGCCGCCGAAGCCGGGCGCGCAGGGCATCTTTCGCTTGCTCGACAGATACCGGGATGAAGGCTACCGCCCCGACCTGCTCGGCATCGCTTACGGCCGTCGCAAGCGCTACGTGCCAAGGATATCCGAGGCCCCCGAAGTCACTCCACGCCTGCCCATGCCGGAGGTGCCCCCCGAACCCTGGTGGGCCTTCCACCGCAAGCTCCGCGTCTCCCGCGAACCCCGGACGTTCGAGGAACTCACCAATACCTTCGCCCAGGTCCTGGTCCGCGACTCCGCAGAATGGACCCGGGCCAAGTTCGCACAGGGCCTACAGGCCTGGGAGGACCTTGCCAAGGGGATTCGCGCCGAGATCGCCGCCCAGGGCGGCCCCGTGGGCGAGTCTGCCACCGCCCTGGCGCGCCGCCAGCACCTCCAGGAGCACGCCGCCTTCACAGCTCAGTCACTCCAGGGCCTGGTCAGGGGCATCCGTGAGGACGTACTCCGCTCCTCACTCACGCGCGGTGAGGCCTGGCGGCGCAGGGCGCAAGCCATCGGGCGCATCCTGCTCACCATCCAGAAGGCCCCTTACACCATCTTCAAACCGGGCTGGGCGATTCAGAATACCGTAGACACCCTGGTCACCAAACAGGCACTTTCGGGTATCCCCTGGTCCTACATCCGCCGCTACGCAAAGGCCACCCATGGCGCGCTTGGCGAGCCGCTCAACTTCTCCAGTGAATGGCTGCCCTGGGAGGCTCTCGGCGCCGGCGCCGTCCGCCCACGGCCCGGACAGCTCCCGCTCCTCTCACCCGAGGCCGCCGCCGCGCTGCCCCGCTTCCAGCAACTACGCCGGCTTTGGCAGAAGTGGCTGGACTTCAACTCCTGGATCGAGACCACCGGCCGCAACCAGACCGGCCGCGCCGCCTACCACTGGAAACTCGAGCAACTCCAGGATGCAGGCGTACCTAAAGCGACCGCCGCGCCCCAAGCCTTCGAGTTCGCCCGGCACAGGGCGCTCCAGGTCCACTTCGACTACTCCAACCGGCCCCTCGTGTCCAAGCTCCTGCGCTTCCTGTGGCCCTTCGAGGCCTACCACTTCCAGCAGACCTTCAAGTGGTGGCCCTGGCAACTGCGCCAGTTCCCCGCGCGCACCATCCGTGGCGCCGCCGCCTTCCAGACCCTCGCACAGGGCAAGCAGGAAGCCGAGGCCCCGATCCCCGGCACGCGCCTGCAGTTCTCGCCCACCGACATCCTCTCACTCAACCGCATCCTAAAGTCGACGAGCGCACCCGAGACCGTGACCCCGAAGACCCCGGAAGGCCGTATCCTCACCGCGCTACGCTCGGCAGGCCTGCCCCTGGGCTGGATTCCCGACCTCCTGGTGCGCCGCGCCAGCGCCTTGCGCGGTCCCCGGGGCGAACAGGCTTGGATGCAGATCTCCCCACAGATCGACCTCGCTGCCAAAGCGGTATCAACTGCTCTCGGCCGTCCCTGGGATCCACAGACCGAAGGACTCAGACGCCTCGGCTTCGTGGTACGAGACCTTGACCAGAGGTGGGAATCAGCCTCGCGCCGCTACTACGCCGACGCCGCTGTCGCCGGTCGCCCATTCCCCGACCTGGAAACCGCCCGCCAGGCCGTGCAACGCGATGCCACTGCCACCGCCTTCGCCGGACTCTTCGGGGTCTACCCCAAGCCGCGCTACGCTGGTGAAGAGTCAATCAAAGGCACGGTTGACGCCTACGTCAAGGCCCTCCGGACACGGGACTGGGCCACCACCGACCGATTGCTCAACGACAACCCGAAACTCCAGACTTGGGTCCAGCACCGGTATCCGCTACAATATGACTATTGGATCGGGAGCCGTACCCCATGGCCCGAATGACCACAGAGCAACGAAAACGGTATGATCTATACAGTGGTATCCTCTCTCGCATCTACCAGGATGTGAATGCCGTTGGTGTCAAAGGCAACCGCATCGCCATGCAACGCGTCTTCAACGCGGGGCAACGACGCATCCGAGCAGCAGGTTTCGCAGGCGATCTGCGCAGTGCCATGACTCGACGTTATGGCAAAGGCATCGACTATCTGTGGGCCGGCGCTTATGGTTCACAGGAACCGCCTTGGGGTAAAGGCAAGACCGCCGCTGGCGGCGGAACTTCCCTCGCATCTATCAAGGCCAAGGGCGCTGCGATCGCCGCCTCACAGCAGAGTAATAGCAAGGCCCTCAACGCCCTCTGGGAACGACAGGCGAAGGAGAGACTCGCCGCCCAGCAGACCCGCCAGGCGATCGCGACTGCCGAGAAGTTCCTGGTCACATTCGAGATGTGGCCCACGCTCCAGACTCCGACCAGCATCCAAGCCGCCCGCAACCAGGTCGCCCGGTGGCAGGCCTCCGGGATTCCGCGCGTGGCAGGCCATGTCCCGCGCTTGAAGAAAGCGATCGCAGCCTCTGAAACCGGCCGCGCAGAGAGGACCGCTGACCCGATTGCAGAGACCATGAGCAAGGGCGCCGCTCGCGCCCGCACCAATCTCCTGAACAATCCTGGCTACTTCACCTCCGAGCAAGTAGCGGATCTCGAGAAGACCTATGGCCCATGGGGAGGCCTAGGCGAGATCCCCGAGTCCATCCGTGCCCTGCTCGGCACCGCTCTCCCCGCCGGCCGCGTCGCCGCCTACGCAGAGGAGCAGGCCGGCAAAGCCAAGGTGCGCGAGCGGATGCGCGAGGCCGGCGAATGGCCCGGCACCGGCGACGTGCAACGCGCCTGGGCCCAGTTCGAGACCCGGGACTACGACCCGGAGTTCCTCGAACCGCTGCCCGAGAAACTCCTCGAGCAGATGCTCGCCACCCACCCAGACATGATTGCCCGCGCCTTCGACCACCAGATCAAGGAGAACACCGATGCCTGGTACAGGTTGTGGCGGGCCAATCCCAAAGTCATGCTCAACGCGCCCCTGCTGGCGCAGCAGTGGACCGCTGCCAGGTACGGGGCCGTCGCCAACTGGCTCCGCGGGCAGGGCAGGTCGGTGGGAGCGCCGCCGTCCTATGACGATTATCTCACCTCTGTAAGCAGCGTGATGGCCCGCAAGGCCATTATGCCCAGCATCAAGATGCCTCTCGCCCGCACTTCCGCTAGGGCCATCGTCGTGCCGGAGTTCGGAAAGCAGGTGCTGGAGCCCCCGTCGCCGCTGCCCCCGCCGCCGTCCGACCGGCTCATACAGCAGATGGCACGCATGCCGGCCGCCGGTGTCTTCGCCTCCACCGCCAACTTACTCTCCTATGTTGGGGAGCAGACCCGCGGCCAAGGCATCCGCCCCAGCCCCGCTCAGGCGCTCACTGCCGCCATGAACCTCGCCGACCTCGCTTCCAAGGCCGGCCACCTCCAGCCCGTGAACTACCTGGGCGTGGTGTCCGACCTGGCGCTCCTGGGCACCGCGACCGGCGTGATCTCGCCTGAGGCCGGCCAGCGCTACCAGTCCTACATCGGCATGGCCTCCGCCGCCTACGGTGTGAAGCAGGCGCTCACCCCCTGGCTCTCCAAGGTCATGTCCGCCTCCGTCGCCGGCCCCATCGGCTGGGCGGTCGCCGCCGCCACCCTCATCGCCGGTCTGACCTCCGCCCACCAGGCCCGCAAGAAGGCCATCGCCGAGCAGGAAGCCTACCAGCGCAAGCTCCAGACCGCCCGCATCGTGGGCATGGTGCCGTCCGCCCTGCGGCCCCTGTCGGGCTTCCAGTACGTCCAGCCGCGCCGCGCGCTGCCCCTGGTGCGGGGAGGCCCCTCCACCCTCGGCGAGGCCGCCCGCATCCCGTACACCACGGCCAGGCCTTGACAACCGCCGTTCGCAGGGTTTACCCTCGAAAGCGGATGGGCCACGCCTCGCTGTAAGGCATGGCTGAGAACGCAGATCCGAAGCCGGATCCTGAGCCAGAACCGAAGCCGGACGCCGCCGCCGCCGCTCGCCTAACCGAGCTGGAAACTCAGCTCAAAGCCGAGCGCGAGGAGAAGGCGGCCCTGGAGCAGCAACTCCAGGATGCTCAGGAGTTCAAGCTCCCCGACGACGAAGGCTCCACCGCCACGGCCGAGGCAGTGACCGATCTCCAACGCGAGGTCGTCTCCCTCAAAGAGGCCTTCAATGCCTCCGAGCGGCGCGCCACTGTGGCCGAAGCCGCTTTGAAGCACCCCGGCGTGCCGCGCTCCCTGCTGGCCAAGGGCACCACTCCCGAGGAGATCGAGCAGATCGCGTCCGAGTTCACCTCAGCCGTAACCAGCGAGGCCGAGAAGATGTCCCAGGGCATCATCACCAAGAAGGAACAGGAACTCCAGGAGTCCCTCGGGCCTCCTGTGGCCGGCACCGTCGCCCCCCTCCCCGATGACCTCCGCAAGCGCGTGACGAAGATCGAGGAAACGGGCGGCGATTCAGTGCTGCAAGATATGGCGAAAGCCATCATCACGACCCCGAAACTGTGATTGGCAACAATCGCCGTTCGGGTACAATCTCCCCTTCGGGGGACTAATCCGGGGGAGGCGGCGTTCCACGCCGTGTTGCTCCGCCTCCCCCGAGCATCTAACACGGCGGCAACGCGGCGGCAACGCGGCGCTATGTCCAGGAGCGAAAAGACATGGCGCTTGGAGCCGCAACCGGCCTGTCATCTTACGACATCAGGCAGGCCGAGGATCTATCACCAGTTCTCGCCGCCGCGCTGCGGCTGGAGCCCACGCTCATCAGCCGCATCGGGTGGGGCGAGGAGGTCACCAACACCAAGTATGAGTGGCGCGATGACCAACTCGGGGCGATCACCCTCACCGGTGCGGAGCCGATGGACGATGCTGAGACCGACCTGACGGTCACCGCTGGCCATGAGAACCGCCTGCGCATCGGCGCTCTTATCGGAGACCACCTTGACCTCACCTCCGAGATCATGCAGGTCACGGCCATCGATACCGGCGGCCACGTGCTCACGGTCGTCCGTGGTTACGGCTACACTGTGGCGCAGACCCACAACAATGGCGCGACCTACGTGGTGATCTCCCAGCCCCGCCCCGAAGGCGCCGACGCGTCCTTCGGAGTCGCCCCGCAGCCGGCCGACAGCTTTAACTACTGCCAGATCTTCCAGGAAGGCGTGCAGATCGCCGGCACTACCCTCGCTGTGAACCCCGCAGTGGTCACCGACGAGAAGGCCCGCCAGATCGCCAACGCCACCCGCAAGGTCAAGGAAGAACTGGCCCGCAACCTCATCTATGGGGCGCGCAACCTCGGCGCTGCCGCTGGTGGCAACGACTCCTACCGGACCTTCGGAGGCCTATTGGAGTTCCTCACCTCCATCGGCAGCGGCAACTTCATCTCCACCCCCGAGGAGTTCACCGAAGGCGTACTCAACACCATGATCACCGAGGTGTTCAGAGACGGCGGCCACGCCAACATCATCGCCGTGCCCACTTCCCTCAACGACAAGATGGTCCTTTGGAGCGTGGACCAGGTGCGCATCACCCAATCTGAGACCCAGATCGGGCGCATCGTAGACCGCTTCCGCAGCCGGGTCGGCCACATCCTCGAGGTGGTGATCGAACCCTACCTGCGCACCGACATCGCCATGGTGCTCGATACCTCGCGTATCAAGCTCCACGCCCTCCAGGGCCGCAACTGGCAGAGCAGCGAGCTCGCCAAGACCGGGGACTCACTCAAGTCCGAGCTGATTGGGGAGTTCACCCTGGAGGTGCGCAACCCCAACGAGGCTCACTGCGTTCACCAGAGCCTGAGCTAACCGGGGCTCATCCCAAGACAAGGAGATCTCCCGAATGGCTCTCACCAGCGCTCAACAGGCCCGCCTCAACCAGATCTGCCGAGGAGCGAAGGGCCTCCTCCTCGGCAACTTGGTGCAGGATGGACATGCATTCAACCTCCGCCATCGTGTGACGACAGCAGAGGTGAATGCGGGACACACTATCCTCACCCCGCCCAGCGGTAAAGCGGTCCGCGTGATAGACATCACGATGATCGCCATCGGCGGCGCTGCCAGCGGCGCCACCACGATCGACGTCCTGGACGTCGCTTCCAAGCTGCTCGCAGTCGCCGTCGCCGCTCTCACCCAATCGGCCGTAGTACGTGCGGGCGCCGCCAACGCCACCGTGCTCGCCGATGGCGCCAGCTTCATCACGCTCACTGCCAATCACGCGATCAGCGTGGGCAAGACCGGCAACGATCTCGCCACCGCGACTGCCATCGATGTGATCATCACCTACGCGATCGAGTGACCGATCGCCAATCCGCCCGGAGGAATCGACAGATGGCCCGCAAACAGAAGGGCAAAGCCAAGGCCCCCAAAGCTCCCAAGGGCAAGAAGGGCCTCGGCAAGGGGGTCCCGCCATGCCGCGTCTGAAGAAAGGCAGTCCCGAAGCCAAGGCGCACATGGCGCGCATCCGCCGCAAGGGGAAGAAGGGCAAGAAGGCCACCAAGGGCCGCACCGCCCTCCCCTACGAGGTGAAGGGCAAGGGCAAAGGCAAAGGCCTCGCCCCCAAGGGCATCGCCGGCAAGGCCGCCGACCTCATCTCCGGGTACGGTGAGTACGGCAACGTGCCCGGCCCGGTCGCGCCGAAGCCGAAGAAGCGCCGTAAGCGCCGCGCCTAACTCCAGGGAACCCGCATGACCTGGCAGCCCGCCTTCCCGCGTCGTTACCTCGCCGACCTCGTGACGGAGCTCAGGTTCCGCCTGAACGACTGGTATGACCTGAGCTCCGTCCAGGATGCCGGGGGCATCGATGCCAACGCCACCTCCATCCTGGTCACCGCTGGCGAGGAGGCCCGCTTCAAAGTGGACGGCGAGGGCCTGATCGAGGCGGCCTCCACTCCGCCCGCCCTGCCCGAGACGATGCGAGTGAGGGCGATCAACGAGTCCACGCACGTCATCACCGTCGCCCGCGGCTGGTTGGGTACCACCGCCGTCGCCCACGCCCACGATGCCCAGATCCGGGTCTTCGACGAGTTCGCCCAGATCGTGCTCAGGGACTGCATCAACAAGGCCATCGAGACGCTCTGGCCCGACTGGTACGTCGTTGCCCAGGCCACAGCAGGACCGACCCAAGAAGCAGTCCGAGAGTATACGTTGTCGGGTGCCTGGATCGGCCTGATCGAGATGGAAGATGATGAGGGCAACCACAAGCCCATCCGTGGCTGCCACCTCACCCGAGACGATTCTTGGTCCGGCAACCCTGCTACCTTCTCTCAGAGACACACCCTCGTCTTCCATTACGATCCGCCCACCGGCCGCAACCTGCGCTACTGGCGCGCCGAGCCGCTCCGCGGCTCCTTGACGGCCGACACCGAGGAACTCTCCCCCGCCGAGATCGAGCCGCGCGTGGTGGAGTACGTGATCCTGCGTGCGGCACACATCGCCTGGCAGCGCAAGGTCACCCAGCGCGGCCGCTTCACCCGCCTCAGCGCCTCCGCCGCCGAGCGCATCGCCGACACCGACACCGCGATGCGCCTCGCCTACTCCTTCCTGAACGAAGCCCTGATGGTGAAACCGATCCTCTCCCCGCTCGCCATGTCCGGCTACATGGGCTTCCCGCGAGGCAGGTTCTGAGATGCCCAGGGGTAGACAGAGGCCCGGGATCCCCGTAGCGTTCAGGCCGCGCGGCTTTCCCGCCTACGTCGGCGGCGAAGAGTCCTACCGAGGAGCGGGGTTCAAGAAGAACCGCCTGCTGGCCCTGGCTCGCGACGGCTACCGTTGCACCGCCTGCGGGCGCACCCCGGAGTCTGGCGCCACCCTCTCGGTCGATCACATCATCCCCTGGGCCATCGGCGGGTCCAACGATCTCTCCAACCTCCGCACCCTCTGCGAGATCTGCCACCACCCCGGCGTGGTGGACGTGGCCGAGAGCGGCACCGCGAAGCTCATCGCCCGCCGCCGGCCCGAAGCGCCGGCGCCAGGATAGATCATGCCCTCCCAGGTCTGGCCCTACCACATCAAGCTCAACGGCAAGGGCTTCATCGTCGCCGACAACACGTACACGAAGCGGGAGATGGCTCCCTTCGTCTCCCGCTTCGCGGTGGGGCAACTTTCGGGGGCCGATGCCACCCTATGGCAGCAAGCCATGCAGAACGACTTCCGCGGCGGTGCCTGGGAGCCGTACTGGCAGCAGCAACCCACCCAGATCCTCGCCACCATGGGCGCCTTCACCACCGGCACCCAACCCTACGTCGGCCATGCCGTCAAGCTCAACCTGACCGCTGCCGGCACCAACGTCCGCAACGGCTCCCTGGTCATCGCCTGGAACGGTCTGCCGGTCCATCTCTCTGACGAGTCCACTTCGGAGACCTACCTACGCAAATGGGATCAGGCGACCGGAGATTGGTCGGCACCCCTACAGATCCAGGATGCGACCTCCATCGCCGCCTACGGCAACCCGGTGCCAGGATGCGTTGCCTTCTGCGACCCGGTTCTCTTCTTCGGCACCGACCACGGCTACATCGGCCTCCTGCGCCCAGATGTCTGGACCACGCCAACCGTTCACTGGTACAACGTCTCAGGATCCGCCGGCCCCGTTCACACCCGCAAGATAGACAGCATCCTCGCCCTCACGAACGACCTCGCCTATGTCACGGAAGTTCACATCCCAGGGGGACCACACGCCCACCACCATATCTTCCAGGTCCATAACTGGATGCGTCTCGCTTACGACGAAGACAACGAAGGCAGCACTCCCACTTCCAAACCGCTCAACAAGAAGGCCACCTACGCCCTCCCCGATGGCAACCAGGTCTTCTCGGCATGGTATCAGGGCAACCTGTGGTTCGCGATCCAGGGCGGGGTAGAGACCGAGACCGGGGACCTCTCGCAGGCGATGGGCTGGCTCGCCTGGGCAGATTCCGAGAACGTCCTGGGCATGACCCGCTGGGACGGCGCCTTCATCTGGGGCATGGAGGTCTGGGCCGGCCGCCTGGTGCTCTTGGTGGAAACCACCACCTCGGTCCTACTGATCGAAGCCAACGGGAGGATACTCTGGCAGCGACCGCGCAAGCCGGCGCCAACCACCGCCGATACCTATAACGGCACCTGGTATCCCGGCCTGCACTGCCTCTACGCCCCACATGCCTGGGGCGGCCTGCTCATGGGGTGCCGCGGCGATCGCCAGATCCACCACCTCAACCAGGAGTTCGGCGAATCCTGCATCGCCCTCTATGATTACCTCGGCAGCTCCATCACCCACTTCCGCCGCACGGTGCAAGTAGCGTTCTCCCAAGACCGGTGCTTCGCGCTGATCCGCAACCAGAATGGCGCTTCTTACGATCTGGTCTTCTCCGAACCCATCACCGCGCCCCTTATCGGAGAGGGAGGATGGGCGACCCTCCCGCGAGTCCACGACGCCTACCTCTGGCTGCCGCGCTTCGACGCCGGCATGCCCAATCTACCAAAGTACTGGCACTCTGTAGTGCTTGAGACGAGAAGACCGATTCCGGCCCTCGCCCAGGTAAACACGACTGTCAGCGCCGTTCCAGATAACGATGAGGAGGGCACAGCCTTCCTCCTCGATGCCACGGTCGACCCGCTTTACACAGGCAACCGCTACACCTTCACCTTCACGGATGCATTCAACTCTCTGCACCCGCGCTCCGTCATGCTCCGGATCCAGACGTCGGGCGGTTGCATCAACCCGCTCGCCCCTCCTGGCGATCGCCGCTACACGACTCCCGAGGTCGCTTCGGTTTCAATCCGATATCTGCCCCAGGCGCCCGCGAAGCGCGTGTGGGCCTTCAAGGTCTGGTGCACCGAAGGCCAAAAGCTCCTCGACGGCAACACCGAGCCGCGCTCCGCCACCGAGATCGCGGCCGACCTGTGGGCCGCCGTAGACCTCCAGAAGCCGGTCATCCTGATAGATCGCGACGGCACCGAGAACAGCGTGGTGATCACCGACGCCCGGGAAGACGCGCCGCTTCCCGGTCAATTGCCCCAGGAATCCACTATCACCCTCGAACTGGCAGCTGTCTGATGCGCCGTCCGCCACCTCCGCCCGACGAACCGTCGTTTCTGGGCCGGCCTTTCCCGCGCCACACTCACCTCCCGGGCTTCCGGGCGGGCGACGAGAACGCGCCCCGCGTGCTGCTTCAAGATGGCTTCCCCGACTCCGCCGAGGTGAATGAGGGCACCCTCGTCTACCGCTCCGACCTCCTCACCTGGTACGGCTGGGACGGCACGGTTTGGAAGCCGCTGGGAGCCGTCTCGCAGGCTGTCCAGATCTCCGTGAGCGGCGGCAGCACCACCTTCCCCGTGGTGTGGGATACCCCGTTCCCGACCGGCACCGTCCCCAAAGTGGTCGCCACCCCAGAAGACGGCTGGCTGGTATCGGTGGCCACCAGCGATATCACGAAGGACGGCTGCAACGTGGTGCTGGGGGCCGCTCCCGGGGCCACCGCAAGAGCGATCCACCTGGTGGCCCACGGCTGGCCCGGCGGGATCGGCGGCGTGCCTGGGGGTGCTACCGACCATGGCCAACTCACGGGCCTCAGCGACGATGACCACTTGCAGTACCCCCTCGCCCCGCGCGCGAAGGTGCGGGTGGTGGCCCCCAGCGGCGCGCCCTACCCCGACCCCAAGGCGGCGATCGAGGCCTGCGCGGCGGGCGACGTGGTGCTCATCCTGGCCGGCACCTATACGTTGACCAGCACCATCACGGTGCCCGCCAACAACATCACCATCCTGGGAGCGAGCCGGGATGGGGTGGTGCTCAACAACACGGCGGGGAGCGCGCAGAACGTACTGGACGTGGGGTCTCGTACAGGCCTTATTCTCCGAGACTTCACGATCCAGGCCGCGGTCGGCAACACGGGGATCACCGGGGCGGCGCCGGATGACCTGCTGATCGAGAACGTGAAGATCGTCTCCACGGCGTTCGATCGCGGCATCAGCCTCAGCACGCCGACGCGGGTGCGAATCATCCGCTGCTACATAACGGGACCCTTCTCTTACGCACCCCTGTGCCTGCTGGGCGGCAGCCAGAATGTGGTATCCGGGTGCCACCTGGTCAACTCGGGAAGCGGCTACATCGCCTTCCTCTACTGCCCCCGCTCCTTCATCGTCAACAACGTGCTCCAGCATACCCTCAGCGGCTTCGCGCAACTGGGCATCTACGTCAACGCCTGCTCTTACC
>Ga0315277_10005648_pt1 | contig 16457 bp, 7 predicted proteins | sample YL17G05_15_MG_FD_203695 | JGI IMG/M metagenome (GOLD analysis project Ga0315277, IMG submission 203695) | Sediment microbial communities from Yellowstone Lake, YNP, Wyoming, USA - YL17G05_15 | ecosystem: Environmental > Aquatic > Freshwater > Lake > Sediment | place: USA: Wyoming | collected... | reverse complement strand
GGTAACCACCTTGACAGGGCTGGGCGGGTTCCCAATCCACGTGTCCGACTATAGATCGCGGGAGCGTGGCACAGATTGAGGATTGTCCCCAGCCTCTGTTACCGGGTTTGTCCGACGGCCGGGCGGGGGCATTTGTCCACGAATTCCACGGCCTTGTCCATGAGGATCTCGCCGGTCATCTCGCCCAGGCTCGTTCGCGTGATGTAATTGTACCGCTCGAAGCTGTTCCAGTCAGCCTTCGCGAGGATGTAGCCGAACGCGTCGTTCGTCAGCCCGAGCAGCAGGTTGTGCTCGCCGTTCATTTTACGCTTGAGATAGTAGCCGATGTTGGGCAGGGCCTCGCCGGGGATCGTGAGCATCTGGGCATTGCCGAGATTGACGACGTTGACTTGCGTGGCCACGACGCCCCGTTCATCCATCTTGAAGCCCAGCGGCGACAGCTTCACCACCGCGTGCATCGCGTCGTTCTGAATGGGGAATTCGATCGTGGTGTTCGCACAGAGTAGAATCGGGTCTTCCTGGACAGGGGCGTCGGCGATGATGCGCAGGGCTTCGTCGGCCAGGAGATTCCCGATGCGGATGCACTCGTCCCACGTCTGAATGTCCTTGCCGTTGGGCCCGCGGCAGTCGGCGGTCACCATGCCGCCGAGGGCGCTATTCATGAAGATGCCCGTGCCGGCCTTTCGCTCCACGATCCGGTCATACAGCGGCCCGACGAAATCGGGACTCATGATCTTCTGGTCGGGCCCGATGATCTCCGGGTGGCACGCGTAATTGACAAAGGTTGCGATCGGCTTCGAGTCCGCGCCGAGGAACTGGATCACATGGCAGCGGGGATCGTACAGCTTGTCGGCGTAGTAGTTGTACGCGATCTTGCCGCGAGCGGGGCCGGTGGCGATCTTCACGCGGGCGGATTGCAGATTTCCCACGGCTTCATTGATCGCATCCGCCAATTTCGCGCATACGCCGTTGAGATACTGGACGTCGCAGGCGGTCCTGCCGCCGGCATCGGGAAAGCCGTAGCAGTCCGGGCCGCTATGGTTGTGCGTGGCGCCGATGAGAATATTCTCGGCGGGGATGCCCTTCACCTGACTGCGGACTTTGTTGCCCAGTACGCTTGGGAAACCGAGGAAATCCGTGCTGCAGATGGCGACGCGCGTCTCGCCGCTTTCGAGCACGAGCGCGCGGACTGTGAGCTTGCCGATCTTCTTCGTCACGGGCTCCGAGGGTCCCATGCCGCCGGAGACGGGCAGCATCTTCTCCGGCGTGACATCGCGCACGGCAATTGCCGCCCGGAAGGCGCCCCGCGCCGGGCTGCTCAGCAGGAGGCCGAACAATGTCACCGATACGAACGCTTTCGCAACACAAGACCTTGCACGCATCTCTGTTCCTCCTTCACTATGTTGTCACGGCGCAGCGAGTCTCAGAGCCGCATGAAATCTCCGAGCGTTTGCACGTGGCTGTTCCTCTGGTTGGAGGCCGGCTTGGCGCCGGGTTTGGCGGCGGATCTGACGGCCGGCGTCGATTTGCCGGCCGGTTTGCCGGCAGACTTTGCCTTCGTCGGGTCCTTCATCGTCAGGCTGATTCGCTTCTTCACGAGATCGACGTCGAGGACCGTGACCATCACTTTCTGATGGACCTTGACGACCTCGGCCGGGTCTTTCACGAAGCGGTCCGCCATCTGGCTGACGTGCACGAGCCCGTCCTGATGGACGCCGATATCGACGAAGGCCCCGAACGCGGTCACGTTCGTGACGATCCCGGGCAGCCTCATGCCGGGCTTGATGTCTTCCATCTTGTTGACGCCCTCGGCGAAGCTGAAGATCTCGAACTGCTGGCGCGGGTCGCGCCCGGGCTTGGCCAACTCCTGTATGATGTCGTTCAGCGTCGGCAGGCCGACCGTGTCGCTGACGTAATTCTGCAGACGGACTTGCCTGCGGAACGCCTCATTCGTCATCAAGTCGGCCACGGAGCAGCCCACATCCGCCGCCATTTTATCCACCACATGGTAACTCTCCGGATGGACGGCGCTGGAATCGAGTGGGTTGGCGGCCTCGCGAATCCGCAGGAAGCCCGCTGCCTGCTCGAAGGCCTTGGCGCCGAGGCGGGGAACTTGCGTCAGGTCCCGGCGCGATCTGAACGGGCCGTTCTCGTTTCGGTAGGCGATGATGTTCTGCGCCAGTTGTGGGCCGAGCCCCGAGACGTATTGTAGCAGTTGCTTGCTGGCGGTGTTCACCTCCACGCCGACGTTGTTGACGCAACTGATGACCACGTCGTCGAGGCTGTGCCGCAGCAGCGGCTGGTCCACATCGTGCTGATACTGGCCGACTCCGATGGACTTCGGATCGATCTTGACGAGTTCCGCCAGGGGGTCCATGAGTCTTCGACCGATGGAGACCGCGCCGCGGACCGTCACATCCTGCTCGGGGAATTCCTCACGGGCCACCTCCGACGCCGAGTAGATCGACGCGCCGCTCTCGTTGACCATCACGACCGAGATGTTCCGCGAGAATTTGATGCCTTTGACGAACGCCTCAGTCTCGCGACCGGCTGTGCCGTTGCCGATCGCGATCACTTCGATATCGAACTTCTCGCACAGCTCGACCATCTTGGCGGCGTCGGCCGTCGCCAATCGCTCGCTCTGGTGCGGAAAGACCACATCGTGGTGTTTCAACTGGCCCTGGCGGTCGAGGCACACGACCTTACAGCCCGTGCGAAAGCCCGGATCGATCGCCAGGAGGTTCTTCTGGCCCAGCGGCGGGGCGAGCAGGAGCTGCCGCAGGTTCTCCGCAAAGACGCGGATCGCCTCTTCATCGGCCCGGAGCTTCGTCGCCGTGAGAATCTCCGTTTCCATGGACGGCGACAGGAGCCTCTTATAGCTGTCGGTCACCGCCTCCTGGACCATTGTCGCGCACGGCGAGCGGCCCTTCACAAACAGGCCTTCAAGAATCATCACGGCCTTCTCATCCGGCACGACCACCTGCAGCCGCAGGAAGCCTTCCTCGCGGCCTCGCCGCATCGCGAGAATCCTGTGCGACGGCGCCTTGGCGACCGGCTCCTCCCACTTGAAATAATCCTCGTACTTGATCCCTTCGGTTTCCTTGCCGGGGACGACCTGTGAGCTGAGCTTGCCCTCGGTCTGGAACAGCTCTCGCATGTTGGCCCTCGCCTGCTGGTCCTCATTCACCGACTCGGCGATAATGTCCTTGGCGCCGGCCAGGGCCTCCTCGACAGTTGCCACGCCCTTCTCCGCATCGACGAACCCTGCGGCCTGAGCCGTCGGGTCCACCGTGGGGTCTTGGGCAAAGATCAAATCCGCCAGCGGCTGAAGCCCTTTCTCGCGGGCGATGGTCGCACGCGTCCGCCGCTTCGGCCGGTAGGGCAGGTAGATGTCTTCGAGCACCGCCATCGTCTCGGCCTGCACAACCTTCTCTTTGAGCTCGTCTGTGAGCAGTCCCCGCTCTTCGAGGGACTTGATGATGGCGTCCCGGCGGTCGTCGAGCTCCTTGAGCTGGTCGAGCCTGTCGCGTATGGCGGTGACGGCTACTTCGTCCAGGCTGCCTGTGGCCTCTTTCCGATATCGCGAGATGAACGGCACTGTCGCCCCGCCTTCGAGCAGTTCCGCAGTCGCCTGGACCTGCGTGGGCCGCACCGACAGTTCCGACGCGATCTTAAGCACGTGTATCTGATTCAAGGGTCCTTCCTTTCCTGATTTCAAAGCACGGATCTCAAATTGCGGTGCGCTACGTTTCATCCACAACCATCGATCCCCAATCGACGGTCCCGATGATAGCCGCGCCGGCGGCCATTTTCAAGCTGTGGAATGTCGCGGCGGAAATATTGCGTCCTTGGCGGCCCGCCGCTATCATGGTGCCGAAATGAGCATGGCAATCCGATCTGACATCAGGAGGCCAAATGATGCATCAGAACAGTGTCACACGGCGAGCATTCCTCAAAGCCGCCGCAGCGTCCGTCGCCGTCCCCTATGTGATTACGTCCTCGGCGTTGGGAGGGCAGGGCCGGGCCGCGGCAAGCGAGCGGCTGGTGCTGGGCGCCATCGGCGTCGGCGGGCAGTGCATGCGGCATATCACCGGCGGCATCTGGGTCCAGGGCGGCGGATACCTGAGCAAGCCCGGCGTGCAGGTCGTCGCCGTCGCCGACGTCAACCGGAACAACCTGAACAACGCCAAAAACGCGATTGACAAGCACTACGGCAATAAGGATTGTGCCGCCTACAAGGACTTCCACCAGTTGCTCGCGCGGAGCGACATCGACATCATTCTGTGTGCGACGGGCGACCGGTGGCACACGCCGGTGTCTATCGCGGCGGCCAAGGCCGGCAAGGACATCTACTGCGAAAAGCCCATCTCGCTGACGGTGTATGAGGCCCGGGCGCTTGCCCGCGAGATCAAACGCTACGGCCGAGTCTTCCAGACGGGGACACAGCAGCGAAGCTGGTACGAGTTCCGTTTCGCCTGCGAGCTGATCCGCAACGGGTACATCGGCGACGTGAAGCGGATCAAGGTCAACGTGGGCGGGCCGCCGGAGGAGTGCAACCTGCCCGCAGGGGGGCCGCCGCCCGAATGGCTCGACTACGATGCGTGGCTGGGCCAGGCTCCGTGGCGGCCGTTCCATCCGGAGGTGCTCGGCTGGATGCGATGGAAGGACTACTCCGGCGGCGAGATGACCAACTGGGGGACGCACATGTTCGACATCGCCCAGTGGGGGATGGGCATGGACGAGTCCGGCCCGGTCGAGATCATCCCGCCGGACGGCAAGGAAGTCAAGGTGCTCACGTACCGCTACGCCACCGGCACGATCATGACCCACGAGGCGATCAGCCAGCCGACGCCCGGCGTGCGATTCGAAGGCGCCAAGGGCATGGTCGAGGTCACTCGCGAGGCGCTCATCACCGAGCCGGATTCGCTTCGCCGCCGGAAGATCGGGCCCAACGAGATTCATCTTTATGAGAGCAAGGAGCACCCGGACAACTTCCTCGATTGCGTCCGGACTCGCAAACGCCCGGCCAGTGACGCGGATGTCGGCTACCATTCGATCACCGTCTGCCACCTCGGCAACATCGCCTACTGGCTCAAGCGTCCGCTGCGGTGGGACCCGGCCAAAGAGCAATTCGCCAACGACCCCGAGGCCGACCGCATGCTCTGGCGCGAGATGCGCGCCCCGTGGCAGATATAGACAGCATTGATGATGGATGAAGGATGATTGATGATTTGGGAGCGGATATGAAGGCTCTTCTACATGCTACAGTGATCTGCGTGATCGTTACAGCCTGTTACTCCCGTGGTGCACTCGCCATGACCGTGGATGAAGCCCTTGGCCGGCTCAAGGCGTACAAGTTCGGCCAGGAGAATGAGGCGATCGATACGCTCCGCGACGCGGCGACCGGCTCGTTCAATGACCCGACGGCCCTGCAGAAACTTGCCGCGGGGCTGGCGGCTGTCCTCGAATCCGATGCGACCAATGACGCCAAGCACTTCGCCTGTCGCCAGCTTGCCCTGATCGGCACGAAGGAGCAGGTCCCGGCGTTGGCCAAGCTCCTCGCGGACCAGGAATTGTCGCAGATGGCGCGATATGCCCTGGCGCGAATCCCCGGCGAAGCTGTGGATCGCGCGCTGCTCGACGCCCTGGACAAGACGGATGGAGCCAACAAGCTCGGCATTATCAACACGCTCGGCAGCAGGCGCAGCAATGCGGCGGTAGAGCCCCTGACAAAGCTGCTTAGCGGCGGGCAAGCGGAGGTCGCGTCAGAGGCAGCCAGGGCCTTGGGCCGAATCGGCACTCCCGTTGCGGCTCAAGTCTTGGAGGGGGCCCTCAAAGGCGGCAACAGCGGGATCGTCGATGCCTACCTCGACTGCGCGGAGGCACTGCGTGTCGCCGGCAATCGTGAGTCGGCAGCCTCCATGTACGTGCGAATCCTGGACTCCGATCAGCCGGGGCATGTTCGTGCGGCGGCTCTGCAGGGACTTTCGCTGACGGCGCCCGCGGGTGCTGCCGTGACTCGGGTGGTCGCGGCGCTGAAAAGCGACGACAGACAATTGCAGGTGGTAGCGGCGAAGGTGGCCAGGGGAATCCCCGGTCCGCAGCCTACTTTGCTCCTGGCGACCGCGTTGCCGGATCTTCCATCGAGCTCGCAAGTACTGTTGATTCGCGCGATGGCGGATCGTGCCGACGCTGCCGCACGAGCCGCTGTGATGAAGGCGTGCAGCAGTGAAGATGCCGGAGTGCGAGCAGCCGCTTTGGAGGCCCTTGGGACTTTGGGTGACGCGACGTCCATCCCCGTCCTCATCGAGGCGGCGACAACGGGAACAGACACGGAGCGAGCTTCTGCGAGGACGAGCCTCGTGGCCTTGCGCGGCGAGGGGGTCGATGAGGCCCTGATCGCCAGGGCCAGTGGCGCGGACGCGCGAGAACAGGTGGAGAGCATCACGGCGCTGACAGCTCGCGCTGTGACGGAGGCGGTTCCGGCCTTGTTGAAAGACGCGGGGAGCGAGAAGCGAGAGGTCCGGGTGGCAGCCGTTGCAGGGCTGCGGGAGTTGGCGGACGCACAGCATGTCCCGCCGCTGGTGGACTTGCTGGCAAACGCCGATGCAGGGGACCGCGACGAGGTCCGTAAGATGCTCGTCGCCGTGGCTCGCCGATGCAAGGTGGAGAAACATGCCTCGCAGGGAATAGTGGCAAAGCTTGACGCCGGCACGCAGAGCCGCAGTTCTCTGCTGTCGGCCCTGGGTGAGTTGGGCGATGATTCAGGGCTGGCGGCGCTTCGCAAGGCGCTCGGCGATAGCGATCCGGATATGCGGCGGACGGCGATTGTCGCTTTGAGCGGCTGGCCGAATGTCCGGCCTTTGCCCGATTTGCTGCGGGTGGCGCAAAGCCGGGAGAATGCGACGCACCAGGTCCTTGCGCTGCGAGGGTACGTTGATCTTGTCGGACGCGCCGATTCGATGGCGCCTGATGAGAAGCTGAAATGCTACGAGACCGCGCTAAGTCTGGCCTCGAATGTGGCGGAGAAGAGGCGGGTGTTCGCCGCTCTGCCTCAGGTCAAAACGCTCGGGGCCCTGAAGCTCGCCGCAGCTCGCATGGGCGATGCAGAGATCTCGCAAGAGGCGGCGATGGCGGCGGTGACAATCGCCAACGGCATCTATGTCACGGATACCGAGCCTGTGAAAGAGATCTTGCAGCGGGTGGTCGCCGCGGACGTGAGAAAAGAGATCAAGGACCAGGCGATCAAGACCCTCGGCGAGATCGAGATGCGCAAGAGCTATCTCGTCGATTGGGAAGTCGCCGGGCCGTACGTGGAACAGGGCAAGAACTACTCGCAGTTGTTCGACACTCCTTTCGGGCCCGAAGTGAAGGACGCCGAAGTGGCGTGGCGAAAGATGCCGGTCTCCGCCGAGGGGCAGCATCCGGCGTACCTGGATCTGCTGAAGGAATTGAATGGCGGCGAGCAGCGGGTCGCCTATCTGCGGACGAAGATCGAGGCGCCGGACGCGAAGCCCGTGACGCTGGAAATCTTCAGCGATGACGGCGTGAAGGCGTGGCTCAACGGCAAGGTCGTCCACTCGAACAATGTCGCCCGGCCGATCATGGCGGAGCCGGACCGCGTCAATGTCACACTCGCCAAGGGCACGAATACGCTGATGCTCAAAGTCACGCAGAACAACCTGCCCTGGGGCGCGGTTGTCCGCGTACGCGAAGCGAAGCCCGTTGAGGCCAAGATCGGCGAGAGATTCAAGCTGCATGTGATCAACGCCGACTCGCGATACGAGGCGGCGGGGATTCTCGACGTCAATCGCGACGGCAAACTCGATATCCTCAGCGGCGGGTTCTGGTACGAGGCCCCGGACTGGAAGAAGCACTTTGTGCGCGAGATCAAGGAGGAAGGCAACTACTTCTATGACTTTGCCAACCTGCCGATGGACGTGGACGGCGACGGCTGGACCGACACCGTCGGGGCGGCCTGGCACAACAAGATGGTCTACTGGGTGCGCAATCCCGGCAAGACCGATGAGCCGTGGCAGGTGTTCCAGATCGATACGCCGGGAAATATGGAGACGGCCCTGGCGGTCGATATCAATGGCGACGGCCAGCTCGACATCCTGCCGAACATCATGAGCGAAGCGGCATGGTACGAGTTTCACCGCGATGCCTCGGCCCCGCAAAAGGTGCGATGGGAGAAGCATCCGTTGCCCAAAGAGGCAGCGGGGCACGGCGACGGCGCGGGCGATGTGAATAGGGACGGGCGATGCGATGTGATCGCGCCTCACGGCTGGGTCGAGCAGACGGCCGACGGGTGGCTATGGCATCCGGAGTTCGACCTTGACAGCGCGAGCATCCCGGTGCTCGTGCGCGACGTGGATGGCGACGGTGATTCCGACATCATTTATGGCTTCGGGCACAACTACGGCCTGTTCTGGCTCGAACAGACGAAGAAGGGCAATCAGCGAACGTGGGTCAAGCACCTGATCGACGATTCGTGGTCGCAGCCGCACTTTATGCTCCTGGCCGACCTTGACAACGACGGCAAGGACGAGCTGCTCACGGGCAAACGCTACTATGCCCACAACGGCAACGATCCCGGCGAGAACGACCCTCGCTGCGTGTACTATTACGATTTCGACGCTTCCGCGAAGAAGTGGACTCGGCACCTTGTCCACGAAGGCGGCGCCGTCGGATTCGGCATCAATACGGCCGTGGCCGATATGGACGGTGACGGCGACCTCGACATCGTCGCCCCGGGCAAGAGCGGATTGTACCTGATCGAGAACCTCGTCAAATGATTGATGATTGATAATGGATGATGGATGATTGACCACGATGAAACCTGACGCTATTCAATCATCAAGAATCAATCATCCATCATCAATCTGAGCTGGAGATGTGCACTATGCCGAAACCGAAGATCGCGATGATTGGAGCGGGAAGCCTTATCTTCTGCAAGACGCTGACGATGGATATCCTGGCCACGCCGGCCCTGCAGGACAGCGAAATCTGCTTGATGAACCGGACGAAGCCCAAGCTCGACAAGATGAAGGCCTTCGTCAAGGAGGCGGTCGCGGAAAACAAGCTGCCGACGAAAGTGACGGCGACGCTCGACCGCCGTAAGGCCCTGGAGGGCGCCACGTATGTCATCAACATGATCCAAGTCGGCGGGGTCGAGGCGTTCCGCATGGACTACGAGATCCCGCTCAAGTATGGCGTCGATCAGTGCATCGCGGACTCCATCGGCCCCGGCGGAATTTTCCGGGCGCTGCGGACGATTCCGGTCCTGGCGGAGATGTCGCGGGATATGAATGAGCTATGTCCCGGGGCGATCCTGCTGAACTATGCCAATCCGATGGGAGCGAACTGCTCGGCGTTGGGCCGCGTGGCAAACGTGCAGTTCATCGGCCTCTGTCACGGCGTTCAAACGACCCTCGACCTGATCAGCCGGTACGTGGACGTGCCCAAGGAGCAGGTCGATTACATCTGCGCCGGTATCAATCACATGGCGTGGTTCCTTGGCATCAGGGACAAGCGCGACGGCCGCGACCTGTACCCGATCCTCCGCAAGAACATCGAGAAACCCGAGTACTACGTGAACGAGAAGGTCCGCGCCGAGGTCATGCGGCACTTCGGCTACTTCATGACCGAGAGCACGGGGCATCTGTCCGAGTACGTGCCGTGGTTCCGGAGCAGTCGCAGGGCACTGGACCTGTACTGCGACCAGCCCGGCTTCGGCGGGGCCTCCGGCGCGTACTTCAACTACTGCAACATGCTGGCGGAGAAATACAAGAAAGTGGATTACCTGGCGACGGAGTCGCGGAAGATTCAGCGTCGCAGCGTCGAATACTGCTCGTACATTCTCGAAGCGGCTGAGACCGGCCACACATTCCGGCTCAACGGGAACGTCCGCAACGACGGCTACATCACCAACCTGCCGCAAGGCTGCTGCGTGGAGGTGCCGGTCTTCGTGGACTGCCGCGGCCTCCATCCGGTGCGGATCGGCAATCTGCCGCCGCAATGTGCGGCCCTGAACCAGAGCAATGTCACGGTCCAGCAACTGGCGGTTGAAGCGGCCCTGACCGGCAATCCCGAGTACGCGATGCAGGCGATCGCGCTTGACCCGCTGACCTCCACCGTCTGCACGCTGAAGGAAGTCCGGGACATGACGCGCGAGATGATTGAGGCCCAGAAGCAGTGGTTGCCCGAATTCGAGGGCAAGCCTCTGCCGGCCAAGCCGACCGTTGAGATTCCCGATAAGGTGGTCCCGGTCGATGTCCCGCTCGATCCGGCCCTGGCGATCGCCAACCGCTTCCAGGAATTGGCGAAATAACCGACGACGAGACTCATCCCCTCATGGCTGAGTCCGCCATTCCTTGATACGGCGGCAGTGTCTCGTTGTTTGCCCCAGACGGCTCCTCGGACGCGGGAGAGGTCGGGACGAGCCGGCGGGCGCGGGTCAAGAAAGACTCATGCTGCCTCGGAGGGCGGATGTGAAGCGATGCAGACTTCCTGCGCGGGCCCTTGTTCATGTTCACACTGCGATACCCTCTAATCCCCTGCGGAACTGAGGAGTTTCGGACCCCCGGCTCGATGGCGGGCAGACCTTACGCAATTTGGCGGACATGCGCCAAAAAAGTTCGGGCTTTGTCCGGTGAGAGTTGAAGTCGGGCCTTGAGTCAGTCGAAAGCAAATTAGAGAGCCATGATTGCGGACCGCTCGCGGCAACGGCGGACGCGATCACGGCGCTATGGGTGGCTTTATTGGACAAGGGTCTTGACAGCCCCTCTCATTCTCAGGAGAATAGGCAAAACACTTAAGAGTGGCTAAGTAAAAACCTACATTTGCATGAGTAAGTCAACTTTGTTTTTATTCATTGCTGCCGGTGCATTCGTTTGCCCGTCGTCCAGTTGCCGCGCCTCTGAACAGAGATCGTCGGTTCCGGCAGCCTCGCAAACCGACAACAGCTCTGTCGATCCGGCGACGCTCAAGCCCCTATTGGGAAGCTCGGCGGAAGTCACTGAAACCGAGCACTTTGCCATTGTTCACGAGGAAGCGGCAAAGTACGTGCCTGGAACGAGCAGGACCCTGGAGCGTGCCTATCAGCGGTTCTATGAGGCATTTTCCAAGGTTGGATTCGAGCTGGCTCCGTCGCGGAGCCGTCTCGTCTGGGTCTGTTTTCCACGGCAGAGCGGATTCAACAAGTACGCGATGGAGGCGGAGGGAACCGACCTGTCGTGGCTGGACAGTTACTATTCGACGTTGACGAATCGCGTGGCTATTGTCGAGCCAAGCCCCAGGCTGTTGGAGCGAGGCGAAACTGACGCGACGCTCACACCCAGTACTCCAGTCGCTCTGGCGGCTCGGGAAGGGGTCCTGCCGATATCGGCCTCCGGGCCGCGGCTCGATAACGCGAGGCTGACCCACGAGCTGGCTCATCAACTGGCATTCAACAGCGGCCTGCAGAAGCGCGGCGTCATGTATCCATTCTGGGTCTCCGAGGGTCTGGCCACGAACTTCGAGTTCGAATCGCTGGCGGGCAGCGGATTTGAGCAATGCAGTACGGCTCGTCGCGCTTGCCTGATCAAGATGCGGGATGCAGGGGAGCTGGTTCCGCTCCGGCAGTTCATCGTGCAAACGAAAGTGCCGGCCGATGCCGCCCGAAGCAGGCGGCATTACGCTCAGGCGTGGGCGTTCTTCCAGTTCATGCTCACGCAGCACGGTGAGAACCTGAGGAGCTACCTGCATCATATTGCGGCTCTGTCGCCGGGCCAGCGCACAACCACGGTCCTGCTCCGCGAGTTTACAGACGCCTTCGGATCGACTGAGGAGGTCGAGGACTCGTGGAACACATTCCTCGATCGTCAGGCACAGCAGGCTCGGATCTCCGCCGACTCGGCATCGCCGACGGTCCAGAAGTGAGCGGCGAAGCAGGCGGAAGTCCTGCAAGACCCTCTGCTTTCTGCCTATCCTCCTGAGCATTCAGCGTACGAACATTCGGCCTCTTTCCTATGATTCATTGTCGGCCATTGCGGCTAATCTGAAGTATTGGATCGGGGAGCCGTCAAACAGCTTGAGTGGGAATCAGCGGCCACGGGTCGTTGGCTCAGGCTGAGATTCGTGCTCTGTTCTTTGGGGGATAGCAACATGAACAGTAGAGGATTATTCATCAAGGGGCTATTGGTCGTCAGCGTCGTAGGACTGTTGTGCGGCTACGCATTCGCGGCACAGCAATCCGGACAAGACGAACCCAATAAACCCGCCACAAGCGATCGGACGACCTCGCCGCCCGCCGCCGGCACAACAACGCAGCCGACGGCCGGGATAGGTGCACAGGCGGCACAACAGCCCATGCAGCTTGTCAAGAGCAGCGAACTCATCGGCAAGAAGTTGCTCAACAGTCAGAACGAAGACCTGGGCACGATCCATGATCTTGTTCTGACCCCGGACTACAAGCAGGTGTCTTATGCCGCCCTGGCCCACGGCGGCGTCTTTGGCATCGGCAGCAAACTCTTTGCGATTCCCTGGAGCGCCATCAAAGTGGGTGCGGATGGAAAGCCGACAGCCAATATCACGAAAGACACACTCGATCAATCGCCCGGTTTCAAAAGCGACAACTGGCCCAGCCAGGCGGATTCCCGGCTGGGAGGCGCCGGCATGATGGGCGCCACAACGGGACGTTCGTCCCTCGACCAGACCGGACAGTCCTCCACGTCCGGCACCCGGGCCCAGGAGCCGAATACGGCCACGAGCCGGAGCAGAACTCGGGGCATGGCGGCAGCGCCGGGCGCTGAGTCCAGCCGGACCGCTTCAATGGCGGCCAACATGGATATCCAGAATCGCAGAGTGAGCAAACTCACAGGAATGTCGGTGAAGAATCCCCAGAACCAGGACATCGGGGACGTGGAAGATTTCGTCATTGATGTTCCGAACGGACAGGTCGCCTACACGATCGTGTCCTTTGGCGGCTTCTGGGCAATCGGCGAGAAGTACGCAGCGGTGCCTGCTGCCGCCGTGGATTTCCAGCCTCGGCAGGGCTTCGCCAGCATTAATGCCGATAGGCAGGCCCTTGAATCCGTGGCCTTCGACCCCGGCAACTGGCCCGATCTGACGAACCGCGAGTACGCACAGCGGCTCCGCGACGTGTTCAAAGGGGAACAGCCGTATCGAGCGACGCTCGGATACGTGGCGCCCGGACCGCAGACCAGTTCCGAGACAGCCTGGGGAGCGAAGAGCGAGTACATGAAGCACTTCGACCCCAACCAGATCACCACGATCAAGGGGACGGTTGTGAGCGTCGGCACATTTGAGCCGGCCAAAGGCGTCGCCGAGGGTCTGCGTCTGCGGGTGAAGACAACGGACGGCAAGACCATCACCGTGCATGCCGGTCCGGCGTGGTACGCCCGACAGCAGAAATTCGACATCAAGCCGGGGGATGAAGTCACCATCACCGGCGCGAATGCGAAGATCGGCTGGCGGTCAGTCTTCATCGCATCCGAGATTCAGAGTGGCACGAACACTCTGCGGCTTTGCAGCAAGACAGGCGAGCCGTTGTGGACGCGAGGCCAGATGGGGCAGCGGCCCACGACGCCGGAGCAAGCGCCCACGGATGTGGGGCAGCGTCCGCAGGGGCAACCGCGTAGTCAGACTGGTCAGCAGCCTCCGCGGATATAGACGATACAGGCACAACATAGATCAAGGTAGATCGAGCCGCAGCCTTCGGGTAAGGACCTGAGGGCTGCGGCTTGTTGATTCATCGCAATCCTCGTCGATCGAATTCTGATCGGCACACCGCCGTCACACGGCAGCCGCTCTTTGTACGCCCACGTAGTAACCTGGCCAGCCGGGGCCACCAACCAGGCCCACGTTCAACTCAACGTTTCACTCGCTGAATTCTTTGCTGAATGATACGCCAGCCGGCGCGTTCAAACGTCTACCGAGAGGGCAGGGCGATAGCAGGCGATTGTACGCCCTGATCCCAGGAAGTGCCTACAGGCTCCTCGAAAGCCGCGTTTTCGATCATCTCGTGCACAGTTTCGCTTCTCAACCTCGCTATCCACATTTTTGCCGCCCAAACCACTCGAACCTCGACGCGTATAATTAGCGTGGAGTTGCCCACTTTCCGGAAGTGTCAATTTCCAAGCCGCACGCAATGTGCAGTCTACCCATTTTCGCTTGTGCAGGTCGGCGTCTCAGGAAATTGAAGCTACGATGTTGCTTCGTGCGATAAGTTACTGTAGTATCACGGCTTTCGACAATGGACTGAGATCAGGGAACAGGATGGTCCTGGAGAAATTGAGGTCAGCCGCCACACTGGAATGCCTGGATTCACATATTTGTGCCCGGACTGAGAATCTGGGAAGAATGGCTGCTTGGCAAAGATGGCATCTGCCCCTTTTGTGCCCCTACAGAGTGCAGAGAGGTTACTGATGGATAAATATGTTTGTATACACGGCCACTTTTATCAACCGCCGCGAGAGAATCCGTGGCTGGAATACGTCGAGCTGCAGGATTCGGCGTACCCGTATCACGACTGGAATGCGCGAATTACGGAAGAGTGCTACAGGCAGAACGCTGCTTCGCGAATTCTCGGCCGCGACCGCAGGATCATCGATATTGTCAATAATTACGAGAGTATCAGCTTCGACATCGGTCCGACTCTTGTGTACTGGCTCGAATCGCACGCCCCGGATGTTTACGAGAAAATCCTGGAGGCCGACAAGAGAAGCCGTGAGCGGTTCTCAGGGCATGGCTGCGCGATAGCCCAGGCCTACAACCATATCGTTATGCCTCTGGCGAACACACGGGATAAGCAGACACAGGTAATCTGGGGAATCGAGGATTTCAAGCGGCGGTTTCAGCGGGAGCCGGAGGGCATGTGGCTGCCGGAAACCGCGGTGGATCTGGCGACCCTGGAGGTGCTGGTCGATCACGGCATCAAGTTCACGATTCTGGCACCTCGCCAAGCCAGGCGCACCCGCAAAACGGGCGGAGGACGCCGCTGGAAAGACGTGATCGAGACCGATGTAGATACGAGCGTGCCGTACGTGTGCACTCTGCCTTCCGGCAGGCAGATCGTGCTGTTCTTCTACAGCGGGGCTCCCTCCCACGATATCGCCTACGGCGGGCTGCTGCACAGCGGCGAGAACCTGGCACGGCGGATCATGGAGTCATTCCCGCCGGACGATGGACAGACGCATCTGGCCCATGTGGCCACGGATGGCGAGTCGTTCGGACACCATCACCATCACGGCGATATGGCGCTGGCCTATTGTCTGCATTACATCGAAGCGAACAAACTGGCGAAGATCACCAATTACGGCGAGTTCCTTGAGAAGTTTCCCCCCGAGTACGAGGTGGAAATCTGGGAGGGCAGCTCCTGGAGTTGTGCCCACGGAGTCGAGCGGTGGCGGGGCAACTGCGGCTGTGCCGCCGACCTGTCGCGCTCGGGCCGGCAGCAGTGGCGTGCGCCGCTGCGGCAGGCCATGGACTGGCTGCGAGACAAGATCGCCGAAGTGTACGAGGCGCGAATGTCCAAGTATTGCCCCGACCCTTGGAAGGTTCGCAACGAATACATCGCCGTGATCAACGACCGCTTGCTGCCGAATGTGGAGAGTTTCATCACCCGGGCGACCGGAAGGGAACTGGGCCCGGAGGACAAGGTCACGTTCCTGAAGCTGCTGGAAATGCAGCGGAACGGCTTGCTCATGTACACCAGTTGCGGGTGGTTCTTCGACAATCTCTCCGGCATCGAGGCGGTGCAGATCCTGATGTACGCCTCGCGGGCGATGCAATTGTGCCACGAAATTCAGAACTGGAACCTGGAGACCGAGTACAAGGGCATCCTTCAGAACGCCCCCTCCGATATGCGGCCCTTCATCAACGGGCGGGAAATCTACGAGGCATATATCGAGCCTGCCCGCGTCGATCTGCACCGCGTCGGCGCGCACTTCGCTCTGAGTTCCGTGTTCGAGGAGTCCGCCAAGGAGAAGACGGACATCTACTGCTACTCGGCCACGACGGACGATTTCGAGCGCGTCGAGGCGGGCGTGCAGATCTTGACGACGAGCCGCACCAGGATTCGTTCAACGATCACGCTCGAGGAATACTCCGTCGATTCGGCGGTGCTTTATCTGGGCGATCACCACTTGTTTGCCGCCGTCCAGGGACGAGTGAGCGACGAGCAGTTCGCACGCAACCGCCAGGAGCTGAGCAAGGCCTTCAGAAAAGGCGACAGCAACGAGGTGATGCGGCTGATGAACACCGCATTCGACGGCAAGAACTACTCCCTGACCCACCTGTTCAAGGACCAGCAGCGGCAGATCCTCAATGATCTGCTCGAAAGCACGTGGGAAGAGATCGAAAGCTCGTTCCGCCACATCTACGAGCACAACTACGCGATCATGCAGATGATCCGCAACATGAACATGCCTCTGCCGAAGGCCCTTTCTGCGCCG
>Ga0315277_10005647_pt1 | contig 16459 bp, 18 predicted proteins | sample YL17G05_15_MG_FD_203695 | JGI IMG/M metagenome (GOLD analysis project Ga0315277, IMG submission 203695) | Sediment microbial communities from Yellowstone Lake, YNP, Wyoming, USA - YL17G05_15 | ecosystem: Environmental > Aquatic > Freshwater > Lake > Sediment | place: USA: Wyoming | collected... | reverse complement strand
TCTTGGCACGCTCCTCTTCGTTCACTCTGCGTCCCCCGTCTTACTTCGCTTCCAGGATAGCACGGCTGGGCCACGGTCTTCAGTAAACGCTAGGGAACATAGGGTTTAGATTCGGTTGGAGCTAGTGTAGCCGGCAGGGGGAAACCGAGGCTTACTTCCTAGCGCGTCCTCGCGCCTGCGGGTAGGATGGGGAGCAGCAGAGCGTGGTTCGCCTGGTCAGGAGATCCGAAGTTCAATCTCAAATGAAAGAAGGTGTCGTTCATGCTACCCCGGTGGCCCCGCAGAGTGATGCTGCTCAACCTGGCCCTTGGGCTTCCGTCGGTAGTCCTGGGTAGCTATATCCTCTGGCAAACCACGCTCCTCTTCTTCTGCCTGTACCTGGCGGTTTCGATCGGAATCCTGACAGTCGGTCGCTACTTCGTCTGCCGCACCTGCCCCTACTACGGACAGGACTGCCCGACGTACGGCTGGGGTCACTTGGCACGGTTCGTGTTCCGCAGAGATGAGACCAGGGGGTTTAGCAACCGTGCGGTCGTGATCGATTTTGCAGCCATTCTTGCTGCCGCGCTACTGCCTGTAATCGCCTGGGCAATTGGTTTCTCTGGAAAGGTTGCGGACTTTGGCAGGACGGAACACATTCTAATGGGAATCTACTTGCTGCTTGTGATATCCGCATTCCTGGTTCATCAGACAACCGGCTGCAGTAAATGCGAGTTGGAGGAATGCCCCTTCAGCAAAGCAGCGGAAGAGAAGAAAAAGCAGTTCGTTAAATCCTCTTGAGTCGATTCCCTCCTCCCGTTGGCCAACGCCATTCTGTGACCTGCATCTACTGCATCGATCGCAGGATAGGGGGCTGCCGGTGCCGCCGGAATGAGTATTTGCCGACGTGCCCGATCCATCCGGTGTGGGCATAAGATGTAAATAGAAAAGAACAGATGCCGCTTCGGGGATGGGGTGGAGTCGGATAGTGGCTCTGTTCTTTTCTTCGTCAGTAGGCTGGCTCTGAGTGGGGAGGTTCGGCATGCGTAGCTGGGGGAGGAAAGTTGCTGTCCTGGCCGTGGCAGGTGTACTTGCCCTGGGTCTCGTGGCGTTGCTCCAGGCTATGCAGACGGCCTCTTCTGGGGCGCCGCAAGACGCTATGCAGAACTGTCCCCACGCGGGCAAGTGGGCGATATCAGTCTGGGAAGGCCCAGACGGCACAGACACCGGCCAGGCCCTGGCCACCTGCGGCGCGGTGCCGGTGCTCGCTGCCTACTACCTCGACCCGGAGACCCAGGCTTGGCAGCGCTGGTTTCCTGACCACTCGGCACTGAGCACCCTACGAACGCTGGACAACATGCAGGGCGTCATTGCCCTAGGAGGCACAGAGGCCCCAGCCACCCCGATGCCGACGCCGGGTACCCCCGGGGACTCGAAATGGAAGCTAATTCTGGATGGGCTCGTTCGAGCTCCTCTGAGTCTGACTTTCGACGACCTCCTCGCAATGCCGACAAGCACGGCGTATGCCAAGCTCTACTGCGTTGACTGGCCTTCGACTCCCATCGCCGAAGGCAACTGGACCGGCGTGAGACTCGGGCTGATACTGGAAGAGGCTGGTGTTTCTCCGAAGGCGGTGAAAGTTGCCTTCTACGCTGATGATGGCTATACGACCGACCTGGCCCTGACAACAGCCATGCGTGAGGATATAATCCTGGCCTATGAGAGAGATGGCGAGCCTCTAGCAGAGAAGCTACGCTTGGTGGTTCCGGGGAAGTGGGGCTACAAATGGATAAGAGGGCTCACCCATATCGAGCTCGTCAATTACGACTTCAAAGGCTCCTATGAGAGCATGGGGTACTCCGACGAAGCGGACATCCCATGATACTCGCCTCCGTTGCCCTCGCCCGTCGGAGCACAGCCGAACTAACGGATGTAGCCCGAAGCTCGATTGGCAAGCCTGATTTGCCCGCCAGCACCTCTGGTTCTCAGATTTACGATCACATCGCTATAGGCGGACCGGCGGCTGCGGCGTTGGTCGCCCTCAGCGCGGGCGGCTGGTACGCCAGGCAGCGGTTCAGCCGGGACTGATCCACCTTGAGCGGAGGCCTCGGTGACGGCCTGCTGCCGCGGGCCAACGCCACCCTGCGACCTGCATCTGCGGGAATGGGTATTTGCCGACGTGCCCGATCCGTCCGGTGCCGGCATAAGATGGAAGTAGAAAAGAACAGGTGCCGCTTTGGGGATGGGGTGGAGTCGGATAGTGGCTCTGTTCTATTCTACGTCAGTAGTCTGACTCGGAGCAAGAAGGTTCGCTATGCGTGACTGGGTCAGCAAGGTTGGTTTGGTGACTCTGGCAGGTGTGCTGGCCCTGGGCCTAGGGGTTGCATTCGGCTCGGCATCTACGCCTACGCCCGCCGCGGCGCCTACGTCGGGTAGCGGTGTTGAGGCAGAATGGACGCTGGTTGTAGATGGGCTCGTTCGAGCTCCTCTGAGTCTGACCTTCGACGACCTCGTCGCAATGCCGACAAGCACGGTGTATTCCAAGCTCTACTGCATTGGCTTGCCTTCGACTCCCCTCGCCGAAGGCAACTGGACTGGCGTGAGACTGGGACTGATCCTGGAAGAGGCTGGTGTTTCTCCGGAGGCGGTGAAGGTTGCTTTCTACGCCGATGACGGCTTTACGACCGACCTAACAGTGACAACAGCGATGCGTGACGACATGATCCTAGCCTACGAGAGAGATGGCGAGCCTCTTCAAGAGAAGGTACGCTTGGTGGTTCCATGCAAGTGGGGTTACAAGTGGATAGAGGGGCCCACCCACATCGAGTTGGTCGATTACGACTTCCTGGGGACTTATGAGAGCTTGGGCTTGTCCGACGAAGCCGACATCCCTGGCGATAGCGATGGCGATGGCAGAGGCGACGCCTGTGACAACTGTCTCTGGATAGACAATCTAGACCAAGGGGACAGCGATGGCGACGGCATAGGCGATGCCTGCGATTCCCCTGTCGGCGGCATAGCGCAGCTCCCTGATATCTCCGATTCCTCGGCCCTCAACCGCATCGTCCTGGCCGGACTGGCGGCTGCGGCGTTGGTCGCCCTCGGCGCGGGCGGCTGGTACGCCAGGCGGCGGTTCAGCCGGGGCTGATCCTCCGCCAAAGGCGGATTCGCCTCAGGCAAAACCTCGGGCGGAGACTCCGATAGAGCCGCGCTTATCTCTCTGGCCAAGGTGACTCTGCGGTTCGCGGCCGTAGCGCCCGCCTTTAACCAAAATTATATTGACAACATTACATAACCCTGCTAGCGTATGGTTGCCGGCGTGCTGGAGGAATGCCCAGCGATGGCCGGCAAATCTTATACCCCGTGGTATATCAAGGCGATGGTCAAGTCCCTCGGCTTGATGTTGGCCTGCCTGGCGGCGATGATGGTTCTGGAGTTCGGTGGCATCATCGGCTGGGCAGGGTTCGGCCTGGGGGCGTTCGCAATGGTCGAGATTGCGCTCTGGGCCGATTGGCAGTGGCCAGAGATGAGGGGCTGAGAACAGCCAAGGGCGCCCCAGCAGCGGCCAGTTTCAGCGCTCAGCCAGCAGGCATCCAAAGAGGCTAGGGCTCCCCGAAGACCGCGGTTATCACTCACTATCCCCTCACCTGGTGACAGCCAATGTCAGGACAAATATAATGAGTGCCCAGAGAGGGTTTGGGAGACAGCTCGCTCCCATTCTGGCTAAGTGATGGCGAGAGACACAACCGCTGCGGTCTTGCTTCTGTCCTGCCAGGACCAGAAGGGCCTGGTGGCAGGGACATCGGACTTTATCTATCGGAACAATGGCAACATAGTCCACGCCGACCAGCATGTAGATGCCGAGGCCGGACTCTTCCTTCAGCGGATAGAGTGGGAGCTGGCCGACTTTCGTATCCCTCGCGCCGAGCTTGCCGATGTGTTTAGGCCTATCGCCGAGAAGTTCGGCATGCAGTGGGAGCTGCACTTTTCGGACTACGTTCCCCGAATGGCCATCTTCGTGTCCAAGCTGGAACATTGCCTCTATGACCTCCTGCTGAGACATCGGATGGGGGAACTTGAAGGCGAGATTCCTCTCGTGATCAGCAACCATCCGGACCTGGAGCAGTTCGTCGAAACCTTCGGGCCCGAGTTCCACTTCTTTCCGATCACCAAGGAAACGAAGGCTGCCCAGGAGCTGAAGCAGATCGAGTTGCTGGAGGAGCAGCGAATAGACCTGGTGGTTCTCGCCAGGTACATGCAAATACTGGGCGGGGAGTTCGTGAGCCGCTTCCGGAACCGTGCTATCAACATCCACCACTCTTTCCTCCCTGCTTTCCCCGGCGGCCGCCCCTATCATCAAGCGTACGAACGGGGCGTAAAGATAATCGGTGCCACCAGCCACTACGTGACTGAGGACCTGGATGAGGGCCCAATAATCGAACAGGACGTGGTGCGGGTCAGCCATCGGGACTCTGTCGAAGACCTCATCAGGAAGGGTAAGGACCTGGAGAGGGTTGTGCTGGCCCGGGCGTTGTCTCTGCACCTGAGGCACAGGATTCTGATCTACGGCAACAAGACCGTGGTCTTCGATTGATGCCCGGCGGGTTCACCCCCTAGTGTGAGGCTTCGCCGAAAGGAGCTGGGCATGGCGGAATACATCCAGGTGGTGACCACAACAGACAGCTCCGATCTTGCCAGGAGAATAGCTCAAACGCTGCTCGAGAGCCGAGCCGCCGCTTGTGTCCAGGTTTTCGGGCCGGTTCAGAGCAAGTACTGGTGGAAAGGGAAGATAGAGGAGGCGGAGGAATGGGTATGCCTAATCAAGGCAAGATCGGCCGACTACGACAGGATAGAGGCTCTCATAAGCGAGGCCCATTCCTATGACGTTCCCGAGATTCTTGCTTTCCCCGTACAGCAGGGAAGCCGCCGCTACCTTGAATGGGTCGAGGCCGAGACCTCGAAGCGATGACGGATCCTTACACCTAGGCCGCCATACTGAAATGCGGAATCTGATCTGAAGGCTTTCTAGTGTGGGACTAGAATTTCGCCAAGCACGGAAAGCAGAACGAGAAGGCCGATTGCGGCGGCTACAAAAACAAGAACCGATCGCTCCTTACTTCGTGTAATGCCAATAATCCCGGTAAAGAAGGCAAGTATTCCGGCAGCTCCCGCCCCAAGTCCTGGGATAGCAAGCGTCAGGTTACTGAAGTATGTGTCGCCACGCTCCTGTCCGGAAGCAGCAACGAGGATAAGCGCTGCAAATAATAAGAAGAAAGTGATAATCAATCCGACCGACCATTTGCCTAGAAGAGTTCTTGGCACAAAAATGCCTCTCTGGGTTTTACTCTAACCCCCCAAGAGCTTCCACGTCTATGGCCAAAACAACTATGCCCATGGCTCCGAGTCGTGGACGATGTTAGGACCTTCCACTTCTGTCAAGCTGCCACAGCTGTGACAATCTCTAAGGATAGAGCAGGCTAGAAGCCTATCCCCTGTCCGCGGCCGTTCGGCTACGTCATGCGAAGGAAGTTCTCATAGAGGCGAAGGCCAGGCTCGGCGCTCTTCTCGGGGTGGAACTGGGTGGCCACGATGTTGTCCTTGGCTACAACGGCGGGGAAGGCGACGCCGTAGTCGGTCTCGCCTATCACCACCGAAGGGTCCTCAGGGTGGGCATAGTAGCTGTGGACAAAGTAGAAGAGGGCGCCGTCAGAGATGCCGTCGAAGATGGGGTGCCGGCAGCGCTGGCGCACCCGATTCCAGCCCATGTGGGGCACCTTCAGGCCGTCAGGGAGCCGACGTACCCGTCCCGGCAGGATGTCCAGACAGGGGTGCTCACCACCCTCCTCGCTCAGCGAGAACAAGACCTGAAGCCCCATGCAGATGCCAAGGAAAGGTCGGCCGCTGGCGATGTACTCACAGATGGGCTCCACCAGGCGGCGCTGGGCCAGGTTGCTCATCGTGTCTGCGGCGGCTCCTACCCCGGGCAGGATCAAGGCGTCGGCATTGCGCACGGCCCTGGGGTCGGAGGTCACCAATGGGTCGAGTCCCAGCCGCTTCAGCGCTATGGCCACGCTGCGCAGATTGCCAGCTCCATAGTCGATAACGATGGGCTTCATATCTATCCTTGTTTCAGAGTGTACTGTATCAGCCCAACGATGGGCCAGCTTCGCACCCCCGCTCACTTTCGCGCCTGCGGGCGGGTACTCCGCCGGAGGCGCGTCAGCGCACTGTCACCAGGGAACGCCGATTCTAAACGTCGAAGTAAAGGTAGAACTCCCACGGGTGAGGGCGCAGCCGCACGGGGTCCAACTCGTGCTGTCGCTTGTACTCCGGCCAGACCTCCAGGACATCGCTGGAAGCGAAGTGTTACAGGGGGTTGGAGATGAGTTGCACGGCGCGATTATCGTACTAGGATTAGACTCGTGCCGAATCCGTCGGGAGGGTCCGGCGTTATTCATAGGTGGGACGTTTCCCGCCCCGAGCAGGGAGAGAGTCTTTGTGGTTGTATCCCCAAAGGCTCTCTTTCTTTGGGCGCGTCGCGAATCAGGGCTTCCTACGGCCCGACGCCGACCACCGCAGCGGCCTGAGTGGCCTGGAAGAGCGCGCTCGTGGCGTTCTCCACGCCGTCAAACAGGGGCTGCGGGTAGAGCCCCACCAGCAGCACGCCCACGACGGCGCCCACCAAGACGGCTACATAGTTATCGTAGAGCTGCTCCAAGGTGCATAGCCTCCTGCTTCGGCAGACGAAGGCATGCTACTTCCGGCTCTATCCAGTGTCAACCTTGTCCTTTCTGTTGCGGATTTCTGTAGCTTCGGCGCGCTGCCTGTTGACAAGGTATTCTTCGAGTGCGATGATGCTGTGGCCTCGCTACTTGCCCAGCGCTGGCGAACAGGGTGCCGTTGGGGTCAGGCGAGAGCAAGGGGGAGCGATGAGCGATCTGCTACCAGTGGGATGTCTACAGGACATCTTGGACTTGCTGGATGTCGCCGTTGCCTGCATGGACCTTCAGGGTCGGGTTCAGGTCTGGAACCGGGCGTCCGAGCAGTTGAGCGGGTGGAGCAGAGAGGAAATGATAGGCTCCACTGTAGATCGGGTGATCCCCCCAAGCGGGCGGGAGAAGAGGAGAGAAGTGGTCGCTCGCACCCTGGCCGAGGGTCAGGCCACAGGGACATACAGCCGCGTCCGCAAGGATGGCACGATCTTCCACGTCGAGATGTGCATGCATCTCATCCGCGACAAGCAGGGAGAGCCACTGGCCATCGCCGTTTTGGTCAAGCCGCTCGTGGGACACGGAGTCCTCTTGACCGCCAGGCAGAAGGAAGTGCTCGGGCACATTGCCAGCGGAGGGACGAACGACGAGATCGCGAGGAGACTAGTTGTAAGCCGACGCACAGTGGAGAGGCACGTGGCAGCCATCCTCGACAAGTTCGGTGTGGAGAATAGAGCGGCTGCGGCTGCTGTAGGGGTGGCAGCCGGACTTGCGCAACCGAAAACCACTCTTGCCTAGGCTCGTGCCGGCGTAATGTCAGAAGCCTCGTCGCTCAAGGGTCTCGTCAAGCCTTCTCGTCGCCACGGTCTGCAGTTTGTCGGTCTTCGTCTGTAGCTCCTGCCGTTCCTCGTCTGTGAAGACAGAGAAGAGCTCTTTGGCCAGCCGATTGGCGACCGGCATAGCTTCCTCCAGCTTGCGCTCACCCTTGGCGGTCAAGCGTACCCAGGTCTTGCGCCGGTCACGCCGGTCGAACTTCCTCTCCACCAAGTCTTGGACCTCCAGGCGGTCGACCAAGCCGGTGATGGTCTGGCTCGCCTTGACCATCGCCCGGCCAATCTCGCCGGTAGTGAGGATGCCCCCGTCCTCCTTCAGGACAGACAACAGGTGTAGCTGCGGCAGAGACAGATTGTGGGGCAGCAGGGCCAGTTCGGTCAGCTTGAAGATGGCGTTGGAAGCCCGGTAGAGGCTAAGCCACTCGGCCATACCTCTCGCCTGCTGTTCGACCTCGACCTGCTTCTTAGCTTGTGCCTTCACTTCGTTCTCCTTCCCTGCTCCTTCGTTGGAGCGTTTGTTGATTCCGTTCTCTTCCATTCTCCTTCGGCGTGGGACATACCGTCTACGTCGGTAACTACCCATCTTTCGCCCAAGGTTGGGGCGGGTGCGCTTCGGTGGGCCTCGATACGAGATGAGCGGCGGGCGTTGCGCTGTCGATAAAGCACGTCCGCAGAATGGCCTCGATGACGCTTTCACGCAAACTTGCCGGCCTACTTGACCGTAACCGTTTGACAAGTCGTTGGCCTTGATCTACCGTATTCGCATAGCGCAGAACCTTCCGCCCCGAGCAGGGAGAGAGCCTTTGTGGTCGCACCCCCGAAGGCTCTCTCCTTCTTTGAGCGCCGCGCTGGTGAGGATGACCCAGGACAGAATGAGTATTTTCCGTCTTGATGAAGCTGGCCCACTAGCCGAGAATGGTGTACAAAAAGGGAGGGGGGATGCAGCGGACGAGCCCGGCGTGCTTGGGATGGGGAGATGACATTAGAAGGCCGGCTCTCCCCATCCCTCTCCGTCGGAAATCGATCTGAGGCAGAAGCTAGCCCCCTTGGAATGATTTGGCTCCCCGGGCAGGATTCGAACCTACAACCTAGCGGTTAACAGCCGCCCGCTCTACCATTGAGCTACCGGGGAGCGCTCCCTGACACAAACCCCTGGCTGCCGAGCCAGGATTCGAACCTGGACTAAGGGATCCAAAGTCCCTTGTGCTACCTTTACACCACTCGGCAGAGAACAAGCTAGAAAACAAGGCGGGAAGCCAGCCTTCCCGCCCCAAGCCTGCTTTCCGCCTGCTGGTGCCGAAGGCCGGACTCGAACCGGCACGGGAGTTGCCCCCCAACAGTTTTTGAGACTGTCGCGTCTACCGATTCCGCCACTTCGGCTTGAGGCGAAAGCCCATCGCTTCCCTGAACTCTCGCCACCGTACACTCATTATAGCCAACTTCTCAGCGATTGCAACCCGCGCTCCCTGCCTCTATCCTCCTCGACAGGCCGTCAGGAGGGGAGGCATGGCATCTTCACGTGGGGCCCAGGCGGTGCGCGTCTTCCCCTAGTGGTGGTGAACCGGGTAGGGCCTGCCCTTGGAGGCACCCAGCATCACGAATAGCTCGTGCGCATCGGCGGCAGGGGTGAAAATGCGGTCGTCCCGCTTCTCCAGGCGCAGCGCCTCGGGCGCACACACGAGGGTGCATACCCCGCACCCCAGGCAGAGCTCGTAGTCTATCTCGGCGACCATGTTCTCGTTCATCTCGATGGCGTCCACCTGGCAGCGGTCCACGCAGGCCTCACAGCCGTTGCAGAGGTCCTCATCGACCGCCGCCCAGTAGCTGGAGGGCGCCACGGCGTGGGGGATGTCAAGCTGGGTTATCCCGCGCAAGGCGTGACAGGCATGGCTGCAGCAGTTGCACATGAGCCAGAAGTCGTCCTTGAAGTTCATTGTGCAGTGGACGAGGCCGGCGTTTGCCGCCAGTTTGAGTGTCGCCACCGCCTCATCGACTGACACAGGGCGTCCCCTGGGGATGCTCACCATCTGGGCCGGGTCGAGCACAGCCTGGCCGGGCACATCGCCGCCGTAGAAGCCCTGGCCAAACAACATGCACACATCCAGCGGGTCATCGCAATTGCGAGCGGCTTGGCGGCACATGCAGGGAAGAAGGGCAGCGAAAGGGGCCTTTTGCACCAATTCAAGCGCGTTCTCGTAGGGTAGGACCTGGTCCTTGGGGGCCTCGATGGCCGGCAGCGCCCGCGAGAGTTGGATGGAGCCGCCGTTGAGCTCACGCCCCCAAGCCTCGACGAAATACTTCTCCCACAGGTCACCCAGCCTATCGAGGTCGGGCGACGGCTGGCGCACGGCGAAGGGCATCTCGAACAGGCCCGGCAGGATGTAGGGCAGGCGAAAGACGCGCACGCCGTCGGGCCGCTTGACGCCGCGGATGAAGAACTTGGAGGCCATCGTCGTCAGGAGCCGCGCGGCCTCATTCAGGCTCATGCCCGCCCGCTTGGCGATCACCTCCTCAGGCTCCAGGTCCCAGGTCATGTGGGCGGCCAGGTGGGCCTCCTCCGGCTCGTAGCAGAACTTGAGGATCTCGATGAAGGTGTCCGTGTCGGGGGCACCTATTGGATGTCGAGCGAATAGCTGCTGAAGCGCTCGATAGGGCTTGTTTCGATCCGTCTCTACCATCTGTTGCGCCTCCAAATGATCGGCATCACGGCCGCTAGAAGTGGCGGTGCTGAACCGGGTACTCTAGGCCCTTCTTTTCGGCCACTAGCATGAAGAGCTCCCGGTCGTCCTGGTAGGGGTTAAAGATGAGGTCATCTCGCTTCTGCAGGGACATGGCCCCCTGGCCGCAGACAACCTCGCAAACGCCACAGCCTAGGCACTTCTCGTGGGTGACCTGGGCGACACCGTCCTCCTGCATGCTGATAGCGCCCACCGGGCAGCGCTCCACGCATAGCTCACAGCCGCTGCACATGTCCTCGTCGATGATCATCCAGAAGCTGGAAGGAGCCACAGCGTGCGTTATGCCCAGCTCGGTCACGCCGCGCAGGAGGCCGCAGGCGTGGCGACAGCAGTTGCAGATAAACCAGGGGTCGTCCTTGAAGTTCATGCTGATGTGCACCAGACCGAGCTCCTCGGCTCGTTCCAGGGCATGCACGACCTCATCGGCGGAGGTCAGGCGTCCGGCTATGGTCGCAGCGTGATGATGGTCGAGCAAAGGTGAGCCGGGCTCCAGCCCGCCGGGCACGCCCCAGCTCAAACCGATGCAGATCTCGACGGGGTCATCACAGCGGCGATGGGCGGCGCGGCAGGCGCAGGGGTTCAGAGTGAGTATCGTGGCGTTCTTCACGGCCTGGAGAGCGTCTTCGTGGGGCAACACGTTCTCCTTGAGCGAGCGCACCGTCGGCAGGGCACGGATGAGAGAGATGCCGCTACCATGCATCTCCCGCCCGTGGCTTTCAAGGTAGTACTTGTCCCATAGCTTGCCCAGGCGTTCTAGGTCCAGCGAGGATTCGCGCATGAGGAAGGGCTCCTCGAACAGCCCCATGCCCAGGGCCATGATGTGCAGGCGAAAGGTGCGCACTCCATCGGGGCGCCGGAAGCCACGCACAAAGTAGCGTTCAGCCATCCTCGTCAGTATGGGAGCGGCCTCGTCCAGGCTTACTCCCGCCCGGCGGGCAATGACCTCCTCGACCTCCGGCTCGAAGGTCATGGCGGCCGCCAAGCGCGCTTCGTCGGGGTCAAAGTGGCACTTGAGGATCTCGATGAAGGTCTCGCTTTCGGGAGCGCCCAAAGGATGGCGGGCGTAGACCTTCTGAAGGTCGTGATAGGCCTTGTCCTTGCCACTCTGTGTCATGACTCCTCCTCCCTACCAATGAAGATGAGTGGATTGTGGCACCCGCCTTGTTAGTATGTCAATTCGTGATTGCCGCCAGACGAGAGGCAAAAAAGCGAGTGCAGGTGCTTGCCAGGGGCGGCGACCTCGTGGTATCATACCGACAACAAGTGAAGGTTCGCTGTTGAGCCTTTAAGTCGGTCCCGCGAGGCCGACAAGGAGAAACAGTGACAACACACAAGGCCCATATCGACAGCCTGAGCTGGATGCTCAAGCCCTCTTGTCGGCGAGCCGGCAGGAGGGCTTTTTGCCATGGTCTGCGCTCATGGCTGAGCACGTGATCCTGTCGCCCGAGGACATCCGGCGGTCGTTGAGCCGCATTGCCCACGAGATCGTCGAAAGCAACCCCACCCTCGACGATCTGGTGCTGGTGGGCATGCGTACCCGCGGCGTGCCCCTGGCCGCTCGCCTAGCCCAACGCATCGCCGACTTCGAGGGACGGGCGGTGCCCGTAGGAGCGCTGGACATCGGCCTCTACCGCGACGATATCTCCTACCTCGACCTGAAGCCCCAACTGAAGCCCACCGAGATACCCACGGACATAGCCGGCAAGCGAGTGGTGCTGGTGGACGATGTCCTGTTCACCGGCCGCAGCATTCGCGCTGCCCTCGACGCCCTCATCGACTTCGGACGCCCCCAGCAGATCCAGCTAGCGGTGCTGGTGGACCGCGGCCATCGGGAGCTGCCCATCCGCGCCGATTACGTAGGGAAGAACATCCCCACCGCGCGCCAGGAGGATGTCCAGGTGTTTCTGGATGAGACTGACGGCCGCGACGCGGTGGTAGTGCTATCGACGGAGCCTTAGCCATGGTGCAACGAGCAACACGAGGAAAGCCAGCAGAAGAGGTGCGTCCGCCGGAGGGCGTGGACATCCCCACCTGGGAGCGTCGTCACGTTCTCGACCTGGACGACTTCAGCCGGCGGGAGATGGAGCAGGTCATAGAGACGGCCGACGCCATGAAGGAGGTGCTGAGCCGCGAGATAAGGCGGGTTCCCACTCTGCGGGGGACCATCGTCGCCACGCTGTTCTACGAGACCAGCACCCGCACTCGCTCCTCTTTCGAGCTGGCGGCCAAGGCCCTGGGGGCCGATGTCGTAAGCGTGGCGGCGGGCGCCAGCAGCGTGCAGAAGGGCGAGTCCCTCGTCGATAGCGCGCGCACCCTCCAGGCCATCGGCGCGGACATCCTGGTGATGCGCCATCGCCACTCGGGCGCGCCCTATCTGGTGGCCGGCCATGTCGACATAAGTGTCATCAACGCCGGCGACGGCTGGCATGCCCACCCCACTCAGGCTCTCCTGGACGCCTACACAATCCAGCAGCATCTGGGCGACCTAAGGGGCAAGAAGGTGGTCATCGTCGGCGACATCCTCCACAGCCGCGTCGCTCGCTCCAACATCTGGGGCCTGACCACCATGGGTGTGCAGGTGGTGCTCTGTGGGCCGCCCACCCTCCTGCCCTGGGGCCTCCGCCCCGATCATCGGGGCAACGAGAACCGCGCCCTGCCGCCGGTGGAGGTGGATACGAACCTCGACCGGGCCATCGAGGGGGCGGACGTGGTCATGGCGCTGCGCCTGCAACTGGAGCGCCAGCAGGCGGGGCTCCTGCCCAGCCTGCGCGAGTACATGCGGCTGTATCAGGTGGACGAGGAGCGTCTGGCGCGCGCCAAGCCCAGCGTCCTGGTCATGCACCCGGGCCCCATCAACGAAGGCATCGAGCTATCGCCAGCGGTGGCCCACGGCGCCCGCTCGGTCATCGAGGAGCAGGTGACCAACGGCGTGGCCGTGCGGATGGCCCTGCTATATCTCCTGGCGAAGGGACGATGATGGCAAACAAAGAAACTATGGCCATCCGCGGCGGGCGCATCCTCGACCCCGGTCGCGGGGTTGACCTGGTGGGCGACGTGCTCATCCGCGAGGGGCGCATCGCCGCCGTCGGGCCGGGCGTGGCGGCGGAGGCCGGGCGCATCATCGACGCCGCCGGCCTCATCGTCTGCCCCGGCCTGATCGACATCCACTGTCACCTGCGCGATCCCGGCTTCGAGCACAAGGAGACGATCGAGACGGGCACGCGGGCGGCCGCTCGCGGCGGCTTCACCACCATCTGCTGCATGCCCAACACCGAGCCGCCGATAGACAGCCGCGCCGGCGTGGAGTACATCCTGCGGACGGCTGCCGCCCAGGGCGCCGTGCGCGTCCTGCCCATCGGCTGCATCACTCGCGGCCGCCAGGGCAAGGAGCTGGCGGAGATGGGTGAGCTGGCGGAAGCGAGCGCGGTGGGCTTCAGCGACGACGGCTCGCCGGTGGCCGACGCCGCCCTCATGCGCCACGCCCTGGAGTACGCCTCCGCCTTTGGCCTGCCGGTCATCGAGCACTGCGAGGAGCCATCGCTCTCCCACGAGGGCGTGATGCACGAGGGCTGGGTGGCCAATCGCCTGGGCCTGCGAGGCATCCCCGCCGCTGCCGAGGAGGCGGCGGTTGCCCGCAATATCGCCCTGGCCGAGTTCGCCGGCACCCACCTGCACGTCGCCCACGTGAGCACCGCCGGCAGCGTCAAGCTCGTCCGCGCGGCCAAGAAGCGGGGCGTCCAGGTGACCGCCGAGGTCACGCCGCATCACCTGGCCCTGACCGACGAGGCGGTGATGCTGGCCGCGCCTGTCCCGAGCGGAGTCGAAGGGGCTGACGGCTCCATCGGCCTGATGTACGACACCAACGCCAAGGTCAACCCGCCCCTGCGGCCGGCGGCCGACGTGCAGGCCTGCATCGAGGGCCTGGCCGACGGCACGATCGACGCCATCGCCACTGACCACGCGCCGCACGCCATCGAGGACAAGCTGTGCGAGTTCGATCTGGCCGCCTTCGGCATCAGCGGCCTGGAGACGGCCCTGGGCCTGTGCCTGACATTGACCGAAGACGTAGGGGCGCATGGCCATGCGCCCCCACATCCCGGCCATGCGCCCCTACAGATGATCATCGAGAGGCTGACGGCCGGCCCGGTGCGAGCGCTCGGCCTGGCGCGATTCGTCCCCGGCCTGGGGAGCCTGGCCGAGGGTGCGCCCGGCGACGTGCTGGTCTTCGACCCCGAGGCCGAGTGGGTTGTGGAGCCCGAGCGCTTCGCCTCCAAGGGCAAGAACACGCCCCTCGCCGGCCGGACGCTCCGGGGCCGCGTGGTGGCGACGATATACGGGGGGAAGGTGGTGTACCAAGCATGACCGATAAGGCTCTCCTCGTCCTAGAGGACGGCACCGTGTTCGCCGGGCAGGCGTTCGGGGCGACGGGCCGCGCCTACGGCGAGGTCATCTTCGACACGGCCATGGCTGGCTACCAGGAGGCGCTCACCGACCCCTCCTCCGCTGGCCAGATCCTGGTGTTCACCTACCCCCTCATCGGCAACTACGGCATCAATGAGATCGATATCGAGTCGCGGCGCATCCAGGCGCGCGGCTTGGTGGTGCGCGAGAACTGCGACCGGCCCAGCCACTGGCAGAGCAAGGGCACCCTGCACGACTACCTTGCCACCCAGGGCATCCCCGCCATCGCCGGCGTGGACACGCGCGCCCTCACCCGCCGCCTGCGCTCGGCAGGCGTGATGATGGGCACGATCACCGCCGACGAGACGTCGGACGAGGCCCTGGCCCGCCTGCGCGGCCTGCCCGCCTACGGCAGCATCGACTTCGTCCGCCAGGTGAGCACCGAGAAGCCCTACGATTGGCAGGAGCCCGAAGTTGCCCGCCGCCGCATCGTGGTGGTGGACATCGGCCTCAAGTACAACATCCTGCGTCTGCTGCGCGCTCGCGGCTGTCGGGCGACGGCCGTGCCCTGCACCGCCTCCGCCGAGGATATCCTGGCCCTGCGGCCGGACGGCGTCGTCCTGTCGCCTGGCCCGGGCAACCCCGCCCTGCTGGACTACCTGGTGCGAACGGTATCGGGCCTCATCGGCAAGGTGCCCATCTTCGGCATCTGCTTAGGACAGCACCTCGTCGGCCAGGCATTCGGTGCCAGCACCTTCAAGCTCAAGTTTGGCCATCGCGGCGCCAACCACCCGGTGAAGGACCTGCTGACCGGCCGCGTGCACATCACGGCCCAGAACCACGGCTACGCCATCGACCCCGACGGCCTGCGGAACGGCATCGAGGTGAGCCACGTCCACCTGAACGACGGCACCGTCGAGGGGCTGTGGCACCGGTCGGAGCCAATCATCACCATTCAGTACCACTCGGAGGCCTCGCCGGGGCCGCTGGACAACGTCTACATCTTCGACCGCTTCCTGGAGATGGTGGAAGCGGCGAGAGGGGTGTAGGGGATGGTACTCGCTGGAGCAGGAGGCGCGCCATGCGTAGGGTGATCGTACGAGCTCTTGCCATCCTGGCCGTGCCCTTCGTGCTGGGCGGGCTGGCGGCCATGGTCTTCGCCCTCGTCGCCGGGGGCAGCGGCGCCGTATGGGTGTTCGCCTTCGGCCTGCTGACGCTCATCACTGGCGGGCTCTGCGCTGTCTCCGCCCTCATCGTCGCCCGCCCGACCAGCGGCTGGCTCAGGCTGGCCCGCCGCATCGCCCTGTTCGTCCTGGGGCTGCTGTGCATAGTCGTGGCAAGCTTCCGCTTCGATGTCTCGGAGCCCTACGCGCCGCTCATGCTGCTGGCGGGGGTGGCTGCCCTCGCGCTCCTGGTCATGGACATCCAAGAGACAGGTGGAGGAGCGAATGACCAAACCCAGTAAGGTGCTCATCATCGGCTCGGGGCCGATCATCATCGGCCAGGCGGCGGAGTTCGACTACTCCGGCAGTCAGGCCTGCCGCTCCCTGCGCGAGGAGGGCGTCACCACCGTCCTGGTCAACTCCAACCCGGCCACGATCATGACCGACGAGGGCATCGCCGACATCGTCTACATCGAGCCCCTCACTGTGGAGGTGCTCGCCCGCATCATCGAGCGGGAGCACCCCGACGGCCTCCTGCCCACCCTGGGCGGCCAGACCGGCCTCAACCTGGCGGTGGCCGCCGTCGACGCCGGCGTGCTGGGTCACAACGGCGTGCGCCTCCTGGGCACGCCCGT
>Ga0315277_10005646_pt1 | contig 16462 bp, 12 predicted proteins | sample YL17G05_15_MG_FD_203695 | JGI IMG/M metagenome (GOLD analysis project Ga0315277, IMG submission 203695) | Sediment microbial communities from Yellowstone Lake, YNP, Wyoming, USA - YL17G05_15 | ecosystem: Environmental > Aquatic > Freshwater > Lake > Sediment | place: USA: Wyoming | collected... | reverse complement strand
ACGATGCGGGCGAACTCCTGCTGGAAGTTCAACGGGTAGAAGGGGATGCCCAGCATCTCGGCCACCCGCCGGGCGTCGGCGGCGTCGGCGGCACTGCAACAGCCTTGCTTCGGCCGGGCAGACGTGCCGCCGCGATCCCGTCCGGCGTCCTGGCCACCGCCGGCCTCTGACTCCTGGCCGTGCCGCATGAACACCCCGACGACTTCATGTCCTGCCTCGCGGAGCAGCCAGGCCGCCACGCTGCTATCCACCCCGCCCGACATGGCCAACACGACGCGCGACATGAATCGGTGACCCGAAGAGACGTGCTGAAAGGTGCCTCATCTTGAAATGTATGGGCGGCAGCGCGAGGGGGCAAGGGCCTGGTGGTTCATGCGTTGGGTGGCTGGGGTCGGCTGAAGGCCGCCCCCAGACGACGCATCCCGGGGGCTCGTCAGGCTCGAGCGCAGGCACCCCATGCGAGAATTCAGGTGTGTCAGACCACGTGGAGCGACCCGCCAGATAAACCCGCTGGGGGCAGCCTTCGGCTGACCCCAGCCACCCACGGACCCGCCAGGAGAGGCCGACCACCAGCCACCCACGCATCCGCCAGGAAACCACGTCATGCACCTGCCGGCATCCCGCCTTCTCCAGCAGCCGCGAAGTGATATAATACAGTATTCGCAGGTGCCGGGTTGGACCGGGGAGGAGTAGTCCCATGGAAAGAGAATTCATCGATCGCGCCGAGGCTATCCAGCAGCGGATCCTCCAGCTCAGGGACTCTCTTTGACTACGCCGCACAGCGATCCCGGACCGCAGCGATCGAGCAGCAGATGGCCTCGCCCGACTTCTGGAAGGACCAGGAGAAGGCCCAGCAGGTTGTCGCGGAGCTGAAGGCGATCAAGGGCATTACCAAGCCGCTGGAGGACCTCATCAAGGCGTCCGACGACCTGGCCACGATGATCGAGATGGCCGACGAGGATGCAGGGTTTGCGGCGGAAGTGCCCCAGGAGTTGGGGCGGCTGGAGCGGGCCACCGACGCCCTGGAGACCAAGGCGCTCTTGAGCGGCCCCCTGGACGCCAATCCGGCCATCCTGACCATCAACGCCCGCGACGGCGGCACCGACGCCAACGATTGGGCCGAAATGCTCTTGCGGATGTACCTGGCCTGGGCGCAGAAGAACGACTACCAGTCGGAGCTCTTGGACCGCCAGGACAACGAAGAGGCGGGGATCAAGACGGCCACCATCGCCGTCCGCGGGCCGATGGCCTACGGGTATCTGAAGGGTGAGAGCGGCATTCACCGCCTTGTCCGCATCAGCCCCTTCAACGCCGAAGGAAAACGCCAGACCAGCTTCGCGGCCGTAGACGTCTCGCCCGAGGTCCCCGAGAAGATCGAAATCCGCATCCGCGACGAGGACGTCCGCGAGGACGTGTTCCGCGCCAGCGGGGCCGGCGGGCAGCACGTCAACAAGACCTCCAGCGCGATCCGGCTGACCCACCTGCCCACCAACATCGTGGTGCAGTGCCAGAACGAGCGGAGCCAGCACAAGAATCGGGCCATCGCCCTGAAGATGCTCCGCGCCCGGTTGGCTCGGCTGGAGGAAGAAAAACGCGAGGCCGAGCAGGCCGCCAAATACAACCAGATGCCCAAGGTCGGCTTCGGCTCGCAGATCCGCAGCTACTTTCTGCATCCCGATCAACGCGTCAAGGACTCCCGCACCGGCCACATGGTGGGCAGTTTCCACAGCGTGCTCGACGGCAACATCCAGGACTTCCTGGAGGCCTATCTGCGTTTCCGGGTGGGAGAGAGGTTGGGGTCAGGCCGGGATTAGGGATTAGCGGCAGGCCCGCTGTGCCAGAAGATCATGAGCTTAATCCCTAATCCCGGCCTGACCCCAGTTCTTTCCAAATGGAGGGAATTGGCATGGAGAATCTCGACCAGAGCCAGGCCACGTTGGTCGATCGGCCCCGGCGCGGATGGCTGCGACGCAACTGGATCTGGTTCGTGCCGGCGACGTTGTTGGCCTTGGGCCTGCTCTGCGGCGGATGCTGCGTGGGCATCATCGGGGCGGTCTTTGGCGTGCTCAAATCCAGCGATCCGTACAAGATGACCCTGGAGCGTGTGCAGAACGACCCGAAGGTCATTGAGGCGCTCGGGGAGCCGATCGAGGCGGGCTGGATGGTCAGCGGCGAGGTGATCCATCAAATGGGCCCCGCCGCCGGTAGCGCCCGACTGGATTTCGACGTGACCGGTCCGAAGGGCAAGGCCCATGTCCACAGCGAGGCCCGGTGCGCTTACGACGTGAGAAGAGGTCAACCAGAATGGGGGCTGACCAAGGTGGAGGTCACCACCCCGGACAACCAGCGGATCGTGCTGGACGTTTCGGCCGACAAAGACAACGGGCAAGAGGCGCCGCCGTTTCAACCGGGGACCTAGCCCGCATTTCTCATCGCAGTGTGCCACTGCTTGACGCGAGGCAAGCAGTTCTGCTCGGCACTGCTTCTGCGAAGCAGTGGCACACTTCGGCGGGACGGCAGGCAGACGGAGTGCCGGGTGGAGGACCTTCACAAAGCCCCAGCATCTTGCTGCCCCGACCGCAGCGGCAGGTCACTTTCGGTACCCGAGGCGGCCCAGGGAATCTCTGCGCGTGCGGCTCTCTCTTCGCGCGTTCCCTCGAGGTCTTCGACGAACTCCCCGAGCACGTAGACCTCGACGCGGGAGTTCTGTGTCTGTTTCTCGGCTTCCACGCGGATCGTGTGCGGTTCGAAGGGGCCGGCTTGGCTCAGCCGCATCCGCTGGGGTTCTACGCCGCTGTGTTCCAGATACTCCATCGTCGCCAGACAACGCGCGTAGGAAAGCTGCCAGGCGTCTTGGAAGGGGGTCCCGGGGGGCAACGGATGGCGCGAGGCATGGCCCCGAATTTCGATCTTGTTCGGCTTGCCGAGCAGCGTGGGCACCAGGCGCTCCAGTCGCTGCCGACCCGCCGCGTCCAGCTCGGCCGAGCCCTCGGCGAACAGGACCACGGTTCCCGCCATCAAGCGATCGCCGTTGTGCAGCGCCAGGAACCTTTGCTTGTCCGGCTCAACACGTCGCACATCCCGACCGCGGGAGGGCTTAGCACGTGGCTCGCGCGGGCCGCGCTGGGGGGCTTTGGGGCGGTTTTCGGCCCGTTCGGCGCCGGCCGGCGGGCTGAGCGTGCCCGACGGCGGCCCGGGGAACGGCCCGCCGGAGCCCGACCCGATCATAAAAGGGTCTCTGAAGTACTGGGCTACGGCCTGCTTCACCCCGCTGTTCTGGGCCGAAATCCACATGACCATAAAAAAGGCCATCATGGCCGTGACGAAATCGGCGTAGGCCACCTTCCACGCACCGCCACCTTTGCCAGCCATGGTTGAGATCCTCTTGGACGCGGTGTCTGCCAGAGTCGCGCGGCTGGGTCAAGTGCCACAGCGCTAGATTCAATGGTTACAGATGGAGTTATCAGTGGTCAGTTTTCAGTTCTCGGGTCTTGCGGCTGTTGTACCGGAATACAGGCAAATGCGGGTTATGAGGGCTTCTCATCTGGCCTTCGACGTCCAGGAGGACCTCCAAGAGAACGAGCAACTGAAAACTGAGAACTGATGACTGAGAACCTCTACCCGCAAGTGGTGTGCCGGCCATGCGTTGCGGCAAGCGATCATATGCGACCTAGCGATGTGGTATCAGGACGACTCTGCCTGGGTGAACAACTCCTCCAATCGCTCCCGGCTGGGCCGGACCTCCGCGGCCACTTGCCGGCAAGCCTGTTCGACGGCGACCTTCGGAGGCAGCCCGTTGACAAGCCCCAGGATCACGACGCCCGCGGTGCGGAAATACGCCACCTCGGCCCGGGAGAGGAATTCCATCTTCACCGCCAGCGGGGCGGCGAACCCGTACGACAGCAACACCCCGAGGAACGTGCCCACCAGGGCCGCAGCGACGTGTTCCCCGACCGCTTCGATGGGACCGTCAATGGCCCCCATCGTGATCACGATCCCCAGCACGGCGGCCACGATGCCGAAGCCCGGCAAGGCGTCAGCCGTCTTCGTCAACACGTCAATGGGAGCGTGATGCTCTTCTTCCATCAGCCTCAGCTCGCTCTCCAACAGGCTGGCCAGTTGCTCGGGCTTGAGGCTCCCGTCAATCACAGGCGACAGCGCGCCGCAGATGAACTCCATCATGTGGTGGTTCTTGACAAGCCGCGGGGACTTGTTCAGAATACTGCTTTCGTGGGGGGAAGACACGTGCGCTTCCAGCGCCAGCAGCCCCTCGCGGCGAGCCAGCCGAAGCAGCTCGTACAACACCTTGAACAAGTCTTCGTACCCAGCCTTGTTGTACGCTGTCCCCTTCATGCTCTGCACCAGGCCGTGCAGCAGGTCGACGAGGACTTTCTTGGGCGACATCGCAATCAACGCGCCCAGGGATGCTCCGCCGATGACCACGAATTCGGCCGGCTGGATCAGCGCGCCGACCTGGCCGCCCGCCGAGGCAAAGCCGACCAGCACCGCCACCAAGACCACCAAGAAACCCGCGACAACGAGCATGTCCGCTCCCACCCGGCCTGCGGCCGCAGCCAGAGCCCTGGCGGGGCCGCCGGGACCGGAACAAAGTACTCTATTAGGCTCCAGAGGCTTTGGCCCTGCCTTGCCCGGCAAGCAAGGCTGCCGCCTGCTGTCGACACACGGCAATCCCTGCCTAGAGTATCTAGCATACGACTGGACCGCAGCAAGTTCAGGTTACACCTGAAGTTCCGCAAATTCAGGCCAGACCCAACCGGGCCAGGATGGGGTCGTAGCGTGAAACGCGGGCACGCCCTGCAAAAGAGTGCATCTGTAATTCCGGGCGAGTCTAGCCTCGCGTCCCGTCGCGGCACCGCAAGAAGCGATTGGCTCTCGCCCGTGGCCCTCGATCCCTCGCCGCTGGCCGCTACGTCACTTGCAGCATCCGCTCCAGGGCCACCAGTGCCCAGCGGGCGGTCTCGGCGTCGACTTCGATCACGCTGACCGGCGTGCCGGCCGCCAAATTCTCCAGCGCCCAGCAGAGGTGGGGCAGGTCGATTCGATACATCGTCGCGCACATGCAGACTACGGGGGAAAGGAAGTGGATTTCCTGCTCCGGATGCTCGTGCTTGAGCCGCCGGACCAGGTGCAGCTCCGTGCCGATCGCCCACTTGGTGCCCGGCGCTGCCTCCTCGACCGCCCGGATGATCTTGCCCGTCGAGCCGATCACGTCGGCCCGGTCGACCACTTCCATCGTGCATTCCGGGTGGACCAGGATCTTGATGCCCGGGTGTTGCTCGCGGAAGCGATCGACGTGCTCCGGCAGAAACACCTGGTGTACGCTGCAGTGGCCCGGCCAGAGCAGCACGCGGCTGCGGCGGATCGCCTCCGCGGTGTTGCCGCCCAGCTCCTCGGCGTGTGGGTCCCAGAGGGGCATCTCGGCCAGGGGGATTCCCATCGCCCGGGCGGTGTTCCGGCCGAGATGCTGGTCGGGGAAGAAGAGTACGCGGCTGCGGCGGGCGAAGGCCCAATCGAGCGCCCCTCTGGCGTTGGCCGACGTGCAGACGATGCCGCCGTGCCGGCCGCAAAACGCCTTCAGGTCGGCCGCCGAGTTGACGTAGGTGATCGGCATCAGGTCCTCCACGTCGATCACCTCGGAGAGCTGCTGCCAGCAGTCTTCGACCTGGTTGATCTCGGCCATGTCGGCCAAGGAGCAGCCGGCGGCAAGGTCGGGCAGCACGACCGTGACCCGCTGCCCGTGGCGCTCGGCCAGCCGCTCCGGACGGTTGGCCAGGATATCGGCCGTTTCGGCCATGAAGTGCACGCCGCAGAAGGCGATCGCCCGGCACTCTCGGTTCTCGGCGGCCAACTGGCTGAGTTTGTAGCTGTCGCCGCGGAGATCCGACAGGGCGATCACCTCGTCCTGCTGGTAATGGTGCCCGAGGATCAACAGCCGCGGACCCATTTCCGCCCGCACGGTGTTGATCCGCCCGGCAAGGGTCCGATCGTCCAGCGACCTGTAAGGTTCCAGCTCGAAGGTCGGCAAGCTCAGATGGTTGGCAATTGCAGCCATGGTCCGCAGTCCCCCATCAGGTAAGTATACCTGTCGGGGAGTCCGCAGACCAGCCGCGCGCAAAGCCGCGTGCGTGGCAAGTGTTACTGGCAACTCGGTGCTTGGGGTGCCTGGGGTCTCGCGCAGCGAGCCCCCAGAGAAGCGTGTTGGGGGCAGCCTACGGCTGACCGCCAGCCACCCACTCATCCGCCAGGAAAACTCGGCAAACACACAGCCGCTTGCGACTAGCGGAGCTTGCCGTCCTGGAGCTTCGCGGCCATCTCTTCGAATTGCTGGGCCTTATCCTTGCGGCCGAGTTGGCGGTGCATGGAGGCCAGGTTGGTGTAGGGGACCGTCAGGGCCTTTTCGTCGAGCGTGCCCTGCTTGACGGCCTGCTCCATGAACTCCAGCCCTCGCCCGGTCACCTCGACGGCCTTCTCGCGCTGTCCGGCTTCCCAGTACGAGACGCCCATGCTGACGAAGGTTTCCCCGTGGCGCCCTTGGTCGGCGAAGGCTTCGTTGGGAAGCGGTTTTTCCAGCAGGGGCAGGGCCTTGTCGAACCAGGTGATGGCGGCGCGATGGTTGTCGTCGCGGATGGCGTGAATGGCCCCCAGGCGGAAGTACAGACGGCCCAGCAGGTAACCGGTGGTCGGGGATTGTTTTTCCTGCTCGCCTTGTTCCAGATACTCGATGGCCCACTCGCCGTATTTCAGCGCCGTATCATGGTCGCTCCGCATCTGATAGGTTTGCAGGGCGTCGTAGAGTGCCATTCCCAGGTCCCACTGGAGGCGGGCCTTGCGCACCGGGTCTTCAGTGGCGGCGATCAGCTCCTTCCCGGTGCGAATCGCCGCGTCGGCCCAGTTGCCCGGATCCAGCTTGCCCCGCACGCCCACGTAGGCGGCTAATGCGCGGGTGCTCACGCGGAAGCGAAGCTCCGGGTTGCGGCCCTCCTTCTCCACCAGGTCTGCGGCGAAGGCGTCTGCCTGGGCAAGCCACCTGCTGACGGCCGCCTCTTTCTGCTTCCAGTTTCCCCAGGCGATATCGTGGGCGGCGCCCAGGTGGGCGTCGACCAGCACCTCTTTGGCGGCCAACCGGATGGCCGGATGCGGATCCGCGGTCAAGCCACCCGCCCCCTCCACGGCCTGCGTGTGAAACTGCAGGGCCTTCTTATAATCCGGTTTCGGACCCGACGCCGCCAGATCGCCCAGCAGGCACAAAGCACGGGCCTTCACGTGCGGCCGCCGCTGACTGGTCTCGACCGCTTTCTGGGCCCCCTCGGTCGCTTCGGCCAACCGGCCCAGCAAACCGAGAATCTGCGCCCGGGTGACCCAATAGTGGCCGTTATCCGGTTCCAGGCGGACCGCCTCGCCACTGGCGACCTCGGCCTTTTCGTACTCGCCCATGGCCACCAACACCCGGCCGCGGAGCCAATGGGCCCGGGCGCTGCCGGCCCGGAGCTTTATCGCCTGGTCGAGGTCCTGCAGGGCCAGCTCGTACCGGCTCTCCAGATTGGTCTCGGCACGCAGCACGAACGGCTCGGCGCTGATCGGCTCCAGGATGATCTGGCTCACACGCATGGTGGCCTTGCCCGGCTCCTTGCTCGGCTCGAACGCGAACAACACCCCCCGCTCCGGATACACCTGGCCGAGGATCTCGCCCAGCTCGTTAGAGACCAGCACGGGGCGGACGTTGGCCAGCTCGAGCTGTTGGGCGACCGCATTGGCGGGGAAGGCCCGATCGAAGCGGATCACGACCGATGCTACGCGCTGGCCGGCGTAGCTCACTTCCACCCGATCGAACGGCTCGACGGCGTACAACTGGACCACCGTGTTCTTCTGCTTGCTGATCTCCTTGGGCGCACCCCAGGTCTTCTCAACTTCTTCCACGGTGGTCACGCCCGGCGTGACTCCCTTAAAGCTGGCCGCCTCGACCTGCACGGGGCCGGCCGGACCCAGGGGATCGGGGACGGGCACAAGCGGCTTGGCCTCGGTGGGCGTGGGCGTGGTGTCTGTGGGCTGTTTTTCCTCGCGCTTGGGCTGGCCGGCCTGGGGATTGCCGCTTGGGTCGGCTTCCTCGACCAGCGGGGTTGCCGGGGCCGGCTGCTGCACGTCCTGTGCCGCCGCTATGCCCCACAGCGACAGTAGCACCGCACCGAGAAAAAGAGCTCCTGCAAAGCATCGCACCGTTTTCAGGCACATCGCGTGTTCCTCCTTGAACCTCGCCAGATGGACCGGGACGCCCGGCGGCAGCCGACAAGGCTCACCACGTTGACCCGGCTCTGGATGCCCCAACACCCGGCGCACCCCCTCTAGACGGTATGGTCATACCGCCCCGTATCTCGAGGATCGGGGCGTAGTGTACTCGCATTGGATAAGTCAAGTCCAGACAGGATTTATGATTCGGACCCGTTTTCCAGAAAATCCAGAAAACTCGCTACATACTCACAGAATTCGGGGCTGCGCCCCGGCGGGGAGGCCCGTTGGCAGAAGGAGAACATAAAATGGGCAGCGCAGGAAGAATAGGAAGCAGCTCGGCTGTACGGACTCGCGCGATTCTAGGAAGAATAAGTGGAATGGGTGGCTGGCGCAGCGTAGCGTGGCGGTGCCCCACGAATCAGGCACTCTGGGGCGTCGCCGACCAAAGCTTCACTTCGGTGCCCATCCGCCGCCGGCCACCGTGATTCTCCCAGAATCACCCAAGGTTTTCTGGACACCCGCGGCGATCAGCGGATGCCACCGAAGGGTTAGTCAAGCGGCCCCTTATCCCCGCCTGCCCTCAAGCGGCAACCGGCCAGGTGCTCAATCTGGCCGGCCGTAAACGGCACCGCAGTGCCGGCCGCCGGGGGATGCGGAACCAGGCGATCGGCGATCGCCTGGGCCAGGGCCTCGATCCCATCCCCTTTCAGCGCACTGGTGCGAACCCCCGGCGGACGCCCACCCGCGGCCGGCGGCAGATCGGACCTGTTGTGCACGACCAACCCCTCAGGCCAGGCCTCGGTCAACGCCTGATCCGCCGGGGACCAGGGCAGGCTGGCGTCGAAGACCAGGATCACCAGCTCGGCACCGGCGGTTTTCTCCCGGGCCCGCTGGATGCCGGCCCGCTGCAATGCCCCCTCGTTCACGCTCTCACCCAACGTTTTCTCGACAGCCTCGGGTCCCTCGTTCGCCCCATTAGCTGTGGGCAGACCGGCCGTGTCGGAGAGTTCGATCGGCCAGCCGTCGACGGCAGTCGTGACGCTCACCACGTCGCGGGTAGTGCCCGGGGTGTGGTGGACAATCGCCCGTGGGTAACCCACCAGCGCATTGATCAGGCTGCTCTTGCCCACGTTCGCCGCGCCGGTGAGCACCACCCGCCACGGCCGCGTCAGGTGCCGGCCCAGTTCGGCGCGGGCCATGAGTGTTTCGATCTGTCTGCTGGTGGTGGGAGCATCGCCGTTGCGACGGGCCTGTTCGATTTCATCCAGCGCTCGCCGCAGGGCCCCGTGGTACTGGTCCAAGAGGATGGCGGCGGTCCGCTCGGTACGGGCGTCTGCCAGGGCGACGTGTGCGGCGGCGGTAATCGGATCCCGATGGTGCCCCACGGTCCAATCCTGCCACGCGACGACTCGCCCACCCCCTTCGACCAAGACCTCCTGGATCATGGCCACGGCCGCACGTCCTCCGTGGCAATGCAGCTCGACCGACTCGTCCGAGCGGCGGCGGACGACCACTTCCTCGCCCGGCTCGCGCCCGAACCGCCCCACGACGAGTTGCCCGGCCGGCCGGCAATCCAGCGGCCGCCCGCTGTTGGGCCGGAAGTGGTGCCGGAGCAGCTCCACGGCTCCCACCCCTTCGAGCAACAGCGTAGCTATCGCCCCGCGCCCCGGCGGCGTAAGCTGTACCACCTGAAGACAAGGCCTTCCGGACATCTCATCCCCTTAGGACCGCAGCGAACCGTCTTCCGACTTGGGCGCCGTGGTCAGATCAGGTGGCTCGCCATCCAGGCAATGCGCGCAGATCTGGGCCTGCCACTTCCTGCACGACTTGGCCACCAGTTCGATAGGCGCCCGGTGGTTCGTCATCGCAGAAAGACGTTTCCTGCCGAGCGTTGCCCCGCTGCGCCGCTTGGCGGGCCATCCCCGCTACGACCACTCGGGCAAATCCCACCATCCCTGAAACTTGCCGAAATCAGCCCCATGCGTCAGGAAACAAGTCTGTTGTCCCCGGAAGTTGGCTTTGAGTTTGTTGAGTCTCTTAGGGCCAATTGGGCGACGCCGCCTGATTCAATTCCCCATCCACAACGTCTGCCGATACCTCACAGTAGGTTACAAAGGTTTTGAAAGCCGTCAGCGAACTTGCTCGATAACCACGTGGACCGCTTGCCTTGCCTGTTGCCCTTTAGCCAATCCTTACATGCAGCTTCATTCGCAATCAGTATCAGTTCCGCGTCAGTAGCTCTCAGGTGGTCCCAAATGTGGCGGTCATCAGGATAGGGATTCGCACCAATCACAATTACAAGCTCTGCTTGTTTCACAGCTTCATGAAACTCTGTCTGAATCTCTCTGATCTTGGGGTCGCAAATCATGTTCGTCTTTTCCCTCGCGTACAGGCTCATCGCAGGTGGTAGCTGGTTTCGTACGAGCTCCTCGATCACCCTTTCGGAAGGCACCACCTTCAAAGGTGCGTGAATCCGGGCAGTGCCAATATCGAACGGAGTGTGCTTACCTACATGGATGTGCGTTGCAAAGAAATTGCATGATCCGTGCAACTTCAATACCCTGAGACCATGAGAGAATCCCCAGTACGTTATCTCGTTGAATATAGGCGATGCCGCCAGTTCGATAAGACGCTCATAATTGATCGTTGATATGAGGAACTCACTGGATGCAAAGCGACTCGGGAATCGCTCGATGAGCCTGTAGTAAAGATTCCGCTGATAGTCGTCAATCCTGAAGTGTGCGAAGTATCTGCCCATTCGGTTGAGGAGAATCGCGAAACTCGGGTATTTTCCATAACACGCCTCAATCCCAGTCTCAAATCCTTCCCGGAACTTGGCGCTAAGCTCCGGAGGCAACTTACCCCACGTATCGGGGAAGCACTTGATGAGCGCCGAGAAGAGTGCGTTGCCCAGCGGGGGAGAGTTCTCCATTCCGCCAGCTCCAAAGCTTGCCCCCGCACCGAACAAAAAAACAACCCGTGTTGCCATTGGATTTCCGGGCACGCCATACTCAATTCTTGGTTGATTAGTGTTTTTGGGCTGGGCTTTTACGCTGTAGGACGCGGCTGAGCTTTCTTTCCAGTTTCTTGGGGAAGGCATCATTTCTGAGGCACTTCGGGCAACACTACTTCTTTGCCCGCCGCTCGACGGTTACGCGTCTCTGCTCGCGGTAGACCGCCACCTGCGCGGTCTTGCCGGCACACGACGCGGCCAGACGCAACAGATCTCGCACCGACTGGACCTTCTGCCCGTCGAGTTGAAGGACGACGTCGCCGTCTTGGCAGCCGGTCCCGGTGGTCCACTATCCACTGTCCACTCTCCGCTATCCACCACTCGAGCCGTATCGATTGAACCACGCGCGCTGATGGAAGGGGAGCCTCTCCTTCTGTGTGCCCGCTGCGGCGGCCACGCCCAGCGGCAGGAGGATGCGGACGATCTTTCCTTCAGGCACGCCCAGCAGCCTGCCGACCCTGGCGGCCCTGTCCTCGACCCGCAGCACGCCATCGAGCCAGACCGTGGCATATCCCAGTGCGGTCACCGCCAGCAGGATGTTCTCCACCGCTGCCGCACAGTCCTCTGCCGCGAAGGAGAGGTCGCCCAGCACCGGGCGCGGATCGGCCACGCAGGCGATCATCGCCCGGGCCGTCTTGCAGACCGGCCGTTGGACGATCTCGGCAATCTGCCTGAGCAGTTGCGGGTCGTCGACGATCACGAACGAGGCGACCTGTTCGTTCTTGGCGGAGGGTGCCTGGATGCCGGCCTGAACGATCTTCTTCAGGTCGTCCCGGGGGATCGGCACCTGCGTGAACTCCCCCCGATAGCTGTATCGTTTCTCGATGGCCTCGAACAGGTCCATAGGTCTCTCCCTCTTGAGATCAGCCGTCGGCGGTCAGCCGATAACTTACGGCTTTGGCGCACGGTGGAAAAGAGACGTGCCGGCCGGAGGCAGCACACCAATGACGAGGCTGGCCGAGGGACCGTGGCGACCACGGTGACAAGCCAGCCATCTGCGTCGAGCCGGCGGCCCCGGCACCCGGGGTTGGCCAAATCAGGTGCTGCCCCCCTATTTGGTCTAAGCGGCCGCCGGACTGCGGGTTTCTCGGTTTTTCTGGGAGGGCCCTTGTCGGATCGGGAAAAACGTGTAGATTACCGATTGCGGGATACTCACCCAGAAACTTGCAATCATTGGCAATCATTGTGGGATATCAGCCCAAAGAGTAGAATAGAGCAGACTGCAATGTCATCCGACGGACCGGACCGCTCGACTGAACCCTGGCCCCGTGGGGCGCCCAATGGCAGGTTCCACAGAGTTTCTCCTGGGCGAGTTCCGGCGTACGCTCGACGACCGTTATCGGTTGTCGGTGCCCGGGGAGCTGGCCGATCTGCTGACGGCGGAATCGGCCGAGTGCATCCTGGCCAAGGAGCGGCCCGGCTGCCTGAGCCTGTGGAGTGCCGCCCTCTGGCAGGCGCGGCTGGAAGAGGGCGTCGAGCTGGTCAGGCGGAAGATGCAGGCCGGGAAACTGGAAGGGCGGATCGGCCAGGTCCAGCTCCTGGGGCGCCTGCTCTCTACCCGGCACAAGGCGGTGGAGCTAGCTGGTCGTGGCCGGCTGTTGATTCCCGAGGGTTTTCGCGAGTTCCTCTCCGTCGAGCCCAGTGGGGAGGTGCTGGTGGTCGGCGCGGCCGTCTGCATCGAGATCTGGAACCCGCCCGACTGGCTGAAGTACCTGGCGGCGCAGATGCCCAGATTCCGGCGTCTTCTGAGCCAGCTTTCCGGCTGAGCGTGAGTTTCCCACCAACTACAGTAGTCCCAAGTTCGGCTGGTCCGACTTCGGGTAGCCGGGGTCGAGCGCCAGCGAGCCCCCGGAAAGCCGGGGTCTGGGGGCTCACCGACCAACGCTTTGCGTCGGTGCCCGCCGACCCCAGCCACCCGTTCCTCAAGCTTGGAACTACTCAGCCAAGAGTTTCCCATGCCCGGCCCGGTGGGATTTCCCAGACACCCGGCCGTGTCACCCGGTGGAATGCAAGTCACCAGGGAGGGGTCTTTCCGGGCGCACGAGGCGCCCACCCCTTTCCCCTGGGCCGGGCATGGATAATGCAGAATGAAGGCAGAATGAAGAAGGCAGAATGCAGAATTCGGAAGTATGAACAACCGCAGCGGACGCGGTGCTACACTCACTGATCCTTCATCATTCTGCCTTCTGCATTCTTCATTCTGCCTTCATCCTTCATCCTTCTGCCCTTCCTGCACCTCCACGTAGGCCAGCCGCAACTCGTGGAGCATCCTGTCGATCTCCTTGGTCTCCTCGGGCGTGCGGTTTCCCTCGGTCTTCTCGCGGAGCATTTCCAAGGTATCGATGGTGTGCTGGGCGTGGTCGAGGTGTACCTCGGGCCGGTCGGATCCCGGAGTCGGCAGCAGCCCGAGCATGACCATCCCCTGCAAGTACAGGCTGCTGGCCAGGACCGTGAGGTTCGGCGCCGGCAGCGGCCCGGCCGCGTCTGACGGGGCCCTGGCCCGGCGTGGCTTCGCCGACCGTTCTTCACGGAGCGCGGCTTCTCTCTCCGCCTCCACCTGGCTCTTCCAGTCCTCGTCGATGAAGATCTTCTTCTCTTCACCTGCCGGTTCGTCTGACATGGCTGGTCTCTGGGGGTTGGGGGTCTCGGGTTCAGTAGGCCGCCGTGCCGGCGGCCGCTAAACTGCTCTCCGGCTGAACTTACGGCGTCTCCACCTCGTGCGATCGCTCGGCACCTGCCGTGTGATGCTCCACCGCGGCGCCGATGAATCCGGCAAACAGCGGCTGCGGGGCGGTCGGCTGCGACTTGAACTCCGGATGAAACTGCACCGCCACGAACCACGGATGCTCCGCAAGCTCCACAATCTCGACCAGCAGGCCGTCCGGACTGGTGCCCACCACGTCCATCCCGTGGGCGGCAAACTGCTGGCGGTAGGCGTTGTTGAACTCGTAACGGTGCCGGTGCCGCTCGGAGATCTCCTCGGCGCCGTAGCACTCGGCCGCCCTGCTGCCGGTGACCAGTTTCGCCGGATGGGCTCCCAGCCGCATCGTGCCGCCCTTGTCGGTGATCGCCTTCTGGGCGTCCAGCAGGCAGATCACCGGGTGGGGGTTGTCCTTGGCAAACTCGGTCGAGTGGGCCCCTTGCAGGCCGACGACGTTTCGGGCGAACTCGATCACCGCGCACTGCATCCCCAGGCAGATGCCGAAGTAGGGGATGCCTTTCTGGCGGGCAAAGCGGATGGCCTCGACCTTGCCCTCGATCCCCCGCTCGCCGAATCCGCCGGGCACCAGCAGCCCATCGACACCGCTGAGCAGCCGCTCGGGCCCTTCCCGCTCGACCGCCTGGCTGTGGATCCGCTGGATGCGGACCTGCGCCCGATGGGCGATGCCCGCGTGGTCCAGCGCCTCGTAGATCGACTTGTAGGCGTCGCGATGTTCGGCGTACTTGCCCACCACGGCGATGCTGATCTCGTGCTCCGGGTTCCGCAGCCGGTGCAGCAGGTCCCGCCAGTCGTCCAGGTCCAGCTCGCCGGCCGGCAGGCTGAGCTTCCGCACGATCAACTCGTCCAGCCCGTGCTCGACCAGGCTCATGGGCACCTCGTAGACCGAAAAGTCCTTGTCCTTCTCCTCGATCACCGCCTCGACCGGCACGTTGCAGAAGAGCGCGATCTTGGCCCGCTCGTCGCGACCCAACGAACGCTCGGTGCGGCAGATGAGGATGTCGGGCTGGACGCCGATCTGGCGCAGGAGGCCGACAGACTGCTGCGTAGGCTTGGTCTTCAGCTCGTCGGCCGCCTTCAAGTAGGGCACCAGCGTGAGGTGGATGTACAGGCAGTTTTCCTTGCCGATGTCCAGGGCGAACTGGCGGATGGCCTCGATGAAGGGGTGGCTTTCGATGTCGCCCACCGTGCCGCCGATCTCGCTGATCACGACGTCGACGCCCTCGCCGGCCGGCTTGGCCAGAGCGGCCTTGATCTCGTCGGTGATGTGGGGGATCACCTGCACGGTCTGGCCGAGGAACTCGCCGCGGCGCTCCTTCTGGATCACCGACTGGTAGATCCGCCCGGTGGTGTAGTTCGAGTCGCGGTTCAGCGGCGAGTTGGTGAACCGCTCGTAGTGGCCCAGGTCGAGGTCGGTCTCGCTGCCGTCGTCCAACACGTAGACCTCGCCGTGCTGGTAGGGGCTCATCGTGCCCGGGTCGACGTTGATGTACGGATCGAGCTTCTGCATGCGGACCGCCAGCCCGCGCCGCTCCAGCAACATGCCGATCGAGGCGGCGGTGAGCCCCTTGCCCAAGGAGCTGACCACGCCGCCGGTGACGAAGATGTGTTTGGTCATCGTCTCACCATCCTGGCCACAAGGTACGTCGCGTCTTGCGCGAAACAAAACATTGATTGTATCAGCGGCAGCACCTCTGCGCGAAGCCTCGATGGTCTTCGGGGGCGTGCTTGCGAACATAGGCCCGTCGCGCCCTCGGCGAGCATCGGGTACGCGCTGTGCGAAACCGGCGAGTATCCACTTTCCGGGCCCCATCCTCGACCTCACATACCATTTATGGGGGGTACATTTTGCGCTCTCGGCGTGTCACCCCCCATCGCGTGCCATCTCGCTATGAGCATTCCGGCGTTCTTGCAGGGCTCTACTCCCCCTCGCTACCTGTTCACGGACCGAATAGAATGGGGACTCAGTTTGGCCACTCCATTAGGGAGGGCGCGGTGGTGCAGTGGCGGGGCATCCGTCTGCCAGGTTGCTCACCGTGCCATGCGCTGGTGATGCCGGGAGGTTGTGTGGCATGGCGACCAAGAAGCAACTGCGACGGGAGCGAGAGTTCGCCGAACTGTTGCGACGCGATCACACCCTCAATGGTGGAATGCTCTACGGGTTGGACGGCTTCATTGTTGAAATCCAGGCTCGGGCAACTGAGGTCCTCAGCGCGCCGGAGCCGGTGGCTGGTGCCACGAGAATCAGCGGAATGCCCACGGGTGCGGTGCGGGAAGTCCTGGACCGAATCCATGGGGCCTTCGCAAAAATCGGAATCCCAAAGTCCGAGGTTGAAATCTTGATCAACCTTGCGCCCCCCGATTTGCCTAAGGCACCGCGAAAAAATAACTTGAGCAAATTGGTATTGCCCGTTTTCGGCGTTTCGGGGATCGTGGACGCATGCAAGATGCGGCCGCGATCGAACGGATTCGACAAAAGTATT
>Ga0315277_10005645_pt1 | contig 16466 bp, 16 predicted proteins | sample YL17G05_15_MG_FD_203695 | JGI IMG/M metagenome (GOLD analysis project Ga0315277, IMG submission 203695) | Sediment microbial communities from Yellowstone Lake, YNP, Wyoming, USA - YL17G05_15 | ecosystem: Environmental > Aquatic > Freshwater > Lake > Sediment | place: USA: Wyoming | collected... | reverse complement strand
TAGTAGCTGTAGCGGGGAGTGTTGTTCCCTTCCGATGAGAGGTAACCGAAGTCGCCTCCGCGTGGCGGGTAGAAATTATGCAGAGCCCAGAAGCAGGCGATATCTGTGCCGAGCTCCGCCATCGTGCCGAGCATGTCCGCTGTCCAGAGAGCATTCACGACCTGAAGGGTCTGTGGTCCGGGCGAGTGATTGACGGAGTTGTACCCCACATTGATGTACATCAAGGAGGCAGCTTTCACCGGGCCAGCAGCTTCCTCGACATCATTCCGCAGTTTCGTGAACAGCTGACGGTATTTCCCGACCGTTGCCAGGAGCGTGTCGTCGTTTTCTTTTCCCCACTGCTGCGGGAAATACGTAAACGTAAGCATATCGATGAAGTCAGGTGCGGCTTTGAGAACGCGCGATGCCCAGTTTTCCGGGTGGGGGCCGAGAGGTACGTTGGTCGCTACTTTAATAGAAGGATCGACCGCCCGCATCGCAGTGACAAACTTGACATATTTTGTGGCGTAACTCTCGGGAGGAACATGACCGCGCGCCCATGTGCCCCACTGCTCGTCACCGACTTCCCACAACTTGACGTCATACCCTTTCGTGATATTGCAGTATCGAACCCACGCTGCAGCAAGCTCCGGCGGTTCATTGAAGTTTACAGTGATAAACGGCTCGGCACCGACAGCTCTGCAGAGTGCAATATACTCGTCGGTGTTCATCTCCGTCGAATTATTGGTGGGGGAATTCCAGACGTACTGGTCGGCGTCATTCCCACCCGGATATTTCAAGAGTGTAATGCCGGAAGACTTGATCTTGTCGATGGCGTCACGATCGGCGGTGAGTAGCGCCTCATCCGTTGGACCCGGAAAGAGTGATTCATCCCACCGAGCCGTGTTGATACCGTACAACCAGGGATTGACGTGGCCGATGGTTGCTCCGGCATCGATGTCGACTTTGACATGCTGAGCCAACGCAGCGGGGATGATGATGAAGATGCAGATGATGGCAGAGAAGTATCGTTTCTGCATGGCGGAGATTCTCTTTTGTGCTACGGGAGTGCTGACAGCGTCTGTCTTTTGGCGAAGGAATCAACGTCAAACGTAACTGCGAAGGTCGTGCCGGCTTCAGCGCCGCGCACCCGTGCAAGCGCCATATAATAGTCGAGGTATGGAAAACTGGCGATGCCGCCTTGGATAAACTGATACTGAGTCACAGCTTCCTTCCAAAGCTCCATTTCGGCTGTGCTATCGACGTAAAGGTACGGCCGGAATCCCTCAGGATCTTCCCAGTTCTCCGTGTAATAGATACCACAGACGCCACGATGCACGGGGTGGCCCGTTTCGACGCTCTGAAGCGAAGCTAGCAGGAGAGCGTCGTTAACAACAACGTGAGTTGTTGCATGATCCCGGTGCAGGCTGTTCCGCCAGTGGGTGATGATATGGGTCGGGTGCACTGTCCGGATGATTCCTGCGACGTAGTGCTTAACATCCTCGGATGCAGGGAGTTCACCATCGCGGTAGGGCGCAAACAGGGGCTCAGCCCCGATGATCTTCGCAGCGGATTCTGCCTCGCGCCGTTTCTGCAAGCCGTACTCCGAAGGCGCCATTTGTGGATTTCCGCCTTCGCCAAGTGTAAGGTGGAGGATGGCGACGCGGTCTCCCATGCGGGAATGTTTGGCCAGGATGGCACCGCACGTCACTTCGATGTCGCCGCAGTGGGCACCAATCGCTAGTATCGTCTTGTGTGATTTCTTATTCATACGTCAGAATCCTTCTCAGCTGGTTTTCAGCAGAGTCATGAGAGTGTCTTCTTCAGCAGAGCAAAGCGCCGGGTCTCTTTGAACCCGAATTTCCCGTACACTTTTGCCGCAAGGTCGTCCGTCCATAGAACCCAGGCATCATGATGTCCTTCGTGTCGCATGCGCTCGAGAGTGCGGGCGAGAAGCACAGTTCCGATTCCTCTTCCCTGGTATGCTTCGCTCACGCCAAACGGACCAAAATGTGAACCCTCGAACTGGCAGTAGCCGATGATTCCGTCCTGATGAGTCACGACCATAACTTGCTCGGCGCGAAATCCTCCTTCTGAAATCCTTCTGAGATTTCGGCGTTCAACCCGCACCCAATCCGAGGGCATGGTCTTTTCGAGGAACTCCATGAATTGCACGAGGTCGGTGCGGCGATAGGGGCGTATCTCGATGCCTTCGGACAGAAGCTTGCCCTGGATCTCGACAGTCTTCTCCGGAACGGTGAAGAGCACGATAGGGGCATCCATACTCAAAGCCTCGTGGAAGTCTGCATACCCATGCGCCCGGAGGAACTTCAGCAGGGAGCTGTAAGCCCGCACGTCAATTCCGGGCGTGAAGTACCCGGGAGGATAGCCTGAGATACGGCACTCGCGTTTTCCGAGGGCTTTGAACCGGGTTTCGACCTCTTTCAGCAATCGGTCGCCGACGATGTCAAGTTGAGCACCGGGATGCACTCCCAACGCAGTGATCCAGCAACGATCGCCGGCGGGATCCGCATTCCCGAGCGGCAAGCGTTTCGCCTGCACGCCGAGCACAAATCCGACGAGCATTCCGTCGGAACGGGCAAGAAGGAACGTGTCCGGATCAAAATTCTCATCGAGGAGGACGCGTGATTCCAGTGTGTCCACGGTGATGGCATCGAGAGGGAGAGCGAGTCCCCAGAGTGTGAGAAGCTCATCCCGCGCCTCGTCAGCATACGGGGAGAGAGCGAGAGGCATATCAGGGATCCTTCATATCGGTGCAGAGAGGGTATTCTGTGCAACAGAAAAGAATTGTAGGGAGATATCGGTCATGACCTTGGGATCGTGATGCTCATCGGCGGTCACGAAGCTGCCGGATCCCGAAGGAGGCATGCAAGCTCTCGGTGCTTTTCGCGCGGGTTGCTCCTGCCTGAAACGCAATATGGAGAAGGTTCAAGAGGTAATCAAGTGCCTGGACCGATTCATCTGAGAATGAGCCCTTGAGTTTGCCCGGAGTGTCGCGAGGAGCGGAGGAGATGAAATGGTTGGAACGAAAACCGAGGGCTCAGTTACCCTGGGGATCAGAAGACTGCCCCTCGTTGAGCGATTTTTCGTAGGCGTCTTTGAAACTCACGATTCCTTCCAACAGGGCTTCAGCGATCTTCTTCTGACCCGCGGAGCTGCGAAGAACTCTTTCTTCCGCTCTGTTGGAGAGATAGCCGGTCTCCACGAGCACATTCGGCATTGACGCATAGACCAGGACATAGAATCCCGCTTGTCGTACGCCGCTGTTCTGGATTTTCAGGAGGTTGGCCATGGCTTCGGATGCTTTCTCGGCGAAGTCCTCGCTGTGGCGCGCAAAGGCGCTTTGCCGCATGGTCAGAAGGATGAACGACTCTTCGTTGGTGACCTCTTCATAGCGAGCCTGATATCCTTCTTCGTATTCGATGACCTTGTTCTCCCGGTCTACCACTCCGAGCGAGTTCTCGGCGGATCGGATGGCGCTCTCAGTTTTTCCGGGCCGGATGATGTAGATCTCGAAACCATTTGCGGACGATGGTTTGCGTTCTGTGGAATTGCAGTGAATGCTGATGAAGAGCTTGCCATTCTCTCTGTTCGCGATTTTCGCACGCTCACCGAGCTCCACAAAAATGTCCGTTTTCCGCGTATAGACCACTTTGACGTCCTTGAGTCGTTGCTCAATCAGTTTGCCAAGTTTCAGGGCGACGCCTAGTGTGACATCTTTTTCGCGCGTGCCGGCAACCCCGATTGTACCGGGGTCTTTTCCGCCGTGCCCGGCGTCGATCACGAGGACGTCGAGATTGGCACGCGTCCGTGCGCGTTGGAGCTTGCTCTGCATCTGATCCTGCTGCAACTTCTCCCGCTCCGCTTTTTCAAGAGCGGCCCGTGAATGGAGCGAAAGAAGGATGTTGTTTGTTTGCTGGTCGACAAGAGGATCGACCTGTACGATGTCGGGTGAAACTTTGAAAGTAAGCTGTACAGATGTTGGATACTGGTACACTTGCAGGCGCCTTATGGGATCTCCGGTCTTGAATCGAGAGAGAGCCACCGTGTCGGCAAGTGCATCGGTCACCGTGAGGTAGAGCCATCCATCCGCTGCGAGAAACGCCTCAAAATCACCGAGTTTCCTGCCAGTCTTGATGGTGAGGAGATACCCATTGGTGTAGGGCTGCAACTCCGCTCCTGTGATATCAAATCGAGATGCGGTCTCAGCCTTTTCTTTGAAAATCGTCCGGCTTCCGGATTCAAGCGAGACACCGGAAGGATCGAGGTGCTCAAGCAAAGAGACGAATTGCGAGGCCGGAGCAAAATACGTGCTATCGACAAACAGTACGTCCGTGGAAAGCTGATACGCTGAGGAAATACTGGTTGTCAAGCTCGTGACGACGAGAAAAGGATTTAGGGCCGTAATCTTGACGCGGTGCGTGGGGAGACGAAGTTCGATTTTTCTTCTTCCGGGATTATCGGTAAGCGGGAAGGAGAGTGCCGTGGCGAAATCTCTCACGGAAAGGAAGATGACGCCAGAGCTGTCGTACCCGCTCAGCGTCGCTGTCCGTTCGCCGACCTGTATGCGGATACTCGTCCTCTCGGCCCGGAGAGGGAAAGGCGGTGAGATGAAGAAAGAGACCAGAACAAATAAACAAGAAAACCGAAAAGCGGTTCTGCGCATCTAGCGATAGTTCACAAATTGCACCGGAAATGACAGGTCGGCTTCACGGAGCATCTTGATGACAGCCTGCAAGTCATCTTTATCCTTACCGGTTACGCGAACCTGATCATCCATGATCTGAGCCTGAACACGGATTTTCGAGTCCTTGACCATCTTAACAATGGCCCGGGCGTCATCCTTGTCAATTCCGATGATGAGCGTGATGAGTTGCCGTACGGTCGAGTTCGCGGCTGATTCAATGGCGCCATACCGCAGTGCCTTGAGCGAGATTCCTCGCTTGACGAGCTTTGACTGTACGACGTCGAGTGCGTTCTTGAGGTGGAACTCGTCGATGGTCTGAAGCGTGATCTGCTTCTCTTTTGTGTTGTACTCGATCAGCGTTTTAGAGTCTTTGAAATCGTATCGCTGGCCGATTTCTTTGCGGGCTTGATTGAGGGCGTTGTCAACTTCCTGGAGGTTTACTTCAGAGACGATGTCGAAAGAATTTTGTTGCGCCATGCTTGCTAGAAGAGAATCTCCACAATGTTCCGTTGTGTCGTGACCCTGATGCGAACGCGGATAGAATCGCCGCTTGTCGTAACGACCTTCCCAACACCCACAATGACAGCCTGATCATTTTCAGCGCTCTCAATGAAGTATCGGGCGTTCGGGTTTTCCACCATCGGGTATACCTGGGAAATCGTGATTTTCGCGAAACTCTTGCCCCCACCCCCTTGCGTTGCTGGCTTCCAGTAATAGGCGTTTGCCTGCGCAGCGAAAGTCTGTAGATCGGTAACGATGGCAAGGCGCGTGTCTTCAACCGTGTTCGCTGAAAACATGCTTACGCCGACATAAATGGCAATGCCGATCAACATCATTCCCAGGACAACGAGGAAAAGTTGTGTCTGGCCCATCGGCTAATCCGTTTGGCTTGTGAGTGGAAACCTCCGGACAACGATCGCTTCCCCCTGAATCACATGCTACAGAGAATTCAGACCCTCGTCTGACGCGACTGCCCCGAAGCCAGCGGAGGACTCTGCTTGGGGAAAAATGCCGCGTCTCCGGTGTCCCGCCCATCGATCAAGAGACAACGCTCGAGTATTGGGCGACCTCTTCACTCTGTTTCCCAATATTGTAAAACTCGTTATTAAAATCAATGGATGCATCCACGCCGTTTAGCAAAAGCGGAAATTTCCGGCTGCCAGTTGTCGAGGATGAAATTCCGTTCATACTTCTTGAACCACTGTCGACCGCCTACCTCAATGAGGTTTTCCCTAAGCAAATTCAAAGAATTTGAGGCCTATCATTGCCTCAGAGTACTGAAGGAGAGCGTGTTTCACTTTGGGGCATCAAGGGGAGGAGATTTCATTCTTGAAACTGCAAGGGGGAATGAGCTGCGTCCTCACTTTCGGATCACGCCTGTCTCCATGCTCCAGAACAACAAATCGAGTTCGTCGACCGGGATGCCGACGCGATCCGAGAACTTCAAGAAGCTCTGTTCAATACGTATGTAATGTTTCCGCGAGAGCGACTTCGGTATCGAGCGAATCGCCCCATAGCGTTGGAGGTTGCGGAGTATGTGGCGATCGAGAATTGCAAGCCCGTCATTTCGTCCGACGTTGCGCAAGAAGTGCGTTGCTTCCTTGTAGCCCAATCCCATGACGTTCTGTACCAGCCACTCGCGAAGTTTAAAAGCGTCGGTGCTGCTGCCGAGCTTGTTGAGTATAGAATCGAAATCGCTCTTCAGTTTTAGCAAATGTTTCGACTTCGTTGTATGAAACCGGATGTACATCGTCCGGTCACCGAGAATACTCTCCGGATTGATTGTGTGAAGATGAAACGATTGCCGCTGAAGTTCCGCGACCACACGTTCAGCGTTCTCGGCGGAGGTTTGCGGCGTCAGAAGGCAGTACGCGATCTCGTAGAAGTACGCTGCAGGGGGGACCTTCCGGAATTCCTCAAGCCGTCTCCGGATATCCTCCCGCTGCATGGCATGGAGATTTTGGAGTTCGACGAGCTGTCTTCTGCGTGTCTCGCGGTCCATTTCTGTCTTCAATCCGGCAAAGAAATCCTCGAGCGACCGTGCCACTGAATCAGCCCATCGCGTTCGAGGGAATGCAGAAGAGACTGGAACCAACGGCGATCCTTCTGACGGATGTCCACCTTGATCTTACGGGCGAGGACTCCGGGGGGCATGGTCCCGCCGGGTTTCAAACTTCGCAACGCCTGCACGATCCGGCCGCGATAAATACGGTTGGGAATGTCATCACGACCGGGTTCGAGTCTTGCGGTTCTTCTTTCATTCTTATGAATCCGATGGGCGCTCGGGCAGAAAAGGAGGAGAGGACAGCGATCACAACGCGGTGAAGCTGCCGTGCAAACTGTCGCTCCGAGGTCCATTAATGCCTGGTTCCATTCGCCGGCGTTTCTGTGCGGGAGCATTTCCTCAGCTCTCGCCCACGCATCGAACGGATGAGTAGCAACGTTACGAGTCTTGAATGCGAAGAGCCGTCCTAGGATCCTCGAGATGTTGGTATCGACAACAGGTACGCGCAGTCCGAATGCGAAACAGGCAACCGCGCTCGCCGTGTAGCGTCCGACTCCGGGGAGTGTTCTCAACTCTTCAATGGTTCGCGGAAGGACTGCGTGAAATTCTGAGACGACTCTCTGGGCCAGCTTTCGGATTCTCAGTGCGCGATTGTTGTACCCCATTCCCTCCCAAGCCCTGATCACCGAGGACATTCGTGCCCTGGCAAGGTGTCTGAGCGTGGGGTATTTCTTCAGGAATTGCGGATAGATCATGAGAACGCGTGAGACCTGTGTCTGCTGAAGCATTATTTCGGAAACCAGCACTCGGTAGGGATTGCGCTCGCAGCGCCAGGGGAGTACGCGTCCGTTCTTACGATACCACCGTCGAACCGCCGACACGATCCTTCGCTTCCGGTTTTTGGCCACTCTGCCACGGATCATTTCGTGAATAAACCCTTCGTTGCCGATGTCGAGTCTTTATGACGAGGTCAGGTCTTCGTTGCGGAGTAGAGCTACGAAGGGCTTGTTGCCAGAAAGCATATCCATCGCGTGCAGTTCGTCGAGCGAGACCCACAAAATCTGCTCAAATGTATTATTTTTTGGTGTCCCGGTGAAGTGAGAGACGAAGCAATAGGTGACCTCAAATGTTCGCCCGTCCTCATACCTGTTCACGCGAGTTTCGCAGCGGTCGTAGGCATCAATCTCGATGGAGAGTTCTTCCCGCAGTTCCCGCTTCAGGCAATCCAGCGTTGATTCTCCGTCTTCCATCTTGCCGCCAGGAAACTCCCATTTCAGCTCGTACAGGGAGCCCTTCTTTCGCCGGCAAACCAGAACCTGATTCTTCTGGTGTATGAGTGCAACGACTGCGCGCGTCATCGTGACGAGAATATACCGAATCAAGGGAGAATCTACAACGAAGTCGATTTTCATTGCATCGGCGTTAATTCCTTTCAAACTTTCGTTACACAACGAGAGTGAACATGCAATTCAGGTTGAAGATTCTTGCAATAGTAGTCTGTGCTTCGTCTGCCCTCTATGGCCAGTCGGCCAATCACATCGTGATCAGTGAAGTGTATGGCGGGGGCGGCAACAGCGGCTCAACGTGGAAGAATGATTTTGTGGAACTTTACAATCCGACGAGCGCGCCGGTGAATATCACCGGTTGGTCCGTCCAGTATGCGTCAGCGAGCGGAGTATTCGGGAATTTCAAGACATACCTCTCAGGAGTCATTCAGCCCAAAGCTTTCTTCCTGATCCAGGAGTCCCAGGGCGCCGGAGGCACAAAAGACCTCCCGACGCCTGATGCTTCTGGCGTGCTCGCGATGGCATCCGCGAGTGGCAAGATCGCTCTTGCATCGGACACTTTCACCGTCGTGAGTCCCTTAGGAGCTTCGGTGGTTGATTTCATAGGATATGGAGCTGCTAATTCTTCTGAAGGCTCCGGGCCAGCTCCGGTGTTAACAAACACTACCGGTGCCGAACGGAAGGCGTCCGACACGTCTACCGCTGTGTCGCTCGCAGTTGGCGGCGCCGAGGAGAAGGCGGGAAATGGATGGGACAAGAACGACAATGCGAACGACTTCGTTTCGCAATCTCTCATTAATCCCCAAAACAGCGCGAGCGGGAAGGAACCAACGCCCGCCATCCAGGCGGGAGTTGGCGTCGCTTACTTCTCCCCGCAGATTGTGCGAGCCGACAGTTCGATGCAGATCACGTTCGTTCTGAAGGGGGTCACCGGCGCCGTCATCACCGGTCTCCGTTTCCCGAAACATTCGCTCTTTGGCTGGTCCCGATGTGCGTTCAATGTCAGTTCGTCCGGCCCCGGTCACCCCGTAGTCAAGCAAACTTCTGACAGTGTGAGCGTTGCGGATCTATCACTCTCAGGCAACGATTCGGCTCAGATGCAGATCTCCGGACTCTCGGCTCCCGACACCACGGTGAAGATTGCTTTTCTTGTTGAGACAGCTGCGGAGAGCGACTCGACGGCGTTGGTGGCACCGTTGCCTGCACTTGTTGTCTACGGCATTCCACGGCCGGTCGCTGTTGTGAAGACCAATGACGCTCAAGGTGTGCCACTGAACCTACAGAAGCCGGTGACTGTTCGTGGGATTGTTACGGTGGCGAACGAGTTTTGGGGGCCAGCGTATGTTCAGGATGTATCCGGAGGCCTGGCAGTTTTTGACCGTACATTTGAAAACTCTGTCAAGATCGGCGATGAGGTCACGCTGACCGGCACGGTCACGCAGTTCAATGGTCTCACAGAGCTCGCGAACGTTGTTCTCCACGCCATGCATAGCAGCGGGAACGTTGTCATTCCGTCCATTGTCACATGCTCTCAGATTGCGCGCGATGGATCCGGTGGGGTCGAAATGTATGAAGGAATGCTGGTCCAGTTGAACGGTATTACCGTCCGCGACGCGCAAGGATTGGCGTTCTCAACATGGAGCGTGAGTCAGTCTGGCACGAACTACTGGCTCTACGACAGCGACAGCGTCCAGGCGCGCATCGATGGCGAGGTCACGAGCATCGCCGGCACGACAGCGCCAAGCGGCAAGTTTGATCTTGTTGGCGTTGTGGGGCAATACACTTCCGCGCTGCCTTATGCCGGGGGGTACCAGGTCATGCCGCGATGCTCCGCCGATATCATTTCCAAAGGGCCGATCATCACGGTTTCACCGAAGGAGTCGAGCATCAGCGCGGGCGGGTTTGAGATTGGATGGGAGACCGCGAAACCGGGAACCAGTGTCGTGAGGTATGGAAAGACCCGGAGCTACGAGCTCGGCGTTGTCAGTTCGACGGTCGCAGCCAGCAGTCACCGCCTCGCGGTTTCCGGGTTGTCACCGGCGATGGTCTATCATGTTCTGGCATTTTCCGTGAGCGAGGGCGATACAAGTTTCGCGAATGACCGTATTGTCAGCACAGGATCCCAGGGATCGACCGGCGCCATCAACGTCTATTTCAACAAGTCTGTGCAGCCGGCTCTCGCCAGGGGCGAGGTGGCCAAAGGGAATTCGAATCTCACCAGTCTGCTCATCCAGCGGATCAACGGAGCGAAGAAATCGATCGACTGTGCTTTGTACAGCTTCAGCGGCCAGGTCGGACAGTCGATTGCGAATGCACTGGTGCAGGCGCGGCAGCGCGGCATCGATGTGCGCCTCATCATCGAACGCGACAACCGGACCTCAGCTGCATCCACATTGCAGATCCTGACCGGAGCGGGAATTCCCTGGATCAGCGATGATCTGGATGCTGTAAACGTCGGCGCCGGTCTTCATCACAACAAGTTCTTCCTCATCGATCAACGCGGGGGGGCGCCGGATCAGGTCTGGGTTTGGACGGGATCATGGAACCTAACAGATTCCGGAACAAACTCCGATCTCCAAAATGCCATCGAGATTCAGGATCAGGCTCTCGCGGGAGCTTTTGCGATGGAGTTCAATGAAATGTGGGGGAGTGATTCGGCAATTGCGAACTCATCGAGTTCGAGATTCGGTGCGAGGAAAACCGACAACACGCCGCACATCTTCATGATTGACGGAACTCCCGTGGAGGTGTACTTCAGTCCCTCCGATGGAACGACGGGCCAGATCACAGCGACGTTGACGAAAGCGAAGCATTCCATTAACTTTGCGCTTCTTACGTTCACGAGATCCGATATCGCTTCCGTGTTGAAGCTGAAAAAGGGGAGCGGTTTGACCGTGCGGGGGCTGCTTGACAACGGGACGGATGCCGGATCGCAATTCAACTTCCTTGTGGGTGGCGGCGTGGATGTTCTCCTCGATGTCAACCAGGGTTTCCTGCATCACAAGTACGCCATGGTGGATGCGGAACTCAACGGCGCGGCACAATACGTGATTACAGGTTCTCACAACTGGACCGGTGCCGCGGAGAGCTCGAATAATGAGAACACTCTCATACTACAGAGCAACCGGATCGCGAACCTGTATTTGCAGGAGTTCGCAGCTAGGTACAAAGAGTCGGGTGGGAAGGATAACATCGTTGTGAATGTCGAAAGATCCGCGGCCGAATTACCACTGACAGTCCGGCTGATAGGAAACTATCCCAATCCGTTCAATCCTCGGACCACTGTTGGTTTCGAGCTCCCGGCTCGCATCCGCGTTGAGCTCAGAGTGATTGATCTCCTTGGCCGGAGCGTTGCGACACTCGCAGAGGGAGAGTACGGTCCGGGAGAATACCGGGTTCAATGGGATGGGTCATCGTGTGCAAGCGGCGTCTACTATTGTCGCTTGCGCGCGGGCACTACTCTCTCCGTGCTGCCCATGATACTCATGAAATAGAGAATATCAATTTGATACACCGTTATGCGAATGAGGAGTGCGCGCTCAAAGAGATGAGTCGTGAACTCCAGACTCTTTCTTGCTTTTTGTGTGTCGAATTGCTACTTTTTCTGAGAACGTACTAGGGGCCATCATGAAAAAAATACTCATCGTCGACGACGAGGATTCTTTCCGGAAAGTTCTTGCGAGCCAGCTGAAGCTCAAGGGCTTTGCGGTCTTTGAAGCGGCGGACGGGCTGGAAGGAGTGGATCAGGCCGGGAGTCACAAACCCGATATCATCCTGAGCGACGTGCAGATGGACAACATGAATGGATTCATGATGGTGGAAGAACTGCAGCAGTATCCGGCCACCGCATCTATTCCGGTTATCATGATGACCAGTGCGGCTGCTGCTGCCGGCGCCTGGAATTCCGATATTGCCGTGGAGTATCTCGAGAAACCATTCACAATCGCAAAGCTGCTCGAAGTCGTTAACCAAGTCCTGAAGAAATAGAAAGAGTCGCGAAACCACTCGCGACTCTTTATGCTATCTTATTCGACGGGCCGATTGGCCCGTTTTTTTTGCTACCGCACCAGAAGGGCCTTTCTCACGATTTGTTTCTCACCTGCTTGCAGCCGCAGAAAATACGTCCCGCTTGGCGCTTCGTTTCCATTCTTGTCCCGCCCATTCCATGTGACAGTGTAGGTGGCGGGCGTTTGAATTCCATTGGCAAGGAGCGCGACCTCTTGGCCGAGGATTGAATAGACTGAGACGCGTACCAAAACGTGCTCCGGCACGCCATATCGAATCGCGGTGGTCGGGTTGAATGGGTTCGGATAGTTTTGGTCAAGAGTCAGCTCTTTTGGAACGAAAATCCCCTGCGCCGTTCTAGCAACGTCTGTCGTCGCCGTGCGGGTTGAAGTAATCGTGTAGGAGCCCGCTGTCCCTCCCCAGCGGTACACCCGGATGTAGTACGATGCACCTGCAGTCGTTTTGATTCCGACCCGCGAATACGTTCCGGAGCTGCCATCGTTGATGATCATCGAAGATGTGTCCGCTGAATACGCATACATGTCGAGCTCGAGCGTCGAATCTGACCAAACGTGGAAATAGACTGAGTCTGTGGAGGGTGCGATGAGCTTCCAGTAGTCTTGAGTATCTGTCGTCCCGCCTGAGTAATAGCCGAGATGTCCGCTGCTCGAGAGATTGTAGGTCAAAGTCGATGTCTGCGCGAACCAGTCGTTTCCTTCGACGTCGTTGGAGCGGATCGGACTTGTGGCGCTGATCTTCAGTGAGTAGCTGGCGGCGTTCCCCACCCGACGGTAAACACGAACATAGTAGGTTCCCGGTCTCAGAAAGGCGACGCACTCGGAGAAGGTTCCACTGCGGCCGTCCGAGAGATAGTTTAGCGTGCCGTCGGTGTCCAACAGGATGGGGTCGAGGTCAAACAACTTGCCCGAGCGATCGAGCGAATCGCTGAAAATCTGCACCGTCACTTTTCCGTCTGCGGTTGTTGTGAATTTCCAGTAGTCTTGAGTGTCGAAGGTGCCATTGCTGTAGTACCCCAAGTGTCCAAAGACCGTACCGTTCACCGTGGCGCTCAGTGAGGCTTGAGAGGAGTCGTTCCCCTCGGCATCATTTGCCAGGGCAGGCGTAAATAGATCGGATTTGATCTGATACGAGCCGGCCCGGCCCTGCAAGCGATACACGTGCACATAGTATGTTCCGGACCTCAGAAAATATTCGACCTGAGAAAAGGTGCCGGTGCGGTTATCAGTGGCGATGGTTGTTTTGCCGTTGACGTCATGCATCGTTACGTCGAGATCGAATCGTGCATCTCCCCTGGCATCGAGGGAATCCGAAACGACCTGTACTCGAAGCCATCCGTCTTCCGTCGTGGTAATCTTCCAGTAGTCGTCCGCATCACTCTTCCCTGAGCCAGAGTATCCCACGTGACCAGTTGACGTTCCGTCAGGGCCCAACGCAACCGCTGTGGCAGGACTTTCATTGGGCTCGCTGTCGGCGCCGCGGGTTGGGGATGTGAAGTTCGGAAAAACTGAATAGGAGCCGACGGTACCGGTCGATCGGTAAACCCGCAAGTAATATGTCCCGGGTGTCACAAAGTAGAAGACCTCGGATGCTGTGCCAGTCCTGCCATCGATCGCGAGGGAATTGGTGCCGTCGGTGTCGTAAAGCACGACGTCAACATCGATTGAGGCGCTGGACGAAATCTGGAGACGAAGGTATCCGTCAGTGGTTGTCGTGATTTTCCAAAAGTGATTGGCTGATTGATCGTTGATTGACGCGTTCACACTACCAGTCGTTGCGAGCGCCACGGCCGTGCCGATGCTCGTCCCCTGCGCAAAAACAGCGAGCGATGAGAAAAGGATGAGAACAAATATCGATGCTAGTCTCTGCATAGACCCCCCTCTGGATTTGAAACACCGTGGTTGACGCATTCGATCACAAAGGACTATATGTGAAATGCCCCGGGTCGCGAAAGGATAATACCGAATATTACGGACTTTTTTCAAGCGCTCGGTGTGCGTTGAAGCACGCACGAGGGAGACTTCCCTGTATGGATGGAGCAAGGGAAGCAGAGAGGACGGAAACACTGGAGCAGGCACTTGATGGTTGAAGTCCTCCGGTGACATACGTGCATGGTCTGAGTCGTCGAATCGCGAGTGAAGAACCGATGAGGCAGCGCTGCTTGCCTTTCACGCGGCCTTTTGTTAATATCAAACGTTTCTTCCCTAGTGTTGTTGACTTCAAGCGCCCTTGCGCATTGGACATTGTTCATGCCGCGCTACACACCCGAAGAGCTCCGGTCAAAATTCGCCAACTCCAATGATTTCAACGACATCTTCGACGCGTTCGAAGATGCCATCGGACAGGGTATTCAGGACGTAGAGCTCTACCGCCTGCTCTTCTGGAACCATTCCCTCGGTCCTGATGAATTGTGCCTCTTCGGCGAGAAGCTGGCGAGGGAGTTCCCCGGGATTTCCTATGACATCTACATGTGGCTCGCAAGCGTCTTCGAAGTCACATACTCATCGTACGACAACTTTGAACTTGCGATCAAGTACTACCGCAAAGCGGCCGGTGCAAGACCGAATGCAGTGGAGCCGTATCTCGATGCGTGCGATTGTTACGATCCCGACCTCAACATACCTCCGGTGGATGTGCTTCTGGAGTTTCTCAAGAGCAGTCTCGCTGAGGTGAGCAACAAGAAGGTGATCTACAGCCGGCTCTCGCATCTCTATCACCTGATCGGCGATGAGGAGCAAAGTAGCTACTACCGGGACCTCTCAGAGCAGGCCGATCGACCGAAGACTTCGAATGACCTCAACTGAGCGTTCACTCGGCCGCGGGATGCTGTTTGTCGTGCTTGCAGTCTCCCTCTGGGGTGGATCGGCATCCCTCGCCAAGTATCTCTTCCTGACACGCTACGATCCCCTTATCGTCACGCAAACGCGTTCGTCGCTTTCGTTTCTTCTTCTTGCTGCCTATTTTCTTGTTACTGATCGCAGCGTATTTCGTGTCAAGCTGGCGGATCTGTACAAATTTGCACTCATCGGCATTGTTGGCATCGCGGCGACGAACTTTACCTACTACTTCACCGTCAAGGAGTCGACGGTCGCTACCGCGATCCTCGTCCAAAATGCCGCACCCGTCATCGTGATGATCTATTCCGTTGCGGTCACAAAGGATGAGGATTTCAACGGCATCAAGGTGCTGTCGCTCGTGTTTGCACTCTTCGGATGCTTTCTGGCCGTGAGCGGTGGTTCGATCCACGAAGTGAATCTGACCGGATGGGCGTTGTTGACCGCGCCCGCATCGATGCTTACCTATGCGTTCATGCTCCTCGCGTCAAAGCGAATGCTCCGTGACTATCGTGTGTGGACGATGCTGGTTGCTGCGCTTGGTTTCGCGACATTGTTCTGGCTCTTCGTAAATCCACCGTGGGCGGTCGTTGCACGTGGCTACACGATGCAGGACTGGGGCGTCTTCCTTGGCTTCGCGGTCGTCTCCATCCTCCTGCCTTACATATTCTTCGCGCAAGGATTGCGTCTTCTTGAGGCAACGACGGCGGGAATCGTCACAACGCTCGAACCTGTCATCGCGATCATCGTCGCGTGGATTGCACTTGGGGAATCTATGAACCATGTCCAAATAGCTGGCACGGTAGCCGTCGTGGCATCAGTTCTCTTGCTGCAGGTGCGGCGGAAGCCCCTCGCAAGTATTTTGAAGAGAGGTCGCCATGGCCAGTGAGCGACGGCTCGCCCGATTGGAATCGGTTCTGCGTCATCGCCAGCCCGACCTGACTGTCATCATGGAGAACATCCACGACCCGCACAACGTGAGTGCGATGCTTCGTTCATGCGATGCTGCCGGTGTCTACGAGGCTCAGCTCCTCTATAATACCGAGGCCTTTCCGAAGGTCGGGAAGAAAAGCTCCGCGAGCGCTGGGAAGTGGGTTGAACGGAGGAAGTTCAAGACTGTGACGGAGTGCTACAAGACCCTGCGCGTGGAAGGATTTCGGATCTATGCCACGCAGCTCGACGAAAGCGCCGAGTCGCTCTACGATCTTGACCTCGCACAGAAGGTCGCGTTCGTTTTTGGGAATGAGCATAGGGGAGTTTCAGACGAAGCTGCGCGCGAAGCAGACAAGCTGATTCAGATCCCCATGGTTGGGATGATTCAAAGTCTTAACGTTTCTGTTGCTTGCGCGGTTATCCTCTTTGAGTGTCTTCGTCAACGGCTTGCACGCGGTCACTATGGCGAGAGCAAGTTCCCGCCGGCGGAGTTCGATCGGCTCTTCCAGGCATGGAAGCGGAAATAGCATGATTGTTGACGAAATGCACTGCGGACAGCGTCGCCTTCCTCTTGTACTTACGGAGAATAGAAAATGGAATTAGCGGACCTTGGATTTGATCGTTGGTTTCAAAAGAAGCGGAGGGAATTGCAGAGACCTGATTGTAATGTCGCGCGAATCACCGCGGTTGACCGCGAC